>ERZ791794.1099-NODE-1099-length-14954-cov-5.435868_pt1 | contig 14954 bp, 9 predicted proteins | sample MGYA00510312_ERZ791794 | MGnify/ENA primary metagenome ERZ791794 (study PRJEB30046, sample SAMN00791977) | human gut metagenome | study: EMG produced TPA metagenomics assembly of the A metagenome-wide association study of gut microbiota in type 2... | reverse complement strand
GCAAGATGCCCATACCTCCTACTTTTTTTACTCTTTTACTCTTTTACTTTTACAAAGTTACGGTTTTTTCGGCAAATATCGACTATGCTTATAATAAAGAGCAAGAAAAATTGTCTTTAAACTTACGGCATAACAGGAAAAAGCATTAACTTTGTAAAAGTAAAAGAGTAAAAAAGTAAAAAGGGAAAAGGGAAAGTAAAAGAGTAAAAGAGTAGAAAGGTAAAAAACAAAATAAGAAATAACAATGACACAGAAAGAAGACATTCAGAATGCGGTGGACGTGATGCGTAAGGGCGGCGTGATACTCTACCCTACGGACACGGTATGGGGTATCGGTTGCGATGCGACGAACGCGGAGGCAGTGGCTAAGGTGTACAGGATAAAGCAGCGCGACGACTCGAAGGCTCTTATCTGTCTCGCCGACTCGGTAGACCGCGTGCAGCGCTATGTGCGCGACGTGCCGCCAGTGGCGTGGGACTTGATGGAGCTCGCGGAGAAGCCGACAACGGTGGTGCTGGACGGCGCTGTGAACCTCGCCCCGAACCTCATCGCGGAGGATGGCAGCATCGCTCTGCGCGTGACGAAGGAGCCGTTCTCGAAGGAGCTTTGCTACCGCTTCCAGAAGGCTATCGTGAGCACAAGTGCGAACATAAGCGGTGAGCCTACGGCTCAGAACTACCGCGACATCGCACCGGAGATACTGGAAGCTGTGGACTATGTGTGCTGGACACGCCGCCAGGAGCACCAGCCGCACACGCCGAGCAGCATCATCAAACTGACTAAGGACGGACGGGTAACCATCATACGCAAGTAAATGGAAGAGACTGCGATTGAAAAGAAAGGCGCAACGCTGGAAGAAAGGCTGTACGCTTGGCGCACGAAGCATCTTTCCGACCGTCAGGCGACTATCATCCTCGCCCTCTGCATCGGATTCTTTGCGTCGGTGGCTGCCTACGTGCTCCACTCGATAATTCACATCATACAGCATCTGCTGACATCGAGGTTTCATGCCGACACGTTCAACTGGCTCTACCTGATGTTCCCGGTTGTGGGCATATTCCTAACGTCGCTCTTCGTGCGCTATGTGGTGAAGGACAACATATCGCATGGTATCACGCGAATACTCTACGCCATATCCTCGAAGCAGTCGCGACTGAAGGCGCACAACTGCTGGACATCGGTGGTGGCATCGGCTATCACCATCGGCTTCGGCGGATCGGTGGGTGCCGAGGCTCCGATTGTGCTGACTGGTTCTGCCATCGGCTCGAACCTCGGCAGACTGTTCGGCATGGACAAGAAGAAGCTGATTCTGTTAGTGGGTTGCGGTGCTGCCGCTGCCATCGCCGGCATCTTCAAGGCTCCGATAGCCGGACTGGTGTTCACGCTTGAGGTGCTGATGGTAGACCTAAGTATGGCATCGCTGCTGCCTATACTCACGGCTGCGGTCACGGCAACGTGCTTCACATATATATTCATGGGAAGCGCGTCGCTGTTCAGTTTTCATCTGGACAGCATGTGGGGCGTGGAGCGTGTGCCGGCGTGCATCATACTCGGTATCGCCTGCGGACTGGTGAGCATCTACTTCATACGCTCAATGTCGGTGTGCGAGGGCATGTTCGGCAAGTTGAAGCAACACCGCTGGGCTAAGTTGGCGTTGGGCGGTGTACTGCTCAGCTCGCTCATCTTCGTCTTCCCCGTGCTCTACGGCGAGGGATACTCGGCTATCAACGTACTGCTGAACGGCACGAGCGAAGCCGACTGGAACGAACTGCTGCACAACTCTATGTTCTCGGGCAACGGCAAGTGGCTCATACTGTTCATTGCGCTGGTCATACTGACAAAGACATTCGCTACGGCAGCCACAAACGGCGGTGGCGGTTGCGGCGGTACGTTCGCCCCGTCGCTCTTCGTGGGAGCTTTCACGGGGTTCCTCTTCTCACGTCTGTGGAACATGTATCAGGTGGGCATATATATACCTGAGAAGAACTACACGCTGCTCGGCATGGCTGGCGTGATGGCTGGTGTGATGCACGCCCCGCTGACGGGTATCTTCCTCATCGCCGAGATTACGAACGGCTACGACATGTTCATGCCACTGATGATTGTGAGCATCGTGTCGGTGATGACTATCAGCATCTTCGAGCCTCACAGCATCTACGCCATGCGTCTGGCACGCGAGGGTAAGTTGGTCACTCACCACACCGACCGCTCGGTGCTCACGCTGATGACGATGGACAGCGTGATAGAACGCGACTTCACAGCCGTAACACCCGATATGCCATTAGGCAAACTGGTGAACGCTATATCGAAGAGCCACACGTCGTTCATACCGGTGCTCGACAACGCCAGTTCGGTGCTTGGCGAGATTGACATCACGAAGATACGCCACATCATGTTCCGCGCAGAACTCTACAACAAGCTCACCGTACAACAGCTGATGCTCCCCATCGCTGCGCAGGTTGGCGAGAGCGATTCAATGGAGGAGGTGATGCGCAAGTTCGACCTCAAAGGCACGCGCTACATGCCCGTGGTGAACGTATCAGGACATCTAACGGGATATATCTCGCGCTCAAGAGCGTATAGCATGTACAGAAAAATGGTAGCCGACTTCTCGGCGGAATAGTACAATTGAGATGTTGAGATGTTGAGGTGTTGAGAATTATGATATGCACTATAGCTTTAGACTTATTTATAGTTTAGCAATGGTAATCATAACTCTAAATTCTCAACTCTAAAAGCAATAAAGGGCAGGCTCTTTGTGGAGTCTGCCCTTTATTGCGTTTAGAACGGATAGCCGATTGCGAAATGAAGGCTCTGGCTGTCCTTAAAACGGTCGAAATTGTAGAAGCCGTTTCTATATGGCAGGTGTAGACCTATGCCCCAATCGAGACGCAGCACGAAGAAGTCGAGGTCGTAGCGGATGCCGATGCCCGTGCCGAGTGCCATCTCCTTAAGTATATTCTTCGGTTTGAACACAGCACCTGGACGGTCGCTGTAGCTGCGTAGTGTCCACACGTTGCCTGCATCGAGGAATAGTGCGCCATAGAGATTTCCGAAGAGACGCGGACGATACTCGAGGTTGGCTTGCAGCTTCATGTCACCTGTCTGGTCGAGATACGAGAGGTAGGATGTCTTGGCATGATAGCGACCCGGACCAATGCTGCGCACGTTGAACGCACGGATGCTATTGGCACCACCTACGTAGAACTGCTCGCTGTAGGGCGCACTGATAGCGTTGCCGTATGCCCATACCACGCCCATATTAACGTGTCCGACGAGCTTACCATGTTCGGTCAGCTGCCACGTCTTGCTATAGTCGGTCTCCACCTTCAGGAACTGCGCATACGGGTTCTTGAACATTGTTTTCTCCTTATCAGTCCACTTCTCGCCGAACGCCATATAACCAAGCGAAAGAAGGTTGGCAGCCTCGCTCAGCGTCACCTGCCAGAAGATTGGGTTATGAAGTCGGGCTGGCGACTGGTACGAGAACGAGTAGCGCATCTTAGGCACAAACTGGTCGCTCATCGCCACAAGCAGATACGGACTCTTGTTCACCAGTTCGGTGAAAGCCGGTGTCATGTGCTTCATGTATTCGTACTGAATGATGAGTGGCGAGAACTGATGATGCACAAGCACTCGTGAGTGGGTCTTGTACGTCAGTTCGCCCGAGACGATATGGCGCTGGAAGAAACCCGAACGGTTAAGCACATCGAACGAACCCTTTATAAGCGTTGTCGGTGGGGCATAACGTATGTAGACGTGCTTTCCCTTTGCACGGCGCATACGGCGCAAACGACGTGTGAGACTATTCAAAAACATCAGTCGAGGCATCTCCACCGACACGTCTGCACCATATTCGTATGAGTTGAACTTCGAACTTGATCCGTCGGCTTGGTGTCCTGTCTGCCACTCGTAGGAGCCTTTGAGATTGACGGTAAGCTTCTCGCCACCACGGAAGGCGTTGCGCTTAACGAAACCAAGGTTCAGCCCGGGGCCCACACGTCCGGTTGTCTTACCTACGAGATTGCCTTCGAGATAGACATCGTAGGGCTTGTCGAACACGCAGTTGAGCGTGATATCAAGCGTGTCACACGTCTTGGATGTGTCGCGCGGAGCGAACGAGAGGTCTACACGCGAGAAGAGGCCCTTCGCGGTGAGCGTATTGATGGTTTGCTGATAAGCATCGTAGCTGTACATTCTGCCAGGGCGTATTCGCATATCGCGCGTAATCACACTACGACGCATCGGTTCGCGCTTGCCATTATAGACGATGGTATAGTTGCGACGGTGAGTGGTGTCGCGCAGTTGCTCCAACGCCGACTGCTTGCGCATCTCGAGATTGACGTGACCGATGTACCACTTGCGTCCCACTTCGTCAGGAAGGCTGTCGGCGTAATGCAGACGCACGCTCACCTCGCCAGGTTCGGCAATGGTGTCGGCGAGGTATGTAGCATAGCTCGGCTGATAATAGAAGAAACCCTTGTTGCGCAGGAGCGTAGAGATACGAGTGCGCTCGGCTTCGAGCACCGTCACATCGAACGGTGCGTCTTTCTTTACGAGCGATTTTGAAGCATTCTCCTCAATTATCTTTTGCGCTTCTTCGGGGAAGTTGGTGTACGTGAGCGTGTCGATAGTGTAGAGGTCGCCGAAGTTGACGTTGTACTTCACCTTTGCCGTTCGCGAGCTGTCGGATGTCAGCACGTCGTAGTTGACGTATCCACTGAAATAGCCACGCGCTCGCAGCAGCTCCTTCACCACTTGTGAGTGTAGCGCAGGATTGACAGCACTAAGCAGCACCGGTGGCTTACCGAACGTTGTACGTATCCACTTGCCCAAACCGCCACGCGAATGCTGAAACGCATTGTATATCCACAAACGGTAAGGAGGCATACGGTGGTACGGACTATCGAAGAGTGCACCGTTAGGGGTAGTGGCGAGTGCCGCCTCCACTTCCTCCTGTGTAGAGTAGAAGTGGTCGCAAGCCACATAGTTCTCGTATTCGGTCTTGCGTAAGCCCGTGAACAGCTTGTCATCCTCGGGTACAGAACTTGTCGACGAGCAACCGACAAGCACCATTACACATATTATTATATATAACGTATTCTTCATATATCTTTACTTTTTAACACTGGTAGTGTCAGTATTCTGCACAGCCGTTGTATCCTTCTTCTGCTGCAACGAGGTTTTATTGCCGTTTTGCAGCATCATATAGTCGTCGTTGCGCTTTAGACGGAATATATCCTTCAGGCTCTGCAACTTGCGACGCCAGATGAAACCGCCGCCGAACTGACCGACGTAACCCTCAAGCCAATCGTACGTAGCACGGTCGTAGAAAAGCTTCAGATACTTATTCGACTTTGGCGAGAGACGATACTCCAATGCCACATTGTCGAAGAACGTGTCGTTCTGATTCTCTATCTCGGCACCACTCGACACCTTTCCACCAATCACGATGCGCAGACGGTTGTTGAGGAAGCGCTTCGAGAACTTGAACGAGTAGTCGGTGTGCACCGCACCAGAGCCAAGCTGCGTGTTGTCCATGCCGAACGAGAGGTCGAGCGTACGCAGTGCGCTGCCCGAGATGGCACTGATCTGAGAGCTGAGGAACGAGCTGAGCGCGCTGTTCATATTGAACGAACCCATACTGTTGTCGGAGAGATACATACCCGTGGTGAGCATCGTCACAGCGAGCTTGCCACGGTTCTCTACCGACTGCGTCATCAGCTCGTTGTGTATCTCCTGGTCGTCGGGGGCATCGATGGTGAACTGTAAGCCCATATCGTTGAGTGTCTTCGTTATCTCCACGCCACACTCGAACGTCACGCTACGACCTACGCCAGCCTCATTGGTGACGGTAGTCTTGTTCTCCTCCGTCGCCGTGATGTTCAGACGCGGGTTCATAGCATCGCCCATAAACTCTACGTAGCTACCATCCTTTATCGTGAACGTCTTTAGCGGGATAACGGGCAACGAATACTTCATCTCACCCTGTCCTATCGTGTAGCGGCCATAGAGTCCGAGTCCGTCCACTTCGGTGTATTTCATGCGCAACTCGCCTCCGCCTACAATGTCCACATAGTTCGACTTTGTAGCGTTCAAGGCGCAGAGCACGTGTGCACCCTCGTCGATGCTAACCGTGAGGTCCATCGTCAAGCCGCTCAGCGGTGGACGCTCCACCTTCACGTCATCAGGATTTTTGAAGTTGACAAACTTCACAAGTCCGTCGAGCTGGTTGTCGGTGGTGAGCGGAGAGTCGCGCAGTATGTATGTGATGTCCGACGAACCGAGCACGTCGAGACGGCCACGGAAGCGCAAGGCATCAAGCGGACCATCGGCAAGACCGAGGAAGTTGACATACGCCTTGCCGAAGGCTTCTGAGCGTGCCTTCTCCTTCGAGTCGATGAGTAGGTAGTTGTTTGCACGCATACGCATATACATCGTCATGTTCGACATATTGCTGAAGTCGACATTGCCGTAGAGCGTCAGTGGATTACCATTGCGTGCGAAGAGCTGGAAGTTCTCAAACTTCATCTTGCTGTCGGTTATCGTCACTGGGTCTTCGCACAAGCGCATCTTCACGCCGTAAGGCTCGCTCGCTATATACGCCGACTCGAACATAAGTTCACCGTCTACGTCGAGGCGGTCGAGTTGTCCGTCCACTTTTACATGTCCGACGGCATATCCACCAAAATTGAGTAGGCGGTCGGGGATGAAGCCGTTGAGCATCAATAATGGTGTGCGCTGCAACTCAATGTCGGCATTAAGATGTCCGAAACCACTTGTGATGTACGTACCGCTTAGCGTGCACACCTCCTGGTCGTCTATCGATAGCGTGCCGTCAACACAATGCTCATTACCTTCGTCGCGTGGCATGTAGATAAACTCGCTCGCCACATTACCAATTTTACAACCATCGTAAGACAAATTGTCAACACGCACAGATGATGACACCGACATATTGCTTTCGCTATTGATGTAGTGGAAGTCGCCATTCATCACACCCGACACGTTCGGTGCATACGGTATAACGGATAGCACTTTAGCAAGGTCGAAGCGAGTGAGGCCGATAGTGAGGTCTTGCAAGGCTTCGGTGCTATCGTTGCTAAACACCTTCACACCCATACCGTCATCAGCCAGCAACCTCATATCAGCCGAAATGCGGTCGTCGTCGGCAAAGAACACGTAGTTGCCCTTGTTCACCTTAAACCTCTTGTAGCCAAACACGGGGTCGATACCGCCGAGCGACACTCGTATACCGTTCTGCTCCATGTCTGCTTTCACACCAAGAGCCACACCAAGACGGTTGCGATCGTCGTAGATGCGTGTGCCGAAGAAGAGCGACTGTTGATAGAATGCGCCACGGAAAAGGGCGTTGAACACGTATTGCTTGTTATAGCGGTTGTTACGTATCTGTCCATCGAAGAGCGTCTTCGTCGAGTCGGAACTGATGTTGACGCGTATTGTATCGAGTTGTATGCCTGCAGTCACGAGCGAGTCGATGCGCACATTACCATTGATGCCCTGCACGGGCGACGTGTTCATATTAATATAAGCATCGCGGAACTCGTAGCCGAAACGTCGAGCAGTGCGCGAGAGGATGTTCTCCTTGCCGGCATTGAAGTAGACAGAAAGGTCGGGCAAGCGTTCGCGCAGACGCAACTGGTCGATGTAGCGTTCCTTGCGCTGTTTCTCAGCCTCTATGTTCACCTCATTAAAGTTGTCGAGTATGTGCTCCACTGAACCTGCACCATCAACACGCAACACGAAGTCGCCACACGCCACATTGGCATGTGTTGAGTCGCTACGTGTGAATATGTCTATCAGAATGTTTTCAGGTCGATATGTAGCAGCCGAGTCGCGCAGCACGATATTGCCGACAACGCCCTGCATACTGTGCGTCGCCTTCAAATCCGACTTCACGTCCAAATGTGCTGTCATCGACGTTTTGAGTGGTCGCTCGGTAAGACCGAGTTTGTAGAAGTCGGCGTAGAGCAGATTGCATATTACGTTGGCATCTATGCGACGATTGTCGAGGAGCGTACGTAGGTCGATAATGCCATTGAGCAGCGGTGTGCGACTATCGAGCAGTGCCCTTCCCACACCATTGTGCACCTCTGCCTTTAGGTTTATGTTCGAGAGGTCATAATCGGTGTATTTGAAGTTGTTCACCTTCACACGTGCATCGAGATGTGTCTTTGACGAAAGAAAATCGAAGCCTGCACCATCAGCCACGAGTTCACCGCTGAACGGATGCAACCCCATACCCGGCAGGAAGTTCTGAAGTGGCAATGCGTGTGCTTCCATATTGGCACGATAAGCCAACGAACGCATATTGAACGAGCCCCTACCGCGTAGCGAACCACCGCCTTGAGTAGCAACGAAATCGGTAGCGTACTGCGGTCCGTTCGCTCGGCAATTGCCTTTGAACGTTATGCCATTGGGTATGCACACTGACGAATTAGCATTCAAGCCAATCATAGGCAGCAGGAAGCTGATGTTGTCGGCACGCGCGTCGAGGTTTATGTTGGCTGTAAGGTGGTCTACGTCGGTTAGATTGCCAGCCTTGCCTTCGGCTTTTATGTTGAACGCCGTTGGCAGTTTGGCAGACACCTCACGAATGTTGAGGTTCTGCATATTGCCATTGATGTCGGCATGAAGGGAGAGCGGTTGCTCTGGCAGACGCAGGATAAACTGCAGAGGCATCATACCGAGCACTTGCAGTATGTCCGACTTACCTACGGAAGCATCAAGATACAGACGCATCACACCAGGGTTGGTGTCGGCAAAGGTAGAGAAGTCCATATCGGCATTCGCTTTAAGCCACGACACGGGCGTGGTAAGGCGGAAGTCGGGCAGCGAGATGTGTGCCGTGTCAAGGCTCACATGTCCCTTAGCACTGGTCACACTTATGCCGCTCTGCTCACGAAAGGCGCAGCGGTTGAGTGCAAGCTGAAGCTGAGTACCTTCTTGTGCAAAACGCAGCGAGTCGATGCGCAACGACACACCTTTAAGCCCGATGTGGTTGACATCAAGCCCTTTCTGTCGCTGGGCAAAGTTGTTGTCGTATGTCACAAAGCCGTCACGCCAATCGAACGTGCCGACCTTGTAAACGCCCGTACCAAGATTGATGTCGCCATCTGCAGCACTGACATCAGCGAGTCCGACACCGATAGCAAGGGTGTCGCCGGGCATGTGTATCTTGACGGCTGAACGCTTCACCGACAAGTGGGTGAAGGCTATCTGCCAGTTGTTTTCGGTTTTGGTTGTGTCTTCTGGCACAGTGTCGCTGAGCGCAATATCGAGATTTGCATCGGTGAGAAGCACGGGTCCAAGGTCTACGGTCTCCTTAGTAAGTGCCACCTTACTCGGTTCTACCTTCAAACGCCCTACTCCACCTTTCACTCGTGCTGAGGGCACGAGTTGCGCTGTATTGATATTCACGCGGCGGAAATCCAAGTCGGTAACTTCCACATTGCCTGCAAATAGCGGCATGAGTTTCACACCTACAATCAGTTCGTCGGCAGCAGCGATTGTGTCAATACTGTTATGCAGCGAGTCGTTAGGCTGAGTAGCAAGAAGTCCTTGTATGCTCAAATCGAGTGGGAAGCTAAGGCGCACACGCTCCACCGACACACTCATGCCGGTAGACTCCGAAGCATAAGCAGCAGCCTTCTTTACCACCCAGTTTTGCACGGGTGGTATATAGAGCAGCACAGCCAACAGCACGAGGAGCACTATCGGCGTGGCAAGAATGGTTGCCGCAACCTTTAAACTTCGTTTATATATAGGCTTCATCTTCGTTCTATTTTATATTGCAGTTCGTAATGTTCGGGGTATTTAGGAGGGTATGGCATCTTGCCATACCTACGCAGCCTTCTGATTAAGCAGACTTTTAGGAAGGGAAAAAGGGTAAGCCTTCTTTAGGCGTTTAAGCCGAACCAGGCCTCTTGGAGGGTGGCGCTTAAGCCGAACTAAGCCTCTTTATGCCTTCTAAGCCCTCCACGACGGGGAGGGTTGGGAGGGGCTCTTTTACTTTTTTACTTTTTTACTTTTTTACTTTTAAAAGTTGCCAAAGTCTGTCTGCCGGCACCTCTGCCTCAACGCAAATTGGTTCTTTCGATACGGGGTGTACAAACTCTACGCGGCGTGAGTGGAGCGAGATGCTTCCGTCGGGGTTGCTGCGTGGTGCTCCATACTTCAGGTCGCCCTTTATTGGGCATCCCATGTGCGCCAGTTGGCAGCGTATCTGGTGATGTCTACCCGTGAGTAGTGTAATCTCAAGCAGCATATAGTTGTCCGACACGGAGTGCACCTTATACTTCAGAACTGCCTTCTTCGCTCCAGGCACCTCCTTGGCGTGGGCGTAGCTTTTGTTTTGACGTTCGTTGCGTGTGAGCCAGTCGGTTAGTGTTCCCTCTGGGGCTATTTCACTGCGCTTCGTTATAGCCCAATACGTTTTGTGGACATCGCCCGTGCGGAACATATCGTTCAGTCGCGAGAGTGCTTTAGAGGTCTTGGCGAAGACAACAAGTCCGCTCACGGGGCGGTCAAGACGATGCACAACACCGAGGAACACGTTGCCAGGTTTGTTGTACTTCTCTTTGATATACTCCTTCACGATGTCGCTGAGCGGTTTATCGCCGGTTTTGTCGCCTTGAACGATTTCGCCGCTACACTTGTTGACTATGATTATGTGGTTGTCTTCGTAGACTACTTTCATTGTTTGCCAGTTAATAAAAACACAAAGAGGGTGTATCAAAATAGAAGTTATGGAAGTTGGGGCTCCCGATAATTTCAGTTTTGAAACACCCTCATTATCGTAAAAAATCTGCTTGTAGACAGAATTACATGTTCATGCCACCATCTACCTGAATAACCTGTCCGCTTACGTATGAAGACATATCAGAAGCGAGGAATACACATACGTTTGCGATGTCTTCTGTCTGACCTCCGCGACGCAATGGAATCTTCTTCATCCAGTCCTTGCGTACGTCCTCTGGAAGCTGTGCTGTCATTGGTGTCTCGATGAAACCAGGAGCGATAGCGTTAGCACGCACGCCCTTCGGACCAAGCTCCTGAGCGATTGACTTTGCCAAGCCAATCATACCTGCCTTAGAAGCCGAGTAGTTGCACTGGCCAGCATTGCCATGAACGCCTACTACTGACGACATATTGATGATTGAACCGCTACGCTGACGAAGCATGATCGGCGCACAAGCGTGGATGAAGTTGAACGCTGACTTGAGGTTTACGTTGAGCACTGCGTCCCACTGAGCCTCAGACATACGGAGCATCAATCCGTCCTTTGTGATACCAGCGTTGTTCACCAGCACGTCGATAGAACCGAAGTCGGCATGTATCTGCTTTACAACTTTCTCTGTCTCCTCAAAATCGGCAGCATTGCCTGCGTATGCACGACAAGTAACGCCCAAAGCCTCAATCTCCTTACGTGTAGCCTCAAGTCCGGCAGCCATGTCGTCGGTGAGCACGAGGTCGGTGAATGCGATGTTTGCGCCTTCAGAGGCGAACTTCATAGCGACAGCCTTTCCGATGCCGCGGGCTGCTCCCGTGACGAGGGCAGTCTTACCTGTTAATAATCCCATTTCTTAAATTATTAAATATATAAACGTTTCTAATTGTTCAATTTCTTTCCGAGCGCACCATACACCACCTTTGCCACGAGCGGCTTGCTGGCTTCCTCGGTGAGTCCGTGACCGATGCGTCCGTAGATGAACGGCACCTCAAGACCCTTTATACAATAGTGAGTGATATCAGCTACGAGGTTTACGTCGTCGATATCAAACTCGCCGTCCGCCTTGCCCTCCTGATAAACCTTACGAAAGAGATCTATCTCATAGTCGTCAAACTTTTTGCGCACCTTCTCCACCATCCAAATATTGCGGAAGAACTCGGCACGCAGATTGCCATTGCGCACTACCGTCTCTCTAATCATGATCAGATGGGTGTAGATAAGCTCTATAACCTTGTCCAACGGACGCATCTTCATAGCAGCCACCTCGTCGAGTTTGTCGCTCAAGCGCTCCAATTCCGACTCTATCACAGCCGAATACACCTCCTCCTTGCTATTGAAATAGGTGTACAACGTGCGACGACCTTTGCCCGATGCCACGGCGATGTCGTTCATCGTGGTGTTCGCTACGCCGTTCTTTGCAAACAGCTGTCGCGCAATATCTATGAGTTTCTGACGTGTCTTGGATATTGACATATTGAGATTACCCCTTTCCTGTTTATTTTAAACGAATAAGCAGAGCGTTGCAGCACTCTTTAATGGACGAGAGTTGCATTTGCACACACCCTCTAACAATGTGCAAAAGTACTGCAATATTTTCAAAAAAGCAAATAAATGGGCGTTAATATGCTCACTTATACCGCATTTCTTCATTTATATCCACATCCGCGTCGGTCGATGCAGACATCCGCGCCGGTCGATGCAGACATCCGCGCCGGTCGATGCAGACATCCGCGTCGGTCGATGCAGACATCCGCGTCGGTCGATGCAGACCGCCCAAAACCTACAACAACACTATTGTACGTCAGACTTAAAATAAAAGAAGTTATACTTTGAAGGTTTAAAAGATTTTCATATCTTTGCATAAGAAAGGCTGCATCTCGGCAATTCAAGCAAACTTGATTGCACTCGATTTGCACTTTCTTTGCATAAAAACAACTAAAACCTATATCATAATATGACGCTAAACAAACACACCACCATACTCAGTATGGCTTTCACCGCAATCATGTCGCTTGGCACTATGCAAACCGACGCACAATCGCTCTCGCCGTCAACCAAATGGCAGTGGGATAAAGGTAAAATCGTGATTGAGTCGCCCGAACGACCTGCCGGACAGAAGGACGTGCTACAGTTAGCTCTGCCGAAGATGAAGACTGTACGTGTGGGCTTCGTCGGTCTGGGTATGCGCGGACCAAGTGCTGTGGCTGACTTCGCACTCATCCCTGGCGTAGAGATTGTAGCACTATGCGACTATGAACACGACCGTGCCGAGCGACAGAACGCAACACTACGCAAACACGGACTGCCTCCAGCTGCTGTATATTCGGGCGAAAAGGGATACGAGGAGTTGTGCAGACGCAACGATATCGACCTCGTGTACATCGCTACCGACTGGGACCACCACGCCATTGTAGCAAAGTGCGCTCTCGAAAACGGCAAGAATGTGGCTGACGAGGTGCCATCGGCTATGAACTTGGAAGAATGTTGGGAACTGGTAAATCTCGCCGAGCAGAAACAGCTCAACTGCATGATTCTTGAAAACTGCTGCTACGACTGGTTCGAAATGCGAACGCTGAACATGGCGCAACATGGTGTATTCGGTGAGATAATACGTGCACAAGGAGCATACATCCACAATCTCGACGAGTTCTGGGACTATTATTGGAAAAACCCAAACGGTTCCGACCCCGAACAATTAGGATGGCGACTAAAATACAATCGCGAAAATCGTGGCGACATATACGCTACGCATGGCTTAGGACCAGTAGCGCAGGCACTCGACATTCATCGTGGCGACCGCATGGCACTACTCGTGGCAATGGACACAAAGAGCGTACACGGCAAGGAGTTGGTGGAGGCGAAAACGGGTAAGCCGTGCAACGACTTCCGAAACGGCGACCACACAACAACACTTATCCGCACCGCAAACCAAAAGGTTATAGAGCTGCAACACGATGTGATGAACCCTCAACCCTACAATCGACTATATCAGCTAACCGGCTCACGTGGCTTCGCCAACAAATACCCCATCGAAGGATACGCTTTGGACAGCAAGCAGCTCACTGCAAGCGGTGTGCAACCACAGGTGGACAACCTCTCTACACACAGCTTCATGCCAGAAGCCGAAAGAAAAGCACTCGAAGAGAAGTACGAACACCCAATTCTGAAGAAGTTCGGTAAACTGGCAAAAGAGGTTGGAGGACATGGCGGCATGGACTTCATTATGACTGCACGTCTCGTCTACTGCCTGCAAAACGGACTGCCGCTCGACATGGACGTGTACGACTTGGCAGAGTGGTGCGCCATCGCCGAACTCAGCGCATTGTCAATGGACAACGACTGCGCTCCAGTCACCTTCCCCGACTTCACTCGCGGACTATGGAACAAGTACCAAGGCTACCGCCACGCCTATGCCTCGCCTGAGGAAGAGGCAGCAGCAGAAGCTATCGCCCAAGCCTTCACAAAGGCATCTAAAGAGGCAACAGCTAAGTTGAAGCTATGGCAGCTCTACGACAATGTGCAGAATGCCAAGAGCGATGCAATGAAGCAGAAGGCACAAACTGCTCTCAACAAAGCTATAGCCAAGGCAAGAGCAATCGTAGCCAAACAACTGTAACACCCCTCAACACCCCTCAACACCCCTTCACCTCTTCACCTCTTCACCTCTTTTTACCCGAATAACAATACTTAATCCATCGCCTGCTATATGATAACTTTTCCCGAAAGTTTTTGGATTTTATTCGTGATAATAATCTTCTGCCTTATAATAAAGGAGGCGAAGAATGGAGGGGCGCATTCATTAAATCCAGAAAAAGCTAAACAAGAACTCGAAGACGCCAAGGAATTACTTGCGTTTACAAGGCATAAATCATGGCTTATACGTGTTGCCGACCGCGAATCGCGACGTATGGAGAAGCGCCTTGAATATCTGTACCGTCTACGCAAAAAGGCTGTAAAACGCTTTGGTGAGGATTCTGAACAAGTAGTACGTATAGACAAATGGTTAATGGAGGTGCGGCGATACATGCTTGAATTTTCAAGAGTATCGACATATGCTGACAAATTAGGGACTGGGATTTGAATGTATTTCGAATATTTTTCGTATATTTGCGGTATAACCAATTAATTCGTCTGCAATATGTTAGCAATACTTATTTTCAGCTGGATAGTATCAGTCCTTCTTGTACTTTTAGCCGAAAGA
>ERZ791794.1097-NODE-1097-length-14978-cov-10.294914_pt1 | contig 14978 bp, 23 predicted proteins | sample MGYA00510312_ERZ791794 | MGnify/ENA primary metagenome ERZ791794 (study PRJEB30046, sample SAMN00791977) | human gut metagenome | study: EMG produced TPA metagenomics assembly of the A metagenome-wide association study of gut microbiota in type 2... | reverse complement strand
GGGGCTGACCAAGGCCGATCTGCTGGAGAAGGGGCTGGTAGGCGCGGGGAGCGCCGGCAAGCGGCGGGCGTTGCAGGACAAATTGGGGCTGCCCGCCCGCCTGACAGCCAACGGCCTGCTGGAGGCATTAGACCTGCTTATGACACGCGAGGAATTCGACGCACTGTTCAAGTAAAAAGTTAGAAAAAAGTTAAAATTTCTCTTGCATTTTTTGCAGCTGTGTGCTATCATAAATAAGCTGTCTGAGAGACACGCGCCGTTAGCTCAGCTGGATAGAGCGTCTGGCTACGGACCAGAAGGCCGGGGGTTCGAATCCCTCACGGCGTGCCAAAAAACCTGCTAAATTCGCAAGAATTTGGCAGGTTTTTTGTATTTTTCGAAGCAATTAGAAAAATCCCAGTGCCGCAAAATTCAACTTTAGTTCAACTCGCTTTCAAAAGTACACGCCTTTTTCAAAAAGATATCTCCCAAAATATCGGCATTTCTCTGGTCTGCTTCTGCGATTACATGGCTGTAAATATCGCAGGTTGTCGAAACTTGAGCGTGCCCCAGCCTCTTGGAGATCGACACAGAATCGACGCCGTTGAAATAGAGCAATGAGGCCATTGTATGCCGGAATGCGTGGGGGTTGATGTGCGGCAGGCCGTGGCGCTTGCTGAATTTGGCAAGCCAGCTTGTTATGCTGTCCGGGTGCATCGGCTTTCCATCTTCCTGCGCAAACAAGAAGCCTTGATCGTGATAGTATTTACCCAGCCGCAGCCGTTCCGCGTTCTGCCACGCCCTGTATTGCCGAAGGAGCTGCATCGTTTCCGTTGGCAGAGAAACCCAACGATCCGAGGTTGCAGTTTTCGGAGTAGATTCGTAAACACCAACATCCGGCGAATATAAAATATTATTGCAGATGTGGATGCGATTCCCCGTGAAGTCAACTGCATTCCATTTTAGCCCTAACACTTCACCGCGCCGCGCCCCCGTAATAAGAAGCAGGTGCGTGAGCATTCTCCATTTCGGTGATTCCGCTTCAAGCGCATCACGAATTGCCGCCACCTGCTCGGGCTGAAAATAGTTGACCTCTTTTTTGCTGACCTTCGGCAAGGTCGCCTTTGACGCAACACTAAACGGGACAAGCCCCTCCTTCGCAGCCTGGTCAAGCACTGTAGAAATTAAACGGTGATGCTCCAATATTGTTTTTGCCGATAATCCTTCGCCGGTACGTTTGTTTTGCCCCGGTTTGGCGAGATCGGTGTAAAAGCTGTGCAGGTGATCGGCGCGGAGGTCTTTTAGCTTGATATGCCCAATGGCGGGATAGATGCGCGCTGCAAGGTCTCGATAACTCACAATGGTATTGTGTTTTGCCCCGCGCTGCTCTTTCAGGTCAATCACATAATTGCAGTATTCCTCAAACTTCAAACGGCTGTCGGAGGTCACACCCTCCCGGCACTCTTTTTCAAAAGTCGCGGCGAAAGCCTCGGCCTTTTTTCTTGCGCTCTTTTCCGTCCATGTGGGCGAGACTTCAAAAGTCGCCGTCCACGGCTTGAGCTGCTTACCGTCAGCACCACGGCCACGGTGGACGCGGATGGAGTAGGAAATCAGCTTGCCGGATTTGTCCCGGCGTTCTTGAAGGTTAGCCATCTCACATCCTCCATTCATTTTTGAGAAGTTCAACCTTAAACAATGAAAACGCACAAATTTCTAACAAGGTATTTTCTATTGTCTGAATACTTCCGTTCCAAACAACATCATCGCCACGCCTAATTTCTACACTTCGATCTTCAAACACAAACCCTCTTGTCTTACTTGCGGGCAGGAACACTCCCGCAGCATTGACCTGTCCGATTTCAATGCCAGACGCACTCAAAAGGTCTATTGCGGAAATACATTTAGCTAACGTTTCGAGACCATGAATTTCTATCATTTTCGCCTCGTGTGGATTGTCATCAAAGCCCATGAGCCATTCAATGCGATACGATGGACAAATTTTAATGATTTCTTCCGCAATCTGGCGAGTAAGAGGCCCCCGCCCTGTTGCAATCTTAGACAGTGTATTTTCCGAAATGCCTGTTGCTCCCGAGAGCTGCTTTTGTGTTATATGCAAGTCCTCGCAAATGCGTTTCAACCTTTCACGGCTCTTGGAGTTGATTTCTTGCTTTATTCGCGCCATTTTCACCCCTCCATCAAAGTTTATTTAGTTTAATTTTCGATTGCATTTATCACATTTTAATTGTATCATGTAATCAGACAAACGTCAACATATTTTAACGAAATTGAAAGGAGAATGTCATGCCAGAATTCAGAACTATCAGACAGACCGCAGCAACAGGCATCCTTCCCGAATACCGATTGCGGCTCATGGTTGCAGAAGGAATTTGTCCGGGGATCAAAACAGGGAATAGGTTTCTAATCAACGTCACAGCTCTCGCGGAAATGCTGGACGCCAAAAGCCGCAAGGAGGTAAAAAGCTAATGGCCAAAAACAAAAAAGCCCCTGCCGGTGCTGGAACACCGACAGGGGCAAAGGAAACGGCAGCATTAGGCGGGGCAGCTATTTCCTGTTTGTATTCTACCACACCGGCGACCGTGCGTCAAGTTGCAGCGCACCTACCAGTCGGCGCATCCAACGCCATCAGCGGCAAGGAACTGGCGGCAATGTTAGGCTACAAATCCCTTCGGCTGCTGTCGCGGCAAATCCAGCGAGAACGCCTTGCTGGTGCGCCGATTTGCGCCGCCGTCAGCGGAGATAGCCGGGGGTACTATTTGTCTGACGAACCCACCGAACTGCGGCGGTATATCAGCGCGTTAGATCGCCGCCTCCGTGAGGTGCGCCGCACTCGCGATGCCTGCGGGGACACGCTGCGGCGCATGACCGGGCAAGAAGTTCTAAAAGGGTGGTGAGCAGGTGGCGGAGATTAAAGAGAAACATCCATCGTGGTTCAAATTGAAAATTGAACGGCGGCAGCTTATAAAGCAGCTCCCGCCAGAAACTGCGGTCAATGTCCTTCTTGCTTGTTGGGAGTATCTGGAAACCTGTGAAATCCCCGACACGTTGCAGCCGTTGGAGAAAATCGCCTTTTCTGCGTTCTTCCCGGATATGGAGGAAGCATGGCAGCGATATGAACAGCGCGTAAACGCCAAGAGAAACAAATCGGTCGATATCGACCGATAACGCTCGACACAGAAGAAGAAACAGAAGAAGAAACAGAAGAAGAAACAGAAGAAGAAACAGAAATAGAAACAGAATTGTAAAAGGGTATAAGGGTGTCGCGCTTCGCACGCCACACCCCTCCCCCGCAAAAGGAGTTGTCATGCTTTTTGATTTCGAAAAGTTTTCCGACATTACCGCCACTGTGTTCCCTGGCGGGGCGTACAGCCTGGAGGACACTCTAAACGTCTTTCGGTACTACTTCAAGAAATACGAGGAACATACCGGCAGATCGCACCCGCCAATCAAAGCAAGCCAGATCGTGCGTATCTGTCAGGATATGCCGTACATCAGCCGAGAGTGCAGCGGTGGCCGGTACGCGGACATAGAGCCGGAAGACTACCCGGTTTTGATCGACAAGTATTTTGCCACCAGATACCGTGGCTGTGACCGCAACATAAACCACTTTTTCAGCGGTCGGATACGCGAGTTAAAATTTTATGAGGAGTTGTATTGATGAATTACTGGGAGAACGAAACACCCGTAAAGGCAACCACAAGAAGAAATGAGATCGAGTACTACAAGGCGGCAGGTAAGCTGGCGATTTCTCGCCCTGCGTGGACAAATGACAGCGGAAATACCCGACGCGGGAAAACCGTTACACTTGACCTTGCAGCACTCCGGGAAGCGCCAGAGGCGATTGCCGTCTTTGAGGAGATCACAGCCACCCTCTGTGACCGCCAGAAAGCCGCAGGAAGCGCCGAAGGGCAGGAGGCGGTAAACAACGCCGCAGAATAATAAAAGCTCACAGGTAGGGCTTGCAAGCCGCGCAAAAGACGGGAAGCGGTCACAGCGTAAAGGCGCAGACGGTGAAAGAGAGCTTGCCGCCATTCTCCGGGAGTATGGTTATACCGTGGAACGCGGCGGCTCTATGTCCTTCGGTGAAATTCCCGACCTTACAGGCTTACCCGGCATACATATCGAGGTTAAACGCCGCGAGAGGGTGAATGTGCCGGAGGCCATGAAGCAGGCACAGCGGGATAGTGAACGCTTCAAGGATGGAGCACCCGCCGTATTCCACCGCCGCAGCCGCGAAAGCTGGCTTGTGACAATGCGCCTTACGGACTGGATAGACCTTTATTCGGGGAAAAACACGGAGAAAGGAGGTCAAGCATGACAGTAAACGAAGAAAAAGCTATTGTAGCACTGGCAACCAGCAAATCACAGGAAGAAGCAGCGCGAAAGTGCGGACTATCCGCCCGCACTTTGAGGCATTACCTCCAGCGGGAGGAATTTCAAAAGGCTTACAGGGCAGCTTGCCTTGAGCTTACATCAGGCGCGACCAACCGGGCGCGACAGTTGCTTTCCCCCGCGCTTGACACGTTGGACGAAGTTATGAACGACGCAAACGCGCCCCCGGCCGCGCGGACAAATGCGGCAAGAATTGCCATTGAAGCCGGACTAAAGTTGACCGAGCAAAACGACATTTTGGAAAAAATCGAAAGATTGGAGGCGCTGATAGGTGAACAACAGCATTAAAGCTCGTCTTGCTGCTTTACAGGCTATTGCAGCCCAGAAGCAAAACGGCGTGGCGATCATGTCGCTGCTGCCGGATGGCACATGGGCGGCCTGTAGAGGCAGCGGAGCAGTAACGAAAGTGTTCGATACAGAACAGGCAGCGCGGGCATATCTGACCGACTGCGATACCGTTATCGTTATCGACCTATAATCAAAACGAAAGGAATTTTTTGAACATGGAAGCAAACATTGAAACCCGTGAAAGCACCTGCGAGAAAGCCCGTGCCGCTTTGGGGCTTGACCTGAGCAGCGCCCTTGACCTTGTGAGCCGTAGCGACTATGACAGCGAGGAGGCATATCTGGACGCGGCTACAAAGGCCGAGCTGGAACGCAGCAATCCCGAATACCGATCTATCCGCAGCCGCCTGAAAGCTGAACTGCGGCAGCGCACGGAGCAGGAGGAGCGCAAAGCGCAAGGCGAGGCATACAAGGCGATCCGTGCCAGTGTGAGCCTCGACAGCGTAGATCAGAAGAACATCGACACGGAGGCCGCAGACCTCGCCCGCCGCGACCTCGCAGCCGGACGCATTTCCGCTTCTGCGCTGGGTGCAACGATTGAGCAGTACGCCCGTGATCTGAGCGAGAAGAAAAAGGACAGCAAGGCCAGCAATGCCCTTTTCAACGCCATGCTGCGCGGTCAGAGGTGAGCAGATGTTTGAAAGGAGAAACTATGAATTTTGGTAAATCTGTACGTGAAAGCGTCGAACTGTGCGTAACGACACTTGGAGAAATCGCGGGGGTAGAGAAGGATCTGGCCGCAGCGAGAAAGGCCGGTAAGATCGCTCCGGCGGATGCCGAAGCGAAGTCTGCTGAACTCGCCCGCGCCCGTGCGGATGCTCTGGGTACGGTCAATACCCGGATCGAGCGCGACCGCCTCGCACACCACGAAGCCGTAGACAAATGGAACACTGCCGACGGCTCTAAACTCGACGAGGGCGATTTGAAGCTGCTGCAGGCCGATTTCCACTTTGATCCGGCGCAGTTCCAAGCGCTTTGTGACAAGCACCGCGACAATGCAACCATGCTGCAGCTCCTTGCAGAGTACGGCGAGAAGCACCGCGACTGGAGCTTAACTGCAAATCGTCCCATCGGCGCACAGGCCCGCAAAGACGCCTTTGATCGGTTCTGCCGGGATGCAAGCAGCGCCGCCCGTGATCCGAACAGCCTGCACGCTGCGCTGTGGCTCTCCGGCAACGGAACAGATGAGAGCGTGTTTATCGACTATTGAGGGCACAGCTATGAAGACATTTGACATCAACGAGAAAATCGTTGTATCCATTGATCCAGACAGCGCGGAGTTTGCGGGCAGGGTTTTTGATACCCTGTCCGCGGTGGACAAGAAGCAGCGCGGGTTAGGCCGCGCTAAGGGCATCGCTTCTGCGGACTACTATGACCTATCTAAAAGCACAGAAAGATCTATGCGGCAGCAAATTGACACACTCTTTAATGCCCCTGTGTGTGAAGCGGTGTTCGGGGCTGATCCCATTTTTGCGTTGTCCGGCGGCTGCCCGCTGTGGTTCAATCTTCTGGAGGGCATTATCCACACACTGTCTGTTCCGCCTACTACTGAGTGCAGGCGGATCATGAAGAAATATGCGGCCAAACGCCGCTGAAAGTGAGGTGTTTCTATGGCAAACGCTGACGGCTCCGTCGTTATCCGGGTGGATGCCGACGACAAAAAAGCAATAAAGAAACTTGACGATGTCGCGAAGAAGGCGAACGACGTCCGAAAGGGCTTGGACGGTAAAAGCATCCTGATCAATACGGATGTTTCGCAGGCTGAAAGAGAAATTGACCGTTTGCGGACAAGTATCGGTAAACTGGAGGAGGATATTCGCGTAAAAGAGCGACTTGCGCTTGAGACACAAAACGCTAAGGCTATGGCAAGGGTAAGAAGCAAGATGGCGATCGATTCCGGCGATGTTGCCACCGCACAAAAGATGGCAAAAGAATGGGACAGGCTGGATGCAAAAGCGAAGAGGTATGCCGAGCAGATCAACGAAGCCCAAGTACGCCTTGATGTCGAAAAAGAGACTGCAGGCAACCTCGCACAGGCTGTTTTAAAGGCAGCGGAAGAAACAGGGGAAGCATCGCGCAACGCCGAAAAAATGAACGCCGCAGTCAAGAAGGCTGCCAAAAGTGCAGAGGCATTCGGTAAACGCATTAAGTCCGTTGTACAGGGAGCGTTGGTGTTCACCGTCATTACACAAGGACTTTCCAAACTGCGTGACTGGCTGTCCGATGTGGTATCCGCCAATTCTGCGGCAAGCGCTTCCATCGCCAAACTGAAAGGCGCGCTGCTAACGATGGTTCAACCGCTTGTACAGGTCATCATCCCGGCCTTTACCACGCTCGTAGAGGTGCTTACAGCGGTAGTCTCTGTCATCGCAAACGTTGTATCCGCGCTGTTTGGCACTACGGCAGCAGAAAGTGCTAATGCGGCGAAATCTCTAAATGACCAAAAGAACGCCTACAAGGGCGTGGGCAGTGCGGCAAAATCCGCCAGTAAGCAGCTCGCATCGTTTGACGAGATAAACAAGTTGAGCGGAGAAAGCAGCGGCGGCAGCTCTGCGGACATCGCGCCGGATTTCAGCTTTATGGATTCTATTTCTGACAGGCTGAAGAATATTGCAAAGGACGTGGCACTTATCGGTGCCGGGTTCGCTCTTTGGAAAATCTCTGAGAAATTGCCGGGCATGCTTGGAGACATTGGAACAAAGGTTGCCGGCATTGCCATAGCCATCGGCGGTCTGCTTCTATTGTTTGACGGGCTAAAAGATGCGTGGGAAAACGGTGTCGACTGGGGAAACCTTACAGAAATTCTTGCTGGTGCCGCTGCGGCAGCCTTCGGCCTGTATACAGCCTTTGGAAAAGTCGGCGCGGGTATCGCATTGATTATTTCTGGCGCAGCTATGATAGTGACTGCATTTAAAGATATTATCAGTAACGGCGCAAACCTCAAAAACACTCTGCTTTTGATTGCCGGCATTGTAGCTACCGGGCTTGGTTTTTTCTTCCTGACCGGAAGTGTGATTCCTCTTGTCATTGCCGGTATTGCCGCCGTTGTGGTGGCTGTTCTCGGCCTTACAGGCAATCTGGAGGAATTCTGCCAAAACTTCAAGGAAAACATCCTCGGAGGGCTGATCGACTTTATTACCGGCGTGTTTACAGGTGACTGGACGAAGGCGTGGGAAGGCATCAAAAAAGTGTTCAAGGGCATCTGGAACGGCATTGTGATGATCCTGGAAAGCGCTGTAAATCTCATCATCAAGGGTGTTAACTGGCTCATTGGCAAGCTCAATTCCCTGCTGGAAAACAGCTTGCTTGCAAAGGGACTTGACCTTATCGGCATTGAATTTCGTGGCATACCGCAAATACCGGAGGTACATATCCCTCGGCTGGCGCAAGGCGCGGTCATTCCCCCGAACCGGGAATTTATGGCAGTGCTGGGCGATCAGAAGTCCGGAACGAACATTGAGACACCGCTGGCTACGATGGTGCAGGCCTTCAAACAGGCGCTTGCGGAAAGCGGCTACGGTGGCAGCAATGAAGCCGTGTTGGTGCTGGACAAGGAGGTGCTGGGGAAGATCGTGTACCGGCTGAACAAAGCGGAGGGTACGCGCATCGGCGTGAATCTGGCTGAAATCTAAGTAGCAAAAAGAGGACTGCACGACTGTGTGCAGTCCTCTTTTTCCTTGTAATTAGTTGCTTTGCAAATGCCCCTCAGAGACCTCAGGATCGTCACTGTCACGCTCAATAGCTTCATCTATAGCCCGATTGATAAAACCGTTGATGCTCTCGCTGCGAGTGCCCGCGTGGGTCTTGATCATATCCTTTTTGCCTTGCACTGTGGCTCTCCGGCAACGGAACAGATGAGAGCGTTTATATCGACTACTAACCTTCAAAATAGCCGGGACTGCACGGGATTGTGCAGTCCCGGTTTCTTTGTGATGAAACGCACTTGATTTCTGCCGGTCTCCGTGTTATTCTGTCGATAGCCCTTTATGGGCTGGGCGCTGCACGAACGGCAGGCGGTTAGCTACACCACCCGAAAGGGGGTGCTGCTCATGCGTATCACATTACATATCGGACGGTTTACCGTGACGATCATTGTGAAAAGCAGAAACCGCCACTCGGCAAAGTGACGGTTTCAAGGCTTCGCTTTGAAATTCTGACTAATCCGGGCTAACCGCTTGTCGCAGCGCCCTTTCTCTATGCCCATTATAGGCGGCTTTTCCGGCCTTGTCAAGCCTCGGATGTATCCGGGGCTTTTTCTTTTGGCCGCATGGCCAACGTGAGCTTGTCGCGCTGCGCGTCTATTTCCTTTTGCTCTACAGTTTGTGTGACACCGAATTTTATAGATTTGTAAACACATTTCGTAACAAAAAACAGGATCGACGCCACCAATCAAAACGCCGATTCTCTATTTTGCAGTAGCACGGCTTTTAGTATTCTTTAGCGGTGAAGGTTAAAACGCAACACCGCGCTCCGCACAGAGTTCTTTCAAAAGCGATGCCGCTTCATCAAAACCCATCGCATGATCATGAATGTCACTGTATGAAGGATGAACCAAAAATTTGGTACGATAGTCTAAAATTTGGTATCCAACAATACGTTCACCGTCACATGCGCGGACATATCCCCAGCCATCATGATTGTATCGTTGATAGCCTTTCTGAAACGAATAATCGGCTTCGTGAGCCTTTCTTCTCAACGTGGAAAGTGAATACTGCATAAGCAAACCTCCTGTAAGTTAATGGTTGATCGGTGTGCTTATGTTTTGTTGTTTTATAGTGTTATTTGCTATGCTACTTTGCAAACACCTTATAGATGCTCCTCAGAGGCCGCAGAAACTCCGTTGTCTCGTTCCATTGTCTCTGTGATTGCCCGGTTGATGAAGCCGTTTACGCTCTCGCCGTGAGCTTCTGCGTGAGCCTGTATTGCCTTTTTCCTGCCTTTTGGGACAGTCAAGTTAATCCTATCGAGTTTTTCTGCAATCCAGCTATTACGATACTCTGATTTACTGGTCATTTGTTTCTCCGTTCCGGGGGAGCAAATTTTTTGCTCCCTCCCCTATTATAGCTATATTATACAGTACAATCAAGTATTGCGCAATACTCATTTTGCACAAATATTGCGCAATAACTTTGGCAGTTCTGCCTGTTGATATATTGCGCAATATAATATATACTATAATCACCGCGAGGGAACAAGGGGTGGCCTTAAACAAGCCACAAACGGGTAACAGACATACTGGTGAAATACCCTGAAACAGTGGGTGCAATACATTCCAGACGTTACCCGGCCTCAACAAAACGAATGGAGGAACAAAAAATGAGTATCAACGACATGGACAGCAAGATCAAGGAGCTGCGGGAGCTGCGCCGCATGGCCGACGAACTGGCCGTAGAGATGGAGAGCATCACAGACAGCATCAAGCGGCACATGGACACCGAGGGCGTGGATACCCTCAACGGCACGGATTGGAAAGTGACTTATAAGGCTGTGGCTTCTTCCCGCCTGGACATCACCGCACTGAAAAAGGCGCTGCCCGACCTGACGGCGCAGTTCACCAAGACCACCACCGCCCGCTGGTTCTGCATCGCATGATGGAAGCCATTATAACCGTGGCAGGAGCGATCCAGCTTACCCGCTGGTTGCTGACACTACTGGACGCAATAAAAAAGCCCTCTGTACCACCGCCGACCAAAGCAAGGCACAGAGAGCCGTAACCACCAACCACCACAGGGAGGCCGGTAAATATAGTGTACCGCCTCCCGCAAATAAATGCAAGGGCACATTTACAACTGAAAGGAAATTAAAATGAAAATCGACTTCAATGGAATTATTGATTTGGAGATCCCAACCGATGACGAGCTTTTGAAAGTTTATGAAAGCGCAAAAACGGAGATGAACGAGGAAGCCGCCTATAATCTTCTGGCGGAAATCGGAGAACACACCGCAGCAATGGAAAAGGCAGGGGGTGCAGAGGGATCATTCAAAAAGTGGCCAACGATAAAGAAAATGGCGTGGATCAGCAGCGAGGCGTTTTGCATGGGATTTATGAACGCAAGCCGCATTGTTTATGAAGCACTCATTATGACCTTGCAGGAGCAGGCAGCAGAGCAGGCAAAGCAGGGCGGGAACAATTAAAGAGCAACGCCGGGATGATTCCCGGCGTTCTTTTTATGCCCCGTTGCGGTTTTTGAGTTCAACAATAATTCAACTTCATTACAAAAAGTTCAACTATTTTACTTGACGATATAAAACGCTGGAATCAAAAAACATAGTAATATCAATACTTTGCGCGACATTGCCTCACGATAGCAAACGCCTTGTTTGTAACTACGGACCAGAAGGCCGGGGGTTCGAATCCCTCACGGCGTGCCAAAAAGACCCGAAACCGTTACGGTTTCGGGTCTTTTTGTTTGCATAAGTTGTTGTTTTCTCCCGCTACTTTTTTCTGACCCAAACGCTGACCCCAACGGGAGCGGATAGCGGAAAGGTCTATACCGCACGGGAGAGGATGCCCCCATGGTTTGCGCCGCCTTGAGCTGTGCGTCGGTGGTGACGTGGGCGTAGGTGTCCAGCGTGAACCCCGCGGAGTAATGACCGAGCATCGAGGACACGGTTTTTACATCCACGCCGTTTTGCAGCGCCATGGTGGCGAAGGTGTGGCGCAGGTCATGAAAGCGGATGCGGGGCAGTCCCGCCCGTTTCAGAACACGCTGGAGCATGTGCAGCACGCTGTCCGGCGACATGGGGCCTCCTGTTGGTGACGGGAACACCCATTCGCTGTTCCCTACTTTGTATTTCTGCATTTTCAGAACGCTTATCGCGTCTGCCGACAGTGGCAGTGTGCGGTAGGCGTTTTTCGTTTTCAGTGGGGCTTCCACCACTTTGCCGTTTTGCCGCGAGATGGCTCTCTGAATTTTCAGTGCTCCGTGCTGGAAGTCCACATCCGTCCACTTCAATCCCAGCAGTTCCCCACGGCGTAGTCCTGTGGCGAGGTCGAGGTAGTAGAGCTCGTACACACCGCTGTCCCTGGCCTCTTGGAAGAAGACGCTGAGTTGGTCGGAGGTCAGCGTTTTCATCTCCTTGTGCTCGACTTTCGGCAAGGCGCAGCCCTGCGTTGGATTCTTGCTCACCAACTTCTGCTCCATAGCGAGATTGTATGCCGAGCAGATCAGCTGGTGGATGTTGCGCACCGTTTTGGGCGCCAACCCTTTTGGCTTTTTCTTTGCCTCGACGCGGTCTACCCGGCCACCGTCCAGCAGGTGCTTATAGAACCGTTGTAAGTCCAGAGAAGTGAGTTCTGCCAGCGGGATGCTGCCGATCTGCGGCTTGATGTGGTTTTTCAGAAAGCCTTGCGAGGTTTTGAAGGTCGATGGGCGCAGCTTGATTTTTGCGTAGTTCTCCATCCAGACCTCCAGCCATGTTCCTACGGTGTAGGTTTTGGCCCGCCCATAGTCGATGCCCACATTTTCCTCGATGGCTTTCTTCAGCTTTTCCTTGACTTCTGCCTGTGTTTTGCCGAGGACATTTTTGATGATGGCTTTGCCTGTCTCTGGATCGTGACCGACTGTATAGCGGCCCTCCCAGCGGCCATCTTTTCTCTTTCGGATATTGCCCTCTCCGTTCGCTCGTCGTTTTGGCATAAAATCAGCCTCCTTTGCCAACGAACAATACCGTAACCAAGATGGAAAAGCTATCCAAAGACGGAACAGTTATCAGAAAGTTATCATTTGCCCCTCGGAGCCGCGCCGCCTTATCTTTGACTATTGCGGCGCAATTTCTGCGCTGCCGGGGACGTTCTCTTTGGTTACAGCGGTGCGATTTTCGAACGGCCAAGGAGCCTTTTCATTGACTACAGCGGCGCAAAATATACACGTTTTCCTCCGAAAATCGCCGCTGCTCAAAGAGCACTTTTTTGAGTTGTTGAAAACTGCGATTTCCTCAAACGCCTGCGGAACGTCCACCTTGAAAAGTCCGCCGCCACGGGCCTTTTCTGTGCCTGACGTTCACCTACGACTGCGAAAACGCCTCTCAAGGTGTACCTTAGACTGCGGTTTCCAAACCCCGGAAAGCCCCGCACTGCGGGGCTTTGAGGCTGAGAGGTGCCCAATTACGGGCACCTCTCTTTATCTTGTTATATTTTCGAACGGGGATATCTCCCCACAAAACACCTTCAAAACCGGTATCAACGCCCCTTGAGGGAGCGATGATATAATATCCTCATGCGGACAGAGAATTTCCTGCTTCTATCTTTGTAGCCAAGTCTACTGCGCACAGACTGGAACCTCTGCCCTGTGGGATGTCACTTATGAGCCGGATGTCGGGGCGATGGATCGCTTTCTTCTAATCTCGCAACAGGTTGTGACCTTCAGCAGCACGAGGAATGTCCGTAATTTGAACACGAGAGGAGCCTATACTATGTACATCGTTGGGATCGACATCGCCAAGAGAAAGCACGAGGCAGCGGTGATTGACGGCGAGGGCACCGTCATCATCAAGCCGTTTTCCTTCACCAACAACTGCTCCGGGTACAATCGGCTGCTGGCCATGCTCACCAAGGCCAAACTGCCGCTTGACGAGGTTTCCTTTGCAATGGAGGCCACCGGACACTACTGGCTCGCTCTTTTTACCAGACTTCAGAAGGAGGGCTTCCGTGTTCAGGTCATCAACCCGGTGCAGACCAACTCCATCCGCAGCTTCTATATCCGTCAGGCCAAAACAGATCCGAGGGACGCCCTGCTCATCGCGGAGGTGATTCGTTTCGGACACTTCTCCGAGTCTACCCTGCATCCCGAAAACATTTATGAGCTGCGGGAGCTGTGCCGTGGACGGCACGCCATCGTTTCCATGCAGGCAGATGTTAAGCGAAAGGTCGTTGCCCTGCTGGATCAGGTCTTTCCTGAATACGAAACAGCTTTTACCAATATGTTTAGCGACACCTCCATGGCGATTTTGCAAACCTGTCCTACGCCAAAGGAATTATCCGAGATGCCTCTTGAAGAACTCTGCCATCTCATCGAAGTCTCCAGCCACAAGCGTTTCCGCATGGCGAAAGCCCGGGAGCTTCAGGAGCTTGCGCGCAATTCTTTTGGCTTCGCCATGGCCGGCGATGTTTTCAGCACGATGATCCGGCTTTACGCAAAGCACCTCGATTTCTTAAAACAACAGGTCAGGGAAATGGATCGCAAGATCGCCGAGATCATGGACACCCTGGATACGCCGATCACCACCATCACCGGCATCGGCCCGACCCTTGGCGCGTACATCCTCAGCGAGATCGGAGACATCAGCCGTTTTTCCTCCGCGGCAAAGCTTGCCGCCTACGCGGGGATCGACCCAACCATGCGGCAGTCCGGTGAATACAACGGCGTCAGAAACCGTATGTCCAAACGAGGCTCGCCTTATTTGCGGCACGCCATTTGGCTGGCGGCTTCATCGGCGGTGCTTCACGATCCGGCGCTGAAGCTTTATTTTCAGAAAAAACGGGATGAAGGGAAGCCCTACATGGCGTCCGTGGGCCATGCCTGCAGGAAGATGGTCTCCATCATTTACGCCGTTATGAGAGACAACAAGACCTATACGCCGCATATTCCAAATGAAATTTCGGCTTGACAAATACATAGCCGGTCTGTGCTTTTATCGAACGGCCTTCACCGTCCAAAAATTCGGCTTAAAAAGTTCGGCTTTTCGCCCAAAACCGTTCACGCAAATAGCGCCAAAAAGTTACCGTCACAACGCTGTTCCAAACCGTTTCTCATCGCGATTTTCAACTTCTCTCACAAACGGCCCACGTTTGCCTTCACCCCCGAAAGCGGGTACACACTCGCCTTTTGGAAAAAGATCGCACACAAGGGCACACACGGCGAAACAGGGGCGATTCAGATGGGGGCGCTATTACTACCCTCGGACTGTTTCACACGTTTCGGAAACCCTGCGTGGCCAGGGGGTAGAACGGCGTACTTTGCCGCTTTGGGGCCTTGGCCGGGGGTGCTCCCAAAGAACGCAGAAAGCCTTCGGAACAGCGATGCGCATGATGCGCGTCGCTGTTCCGAGGCGTCGCGGCCCCGCTGGGCTGCGCAGACCGACACCGCCCGCTGAGCGGACTGTGCTTGCTCCAATATCTCCCAGAGTCCAACTCTGTTTGCGGCGTCCGGCGTTCTCTCTCCGCCTTTATCCCCGGAGCATGACCTTTGCGCAGAACAGGCCGTCCTGATAGGTGACTGTACTTACTCCACCAGATTTTTCTG
>ERZ791794.1087-NODE-1087-length-15171-cov-11.580312_pt1 | contig 15171 bp, 13 predicted proteins | sample MGYA00510312_ERZ791794 | MGnify/ENA primary metagenome ERZ791794 (study PRJEB30046, sample SAMN00791977) | human gut metagenome | study: EMG produced TPA metagenomics assembly of the A metagenome-wide association study of gut microbiota in type 2... | reverse complement strand
AGCCGCAGTCATATGTATTAGGTGGGAGAAACCACCCTCTACATAGTAACTCTTGATTCTGGATACTGTTCGAGTCATCCGTCTTATTTGTTTTCTGCGTATCCTCCTGACTCAGCCGGCCATAGAGGATGGTATATTTTTCGTTGCTTGCCATTGCTACTCCTTTCCGGGCAAGCCGATACGGCAACAACTAACATACCGTATCTCCTGCCCAATGTCTATCCTCAAATCGAACCTTTTCCCAAATCACTGTCGATGATTTGGAGCATCTGCTCCGTAGGTGTTTTTGCTTTCTCTGCGTTGGAGAGGATGGAACGAATGAGGAATCTTCTCTCACCCACGATCATTTCACGGTGCAGTTCCAAACCCTCGTCCGTATGCCAATAGGAAGTGTCACGGAAAATAGGTGTAACCGTATTTTCATCACGGCGGGCAACAACGCGCTCAGGGATATAGCCGCCGAGGATACCTGTGTCTCGATAGATCTCGTATTCGCTTTTCATGAAGCTCCTTTCTCCCGAAGTCAATTCGGACAATAAAAATAGCAGATCTCACATGGTCTGCTGCCAGTCATAACTCACCTCGTCCTCGTGGTCATCAGCCTTGTGACCGAGGGCGATCTTCTTTTCCCGTTCTTTTTGCAATACCTTTCTGTCGGTGTGGTGCTGTACGGGCATCACAGGGGCAGCAGACTGGAGCTGCTCCAGACGGTGCCCAAGCCCCACCAGAGCAGAAGCAGTGCTGCCGCCGCCATTAGCAGAGAGATCAATGCCGGAATACTGACGTGTGGCAGATGCAGTCTGGGAAGTCTGATTCTGTGCAGAGAAAAAGAATTCTCTTTCAGCTTCCCAGCCTGTTCGGTCATCTGCTCCAGATGCCGCACCGTCTTCAGAAGATCGTCCAGCTGCGTCCGCGTGGGAAGCTGCGACATCTGCCTGCTGACGCTCTCCAACAGATCTGTCTGCCGATCCGCATGGTGCCACAGTGCATCCATGTATTTCATCATTCGCTCCCAGTCTGTTTTTGAGGGACACGCTTCGTGAGGCGTTGTCAGCGTCGGAAGTACTGCCTGCTGGGTGTTGCGCTGCTTGAGTTCTTGCAGAGACAATCTCTGCCCGTATTCTGAATTCATGCTCCATGGCCTCCTTGCAATACTTTTCCTCGTGTAATTTGTTATCGCGGCATTTTAGTCCGTCCGGCGTGGTGTAGGTGATGTGCTTGCGCATGCTCTCCCAACGGACGGCGTAGCCCTCGGATGCCATCAGGGAAACGAAGGCGTCCCGGTCGGCGGCGTATTTCATGCACTCGTCGATGGTGTTCATGAGCCGAAGCTTCCAACTCTGTCCCTTCAGCGCTGTGTGATACTCCGCGCCGCTCATGCCGCGGGCCTGCTGCGTTGGTGCGTCAAAGACCGGCAGGCCCATCTCCTGACAGATCGCATCATTGCGCCGCATCAACTCTTGCAGTTGTTCCTTCGCCATGTGCAGCTTCTTGCCGGTCTCAAAGTTGACGGAGTTGATGATGCAGTGGGAGTGGATGTGCTCCCGGTCTACATGGGTGCAGATCAGCACCTCGCAGCCGTCGAAGTATTCCGCCAGCCACCGTGCGGCTTCGTGAGCCTGCCGTGGATCGACTGACATGCCTTTTGGAAAGCTCTGCACCATGTGGTAGAACATCACGCCGCCGTCCTTGTGGTAGAGTAGCTTCGTGTTCAGAAAATCGTCGTAGACGCTCTGCGGCTGGCAGTTGATGCCGCTGACGAGCGGCGCGCCCTCCCATGCGGTTTTCTTTTCCTGCATGACGTAGAGCATCACGCCGCGCATGGCGGCGCGGGACTGTGTGCCCCGCTTGTAGTTCACAAAATGTACGATGGCCATACGGCTCACCGACCTTCCATAACTGCCCGCAGAGCGGCGCTGACCTCAGACAGTTCCTGCGCGGCCTTGTCGAGACCGATGACCTGCACCTTGCCCATGTTGGCAAGAACGGTGAGGCGGTTGATGTTGCTGCCGATGCCCTTGAGCTGGCGGAGCAGCTCCTTCTGCTCGTCGATGACCACGATCCGCTTGCCGAGACAGCAGGCGGTGACATAGTCGCTCATGGACATGTGGGCTTTCGCCGCCAGTGCCCTGATCTTCTCACGGTCAGCGGACGCCATGCGCGTGCTGAATTTGATATCTTTTTTCATAATCAATGACCTTTCTGAAATGATTTCTCTCGTCCCCTCGGAGAGCTGGGGGTTCCTCAAAGGGGGACTGGTCCCCCTTTGAAGCTGCGCCGCCGGAGGCGGGTAAAAGCGTTTCCGCAGAAACGCTCGCAGCGTGGGGGTGCGGGGCCATGCCCCGCCCAGAGCGTTTGGCAGGGCAGCGGCTTCGCCGCAGACCAGACAAATGCGATGCTGGCCACCTCCAACGGAGGTGATAAAAGCTCCCGTAAAAGGAAACCTCTGCACCTATTGGGAATAACGGCTTACGCAGAGGAATTTTCCATCTGCGGCAGAGAAATGAAATGTTTCTTCATCTGGCTTTCAAGGGATTATTTCCCCTGCTTACAGCGCTTTTTTGGCAACTCTATGCGGGGTGGTATCACTACCCTCGGCGTGCGCTTCATGCTGTCGAAACGCTGGACGCCCGCAGGTCACGGCGGCTTATTCGCCGTTTTTATGCCGTCTCGGAATTTGCCCCGTGCGGGCTGAATGTTCCCTCGGCGGGTACACAATGCCACCCCAGCCCCGAACCGCGCACACAGCGGCTCACAGGGCGAAACACGGCGGGTTCTCAGGGTCGATGGTGACGATGTTTTCGGTAGTAAGATCATCGACACCATCGGCCCTTTTCAGGCAGATCAGACGGTCGCCGTTGCTCTTGCGGAAGGACACCGTGATACCGTTTCTCCTTAGAGCGTCAACGCTTTTGCGGATTCGGTGGGAAAAGCTGTTGGGCGTCAGCCCCTCCGCGCCGGCAGGGTCGATCTTTTCCAGCAGCACCTTGGCAGGGGCGCTGATCTCCGGCTGCCGGCGCAGCAATTCAGAGAGAAGAAAAAGAATTCTCTCGTTAGGCTGCTCTTTCTGTTCGCAGTCATCTGACAGCAGCTTCCAGACATGATCCTCACCGTCGAACTCCAGTGCCAGCTCCCGATAGGGGATGTCTCGCCCGGTACAGTAGAGCGTGGCGGTGTTCTCTCTGCGCTTGCTCTTGCGGAGGACGAAGTTGCTGTCGGTGGCACCGCTGAGTCCGGTGGTACCGGAGATCATGTTCATGGGATCATCGTCATTCATCTTCCGCAGGTGATGCACCAGCAGAATGGCGATGCCATGAGTGTCCGCAATGTGCTTCAGCACGCCGATGTCCCGGTAGTCGCTGGCATAGGGGTTCGCATCATTGCCCGCGGTGCGGATGCGCTGGAGCGTGTCGATGACGATGAGCCTGGTCTGCGGATGCTCCTTCAAAAATTGCTCGATCTGTTCCACCAGCCCGTTGTGGAGCTGCTGGGACATGACGGCGAAGTGCAGCGTGGGCGGCGCGTCCTCCGTGAGATCAAAGAGCCGGCTTTGGATACGCTGAAAGCTGTCCTCCAGACAGAGGTACAGCACCTCGCATGGCCGTGTGGCGAATGTCCAGAGCGGCTTGCCCTGCGCGGCGCAGAGACAAAGCCACAGTGCCAGCCACGATTTGCCGATCTTCGGCGCGCCTGCCAGCAGGTGCAGTCCCTGGGGCAGCAGATCGTCGACCACGAAGGAGACCGGTTCGTAAGCGGTGCTTTGCAGCGTGTCCGCGTCAATGGTTTGCAGTCGTTTGATTTGAGACATAAAAAAACCTCCGGATAAAAGGATAAGGGCAGAGACCTCGCTGCAGTCGAGGCTCTAACCCTTTCACTTGATTATTCTGTATTTTTTGATAGAATGAGAATATCGCAGGACAGATGCAAAACGGATATGAGACAGGAGGGCGATGCTATGCCGCTGGGAACACAGCAGAACAATGATTTTGCTCAGGTCACAATTGACGTTTGGACTGACAAAATTTTTTATCAGGAGCAGGAGTTCCCTGCGGGATTTATGGCTGCGTCCATTTTGAACATTTCCGAAGAGGATTTTAAGGAACTGATACAGTCTGGCGGAGCACCCACCTTTCTTTTTCCGGTAGTCATACAGGGCAGTGATATGGAAGCGGCTCAGATGCTCCCTGTGTTGCGGGAGCGAATGATTTATCTGGCAAGGGAAATTTGGAAGTATCCGCCCTTTTGCTATAGCAACCTCGAAAAAGAACTGCGCCGAATCGACATCCTGTTTGATGACAATGCTCTTTCCAAAATACGTACACCGAACTCGGAGTTTCAACAGGATTTTTTGATATTCTGCGCAGCGATCACGCGCATCCCGATGGCGATCCTGCACTTCATCGCGGCTGGCCGGTTCTTTGAACTGGACTATCTGCGGCACCTCAAAAAGCGGAACGAAACTTATTTTGCCGTGGCTGCGCATGATTGCTTCAACAGTAAAGAATTCTGGGATGAACTGCAGGAACTGCAAAGCTGGGATGTAGAGCCGTTCTCTGTGCATCCGGAATTGACTTCCACCTATGTGCTCGCCCGCAGTCCCAAAAACGAAAAAGAAATGGTGTTTGTGGAACGGGTATCTTTCCTGCGTCTCACAGACTTTTACACCTACGATCTTTTGAACGGATTGCACCACGGCCACGCGCCCAGCCAATGCCAAGGCTGTGGGAAATACTTTCTGACCACCAACGGTCACATCCCCAAATACTGCGACGGCGTCGCACCGCAGGACGATCGCTATACCTGTCGGCAGTATGGCGCGATGATGCACCAGAAGGAGCAGAACAAGCAGCACCCGGTCTACCGCCTGTTCAATACCCGAACCGGGACGATCCGCAAGCATCACCAGAGGGGAAAGATCTCCGATGACCTGCGGCGGGAGGCACTGTATCTGGCGGAGAGCTACCGGGACAAGGCGCTGATGGACAACGACTACGCCGCTGACGGATATGCGCGGGATATGGAATTGGAACACATTTACGCGGAGGCAGAAAAGCGACTGAAATGAGGAAGGGGGCGTTCCTGTGCCGAAAAATATGTACACCGTTGCAGGAGATAGCCCCTGCAATGAAGAGCTGGCTTTGCGGATGCAAGCCGGAGATAAAAACGCCGCGGAGCGGCTCGTCTCACAGAACGAGGGTTACCTCACCGAACTGGCGCGGGCGTACACACCGTGGTGTGAGATGGAGGATTTGAAGCAGGAGGCGGCGTTGGCGCTGCTGGCCGCAGCGAGGCGCTTTGATCCAGCCTACGGAACGAAGCTGCTGACCTATGCGACGCCGGTGATGGAAGCGGCGCTGTCCGACTACGTCGCGCGGTATTCTTCCTCTCTGTCCATTCCCATCAGCCGGTACAATCAACTGCGCAGGGTGGCATACCTCTGCGCCGGGGGATGGGACTCATCTGATGCTGAGTTGGCTAAGGTGGTGTGCGGAGAACTGAATGTATCTGCCAAGGTAGCTGGAGCGTTGATAAAAGAATACCGGACGCTGTTTTGCGTCCGGCAGTTAGGTGACGATGTATTCTCCGTCAGCTGCGGCGGCGATCCTGCCATAGCCTATGACCGCCTCATGCGTCGGACATTGCTGATGCAGCGGATGGAAGAGGTGCTGACGCCCAGAGAAATAAATCTGGTGCGAAGCTACCTTGGCATCGGCCAGTCGGATGAGGTCGGCATGACCTTTCAGGAGCTGGCGATCTACCTCAACTACAACGGCCCCAGCGGAGCGGAGAAGGCGTACAAGGCCGCACTGGGGAAACTGAAAAAGGACTTGTACGGCGGTGCCTACGGCCGGTGGCTCTCCGCGCAGAAAGCCATCCGCGCCGCCAAAGCGGAGGTGGAGCAGGTCGCAGGGCATGATACAACGCCGCAGAGAACATGGCTGGATGAAAAGGTGTTAGCGGAGCGGTTTATCTGCGAGGTCGTTTCGCTGATCCGTGTCCACGAGATATTCAGCGACGCATTGGAGAACGAAACAGAATAAGCAGTACGGCACCAGTCTTGGCCTGATACCGTGCTGCTTTTCGTTTATCCCATGATGCCGATCTTGTTGCCGTTCTCGTACATGTCCTCGGCGTATTCGACATGGTTGGGGCCTTGACTTTCCAGCCAGCCGAAGCCCGGCACATAGACCATGTTGTCCGGAGTTCTGTCAAGCGATGTCGGGGCAGGCCCCCGTTCTTGCAGTGGTGTGGCGCTCTGTTTGGGGGCGGTCTGTACTTCACTTACCAGAGGTGTTTGGACGGGTATTGGTTCCAGAGCGGCGTCAGCTTCTTCGATTGGCTCCGGTTGCGTTACATCCGTCTTTTCTTCCTCTGGCATTATGATTTCTTCGATTTCTGGCATCTCCGAAACTTCAGGCTGTGCGGCGATTACGGCGGGCGGTGTGGGTAGTACGGATGTTTCCACGGCTGGATCGTTCTGCGGCCACATAGCGGCACACAGGGCCAGACAGGCGGCGAATGCCGTGGAAGTAATGATTCGCTTCTTCATTTCGCTTCTTCATTTTGTTTCTTCCTTTCCGGACATGGAAAGAGCGCCCGACCTCTTCGCTGTATAGCGAGAGAACGAACGCTCTTTTTCGTATTGATTCAGTTCTGCGGAGATCCGCCACGCCAGCGCAAATCCAGAGATAAAGCTGTCGATGGATGTTTCTTCCACAATGCGGTCTTTGGCGTCGATGATCTGCAACACCAGCCGCCGTTCCGGCTTTTCCAACACTTCAATGAGTGCCTGATGGCATTCCTCGATTTCCTGCTTCTGTGCTGGGAGCTCCAGCGGGAAGTAAAAGCAGTCGTACAGGTCTTTGAGTAGTTTGTTCATGTGTTGCACCTCCTGGTAGCAACACACATTACCACAGAACGACGAGAATAGCTATATCTTTTTGAGTTATAAAACGCCTTTCTCTACGAAATAATCCATTAGACGATTGTTGAAGACTCGCTTAATATCCCTCAGTGCCGAAAGCGAGGAGTAATCAAAGGCATATAACCGTTTCTTATCATCTTCAGTAATTTCAATCTTTGCAAATTGCTCAGAATATTTGGTTTTGGCCATCTCCAATAGCAAATCCAGAAACGCTGTCTTTTCTGCCGTTGTGGGTTCCTCAAATTCGCACACTAAATCAAAACGTGTCTGAAGTTCGGGAGGAATAACCTTTTTATATTCTGCTTCGCTGAGAAGATTGGAAGTGAAGATAATAACATATCCATCCATGTCATATTCTCTTGCCATGGAGTCTGTAAAACGTCCTTCTTCCAGCAACTCCAGAAAGAATGAGAAAACTGGGCGAGTGGTCTTTTCAAACTCATCGCAAAGCAGTACGCCGACTTTGCTCTTTTGAATTTTTTCACTTAATTCTCCGTGATTACAGCCAACATAACCTGCCGGGCTGCCAATTAAACTATTCAACGCATCTTGACTGCTGTAATTCTGGAAATTGATTTTGGCCAAATAACAATCATTTTGAAGTCCATTTGCAATCAGCCTTGCAACCTCAGTTTTTCCAATACCAGATGCACCAAACAGAAAAATTGAAAGAACTTTCTGCTCCTTTGCTTTGTTTAAGGAAATAAAATTCTTTAAGGAATACCGTAGCCTGTCTTTGAAATATCTATGGCCTATCAAATTATGATCAAATGCATCGATGAAGGTCTCGAAACTCTCTCCGCTCAAGTCTGTAACTTTTGCAAGTTCGCTTTCTTCAGGCTCTTTCTCTCCCAAACCGGATAAATCAGGAAGCAACTTGCAGACAGGCTCTTGTCCATCTAAAAACAACGGAAAATATTTCAACAACACATCAATCTGAGCAGTTTGTGCAATAACTCTGATATTTGGCATAATACTAAGAAACTGTTCAAGTGCATAAATCAGGGCTTTATTGTCCTCAATCGCATATGAAACGGAAGTCAAATCCAATAGGGCCAATTTAGAAGAGTTATTGAATTTTTCGAATTCTTTTCGCAGCTCACCATTTGCACGAGAAAAAGTTGCAATCGGAATGTCATTCGTTTCTGCATATCGAATGATTCTGTCCAAATCCTGTGCGTTGTTGTATTTGTATATCTTTTGTCTGGGATACGGTTTAAATTCGTGTGTTTCTCCAGGGGTAGAATCCTCCTCATCATTTGCCCCGAAATAGCATTCGTAATCAGAGAACAAAAGAGGCAGTAGCTCCATGGCGCTTTCTGCAATCGCTGCTTCTGTAATTACAACTGTATCCTCCGCTATACTGGTGAAATTTATATATGTCGTTTCTATATTGTTCTTATTGCTCAACAGAAAATGAACCAAAGCAGATATATCAACACAAACCTCAGAACAGGAATCGAGCATATCCTTTGTTTCTCCAAATATAAAGGCAAATACTTCTCTTTCTTCTTGGATTTTTCTCAATTCCTTAAGATCGCGGTAAGTAAACAAGGTATAGCCCATAGTTATTTCCTCCACAGTTTACTCAGCCAAATACCAAAACGGTTCCACCAGTGAAGTTTTGGAGTAGGGACTTCTTCCAGTTTGAATGCAACATCTTGAATTATTGCCAGCGTGTCAACGAAATGATAGTCATCATCACTCTTTTTTGTTTCTGTGTCGTGTGATACAGGTTGTGTATTACTTTTGATTATTTTGCTGGCGGTTGCCTCCTGCTTTTCCTTACGAGCGCCTGCTTCTTGGAAATAAGTGAATGTATTTGAAGTAATAAATTCTTCGCCTACGATGCCTTTGTAGATGCCAACAATGGATACATGACCAATAAGCAAATCGTTGATATTGTACTTATTCTCAAACTCCGATTGAATCTCCATAGGAATTTTAATGATGATTTCAGATACAGGTTTTTCCATACTTTCATCATATACAAGGCCCTTCAAAATGTAGGCATAGTCTTGCAACATCGAACTGATCAGATTATTTACTTCCATACCTTCCACCCGCATACCCTTTAATGCATCACGACGTAGAATAAGGAATTGCCGCAGACTTTCTTCGTTTAGCAACTCTAATTTAACACGATCTACTTTTACAAGATCGCCCTCTGCCGAGCTATCCAACACAGTCACAGATGCACACTGCTCAATGACCCTACGCAAAAGAATGGATTTGGTTGTCTTTACATCCAAGCTTTCCACTACTTTGGACGAGGATGTAGAAGTTTCCCTCGCATCTGCAGAGATAGAGGCCTTAATTCCGTCCAGAAACTGTTTTGTACCTTGCGCTGAGATGGATGATGTATATCCATACTGCTCTTCGAAACTACTTGATTTATCGGTTTCAATTTTAGTAAGGATAACATTGTTAATCATCATTGCAATTTCATATACCTTACTAAAATTCAGATAGTAGATATTAAAATCATGTGATTTCTTTTTTTCAGGTTGTTCCAAGGAATTCACCCCCTATGCGCTTAAAACTCCTGCGTTAGCGGCACCCAATGCTTATCAGCCATATCAGCGGCAAATTCTGTGTTGTTGATATAAAGCTGATTATCCTTGTCCCGCACGAAACCCCAATGAAGGTTATGCTTGGCAGCATAAGCCTTGAATGCATTGAACTTGTTCTCGATCTGACGGTCGATGTTTTTGTCCTGGCCCTTGAGCTCACCGCCCTTAGTTTCGATAACCCAGACGGTGCCATCCTTTTTCATCACAATGTAGTCAGCGTAGAATAGCCACTGCTTCTGAATGCCATCCACATATACGATGGAGAAATACTGCTGTCCGGTATCGCCGTTTTTGTACACCCACTCAATATCATTATCTGGTCTTTCGCAATACTGTTCAAACAACATTTCACAGGTACTGCGGACAAGACTGGTAGCAAAACCAGAAGTATACTCATGGTAGGCATTGGAGAGGTACTCTACTTCGTTCTTCACATTGGGGTCATAACGGAAGAAATCTTGTTCCGGAATATGGAATGCGCTTTTCTTCGGATGCAGTTGCATACTCATTTGAATAGCCATCTGTGATGTAACTTCCCGGAATTCTTCTTTCAGTTTGTGTTGGTTATTGATGACGAAAGCATAGAATTCGGCTGTTTCCAGTGCAATCAGCTTCCGGCCAGGATTGCCGCCCTTGCGGAACAGCCGCTCCAGGATAGTTTTGACCTTGTTCTGTGCCATGCCAATGGAACTTTTAATGGCATCGATACTGTGCATGAGCTGCATGCCGTGCTTATGGGTATCGACGCGCTTATGAGTCGTGATATAGTTATGGCTTTCCGTCAAGGCAGACGTGCGCACAAATTCACCCTGCAAAGCTTGTCCATGGATTTCAGCACCGAAGATATATCCGGCATCCGCCAGTAGCATCTGGTTCTGCTTCTTATCGCTGCCCAGATGGTACTTGGCAACCAATGCTTCGTGGATCTTAATCAGCACCTCGCGCTCACCCAGACCATCGAAGTCCATATCTCGGATTTCCTTTTGCAGAGTGAAGGTCTTACACTTATCCTTCAGGAACAGGCGGCGGGTTTCATAAGCCCGATCAATGCTGGACAGCAGACCGGCCTTGTATTTCTCGTCAAAGGTATACACATAGCAGAAGTCAAGCAGATCATCTTCGTAGTGCTTCGCTTCAGGCATACGGCGGATGCGGCCAATGGTCTGAATTTCAAAACCCTCATTCATACCCTCGCGCAGTTTCACCAGGATCTTGGCACGAGGGCAGTCCCAGCCAGTGCTGATTGCCTGCTTCATCAGAAGGAATACCGGGGTAGCATCATTCTCGGTGAGATTGTCGGGCAGATCCCGCTTGTCCTCGCTCATCCAAATGCTGACCATGCCATTGTCATAGGTATAGCCCATGCCTTCCAGCTTGACTTCCACCGCACGGATGGTTTCCGGCTGACCATTGGGAAACTGGATCAACACAAGAGGGCGAATGGCCTTGCCCAGTTCTTTGTACCGGGCAGCGATCGCCTTGCGTTTGGCATCTGCCAGATCCAACAGGCACTCATAGTCATTGGTGATCTCCATGCCGTCCACCAATCCCTCATTCACATAGAGAGCCTTGGTGATTAGGCCGGCATTGATGACATCCACTTCATCAATCTCAAAATACTCATACCGCTTGTTTTCCACGGCAGTGGCACTTACACGAATGATATTCTTGGCAGAGAATGCATCAATGATGGCCTTTGCCTTTGCGGTGTTATTGGAGTGTTCCTCGTCGATGATGACGATAAATTCCGTTCCTGCCCGGTGTGCTTCCGCAATCCGGTCAAAGAGGTTCTTCCTCTCGCTGTCCCGGATGGCAGTGTTGCCTTTCTTAGTCACCAATTCCCAATTGATGAATGTGGTGCTTTCGGCATCGAAACCATTCTGGAGGGCATCGAACAGATTCTGAGTATAGCGGTGGGGCGCAAATTTACACATCTTCTGGCGGCTCTGTTCTTCCAGATCACCCTTGCCGGGGCACAGCCAGATAAAGGCGGTGCGGCTATTGATCTTGGTCAGGTATTCTTCGATAAAATCGATCAGAATGATGGTCTTACCGGAGCCGGTGGGAGATTTCACAATAACGGTCTGCTTGGATCGGCTGTCGGTCACAATATCCATCAGCTTGATGACCGCCTTTTCCTGAAAATCAAACAGATTGATGTTGATACCGTTTACCATGTTTCGCCCACCTCCTTCAGTTCAAAGTTAAAGTAATAGTCGGGAATGGTGTGGATCTCCACACCGGCAAAGAGCGCGTTCTGCTCCGTAGTGAACAGAACTTCCTTGGATGCATAGATGGCCTTTACACCCTTGTACTCGCCCCAATGTGTCTGTAGTTCATCGGCTTCCTCGTCACTCATAACCATCAAATACTTGCTACCGTCAATCTTAACACCATGCTCCAACTGGATCATTTCCCGGATGTGTTCCAGAAGGGTGTCGGACAGGTATTCATCGTCCATCGGAACAAAGTCAGTACGGTAATATTGTAGATTCGCAGGTAAGCCAGCCTGCTTACCATACCCGTTGATAACACGGCGAATGCGCTCGTATGTAACTTCCTCACAGATATTTGCTTCGTTATTGGTACACAGAATGAATCTACGATTGCCGTTATCTCTCTTGTTCATTTCCAACACCGCCTGGCCTGTGGTACCAGAACCAGCAAAGAAGTCCAGAATAAGAGAATCGGGGTTAGAAGCAATTTCCAATATCCGCTTTATGAGACGAACTGGCTTCGGGGTTTCAAAGTTATTGGCCTTTCCGAGGATTGCGTACAATTCCTTCTTCGCTTCGTCGGTGTGACCAACATCCTCGTTGTTCCACCATGTCCAGGGAACAACCCCCTCAACTTCAGATAAGTAGCGGATAGTATTGGGCTGAGAGTCGTTATTTTTGCCGAAGTAAATCCGCCCCTGCGCCAAAAGCTTTTTGAATTCAGGCTCAATAGTGCTCCAGCAACGACCTTCGGGTGGATAATGAACTCCACCCTTTGGATCGACAATTGGATACATCTGATTTGGCCGATATCCCTGGGCGGTCATAGGAACTGCTCTCCATCTGCCCTTGGGATCATTATTGGGGTTCTTATACACCTTTGCCTGTTCTTCGCTCATGGGGACAAGGTGTCTATTCTCCTTAAACTTCAGCTTATCCTTGGCATACACAAGAATATACTCGTGTGCATCGCCAATCGCTTCACGATTTTCTCTGGAATAGCGTTTCTGCCATACGATATTGCACAGGAAAAAAGCTTCGCCAAACACATCGTCGCAAAGCATCCGCAGAGCACCCATCTCAAAATCATCAATAGAAATAAAGATAACGCCGTCTGACTTTAGAAGTTGCCATGCAATACGAAGCCGAGATTCCATAAAAGAGAGCCATTTGCTGTGCCTGAAACCATCTTGTTTTTCAACAAAGGTGTCCTCATATCTAAAGTCATTACCGCCTCTGTTGTAGGGAGGGTCAATGTAAATAATATCGATCTTTCCCTTATGGGTTTTCTCCAACAGCCGCAGCGAGTGGAGATTATCGCCCTCCAGGATGAAGTTATAGCCCTGACCGGGTGCCGCAGTGATTTCCCGCTCCGGAACTTCCGTGAACACAGGAACATTATCCCGCATCATCACATCCACGGCTTCCTCATGCTGCTCCCAGACAAGGCCATACTTCTTGGAGGTCAGCTCACTCTCAATCTCGCCCAGGGCGATGAGCATATCGTCATCGTCCCGGTGCTCGTCCTTTATCTTTTGCAAGAACGCTAACATACGTTCTCGTTTTAATTGCGAAAGGTTAGGCATTCTTATCCCTCCTGCGCAAGGCCAAGTATATGCGCCATTTCCTTGTGGTTTTCATTTGCTTTCTCCAGAAACAACGCACGCAAGCTGTCTAATGTCAGATCCAGTTTATCGATATTTCCATCTTGGGCATCACTGTTGACCAAAAGATAGAACTTATCGATTAAAGCTGCAAGTTTGCTCTTCACCTCCGGCGATGAAGATTGATACACTTCGTTCAGCTGCTCTATATCAGAGGAGAACAAGTCAGCAGCGATAATTGCAGTTCCGGCGGCACAGTTTTCTTCTGTATGAATTCCGCACACACTCACGCTATCGATCCTGCTAACATTTGTATAGAACGGATCCGTAATTGCCCTAATTCGAGCCACATCGCTAAAGATAAGATGACTTCTACACTTAGGACATTTATCTACATCATACTCATTGTTGGTAAAGTCTACGTGGAAAGCCTTGCCGCAGGAACGGCATTTTAATTCAATATACATATTAACCTCCACTTCGGTACGGGCATTATTCCGCAATGCGGTACTTCTGCTGTTTACCGGAACCCTCCTTAATCAGGAGTCCTTTTTCAACCATATCCCGCAGGATCAGAATGGCGGTAGCCTGAGAAACGTTCAACTCAGCTTCCACATCTTTGCGAATGATATATCCTTGCTTTCCAGCCAGTCGGAGCAGTATTTCCCGCCGTTCTGCTTTATCAGCGACCTTCAATGGGGCTGTCGCGGTTACGTCTTTTCGAGCACCTGCATAGTTAATGTTAGGTAGTGTAATTTTGAAGGCGTTATCTGTAACCTCAAACTGCGGCTTTACAGCGAAGTCGGCGTAACTCTCATTAATTTTTAGAATACCAGTGCCGTAAGCTTCAATTAGTTTCAGCCGATAAAATACATTGGCCAAATTTGGATTACGGAGCGCAGATACACCGAGCATAATATCGTCAAAAGTAAGGCCGCGAACCAGACCGCCAATGGTCACAAACTCAATGCGGTCATCGAAGATGCTGATCAGCGTGGAGCCGCTGAAGCTGTAATCACGATGGGTGATGGCGTTGAGCAATGCTTCGCGTAACGCTTCGCTGGGGTAATCTCGCCTGTCAATGCGTTCCAGCCCTACAAATTCCGCACGGGTATGGTTGAACTGATCAATGTAGGAATAGGCATCCTCCAACTGCGTAAGCAAAGAGCCGCTCAACTCCTTGCGGTCACGGAACACGCTTTTCTTGCTGCCATCAAATACAGCCAGCTTGATGGTGTGAACGCATTGATCAGATAGCAGCATACCAAGGTTGGTGTAGGTACCATCGGAGCCGATGATATTCAGCGTTCGCTTCTGCTGATCTCCGAAAGGAAGACTACGCTTTGCAAAATAGCTTTCCGTTTTTTCAAAAGTCAACTGCTGATTAATGGAGCGGGCATCCTCGTAACGGTCACCGCTGGTCTCCTTAATCATATTCAGTATGGCTGTCTCAGAAGCCGGAACAGAGGATGCGCTCTGGCGAACATACACGCCCTCTGGGCGGATGCCCTTCCCTGCGAGGTAATAGGGACGGGCAGTACCTCGCTGCACTGTCAAAACCACAACAGGCTTTTCTTCGATGGTTTCGATGGCACACTCAGTAAACATGGTAACATCCGGACGAATGGAATCTCGAATCATATTTGTGATCCGAAGCATGACTGCATCGGTGTTTTCAATACCACGGACACTTCCATCATCATTCACGCCAATATAAATCTTTCCGCCATCCGTATTTGCAAAGGCAACTATAGCATATTTGATGTCGTCCACATATTCGCGCTTAAACTCCGTGGTCTTTGCTGATGTGTGATAAAGAAGTAGTAGAAGTGTAAAAAATTTTGCCGTTCCTA
>ERZ791794.1079-NODE-1079-length-15216-cov-44.423587_pt1 | contig 15216 bp, 14 predicted proteins | sample MGYA00510312_ERZ791794 | MGnify/ENA primary metagenome ERZ791794 (study PRJEB30046, sample SAMN00791977) | human gut metagenome | study: EMG produced TPA metagenomics assembly of the A metagenome-wide association study of gut microbiota in type 2... | reverse complement strand
TTATAACCATGAAAAAGGTAACTATCGCGAAAAAAACTGAATACTGAATACTGAACACCCTTTAGGCACTAATTAGTTTACTCCGCAAGGGGTATTTGTATTCAATCTGTACAGGTCGAAATAGTTCATCATTTCTCGCGCTGTGCGAATCGGCAAGCCTCGATGAGTTTCTGCTTCAGCTTGCCACGGCCAGCCATCACAGTTTTATTTTGCTTCAACACGCTGCTAGGCCAGCCATCCTCGAAGCAGGTCACACTGAGATACTCCGAGGTCTGGGCATCTTGGTCAACTGCCTTTTCTATCTCCTTCTTAAACTCGTCGTCCAAGTCGTTGATGATGCCATCATGATCCTTGCCGTCCTCGGTCTTCTTGCCCTTCAGTCCTTCCGTGATGGCACCCATCAGTCTGTCCATCACCTCCTTCACGGTCTCCTTTGGTATCACGCTGACCACCTCGCAGGAGATTGTGTAGTTGCCATTCTTCTCTAGGCTGGCATTGATATAAGTGTCGTTGGCGTAGCTATCCTTGGTGGCATCCTCGTGCTCGTGATGCTCGCCCACGGCATATTGGCTTCCGTGCCAGGCGAAGAGCAGTTTCAGCTCCTCCAGGTAGCCCTCCACCAACCCGTCGGTGGTAGCCTGGTTGCCTATCTTCATGAAGTCAAGACCTATCGCCTTCTTCATTGCCTGCATGATGGGCATGGCGGCGATGTCCTTCATGCTCGCCTTGAAGAGAGCCTTTGCCTGCTTCTTGATTTGCGAGAGATTGGTAATCTTGGTGATGCTACCATATTCATCGGTCTCAAAGTTGATGGTGGTGCCTATCACGCTCTTGGCGGTGCGCTCCGCTATCATGGCCATCATCTTGTCCCGGAAGTTGTCGCCCACCGAATCGGCCTTTACGTCCAGGAAGGTGTAGCTCATCTTATAGCCCTTGCTGGTGGAATCGTTTACCACGAGGCGCACCTGGGTGGATACGCCGAGCGTCTTCACCGTGTCCTTGCCGTTCACCTTCCACTCATTCTCATATATCCAGTATTCGCAGGTGTCGCCCTTGCAGAAGTACGCCACCACATTCACCACCGAGTCTTCGCCAGCTGTGTCCACTTCCAACGTGTCGGAGTTGTTCGATAGCCATTGACTATCAGCGATTTTCTTGTCAATCGATACCGTGTCCTCTACCTTAGGCGACATTTCTCCGCCCTTCACGATGCCATGGTTGGCGAGCAGTCCGCAAGCTATCATGCAGCTCATCACTATCAACGAGATTTTCTTCATAAGTTCATTTTTTATGTTGTTTATTCTTCAAGTTTTTATTCCTCGCTGCAAATTTACGATTTTTTTTGTAAAAAAAGCCAAGCTCCTAAAAAAAACTGTAAAGTTACCCCAAGTTTAACAGTAAGTACGGTACAACGAGTGAAGCGATTAATAAAAGTACAATCACAGCAATAAAACTATTAATTTTACGTTCTTTTCAAAGAAAGGGGTTGTGCAATAGTGGCTTAAAGGCTAAAAGCACTACCTTTGCATACAATAATAAGTAACAACACGTTTAAGGTAACAAATTGTGACCTTAAAAATAAAGATAGAAATATGGCAGACATAACGGAAAAGACAGGAAACGGCGAACTGGTCACAAATCATGACCAATTGGTTGGTGTTGACAATATAGAGCCTCTAATAAAAATCATTAGAGTACAACAAGTTATGCTTGACAGTGACCTTGCCACACTTTATGGCGTTGAAACAAAGCGTCTTAATGAGCAAGTAAAACGTAATATTAAACGATTTCCTGAAGATTTCATGTTTCAATTGACCAAGGACGAATGTTTAAGGTCGCAAATTGCGACCTTAAACGAAGGATCCGACAAGCGTATAGAAGATATGCACCGATTGATGTTGAAACTTTCCGTTTGTCACATGACCGCTTCCTTTGTATAGACGATGATGTATATCACATAGGTGCATCCGTTAAGGACTTAGGCAAGAAGTGGTTTGGTTTCTCCAAGATGGAGATACTTACACCAGACGAATTGGGGGAAAGAATAAACAGGGAATAAGAAAAAATCAGAGTTTCTATTGAGTATGGAAGAACTTTTCAGATATTATTTGAGGAATATTATTATTCTTCGTATCGGTACAGGCTTACGCTATCTATGGCTACGCTTTGTAAGGCATCGCAAGATTTCTTACCGAACCCTTTATGAAGGTAGTAAATTGAAGAAAACATCAGAATTATCTAATTTTGAGAATGAAATGTCAAATCGGGTATGGGGATGTGGCTTTATTCTTTTTGTGATATTCTTAATTATATTTTTACGCAGATTTTTATAATAGACATACTAGTGATTTTATCTTTAAAAATAGACAATAGATATGATAGAAAACATGATGAAAAACTGATTTATCGGTGAAAAGATATGCTAAATAATCCGTTTTAAATTGTACCGAATTCGATACAATTAGAAGCTCAAGGCAACGCCCTGGCTATAATAGCAATCAGCAAGGCGCCCTTACATGGCGACTGGGTCGTGTCCAAAAATAACTTTTTCAAAACTTTCTCCTGAAATCCTTGCCAGTTTCAAAAAGAAATCGTAACTTTGTGGAGTGGTATATAGCCACGTAAGTGATAATAAAGCGATAACATGATGATTATCAGTAGATTTACCCCCCCCATATTGGGGAAGCTGGCTCTTGTAGCCGCATTTTTAACGCTTGCCCTTGCCAGTTGCAGCAAGGATGATGTAAGCTCCGATACCGACCTGGTTGTCAGCTCACCTGCTGATAGCGAGGCTCCCAGTTATTATGCCATTACCGATACTGAGGGTATCGGCTTCACTAAGGATGGCATTGCCTATGAATACATTTCTAATGGTAAGACCCGATGGGTGCTTAGCTATCAGGAGATAGCCAAGCGCCTCGACATAGATATCTCCAAGATTTCAACCATCAAGATTACCAGAGACCAGATTTTGAAGGACGGTCTCTGGCGCTTCGACGTGCGCTTCGACGGACAGCAGGAAGGCACGGCGTATGCTATTGATGTCGACCCTGAGAATGGGGAGATAGAGTGGGTGATAACCTTGGAGGATTTGCCAGGGGGAAATGTGTTTACACTCAGCTTCTCTCCAAACGAAAAATAACGTGAGTGTAAACCTAGAAACAAAGAATCAGAATTACTTTATTTACTAAGATTTTATGGCAGAAAATATCAATATCAACCCTCGTACAGAGGAGTTGAAGACCGAGTTTAGTAACATGATTTGGAAGATGGCTACCAATCTGGTGCATGGAGGCAAGGTGAACCCTGTGCAGTTTATGGACTACACCCTGGGCGGTCTCTTCTACCGATTCATATCCGAGAACATCACCGACTACTGCAACCAGCTGATGCGTGACGCTGGCGTGGAGAATGCCGACTATGCCCACATGAGCGATGAGATGGCGGAGAACGCACGAGAGCAAATCATCAATGCCAAGGGCTTCTTTATCCTCCCTTCACAACTCTTCATCAATGTGGCGAACGCCGCCAAGAACAACACAGAGCTGAACACTACGCTGAGCAATAACTTCCGTGCCATCGAAAACAGTGCCGTAGGAAAACCGAGCGAGAACGACGTGAAGGGACTCTTCAATAATTTCAATACCAACGACCAAGGTCTGGGTGCTACCGTTGCCGAGCGCAACGAGTTGCTTACTACGCTCTTGGAGAGCATCCGAGACCTCAACTTCGACAAGTATATCGAGAGCGGCATCGACGTGTTCGGTCTTTGCTACGAGCACCTCATCAAGATGTACGCCCTCAATTCGGGCACCAAGGGTGGCGAGTTCTATACCCCTGGCGATGTAAGCTATCTCTTAGCGATGATAGCTGCGGCAGGACGCAAGAGTGTCAACAAGGTGTATGACCCTGCCTGTGGCTCAGGCTCTTTGCTCTTGAATTTTATCCGTGTGGTGGGTGCCAAGAACGTAAAGGATGGTTTCTATGGTCAGGAAATCAACATGAAGACCTACAACCTCTGTCGTATGAACATGTTCTTGCACAATGTGAACTACGATCATTTTGACATTCAGAACGGCGACACCTTGAAGAATCCGCTGCACGAATGCGACGAGCCATTCGATGCCATCGTCTCCAACCCGCCATATTCCGTGCCTTGGGATGGTGATAGCGACGCCACGCTCATCAACGACCCTCGTTTTTCTCCTGCTGGCGTGCTCGCCCCAAGAAGCAAGGCAGACTTTGCCTTCACCATGCACATGCTCAGTTGGTTGAGTGCCGAAGGCACGGCTGCCATCGTAGAGTTCCCTGGCGTGTTGTATCGTAGCGGTGCGGAGCAGAAGATACGCAAGTACTTGGTAAGCAATAACTTTGTGGATACCATCATTCAGATGCCACAGAATCTTTTCTTTGGTACTACCATTGCCACATGCCTCTTGATATTGAAGAAGAACAAGGCAGACAACCGAGTTTGCTTCATTGATGCCAGCAATGAGTTTGTCCATGAAGGCAACAAGAATAAACTTTCTGCCGAGAACATCTCCAAGATATATAATGCCTACATGAATAAGGAGGAGATTGCTCACTTCTCTCATGTGGTTACCACTGCCGATATTGCCGAGGAGGATTACAACCTTTCTGTCTCTACCTATGTGGAGCAGGAGGACACTCGTGAGAAAATCGACATTACGGAGCTGAATACTCGTATCTCTGAGATTGTGGCGAGAGAGGAGCAGCTGAGAAAAGATATTGATGAGATTGTAATGCAGTTGGAAGGAGGTGCAGCATGAAAAATCTTGAAACTTTGATTCAGGAGCTTTGCCCGGATGGGGTGGAGTTCGTGAAGTTGGGGGATGTGTGTAAATCTCTAAGTAAAGGAACTTTAAAGACAACAGATTTAGTAGAACAAGGAGAATTTCCTGTTATAAATTCTGGTCGTGAATTATATGGTTATTATAATCAATATAATAATGAAGGAAATGCGATTACGGTTGCAGCAAGAGGTGAATATGCGGGTTTTATCACATACATGAAAAATCCCTTTTGGGCTGGTGGCTTATGTTATCCATATAGAACTATTAATGAAAATTTAATGGTTACCAAATTTCTTTTTTATGTTTTAAAAAAAGAAGAGAAAAAAAATATGGAAAAATTGGTTGTTAGAGGTAGTATCCCTGCTTTAAATAAAAGTTCTTTCGATAGAGTTGAAATTCCTCTTCCTCCTATCGAGGTGCAAACCGAGATAGTCCACATTCTCGACAAGTTAACTTCGCTAGAAGCTGAGCTAGAAGCTGAGCTAGAAGCTGAGCTAGATTGTCGCAAGCGACAATACGAGTACTATCGTGACAAGCTGCTCTCATTCGATAATGTAGGGGATCAAGAAGTAGAGTGGAAGAAAATGAGTGAAGTAGGTACTTTTATTCGTGGAAAACGTTTTGTTCGGACTGATATTGTTGAAGAAGGAGTTCCTTGCATCCATTATGGTGATATTTATACTTATTATGGCTTGACAGCAACTAAAGCAAAGACATACCTAAAGCCTGAAAAGGCTGAAAAGATGAAATTTGCTTCTAAAAATGATGTTGTCATAGTAGGAGCTGGAGAAAACAATATGGATATTGGGGTTGGAGTTGCATGGTTAAGCGACGAAGAGGTCGCCATACATGATGCTTGCTATATTTTTAAGAGCAAGATGAATCCAAGGTTTGTGTCTCATTATTTGCGTGGTAGCAACTATCATCTTCAAATCAAGAAGTATGTTTGCGAGGGTAAAATTTGTTCTATCTCTTCCAAAAGTATAGGACGGTCTTTAATTCCAGTTCCTTCTCTCTCAGAGCAAGAGCGAATAGCAAATATCCTCGACCGCTTCGAGGCCCTGAGCACCTCCCTCCAGTCTGGTCTCCCTGCCGAAATCGCGGCACGCCGCCAGCAGTACGAGCACTACAGAGACAAGCTGCTTACCTTCAAACGCAAGGGCGCAGCCTAACTTAACATTTAACATTTAACACTTAACATTCAATACTTAACATTGCAAATGGAAATGCAAAACGACATAGTTTCAGAGAACCCTCAGAGCACGGTGGTAGCCCAATACGAGCGTACCACCCCTCGTGCCGAGGCTTACCAAAGCGAGGCAGAGCTGGAGCAGGGGATGATAGCCCAGCTACAGCGACAGGGCTACGAGTATGCTCATATCCACCATGAGGACGAGCTGATACAGAACCTTCGCCTCCAGTTGGAGAAACTCAACGACTTCCATTTTACCGACAACGAGTGGGAGCGTTTCTTCAAGGCGGAAATCGCCAACGAGGGCAAGGGCATTGTTGACAAGGCAGAGACCATTCAGCGTGACAACATCAAGGCTTTCACCCTCGACGATGGCACGCAGAAAAACATCTACCTCATCGACCAGCAAGACCCTCACCACAACTCCACCCAGGTAATCAATCAATACGAGGTAAACGACGGCAAGCGACCAAACCGCTACGACGTGACCATTCTCGTGAACGGTCTGCCCTTGGTTCACATCGAACTGAAACGCCGTGGAGTGAGCCTGAAGGAAGCCTTCAACCAGATAAACCGCTACGGCAGGGAATCGTTCTGGGCAGGGTGCTCGCTCTATGAGTACGTACAAATCTTCGTCATCAGCAACGGCACGGAGACCAAGTACTATAGCAACACCACCCGTGACAGTCATATCCGGGAACAGGCCAAGCAGGGCAAGAAGCCACGGCAGAAGACCTGCAACTCTTTTGAGTTTACCAGCTACTGGGCAGATGCCAAGAACAAGGTGCTCGGCGACTTGGAGGACTTCACAGCTACCTTCCTTACCCGCCACTCTCTGCTGAACATCCTCGCCAAGTTTTGCGTCTTCACCGACCAAAAGATTCTGATGGTGATGCGCCCATACCAGATAGCAGCCACCGAAAAACTGCTCAACCAGATTGAGATAGCCCATAACGCCAAGCTCTACGGCACAAGAGACGCTGGCGGCTATATCTGGCACACCACAGGCTCGGGTAAGACCCTCACCTCCTTCAAGGCGGCACAGCTCGCTTCAAAACTGCCCTACATAGAAAAGATACTGTTTGTGGTGGATAGAAAAGACCTCGACTACCAGACGATGAAGGAGTACGACCGATTCCAGAAGGGTGCTGCCAACGGCAACACCTCGACCAAGGAACTGGAAAAGCAACTGAACAACAGCAAGAGCCGCATCATCATCACCACCATACAGAAGCTCGCCAACTTCATCAAGAAGACCCCCGACCACGACATCTACCGCAAGGAGGTGGTCATGATATTCGACGAGTGCCACCGCTCGCAGTTTGGCGACATGCACACCGCCATCACCAAGCGATTCAAGAAATACTACCTCTTCGGTTTTACCGGTACGCCAATCTTCGTGGAGAACATCTCCGCTTCGAGCAAGGGTACGCTGAAAACCACCGAAGACGTTTTTGGCAAGCGTCTGCATGCCTACACCATCGTGGATGCCATCAGAGACCACAACGTGCTGAAATTCCGTGTGGCATACATCTCCACCATGAAGGAGAAGGAGAACGTGAAGGATGACCAAGTATGGGGTATCGAGGAAGAGGAGGCGCTGAAGGACGACCGCCGCATCACCAATGTGGCACAATACATATTTGACCACTTCGACCAGCAGACCAAGCGTGCCAGCAGCTACACTTTCAGCAAACTCATCAACATAGAGGAAGTGGTGACCGACAAGAAGAAAAAGGTGGAGGAAGAGCGACAGAAGACACGACTCAGCGGATTCAACAGCATCTTAGCCGTGCAGAGCATCGACTTTGCCAAGCTCTACTACAATAAACTGAAAGAACTACAGGCAGATCAGCCCGAGAACAAGCGGCTCAAGATAGCCACCATCTTCAGCTATGCACCCAACGAGGAAGTAGCCGACGGCGAGGAAGACGAGGACAACGACTCCACCGACGGACTCGACCAGAGCAGCCGAGACTTCCTGGAGGCAGTCATCAAGGACTACAACCTGATGTTCAACACCGCCTACGATACCTCTTCGGAAAAGTTCCCCAACTATTACAAGGACGTGTCGCAGCGCATGAAGAACCGAGAGATAGACCTGCTGATAGTGGTCAACATGTTCCTGACAGGATTCGACGCCACCACGCTCAACACGCTGTGGGTGGACAAGAACCTGCGCTACCACGGATTGCTTCAAGCCTACAGCCGCACCAACCGCATCCTGAACTCGGTAAAGACCTACGGTAACATCGTATGCTTCCGCAATCTGGAGGATGCCACCAACAAGTGTCTCGCCCTCTTCGGCGACCCTACCGCCAAGGGCGTGAGCATCCTGCGCCCATTCGAAGACTACTTCGAAGGCTACGACGAGGTGACGGAAAACGAGAACGGCGAAGAGAGACAGGAGCACGTGAAAGGCTATACCGAATATCTCGAAGAGCTGAGAGAGTTGGCACAGCCAGGCGAGATGCCGCTAACCGATGCAGACAAGAAGCAATTCATCAAGCTCTTTGGCGGCATCCTGAAGATAAGAAACCTGCTTACCAGCTTCGACCAGTTTGCCGAGCAAGACCCCCTCAGCGAACGAGACCTGCAGGACTATACGAGCATCTACCTCTCGCTGAGAGACTGGGCAAAGGAGAACGCAGAGAGCGGCGACAAGGCCAATATCAACGACGACATCGAGTTTGAGATGGAGCTGGTGAAGCAAGTGGAGGTGAACATCGACTACATTCTCTTCCTCGTGCAGCAGATGCAGGGCGACCGTGCCGACATCGCCGAGCTGACTATCCAAATCAACAAGGCAATCGACTCCAGCCCAGACTTGCGAGACAAGAAAGACCTCATCAACCGATTTATCGAGAGTCTGACACCGGATAGTGAGGTTACCGACAAGTGGAAGGAATACGTGGATGCAGAGAAGCGCAAGGAGTTTGAGCGCATTGTGAGCGAGGAGCACCTGAAGGAAGGCCCCGCCAAGGAGTTCATCGAGACCGCCTGGGAGCGAGGTTACGTACCAGAGGGTGGTTTGGAGTTGAACGCCATCATGCCACCTATCAATCCTTTTGACCCGAACGCCAACCGAGAGGGCAAGCTGCAAAAGGTACTTGGTAGAATCAAGGGCTTTTTCGGCAAGTTCTTCGAGATAGCAGGAGGAGAATTTTAAAAAGAAATAAGCAGTGCAGAGCACTGCACCTACCATAAAAATTCCATAAAAGTAACAGGGAGAAGTGATGCTGCAAGAATGCTCACTTTTCCCTCTTTTTTGTCAAAAATCTAAAAATCAGAAAAATAATAGTACTCATATTACGTATTAAGGAATCGTAGTACACCCTTTTGTTTCGCTCTTTTTTTATAATTTCACACCGAAATTTAAAAAAGAAATTATGGGAAAAGGACGTAGTTACATGAATTCATATGCCGACAGCTATATGAGAGGCAAGGTTGTCAAGGAAGTGGGAGCACTCCTTGACCACATACTAGTGGAGGAAATCACAACCCCCACAATAATAAAATTGGAGTTTGGACCTTCTTACGATACCACCAGAGAGCTAAGGCAGCAAAAAACCTCAATATCTTTTGAGACCATCAGGCAATTCTGCTACGTCATTGGCTACTATCTCTACCAGGAAATAGAGGCGGTGGAGAACTATAAGAAATATGTAAGGGAAAGGGAATCCAAGCTTACCATGCTGTATGAGATGAAAGAAAGATATAAGAAAATTTACGGAATGCAAGCCGCAGTGGTTCTCAACCTTATGCATAAGGGAAAGGATTTGCTGGCTTTAATGAAGTAAATATAAGTGAGTTTTTCCGCCTCACTATGTGTTAGCGAATTCATTTTGAGGCTAATTCTAATCTATAAATAAATACCTAAAAAAAAGAAAGTAAAATATGATGAAATCGGAGACCAACTGTCCCCTAAGGGTGTATTCCCTTATAGTTCTCCTGGCATTTGCTTGTACCAGCAAAATTGTTAGCGCAAACAAATTCTAACGTCCTCTACTAAGGAACGAGCGACAAAGAACTTAATTACTAATTACTATAAATTTCGAATTATGAGGAGATTTATAATCAAGCTCGTGAGCCTGATACAGAAGCATGGGCGATTCGGCCTTTTTTGCGTTGTCATTCAATTGAATGGCAACAGCAAGTATATTGAGTATGTGGATAATTACTATGAGAATGGTATCGCCAGAAAGTGGATATAAGCGGACACGTACACTTACTGGTAGATGTTGCCATGCAGGAAAGAGATTATCATGATGCGCTCGTAGTACGTCGATTCTTGGAGACTTTTAACAGAATAGACAATCATTTGGTTGAAGCTGAACTTCCTAGGCTTGATGCTTATATCGCCACTCTGGATGGCTATTATGAATACCTGGAGCAAAGGAATAGAAAACCATTGGATAATGGTATCAGAATCGGCCGAAAAAAAGAATACCTTTTTGTGTCTGATGAAGCATCTTCTGTAAAAGATGAAGAGACGACCGCCGAGCAAGCCTCTTTATTTATAGAATTTCTCACCCTAAATGGCCTAAATTCTATGTCTACCAGTGCGAGCAAGTCTTCACCATTGAATATCGCAATATTTGCGTTTATCAGATATTGGAGAAGAAGGGGGATCTTGGCACCGCAGCACATCGTCAGTGCCAATGCTATTTATCGATTTCTTACTGAGGATTGTCATATACGAAAAGAAGTTACGATAAAATCGTTCAACAATGTCTTCAATCATTGTGAGGACATAAAAAATCAAGAAATGGATGATAAAGTGGCTGATTTCTTTGCCCATAGATGATTTTTTTATGGGATAAATATTAATCCTATTTTTCCTATTTTTCCCAAAGGTGTTTTTGCCTTATCTTTGCACCCGTAATCAGACAAGTAAAGTCTGGTTGCGGGCGTTTTTTGTTTATAGGGAATCCGGTACCGTTCCTGAAACTGAAATCTGGCGAATAACTCGCAGTCCAACCCTTTAATATGATATATTGATATGGCAGAAAATGCTTATGTATTTTATCATCCGCAGTATGGCGGATTGAGAGTGGTGAACAACGAAGAAGGATTGTTCTTTTGCCTCGAGGACCTGGTTGCCATCACTGATATCGGCAGAGATACATTGTTCCCGGTATTAGCTGACACGGAGGGGAAAGTGGTCGAAATGTATGTGGAAGTGCATACAAAAAAGGTGCCAAAGGATTTTACACATCGTTTGTTTTACGGTGAATTCTTTGGCAATACTGACAAGGTGGTGCAAAAAAGTAGAATAGCTTGGAGAAATATGATATTCGTTGACTCTCAGGTGGTGAAAGATATGACGATAGGCTGTTCGAAAGATCCGGAACGTAAGTTGTTTTACAAGTGGGTCAAGGATTTTATCCAGCCTGTGATGGAGGACGAGGACAGATGTTGGCGTCATGAATGTGTCATGATGAAAAGAGTCTGGTATGACCCTCTGAAAAAACCGATGGACATCCGATATGCTGCCGACGGCCTGTATATCAACGATATGAGAATCAACTAATATTATTCATCTTATAAACAAGAGATTACAATCATGAAACAAGCAGCAAAGAAGCAGCTCCTCAACGCCCAGAAGGTGGACGGAGCTATCATCAGTGAAGAAAACGGTACCATCGCCTTCCGCAAGGCGCCATGGAACGATACCGAGGTTATCTGCGAACAGCCTAAGGTGATACCGGGCAGAATGGTTTGCTCTGGCGAGAAGGGAGGCGACGAGTTCGACTTCAAGCCTTACGAGCGTACGGGCGAGAAGCTTTTCGAGGAAATCTTCAAGACCAAGCATGCCGTGGTGCGCACCACCAAGCGCACGGTGCAGGTGAACTATACCTTCAGCCGAGACCTGGACAAGCAGGACATGCTGCGCTACCTCAAGGCAGAGCACAAGGAGCTGATTGCCGGATTCAAGGAGGCAGACATCAAGGGGTAATGTATCATTCAACATTTTGAAAAAATGGAACATATTATAGCATATAATCCGTACAAGAATGGCAATAAGGGGAGCGTAAGCTCCCAGCCACTCTCGGTCTACGACAAGACCATCGCTTATCCCTGGATGGCAGACCTGGTAGCTGCCATCCGTGGGGGTAACGATGAACTGAAGAAGCAGCTGCCTTTTCGCTGCGCTCACTACTACCAGTTCCGAGACAACAGGCGTTCGCAGAAGAACGCCGTGCCCGAAAGCTTCCTCTTCCAGACCACCATCGACGTGGACGACAAGGAATATGTGGATAAGGCGATAGAGAAGGCACGAGAGCTGAACTGCAGCGACACCATCTGGAACGGAGCCCTGCTGCACCTGGAGTACTCAGCCCGCAAGAAGCTGCACATCGATATCCGCATGCCCATCGGTATGACTATCGAGGAGACGCAGCGAGCCTATTGCGAGGCGCTGGGCGTGCCCTACGACGAGAGCTGTATCACGCCAGAACGTATGCTCTTCATCACCGACAAAGAGTCGGAAATCTATCGCTCGCCCCACTGGTACGAGGTGCTGCCACAGGAAGAGCTGAAGAAGCGCAGACAAGCCTACCTGGACCGTGAGCTTACCATCGACGGAAGAATCCAGCAAGGCACCCAGCCAAAACCACTCAACATTCAACATTCAAAACTCAACACTCAACAAAATGTTCAAGACCATCGACTTTCGGGCTCTGACAGCCATCACGCTGTTTCTGCTGGCTCTTCTGTTCAGCCTGCCCAACCTTGTGATAGCAATGCTGCTCATGCTGCTCATCTCAGCCCTGCTGGAACTCATCAGGATGCTGGCGCTGTGGCAACCGGCAAGAACCTAGCAGCCTTCGACCTCTTCCGCAATGCGGCAGGTCTGAAGGACGTAGACATCAACACCCCAGGCTCCCGCCACTCATCGCTCCTGGCGATTATGAGCGCAGGCGCATCGAGAGTGATGCCCGAAGAGGAACTGAAGGCGGTGGTGGCACAGAAGATGCCTGCCTTCTCGCAGGAGCGTGACTGCCAGCAGCTGATCCACGACTTCTATGCGAAATATGGCGACAGTTCGAAGCCGATGTCGCAAGCCGTGATCCGCATCAATGCCCAGGCAGAGAAGTCCTCCCAGAAGGATGCCGTGGCATTAAAAACCTTGAGTTCCGAGGGCGGCACGGATTCTGAAGCGGAAGATAAAAAAATCACTCCGCCTCCGATGCCCGAACATCTTCCCAAACTCGTGGAGCTTCTGCTATCAAAAACCCCGGACGTCTACAAGCCAGCCGTGGCACACGCCATCTTCCCGCCACTTGCTACGCACCTCTGCAAGACCACCTTCAAGTATATCGACAACGTGGAGCACGAGGCTACCCTGATGTGCTGTCTGCTGGCGGGCACGGGCGCAGGCAAGAACTGTGTGCAGATGCCCATCAACATGATTATGGAGGACATCAGACAGCGCGACCGTGAGAACCTGCAACGGGAGAAGGAATGGAAAGAGGAGGTGACACGTAAGGGTGCCAACAAGGATAAGCGCAAGCGACCGGAAAACCTCATCATCCAGGAGATAGATGCCGATATGACCAACCCGGCATTCGTTATGCGCACGGCTGAGGCTCAGGAACATTTCCTCTATACAACGCTCAACGAGATAGACCAGTTCGACGCCCTCAAGGGACAGGGCAACCAGCAGTTCAAGATTATGTGCCTTGCCTTTGATCCAGGCAACTCATACGGCCAGACCCGCGTGGGCACATCGAGTATCACCGAGCGCATCACCATCCGGTTCAACTGGAATGCATCGACCACCGTCCAGCTGGGGCAGCGATATTTCTCAAAGGTGCTCACCGACGGACCTATCAGCCGCATCAACTTCTGTACCATCCCGGAGCGGGAAATCGGTGCCGAAATGCCAGTATACGGCGAATACGACGATGCCTTCAGAGAGGCGCTCAGACCGTACATAGAGAATCTGTGCAAGGCGTCGGGTAGGATAGACTGTGCTGAGGCTTTCGCCCTGGCAGAAAAGTTGAAGGATGAGAACGCCGACTTTTCGCGCATGTCGCAAAACAGGGTGTTCGAGAATCTCTCCTTCCGTGGCAACGTAATTGCTTTTCTCAAGGCTTGCGTGCTATACGTGGCAAACGGCTGCAAATGGGAACCCGAAATAGAAGAGTTCATCAGATGGAGCGAGAACTACGACCTGTGGTGCAAGATGATTTTCTTTGGTGCCAGCATAGCCAAGGCTAATGAGGTAGGAGAGAAATCGAGCAAGCGAGGACCTGCCAACCTGCTGCAGCTATTGCCTGACACCTTCACTTATGCGCAGGCTGAAATGGTACGTCTGCATAACGACTTCGGAAAGAAGGGTACGGCGACGATGCTGAGAAACTGGGTGAACCGTCATTATATCGAGAAAATTCCTCCGAAGGGCGCTACTGCCGACGGAGCTGACGGAAAGCAAGGCGGAAAGGTGTTCAGTATTCAGTTATTCAGTTTTAAGAAGCTATTATTCCGTTCTGACGGACTCGACCTGAGATGTTTTAACGCAAAATAGTTTAACACTTAACATCAAACAAAATGGAAATAGTATTAAAGCGTATAGCTAAAAAGGGAACTTATACCATCGGCAGACTCTATCTGCTGACCGATAGTAGTGTAAATCGTAACTCGCTGCCCGGCAAGAAGAAAGACGACAAGTACAAATTGGTTCATACCTTTGACAGCCAGCTGTTGTCCAAGGATACATATCTCTGCGATACCATGGAGCCTACATGGCGCAATCTGTTGGGTATCAAGCTAAAGCCAGAGGAAGTGGATGCCCGCTATAGCCGCAAGAGCGGCGTGAAGGCGCGTAAGGTACCTGGTCATACGGCCATTCCTGAGGGTTCTTATCCTGTGGTCATATCGTATTCTCCAAGATTCAAGCGTTGGCTGCCATTGCTGTTGGGCGTGCCGAATTTCGAGGGCATCCGCATCCATGCAGGCAATTATCCTGATGATACGCAAGGCTGCATCCTTGTTGGAGAGAACAAGTTCGAGGGCATGGTGGTGAACTCCCGTATCTGGCTGCAGCGGCTCATCAACGCCATGACAGCGGCGCGCGACCGAGACGAAAGTATCTGGATAACCATCCTATAGGTTACAAGTAATAAACAGATAGGGAACGCACTGCGTTCCCTATTTATATTATATATGGTACTTATTCTGGTAGTGGCGCTTGGATTTAACAGG
>ERZ791794.1071-NODE-1071-length-15342-cov-9.693465_pt1 | contig 15342 bp, 15 predicted proteins | sample MGYA00510312_ERZ791794 | MGnify/ENA primary metagenome ERZ791794 (study PRJEB30046, sample SAMN00791977) | human gut metagenome | study: EMG produced TPA metagenomics assembly of the A metagenome-wide association study of gut microbiota in type 2... | reverse complement strand
CGGCAGCGCCAAATGCAGTTCTCTGCATTCCAGAACTTTGCACAGTCCCTCCAGTGCCTGCGCCCGCAGGGCTTCGGGGCACAGCAGCTCCCGCACCAGTGGGGTCTCTCCCTCGCGGCTCACCGCAGCGCAGCCCCTTGGCTGCTCCGGCGTGCCCAAAAGCCACAGATCACCGCCGTACAGCTTCATCCATCCCTTTTGGGTGGCAAGCCCCTCTTTTCCCCAGTGCAGCCCCCAGGGGGCCATTTTTCGCCGGATGGCGTCATACTGTTCCGGTTCAGTCGGAGCGCAGGGCAGGGTCTCTCCGCCCCCCGCGGTAAATTGCCCCACCCCCACGGTACTGCAATCGGCAAAGCCATTTTTCCGGTAGAATTGCCGGTTCTTTTCACTATCCGGCCGCAGCAGTGCGGCGGCTTCCCCCTGCTCGGACATCCACCGGCAGCAGGCTGCCAGCAGCCCGCCGCACAGACCCTGTTTTCGGTAGTCGGGGTGGGTGGCTACCCCGTAGAAATACCGCGCTTTCCACTCTCCCTCCGGCAGCGCAATGGTCACCGGCATGGCCACCAGCATAGCCGCCGGTATTCCGTCCCGCTCAGCTTTCCACAGCGCGTCCCCGCACCGCGCAAAAACATACTCCATCTCCGGGGCGGCCTCCTCCCCAAAGCACCGCAGGAAGATCTCCCGCAGGCGGGGCAGATCCTTTTCCCCGGCCGGGGCATAGATCACATGCGGCATGGCGGCTCCTTTCCGGCTCATTTTGCCTCTCGGGTTACATATTTCTCCAGCAGCATCACCGGGCAGTAGGATTCCTTGCTGCGGCGCAGCCCCTCGTCGCCGGTGTCCTCCTCCCGGTTGATAAACACAAGTCCGGGATACTTCTGCTTCATCATCTTGGCCATTTCCCGGCACACCATGGGGTAGGCGCCGGGCTCCTCACCATCCGCCTTTTCGATATTTTCGTCCATCATGGTTTCGTTGATCATGCTTGCCACGGCAAAGCCGTAAATTTTGCCGCCCGCAGTCAGCACGCCGCCGGTCATTTCCAGCTCATCAAGCTCCCGCAGGGCACAGCGAACCACGCAGCCCTCCTTGTGCAGTCCCTCATCCTCTCCCTCATTGGCGGTCTGCCACTGCCGGTGGAATAACAGCACATCCTCCCGGTTTTCGGCAGTGATGGGCTCGAACCTCCAGTCGGGGTGGGCGGCCTCGAACCGGTTGCAGAAGTTCCGCTTGCCGTGCAGCTTTTTGCCGGCGTAGGTCATCAGCTTATCGGCCTCGTAGATATATTCGGCGTCATCACGGCTGGCGGTGTAGGTAAATTCGCCGGGGTAGTTCGCCTCCAGCCACGCCTTTTCGGTGGGCAGCAGTCCAAAGAACCACAGCTCCTTGCCGTTCTCCTCGGCATCCTGCCGCAGCAGGGTGATGCCCTCCTTCAGGTCGCCATCCCCGTAGGGGAAGCCATAGCCGTCCTCCCGGCCGCTTTTGGTAAACAACCACTCGCCGGTCAGGCAGTAGCGGGTCTGGTAGATGCCGCTCCACAGGTACATGGTGGCAAAGCTCTGGTAACAGGCGCTGTGGTGCTTTTTGCCCAAAAAGGGCAGCAGGTCCCGCCGGGCTTCCAGTGTGATCGGTTTGAAATTCAGCATAAAACTCCTTGGATTTTGTAATTTTTCTTATCTTTTCGGCAAAGTCCCTCGCACGCATTTCAGCGATACGGTTCAGCGTCCTCCCTGCCGGGAAAAGGTACTGTTTTTTATTCCAGTCCCAGCGCAAGACAGTTTTTCAGCAAAGTCCTCCGCACACTCTCCGGCGGCATTCGGCACCGGCCGTGTCCCCCGGCCCTGCGGTTCTTCTGCCTGCCCCAAGCTCCGGGCCCTGGGGATGCAGCGTCCCCCCTGCCGGGCAAAGGCGCTGTTTTTTTATTCCAGCCCCAGCGCAAGGCGGATCTTTTCAGCAATGACCTCCCGCGGGAGCATCTCGCCCTGCTTGGTACAGCTCAGGATATGCCAGCCCTGCTTTTCGGCCCCATACAGGGCCGCCGAACGACAATGCTGTAAGTAGGCAAAGTCCGCCTCGTGGATATCCCGCTTGCTTTCATCGCCGTGGTAACGCTCGGAGAGCAGCCGGCGGGAAACCTCCGGGTCCACATCCAGGTACACCACCGCCGTGGGGCGGGGCAGCCCGGCTTTGTTGTATTCCACATCGCACAGCCATTCAAGGAAGCTGTCCCACTCCTCCTTCGGCAGCCGGGACATCTGGTGCGGGATATTGGAGGTGGAGTAGCGGTCCGCCACCAGTATTTTGCCTGCTTCATAGTCCGGGCGCCAGTGGCGGCAGTAGCTGGCGTAACGGTCCACCGTGAAAAAGAGCGAAGCCCCGTAGGGGTTCACTTCCTCCAGCGTCCCTATCTCCCCATGGAGATACATCTTGACCAGCGTGCTGGAGGGGTCGTTATAGTCCGGGAAGGAAAGCTTCCGGCAAGGAATGCCCTTCCCGGTGAGATAATCGGTCAGCAGGGTGGCCTGGGTGGCCTTGCCGCTGCCATCCAGCCCCTCTATCACATACAGCTTGTGTTCCATATTCTGTCCTCCTCATTCCCTTTTATTGCGGGTACGGTAAATGAGATAAACCACCACCGCCGCGATGAGCACCACACCCGTCGCCGCAAAAAGCCCCATGCTCTCGGCCGCCCGGTCCTGCATCAGCCGCAAAAAGCTGGCCGCCGTCAGCACCAGTGCCGCCAGGCACAGCACAAAAGCCGGCATCCGTTTATCCATGGGCTTCTTCCCTCATTCTGGCGTATTTTTCCCGCATTTCAGCGGCTTTTCCGCAGGTCATTTTGCCCTCCGGGCAGCCGCCCCGCACACAGCCCGGCCCCGCGTTTTTGAAAAGATGCGGCGCCACGGAAAGGCACAGCCGCAGCATCTGGTCGGCCACTTCTCTTATCTCCCACTGGGCGCGCTGGCAGCACCGCAGCTCAAAGAAATTCATTAGGCTGCGGGCGTTCATCGTCACTATCATCTTGGTATCGCAGGCATTGGGCAGCACAAACCGCGCGTCCTCTATGGCGGTTTTCTCCGCCCGGCTGGCGGCCGCCTTGGGGCTCAGGCCCTCGGCCAGCAGCTCCTTTTCCCGGCGGGCCTTCAGCAGCTCGGCTATTTTCTGGTAGTGGGCAATGCTCTCCTGCATCGCCAGCTCAAATTCCTCCCTCGCCTCCGGCACCTCGGCGATCTGCGGCGGCACCACCACCTCAAAGTCATTCTCCCGCACATACCGCTGGCTCTGCACGCTGAAAGACGCAATGCGGTGCCGGGTGATCTGTGCCAGCAGGGCACGGCTCACGCCCTCAATGCCGAAGGTAAAAACCGCGTGCTCTATGGGGCTCTGGTGGCCCAGGCCCGCCAGCATCTCCACAAATTCCCCGGCCTTTTCGGGGGTCAGCTTTTCCTGTACCTGGGCTATGGTGGCCGGGCTGTAGCACAGCCGCGCGGCCGAAGCGATGGTCATTTCCGGATCCGGAGTATGGGTGATAAGGGTGACCTTTGGCATAGTATTTCCTCCTTGCAGGGAATTATCGTTTTTCCAGCCGGGCAAAGGTGGCCATCAGCCGCTTGGCGCCGACTTTATCGAAATGGATGGTGAGAAGATGATCGCCTCCCATCGGCTCTATCTTGAGGATGGAACCCTCCCCGAAGGTCTTGTGATAGACTCGGTCGCCGGTTTTCAGGGTAAAGGGCTCGGCGGCAGGGACGGTGGGCCGGGGCCTGGGAGCCGCCGGGGCCGGGGCGGGGCTGCTGCCCAGCTTATTGGGCTGGTAGACGGTGGTCTGCCGGGCACCGTAACCGGAGCCATAACCGGTCCGTTCGCCATAGCCGCTGTGATAGCTGCCAAAGCGCTCGGTCTCATCCTCGGTCTTCATCAGCTCTCCGGGGATCTCCCCCACAAAGCGGGAGGGACGGTTGCGGGTGGTTCGGCCGAAGAGCATCCGCTGGGCGGCCCCGGTGAGGTAAAGCTCCCGTTTGGCTCTGGTGATGCCGACATAGGCCAGGCGGCGTTCCTCCTCCAGCTCGGTCGGCTCGTAGATGGCCTGCTGGCCGGGGAAAATACCCTCCTCCAGGCCGGTGATGAAAACATAGGGGAATTCCAGGCCCTTGGCGGAATGGAGGGTCATCAGCACAACCTTGTCATCGTCCTCCGAGAGATTATCCAGATCGGTGTAAAGGGCGATCTCCTCCAAAAAGCCGGAAAGGCTGGGCTCCTCGGTCTCCTCCATGTACTTCAGGATGGTGGTCTTGAGCTCGCCGATGTTCTCCAGCCGGCCGCGGCTTTCCATATCGTTTTTGGCCTCCAGGGCTCTTACATAGCCGCTTTGGTCCAGCACCTGCTCCAGCGTTTCGATGAGGGGGACCTCATCCACCGATTCGGCAATACCGTCCATCATGGCGGTAAACTCCATCAAGGCACGGGATTTACCGGAAAGAGGGGCATATTCCTCGGCCGTTTGCAGGGTGCGGTACAGCGATTGTCCCAGGCTTTCCGCCACCTGCTGGGCGGTATTCATGGTGGCCTCGCCAATGCCCCGTTTGGGCTCGTTGATGATGCGGCGAAGCCGCAGACTGTCATCGGGGTTATTCAGCACCGCCAGATAGGCCAGAATATCCTTGACCTCCTTGCGGTCAAAGAACTTGAGGCCGCCGATGATGCGGTAAGGGATCCCCTGCCGGATGAACATCTGCTCCAAGGTGCTGGAAAGGGCGTTCATCCGGTACAGGATGGCATGGTCACTGTATTTGGCGCCTTTTTCGTGGTTTTTGCGGATGGTGGAGGCGATGAAGTGGGCCTCCCGCTGCTCATCGGCCGCCTTGTGGTACAGCACCTTCTCTCCCCTGCTGTTTTGGGTCCACAGGGTCTTGCCCTTGCGCTGGCTGTTGCGGCTGATGACGGCATTGGCAGCATCCAGAATGGTGCCGGTGCTGCGGTAGTTCTGTTCCAGGCGGATGACCTTGGTTTGGCCGAACTGCTGCTCGAAGGAGAGGATGTTTTCGATGGTGGCGCCCCGGAACTTGTAGATGCTCTGGTCATCATCGCCCACCACGCACAGGTTGCCGTGGGCGGCGGCCAGCAGGCTGACCAGCAAATACTGGGCGTGGTTGGTATCCTGGTACTCATCCACCATGATGTACCGGTAGCGGCGCTGGTACTTTTGCAGCACCTCCGGGAACTGCTGGAACAGCTTGACCGTCAGCAGGATGATGTCATCAAAATCCAGGGCGTTGGCGTCTTTCAGCATCTGCTGGTAGCGGCCGTAAACCCGGGCTGTCACCTGCAGGGCAAAGTTATCCCCCGCCGACTGGCGCAGCCCTTCCGGGGTGAGCATTTTATCCTTGGCGCGGCTGATATTGCCCAACAGGGCCTTGGGCGCGAAGTTTTTATCGCTGATGTGGAGCTCGGCCATGGCGTCTTTGATGACCCGGACGGAATCATCGGTATCGTAGATGGTGAAATTTCTGTTGTAGCCCAGGGCCTCTATCTCCGCGCGAAGGATGCGGGAGCAGGCCGCGTGAAAGGTGGCGGCGTGCACATCCTCGCCACGGGTGCCCAGCATGCCCGCCAGGCGCGCGCGTAGCTCGCCCGCGGCTTTATTGGTGAAGGTGATGGCCAGAATATTCCAGGGGGCGGGGACATCGTGGGCGATGAGCTGCCCGGCCCGCTCCATGTAGCTGCCATCGGCGGCGGCCAGCTCCAGGATGCGCCAATCCTCCTCGCTGAGGGGGGGCATATCATCCTGCCGGACGGAGGCGAGGCCGAACTGGAGCAGGCAGGCGATGCGGTGGATGAGGACGGTGGTTTTTCCGCTGCCGGCCCCGGCCAAAATGAGAACCGGGCCTTCCACGGCCAAGACGGCCTGCCGCTGCATGGGATTGAGGTGGGAAAAGCGCCGCTGCAGGATGGCGCGCTTTAACTGCTGGTAGGTTTGGTTATCGTGCTGGGGCATGGTGGTCTCCTTTTATCGTCTCGAAAATTTTTCGCAAATCTCCAAAATAGTCCAAAATAGATTGTACCACAAAAGGGCGGCGGAAGAAAGTGCCGGGAGAGATTTTTTGCGGCGAAAAACTCCCCCCACTAATACGGCAAAAACGGCCTTTCTTTGCATGTGAAGGGTTAATATTTCACTTTTTTTCACGAAAAATTTACGATTGCGGAAAAATGTGGGTTTAATTTAACTAAATACTGGGCTATATTTACAGCAAAATAACAGGAAAAAGGAGCCCCCGAAGGGGCTCCCGAAAGAGGGGGACACGCGTTATTTTTTGCGGGAGAGGACAGCCATGCCAAGGGCAGCGACAGCCATGAGAGCGGCCGCGGCGGCGACCATATCATTGGCGCCGGTGGAGGGGTTTTTCTGATCCTCGGCGGGCTTGGGGGTCTCGGGGGTGGTGTCGCCGGGCACGATGATGGTGATGGTCTTATCAACTACTGCGCCGTTGGAGTTGATGGTCTTGCCTTCGGGGAGATAATCTTTGACGGAATCGGTATTACCGGTGAAGGTGCCCTCGGTGATTTTCAGCTCGGTCTTTGCGGCCTCTGCGCTTGTTGCATCGGTTACATTGAAAGTACCACTGATATCGGAACCATTCACATTCAGAGTAAGTTCATCATTTCCAGTAATATCTCTTGTAATAAAGCCCTTATTACAATCCTCGACGGTAACTTTTGTAATGGTAATTTCTACGGGCTTAGAAGCAATAACCGCTGCCTTTTCAGTCAATCCATCAAATTTAGTATTATCGATATCAACAGTTCCGCCACTGGTGCTTTCGGAATACAGCTTGACGCCACGGGTACCGGTGAAGGTGCTGTTCTTGATCTCGGTATTGCCGCCATAGTTCCAAAGGTTGTAAAGGCCGGAAGCATTGTTAGTAAAGTTGCAGTTATCAAATATGGTTTTACCATACTGGTTATTGCACACACCATTGGGGAAGGTGCAGTTAGTATAAGTAACAGTGTTTTCGGCTGCATTAGTGTTGCGCAGCCAGCAAGTAAAGTATTTTGTGCTATGGCCATAATCGCCAGCATAAGTGGGGTTCAGCTTGCTCAACTTGAGATTTGTAAAGCTGACATCAATATCATAAGTCTGGTCGGCCAAAATAGCCACTCCACCAGTGATGCAAATTTCAGCATCATCGGTCTTGCCAACAAACTCAACCTTGGTAAGGCCGGTAAGGCCAACCTTTGCTACCTGCACCCAGCCAGTGCTATTCACAGTAACTTTACCAGTAATTTCATAGGTAATAACGCCATTCACCGGTTCAGCAGCGGCGATAGCTGCTTCGAGGGACTCATATTCAGCTTCCCCTACTTTAACCGGTTTTCCCGCCGCCAAGGCGATGGTGGGCAGCATGACGGCCAGCATGAGGAACGCTAGCACGACGCTTAAAAACTTTTTCATTTGAACAAACCTCTCTTCTTTTTATTTATCCCGCAGGTGGGTTTGTGTTTGCTGGCGCAAACACAAAATATCCACATGTGGATATTTTGTGTTTGCTGGCGCAAACACAAAATATCCACATGTGGATATGATTGGTATAAACAGGTTACCACTTTTGGGCAGGGTGTGTCAACTATTTGGGAGAATTTTGGAGGAACATACAAAATGGAAGAGTTTAATTTAGCAAAAAATGCCCCCTTGCGGGGGCATTTTGATGGAGTGTACGAATTTTTTTACGCCACGGTGATGACCTTGACGGGGCACTTTTCGGCGCAGGCGCCGCAATTGGTGCACTTTTCGGGATCGATGGAGGCGAGGAAATCGGTGACGGTGATGGCGCCGGTGGGGCAAACCTTGGTGCACATCATGCAGCCGATGCAGCCGGCGGAGCAGACTTTGCGGATGACAGCACCCTTATCATGGCTGGAGCAACGCACGGTGACATGATTTTTGACCGGGACCATGCCGATGAGCAGGTGCGGGCAGGCTTTGGCGCAGGCGCCGCAGCCGGTGCACAGGCTTTCATCCACATGGGCAACGCCATCCACGATGGAGAGCGCGCCGAATTTGCAGACCTTGACGCAATCGCCATAGCCCAGGCAGCCATAGCCGCAGGCTTTTTTGCCGCGGTGCAGGGCAGCGCAGGCCGCACAGGTGGCGGGGCCGTGGTAATCCTCGGCTTCGCCGCACTTTTCGCAGGTGCCGCTGCAGCGGACGGTGGCTTTGACGGGCTCGGTGTTTTCCGCCGCAACGCCCAGGTATTCGCTGATCTGAGCGGAGACGGAAGCGCCGCCGGGGATGCAGAGATTGGGCTTGGCGCTGCCATTGGCAACGGCTTTGGCGTAGTCATCGCAGCCGGCATAGCCGCAGGCGCCGCAATTGGCGCCGGGCAGGAAGCCGCGGATATCCTCCACACGGGTATCGATGGGGACCGAGAGGAAATGGGAGGCCACTACCAGCAGGATGGCGCAGATCAAGCCGATAGCGCCGACAATAATAATACCAGTCATAGTTATCTCCCCTCCTTACTTCAGCAGACCATCTACCACACCGGAGAAGCCCATGAAGGACATAGATACGATGGAGGCAGCGATCAGAGTGATGGGCAGGCCCTGGAACGATTCGGGGATATCCATGTTCTCCATGCGGCCGCGAACGCCTGCGAAGAGGACCATTGCCAGCAGGAAGCCGAGACCGGCGCCCAGCGCATTGACCATGGACTGGCCGAAATTGTACTTCTCATCGATATTGAGCACCGCTACACCGAGCACGGCGCAGTTGGTGGTGATGAGGGGCAGATAGATGCCGAGGGCTTCATACAGCGGAGGCAGGAACTTCTTGAGGGCCATTTCCACCAGCTGTACCAGCGCGGCGATGACCAGGATGAATACGATGGTCTGCATATAGCCCAGGTCGTATTGATCCAGCAGATAGGTCTGGATGGGCCAGGTGGCGGCGGTGGCCAGTACCATAACAAAGGTAACGGCGACGCTCATGCCGACGGCGGAATCCAGCTTTTTGGAAACGCCGAGGAACGGGCAGATACCCAGAGTCTTGGAGAGGACGAAGTTCTGCGTCAAAATAGCAGAAAGCAGAATGACGATCATTTCTTTCATGCTTCACAGCCTCCTTCCTTATTCTCTGCCGAGGGGCAGCCACCGGCGCAACCGGCGCAGGCGCCGCAGGCAGCGCAATCGAGTTTCTTCTTGGGCTTATGCTTGGCGAACTTATTCATGATGGCGATGAGCACGCCATAGACGAGGAAGCCGCCGGGGGTGAGCTTCATGATCGCGATGGGATCGAACAGATTGGCGGTGAGGGTGATGCCGCACCAGGTGCCGCTGCCGAGGATCTCACGGACGGTGGCCATGCAGAACAGAGCGAGGGTGAAGCCCAGGCCCATGCCCAGACCATCGAGGGCAGAATCAATGACATTATTCTTGCTGGCAAACATCTCGGCACGGCCGAGGATGATGCAGTTTACCACGATAAGCGGCAGGAAGATGCCGAGGCTCTGATAGAGGCTCTGCACATAGGCCTGAAGCAGCAGCTGCACCACCGAAACAAAGCCGGCGATGACGACGATGAAGCAGGGAATGCGGACCTTATTGGGGATGATATTGCGCAGCAGGGAGATAACGATATTGGAGCCCAGCAGTACAAAGGTGGCCGCCAGACCCATGCCCAGCGCATTGAGGACCGAGGTGGAGGTAGCGATGGTGGGGCAGGTGCCCAGCACCAGAACCAGAACGGGGTTCTCCTTGATGATACCGTTGGTGAAGGTTTTCAGCTTGTTACTCATTTGGTTCCTCACGCTCCTTTCACAGTCTCAAAGGCGGCAAAGGCCAGCTTAACAGCTTCCTTGTAGCCATTGGAGGTATAAGTTGCCTTAGATACCATGGGCAGCTCGCTATCGGGGGTTTCGGCGGTGACGCCGATCCACTTCTTGCTGTAAGAGCTCTTGGCGAGCTTGGAACCGTCAATTCCCTCGTACTCATTGGGGGTCTCGGTGTGTTGATACAGCTTGGAGGCGATGATGGCGCCGTTATTATCAATGGCGACGAGGATGTGCAGATCGCCGCTGAAGCCGGAGGCATGAACATTGAAGGCATAGCCCAGCTCCGACTGATAGGCGCTGTCGGTGCCTTCAGGTGCGGTCTCCAGCTCGGTGTAGCCCTCGCCCAGCATCTCGGTGATCAGCTCGGCATCGGGATAGACCTTTTCCTCGGTGGGCGCTTCGATGGCGATGCCCGCCAGCTCACCGTAAGCGACAAAGGCATTGCCGACTGCGGCATTGAAGCCCTTGGAGGAGAAGGTGGCGCCGGAGAGGAACTCGATGCCCTCAAGGTTATAATCCTTGCCGAGGTACTGCTCTTGGAAGTGGGCTTCCTTTTCGATGCGGTCGCCGATACCGGGGGTCTCGCCGTGCTCCATGACCTGGGTACCGGTGATGGCGCCGTCGGAGGAGATGCCGACCATGACGGTGATCATGCCCGCGAAGCCCTTGCCCTGGGCCTGGAATACATAGCCAGCGCCATTGCCGGCCTTGTAGGCATTGAGGACATTTTCGGCGGTGACGGTGACTTCCTCGAAGTCGGCGCCATCGGGCAGAACGGCGGAAAGGGCCGCATTGGCCTCGGCAGCCTTAGCCGCGTCAATGACGGGCTTGGTGAGGCCGTAGGTACCCACCAGCGCCGCGGAAACGATGACGCAGATGGCGGTGAGGACGACGATGGGTTTCAGCTTTTCCCATTTCATTTCTCAGCACCTCCCACTCCAAACGGTTTTTTGGCCCCGATCTTATTGAGGTGGGGGCAGATGATATTCATAAGCAGAATGGCGAAGGATACGCCCTCCGGATAGCCGCCGGAGGAATTGCGGATAAGCATGGTGATGATGCCCGCGCCCAGCGCGAATACGACCTTGCCCCACTCGGTAGCGGGAGAGGTGGAGTAATCGGTGAGCATGAAGATGCCACCCAGCAGCACGCCGCCGGTGAGGATCATATAGATGGGATCATAACCCAGAACGACGCTCATGAGCGCGATGGTAGCCACATACACCAGCGGGATGGTGGGGGTGATGACCCGGCGAACCACCAGATAAACAAAGCCGATGATGAGGGCAATGGCGCAGGTTTCGCCCAGGCAGCCGCCGCGGATACCGAAGAGCAGGTTCTTGACGGCGGGGAGGCTATCCACAGCGCCCTCCTTGATGAGGGCCAGGGGGGTCGCGCCGGAAACGGCATCGATGCCGGGAATGTAGGAATTGGCGGTCGGCCAGGTTGTCATCTGCCCGGCAAAGGCGATGAGCAGGAAGATACGGCCGGTGATGGCGGGATTGGCGAAATTGCAGCCGATGCCGCCGAACAGCTGCTTGACGATAACAATAGCGACAAAGCAGCCGACCACTGCCATCCAGATGGGAAAGCTGGCGGGCAGGTTCATGGCCAGCAGCAAACCGGTCACAGCGGCGCTGAGATCGGAGATGGTATTGCTGCGCTTAGTGATCTTACGGAACAGGTACTCGAACAGGATAGAAGCCGCCACGCAAACGACCTCCAGCAGCAGGGCGCGGGTGCCAAAAACCAGTACCGACGCCACCACGGCAGGCAGCAGGGCAATGAGGACATCACCCATGACGGAGGTGGTGGAGGCACCGCCGCGGACATGAGGCCCGGCGGAAACCAACAGTTTACGATCAGTCATATTCTACTCCCCTCCCCCTTACTTTTTTATCATCTGCTTGCCCAGCTGGTTATAGACCACCAGGTGGCGCTTGGCAGGACATACATAGGCACAGCAGCCGCATTCCATGCACAGATTGACATGGAGCGCCTTCAGGGCCTCCACATCCTCGGCATGATAGGCGCGATCCAGCGCCGCGGGGCTGAGACTGAGCGGACAGGCCCGCAGGCAGCGGCCGCAGCGGATGCAGGCGGTCTCGGCTGCCATTTTGGCTTCTTTTTCATTAAAGACCAGCAGGCCGTTATTGGTCTTGCTGAGGGGGGTCTGGTCATCCCGGCAGGAGGTGCCCATCATGGGGCCGCCCAGGATGATCTCGGCCGGATCGCCCTTGTAACCGCCGCAGAAATTGATGATGTCCTCCAGCTTGGTGCCGATGGGGACCCAGACATTCTTCGGCTCGGCTACCGCGCCGCCATCCACCGTGACCATACGGCTGGTGAGCGGCAGGCCGGTCTTGACATACTCCGCCAGCTTGATGACAGTGCCGACATTCATGACCAGCACGCCGACATCACTGGGGAGCTTGCCCTCCGGGATGACACGGCCGGTGGCCTCGTAAACGATGACCTTTTCGGCGCCCTGGGGGTAGCGGGATTTGAGCTCCAGCACCTCCAGCTTGCTGCCCTTCGCCGCGGCGTCGGCCTTGATCTTCTCAATGGCCTTGGGCTTGTTATTTTCGATGCCGATGACCGCGCGGCCGCCCGGCATATGGCGCAGAATGAGCTCTGCGCCCTCCAGCAGCAGGTCGGTCTTTTCCAGCATGATGCGGTAATCGCAGGTGAGGTAGGGTTCGCACTCGGCGCCATTGATGACAAGGGTATCGATGGCTGCGCTCTTCAGGCCGGCCAGCTTGACGCTGGTGGGGAAGCCCGCGCCGCCCAGTCCCATCAGACCGCAGGCGCGCGCCGCCACCAGAACATCCTCCAGCTCCGCGCCGATGGCGGGCGGAGTGAGGGTCTCATCGATGGTCTGCTCGCCATCGGTGGTGATGACAATGGCTTCCGATTTGGCGCCGCGGGCATTGAAGATCTGCTCGATGGCCTTGACCTTACCCGATACGCTGGAATGGATCGGTGCCGAAACCGCCGCTTCGCTATCGCCGATGAGCTGGCCGACCTTAACGGTATCGCCAACTTTTACGACAGGTTTGCAGGGGGCGCCGATGTGCTGAGACATGGAAATGGTGACCTCGGCCGGGACCGGCATGATCACGCTTTCCAACTCGGCTGTGTTCTTTTGGTGCTTCACATGGATGCTGGGAAGCGAATGGAACATAGCCACAGGTATCCCTCCTAATTGTTTATTTTAGGCTTAAGCGGTCCAGATAGGGCATGACGACCCGCAGGGCCATCCCGGTGATGGCGCCCATGAGCAGTCCCGCCGCTAAAAGAACCGGCAAGTAGTACCAAACATATTGATTGCTGATGATGAACCGAGCCGCAATAAGCTGGCCCACATTGTGCGCCGCGCCGCCGAAAACGCTGAGCAGCAGATACTGCCGGCGAATGCCCGGCAGCAGGCTGAGCAGCAGCATGACCGTGACCGAGGCAATACCGCCGGACGCGCTCATGGCGGCGGCCACCGCCCCGCGGGTAAGCAGCACAAACAGGGACTTGAGCACCGCGATGGTGTAGCCGCTGACCGGCCCCAGCACAAACAGGGCGTACATGGTGACGATATTGGAAAGGCCCAGCCGGATGCCCGGCGGCAGCATGGGCAAAGCGGGCAGCAGCGACTCCAGGAAGCTGAGTGCCATGGCCAGCGCGAACAAAAGGCCCATCAAAGCCAATCTTTTTACTTTGCAGTTACGGTTCTGTGCTGCCATTTGCTTCTCCCATAGTGGTACATCATTTATTTTAGTTGCTTTTGGGTGTAATTTCAACCAAAAAGCCGCTATTTTACCGCCGAATTTTAATAAAAAAATATCATTTTAGTTATAACTAATGCTGAAAGCGGTAACGGTGCCTGACAAAAAACTGGTGAAGTACAAATGCCTCATACTTCACCAGTTGATGTATGGATTATCTTGGAAGGTCAATCCAGATCGCAGCCGGTGCAGCCTTCGCAGTCGCCTTCGCAATCCAGGTCATCCAGATCGAACTCCAGCTTTTCGCCGCAGTTGGGGCAGTCAATCTCCCCTTCGCACAGCATGCTTTCATCCACGCAGATGGTATCGCCGCAGGTGGGGCACTTTACTTCATACAGGGGCTCGTCCTCATCATCGAACTCATCATAGTCATCCAGACCATAATCATCGTCCTCATCAAAGTCGTAGTCCTCATCCTCATCGTCTTCCTCATACAGGGCGTCTTCCACATCCTGCAGATCATCATCGATGGCATCGACGACTTCGCCCAGCTCCTCTACCGCGTCCTCCAGATCGGTAACGGAGAGCGCCAGGTCATCCAGCACCTCGATGACATTGAGCAGAACTTTGCCTTCGGCAGTGGTATCGGTCAGCTTGAGGCCATCGGCCAGGCCGCGCAGATAAGCAACTTTTTCAATAACAGTCATTTTTGTAACCTCCCTTATGGTATGGGTGTAGATAATGACAACCGGCGTAAAATGAGATTTACGCTCTTTCCATGTACTCACCGGTTCTGGTATCCACACGGATCATATCGCCCTCATTGATGAACAGGGGTACCTTGATCTCGGCGCCGGTTTCCAGGGTGGCGGGCTTGAGGGTATTGGTGGCGGTATTGCCGGCAAAGCCGGGATCGGTCTTGGTGACCTCCAGCTCCATGAAGAAGGGAGGCTCTACGCCGAACACGCTGCCCTTGTAGGAAAGGATCTTGCAAACGGTGTTCTCCTTGACGAACTTGAAGTTATCGCTGAGAATGCTCTTGTTGATCGGGATATTCTCGTAGGTCTCCTGATCCATGAAATAGTACAGGTCACCATCGGAATACAGATATTCCATATCCTTTCTCTCGATATAGGCGGTCGGGTACTTATCAGAGGGGTTGAAGGTACGCTCGGTGACAGCACCGGTGATCACATTGCGGATCTTGGTGCGGACAAAAGCGGCGCCCTTGCCGGGTTTAACATGCTGGAACTCGATGATCTGATAGACATTGCCATCCATATCAAAGGTCACACCATTGCGAAAATCGCCTGCACTTACCATAATACAAAAACCTCCAGGATATAATGTACGGATTTAACTATCTGATTTTAACATATACCGGTGCATAAATGCAAGGGTTTTTCACAGGATAATGAGCTCTTTGGGGCTGTTTGTCAAATCTTTTGTGCCATCCGGGGCAAGCCAAACCATATCCTCGATGCGGACGCCGAAGCGGCCCTCCAGGTAGATGCCGGGTTCCACGGTGATGACCATGCCCTCCTTGGCGGTGGTCTCCGGGGCGATGGAGGGAGAAAAGCCGGGCATTTCGTGGATCTCGATGCCGACGGAATGGCCCAGGCTGTGGCCGAAGCAGCCCTCATAGCCGGCATTGTAGATGAGCTCACGGGCGGCGGCATCCACGGCGCGGCAGGAAGCGCCCACGACGGCCTTTTCGATGCCGAGGAGCTGGGCGGCCAGGACGGTATCATACACGCGGCGCATCTCCTCGGTCGGCTCGCCGACGGCAACGGTACGGG
>ERZ791794.1069-NODE-1069-length-15357-cov-8.752660_pt1 | contig 15357 bp, 19 predicted proteins | sample MGYA00510312_ERZ791794 | MGnify/ENA primary metagenome ERZ791794 (study PRJEB30046, sample SAMN00791977) | human gut metagenome | study: EMG produced TPA metagenomics assembly of the A metagenome-wide association study of gut microbiota in type 2... | reverse complement strand
CGAATTTATAAACATGGACATTATCCTAGCGAACTAACAATGGATAACGTTAATTCTATTGTTGATATTATAGAAACTTATTTATGTGATTATAAGCTTGGTTTTCATCTTGTGTACCAACGAACACATTTAATTCGTATGGATATTTGTAGGTTAGGCTCAAAGAGCGTTATAGCCACATATTCATTTAGATATAACACCATGTCATTATTTAAACGAAAGGTATTACAAGGTGTGGTTTCACTTGAACAAATGAAAGAGGAAAACGCTAAGCGCGGTTATCTCTATGATGAGTGGTATTAATTATGGGTATTAGTAATTTAATACTTGCAAGTTTCATAATTTGGGTGATATTATCTGTATACCAAATATATCAGCACTGCAAAGGAAACTTCAAATATTATAAAGTGTCAAACAGATACATAAATTTCATTATATTATTAATCATATTGTTAGTTATGTGGTTTGTGTTAATAAATATGCAAATTGATGAATTATTGGAGGTGCGAAATGTAAAATAATAAGTGTTATGACTTCACTAAAAAGCGTATAGGTTGTAAAGTTTGTTATGCTGATTTCAAAATTAAACAACTTAAAATAATTTAATTAAAAAAGCAACGTTAAAATTAAAAGGAGAAAATTAAAATGGAAAACATGAAAAATGAAGTAGTATCAATGGAAAATACAGGGTTGGTTGTAACTGAGGACATGACTCACGAACAACGTGTTAATTTATTCAACGCGGTAAATAATGCGGAGGGTTTAAGTGATCAAGTTGGTAAAGATTTATGGTTAACAGGTTACATTGTACAGGATGTTGAAAAAGAAAATGAACAAACAGGTGAGATCATTTGCTCAAAATTAATTACTGTTATTGATAAAGATGGTAAAGCTTACGCGACAAATAGTAAACCTTTCTTGCAAAGCTTAAAGCAATTAAAGCAAGTGTTCAACTATGACTGGACGAAAGAGCCGGTTTGTGTCACAATCATCCAGAAGAAATCGAACTCAAGCACAAATAAATATTTATCTATGGCTGTTAAATAGCCTATTAATTAAGGGTGTTAGCCAAACACCCTTTTATTTTAGACTTAAAGGGGGGTGTTTAAATTGGCTAAAATGAGGAAGTCAACAAAAGACGTTAAGCGGTTAAGAAACGCAATATCAAGTGCTAAAAGAACTGCGACAAAAGCCCAAAATATGGGGCAGGATGTTGTTTTTAATGATATTCGTACAATAAAAGATTTCAATGATCGTAAAGAATTTAATAAATATTTACGTTCTATTGAACGATTCAACAAAGAAAATCGTTATATCCAAAATCAATACGGTGTTGTTTTCAATCGAAATGACGTTGAAAAGGCAAATAAACTGATAGATAAACAGAACAAACAGAAAAAGAAATTAATACGAACTGTAGGTTTAAATACACTTAAGGAAACAAAAGGTGGTATTTCAACGGGTATTTCTGTTAGACAGGCTTTATCAGTATTAAGAGATGACAGAGGCGGTTTTTTTGAACCGGTCCATCATGTAAATATTCAATCGTACCGTTATCCGAAACAGTTAGATAATCGAATTGAAAGTTTAAAAGAAAATACTAAAAAGAAAAACAAGAAAATTACCACGTTTAGAGAAAATTATAAAACTGCTATTGATAAACAAATACGAGGTCACAATATAACAGAAGAAGAAGGACAAGAAATTTTAAAAGATATGGAATCGTTATCGGATAAAGAACTTCTTAAATGGATATATCAAGAACGAAAAGCGATTGATACATTTAAATATTTGGATTTATCCCGTGAATACACGGAAAATCAAAAATTTGTAAATGAACAACTAAGTAAGGCTATCAGAGAAGATCTAAGCGATGTGCGAGATAGTTTAGCTGTATTTACCGGACGTGCCTATGTTAAAGATGGTATGGTTAAATATAAGTAGTAGCATAAAGGGGGTTGTAGTATGTCAAAAAATAAAAGTCCGAAAGAAGTTTGGGCATGCGATTTTGAGACAACTACAGACCCTTTAGATTGTCGCGTTTGGGCTTGGGGTGCAAGCTTTGTTGCAGATTCAAATATAAAGGAATATGGTAATACAATTGATACGTTTATAGATTGGTGTAAAGAAAAAACACGAAAATTATATTTTCATAACCTTGCTTTTGATGGTGAATTTATAGTTAGTTGGCTATTAAATAATGGATTTGAATATTCTGAAAAGCCTAAAACGAATTGTTTTAAGACGATCATATCAAATACAGGATTGTGGTATTCGATAGAAATTTGGTGGAAGTATTCTATTTATCGTTCAACAAAAACTACCATATGGGATTCGTTTAAGCTTATTCCTTTTAGTATTAAAAAAATTGCGCACGACTTTAATTTACCAATTCGGAAATTAAAGTTAGACTATACAACGAAAAGAGAAAAAGGACATGAGTTAACACCGCATGAAATAGATTATTTGTTTAACGATATTGATATTGAAGGTATGGCATTAAATGAATGTTTTAAACTAGGATTTAACAAAATGACAGCTACTAGCTGTAGTTTTGACGCGTTTAAGAAAACTTTACCAATGGCATTCGAAAAGATATTTCCGCCTTTAGATATGAATGTTGACACAGATTTAAGACCAGCATATAGTGGGGGTTTTGTGTGGGCAAACCCCGAACTAAAAGAAAAAGAGATTGAACAAGGTATTGTATTTGATGTAAACTCTTTGTTTCCTTCACGTATGTATTATGAATTATTACCTTATGAAACTCCCGTTTATTTTGATGGTGAATATCAACAGGATGATGAATATCCTCTATGGGTTGGTGTTATTAGTTTTGCTTTTGATATAAAAAAGGACCATATACCATGTATATCATTAGATAAGTTCAGTCGATTTTTTGGTAGTAAAAAATATGTAGACAGTTCAAACGGGGATATTGTACGTATGACTGTAACGAGTGTTGACTGGGAGTTGTTTACTGAACAATATGATGTGTATGATGTTGAATTTATCAACGGGTATAAATTCAAAGGTTGTGTTGGTATCGCCAGGCAGTTTATTGATGAACAAATGGAAGTCAAGAAAAACTCGAAAGGCGCGCAGAGATTTATTGCTAAAAGACAATTAAATTCGGTTTATGGTAAGTTTGCAACGAACCCAAATGTCACACCTAAAATTCCATTTATTGATAAAGATGATGGAGTGTTAAGGTTACACAATCCTATGTATACTACTTATGAAGATGGAGAAGTGAAAGAGGTTATTGATGAACAATTTCGCGACCCAATTTATTTACCTTACGGGGAATTTGTTACCGCTTATGCACGTAAGTATACGATAAGTACAGCACAAAAGGTAGGTATTCATAGAGTTGCATATATTGATACGGATTCTATACATTTAGTAGGCACACAAGTTCCGGACGCCATAAAAGATATTATTGATGATAAAGAGTTAGGATTTTGGGGTTTAGAATCTATATTTAATCGTTCTTATTTTATTGGGGCTAAGTCTTATATTGAAGAAATTGAAATTAGTTATAAAGATTATGTGGAACATCAGCGAGAATACATTGATGAAAATGATTGTAAGGATAATCTTTATTATATTCGTGATGGTGTATGTTATTACTTGAATGTAAAGTGTGCTGGAATGACGGAAAAGGCAAAGCAAAATGTAACATATGATAACTTTAGAGTTGGCAATGTTATTAATGATTGCCTTAAAAAGACACATGTACCTGGTGGTATCGTATTAGTTGACAGGCAATTCAGTATTAAAAGTAGATAGGAAGGTGATAAAGTGATAAGTGTTTTAAGCGTTATAATAAAGTATTTAATTATGGCTTTGTTGTGTTTGAGTGTTACATTTCTATTTACAGTATATGCAATAGGAATGATATTAATATTTATATGGATTATAAAGGAGTGATATTATGAATTTGTTATTAAATATAATTGTTGTTGTTTTCGTTGGTTTAATTATTGACTATAGTTATAATAATTTACGCAATGAAAATAAAATTTTACGAAAAGATATTGATGAATTGCAATATAAGTTGTTAACTTATGAAAATGGCGGAATATTTGAGGAGTGTGATAAAAGATTGAAGGAATTCAATGAGATCATGTTCGGAAGTCCTCCACTTAAAAATAAAGTGGTAATTGTTAGAAGTATAAAAGATTATGATTATTCAGCTTACAGAAAAGACATAGACGCATTGAATGAATATTTAAATAATGGTTGGAGCATTGTTAACCATGAAACAAATGAATTTGTTCACACGTATATATTAGGTAAACCATTAGCATGGTCTAAAGAAAAAGAAGGTGGTAATAATGATGAGTGAGAAGTCAAAAGAAAATCGAAATAAATGGTATCGAGAACATGTTAATAAGTATTGTGTTTGTGTTAACAAAGATGAGGTTGAAATAGTTGATTATATTGAGTGCTTATTGAAATCCAAAAAATTTAGTAAATACGTTAAAGATAAAATTAAAGAAGATTTGAAAAAATAAAATAACATGCTATTATTATTACGTAAGGAATAAAGAACTGAAATCAGACATGTATGTTAGGGTTACTCGCGGTGAAACGTGCTAACAACATAATTAGGAATAGTAATCTAGCTGATAACACTTTAAACTTTACAACCTATATTTATAAAACCCTCGTAAAAGAGGGTTTTATTTTATATTGACATTAGTTTTTAATTATCTTATATTTATAAATAGAAGGGATGTGTAAAAAATGGAACGTGATGAATTGAGAAACAAATTTACGGAAGTGTTAACAGTTGGAGATCAAGCGGAACGCTCGACTATGTTAAATGATATGCGAGCCGAGGTTGAAAAAACTTTTAATGAGTTAGATGATTTAAAAAAGCTAAATGAAAGTCTAGTTAATAAAAATAACACTTTAACCGAGGCTAACTCGAAATTGTTTATGCAAATTGGCACTGAAAACAGTCAGGATGACAAGCCAACGCATAAAACATTAGATTTACGTAAATTAGGCGTATAGAAAGAAAAAGAGGTGATAAAATATGCCAAGAACAACAGCAAAAGACGTTGCAAAAACAATTCAAAATGATTTAGGTTTAGAAAATGAGCCAACAGGGCAAGAAGTTGCTAGTGCAATGTATAACCTAAGTTCAAGTAATTTTAGAAGTACAATTGGTGATCCTAATGAAACTAGTTCATTGGATTTTATGAATGGATTATTAGAATATCCTGATACATTAGGTGTTGAATTTATGACTTTAGCCACTCGAATCGGTAGAGTTATCGCACATAGAAATATTTTAAGAAATAAACTGGCTCCGTTTAAAATGGAAAACATGACACTAGGCTATACAATGGAGGAATACTTTGTTGAGTGCGCCAAGGAGCATGAATACGATCAGGCGGACGCAGAAAGCACGTTATTTAAACGTGAGTTGCCTGATATTAAAACAGCATTCTATATTGTAAACAGAAAAAGTTTCTATCCTGCCACAATCACAGATGATGATTTACGCAAGTATTTCGTTACATGGAATGGTGTAAATTCATTAATCGCGCGTATTGTAGACTCAATGTATAATGGTGATAACAAAGATGATTATAATTACATGAAATCCGCTTTAGTAACACATTATGAAAATGGATACATGAAGATCGTTAAAACAAGTGCGGTAACTGACACCGAAACAGCGAAAGAATTAGCGCGTAAAATTACAGAATATGCGTCATACTTGACCGAGCCAACAAATGAATATAACGCAATGGCAGTAACGAAACAAAATGATTATGAAGATATTTACGTTATTTTAAACGGAAAATCAAATAGTTATTTAAATATTGACTGGTTAGCGCAGACATTCCAGTTAGAGTTTGCCGAATTTAAAGCACACGTACTAGTATTACCAACATTACCATCTACTACACAAGGTACTATTGAAGCGTTAGTTGTTGATAGTGAAATTTATAGAGTGTTTGATCAGAAATATTCTGTAGGCGTTGCATACAATGCAAAAGGATTATATTGGAATTATTTCCTTCACCACTGGGAAGGAATCGCGACTTCACGCTTTGCAAATGCAATTGCTTTTGTATCGGGAAGTGTAACAGAGAAAGTTACCGCAATTTATTCTAATCCTCAAGTTGTACAGGTTAAAAAAGATGGTAGTGTAACAGTTCCATTTACAGTTCAAACTAATGGATTAAACGCGCCTATTAGTTTAACGGCAACATCAAGCGAACCTACTATGGTTAGTGCTACATTAAGTGTTGATTTAAGACATGTAACCATTAAAGGATTATCAGAAATTACTAGTGAAGGATTAGCAACTGTAACTATTAAAGATACAAATTCTAATGTAACATGTGGTATTAAGGTTGTATATAACGTATAATCGTGTTATTATATGTATGGACATTGAAGTCCTCCTTTCATCTATTTTTGATTTAGAAAAAAGAGTTCATTTAGAACTCTTTTTTCTTTTATATAAAAATAGTTGAACAATCAACTATTTATTAGTATTATAGAAAATGAAAGAGGTGATTAATATGAAAATTATTTTAGTGGCTTTAATTTTTAATGGTTTAGATCTTATCACAGGAATAGTTGGCGCAATTAGGGATGGCGAACAAATTAAGTCTAGTAAATTAAGAGATGGATTATTTAAAAAGGTTGGTTTTATCTTTTGTTACGCATTAGGTGTTGCAATTAATTATGCTGAAACTTTTTTAACTCTTCCGTTTGGTGTTGATTTAGTGCCAGTGTTTTGTACATATGCGATAATCACGGAAGTTGTGAGTATTATTGAAAACATTTCTAAAATCAATCCTGATCTTTTACCTGACAAACTAAAAGAATTAATTGGATATAATGAAGGAGGTAAGTAATATGGGTATTATTGATGATGATAAACTACAAAGTATTTTACCGAAATATAATGAGTTAAAGTTGAGCGGTGTAAATCTAGCACAACAATATGTAAGTGCGTTTAATACTGGCATGAATATTTACCAGTGTATTAATCAATTACAAGGATATATTGAATGGGTGATAAAAGCTGTGGATGATGTAGTAGTACAGTGGAATGAGATTGTAAACTCACAACTACAGGATTCTATTAATGCAACTAAACAAGCTACAACAGAACAATTTAATATTGAATGGCAGAAAAATAAAGCACAGTTGGACACTGAAATTAAAGGTATCATTAAAGAACAGTTTAATGAAGACTGGCAGGGAAGAGAAGACGCAATAAACGCTAAAATTAATACTGTTAGTAATGATTTAGCAACTTTTAAAACTAAAACAAACACAACACTAACTCAGAATCAATCAACTTTTAATGCTTTCAAAGAAGAAACTAATACAAAATTTACATCAACTAAAGAAGAGTTAACAGAGTTAATTAATACCACTCTTGATTCTATTTATCCTGTTGGTTGTGTATATATCAGTTTAACAGATACAAATCCTGGTACTTATTTAAAAGGTACTTGGGAACAGTTCGCGCAAGGTAGAACACTTGTTGGTGTTGGTTCAGGTAGTGATGGAAAAAATACACAGACTTTTAGCGTAAATGATACTGGCGGTGAGTATAAACATTTAATTTCTAAAAAAGAGTTATCTATAATTGATTATGGTGCTTTATTACAACAAAATGGTTCTTCAATTGGTGTTCACGCGCATGGTCCTGGCGAAAGCGGTTCTGAAAAAACATCTTTAATGCAACCATATTATGCTGTATATTTTTGGAATCGCGTTAGTTAGCAAGTATTTAATACTTGCTATTATTTTTAGGGGGTGCAACATGAAAACTAAAAAATGTGAGCTATCGAGTATCTATAAAATGAAAAAACCGGAAGATATTCCATATAATTTACCGGAAGGTTTAAGCGTTTATTTCTATATTGAATTTTATATGCAATGTATGCACATCTTAAAAGATGTGGATTATGAGCGCTATAATATATGTAAAGAGAAACTACACGAGTTAACAATAATAGAGGAGGAATTGAACCTATGAAACCAGGGCAAAAATTAGTACATGATGGTCATGAGGTTTGTTTGTTTCCAATGGAAACAATGAGTATCACGCAATGGTCAAGTCCAACTGCTGATTCACACTGTTGTGGACATCCTTTTGATAATGCGATTAATGGACAGGTTCGCGTGCCCGTGTATGCTCCATTTAGTTGTCACCTATCCTATAGTGATAGTGTAGGTAATACACGCGCCTATAGTTCGGATAATCCCGTGTGGACTCCAAACGGATTAAGTTATGTTACTGTAAGTTTCACACATGACCCCAACCCACCAACAGCTACACAATATAAACAAGGTGATCTAATCTATCATACTGGTACAGCAGGTATGGCAACAGGTGACCACTGTCATATTGATCAAACATTTACACAAAACGCCGGGCTTGTTTATTATGGTGTTACATGTAGGTATGGCAATCAGTGCTATGCGTTAAGCGGTTCCGTGTTACCAACACAAGTATTTTATGTAAATGATACGAATATAGTTAATGGGTACGGGCAACAGTGGAAAGCATTTGAAGGTGGCCAACCACCAACACCACCCGAACCAAGTTACAAATACATTAAACATTATTTTATTTTAGATGGTTTAGGGATTGATTTAGGCTTTTATAAGACAAAAGAAGAAATACCACCCGAACCACCAACACCGGTTGGTGAATGGATTATACCTGGAGATATTAATAACACGCGTGCGCTTACAGAAGATGAATCTAAACAAAATTGGGTTGCATTTTGGCAATTCTTTAAGGCAAAAGGTTGGACCGCAAATGCGGTTGCTGGAATGTTAGGAAATGCCTATTTTGAAAGTACTGTTAACCCGAATAGATGGGAAAGTGATATACCATTTGCACAACCGGTTGCCTCACGAGGTTATGGATTAGTACAATGGACACCGTGGACAAAAATAATTGACTGGCTAAAAGAAAAAGGATATTATCCGAATGTGTCAAAGTTTGGGGTTGGTGAATGTGAACGAATTCAGTGGGAAATGGAAAATGGAGCGCAATGGATAGCAACATCAGCCTATCCCGAAAGTTTTGCAAGCTTTTCAAAATCAACCGCCGACCCTTATACACTAGCGATTGAATTTTTGGCAAACTATGAAAGACCAGCAGACCCTAACCAGCCAACGCGTGGCACAAAGGCTAGGGAAATTTATGATTATATCAAAGATAAATAAAATAGTTGAACTTTCAACTATTTTTTAATAATATAAAATAAAAGGAGATGATTAAGATGAGTATAGGAGTTGTTAACAGTCAATTTACTCCACAAAGTAAAATTTACCTATTAAAAGGATTAGAAATAGACGCAATGAATAATACATTCTGGGGTGCATTCAATACAACAGAAGAACAATTTAACTTTTTCATGAATAATTATGATCATGTAGTTTTTGAAAATTATACATATCAAAGAAAAGACGGAACTGTGGTTGTACCAGGTTTATATGATGATCTACGCTTATACAATTATATGATCTATAGGAATGGTGATACAGGCAACAAATCAAAATGGATTTATTGCTTTATCACAAGTTTAGGATATTTAAACGATAACGCCACTAGTATTAGTTTCGAAACGGATGTTATTCAGACATGGCGGTTTGAAATTGAAAAGAATTTTTTGCCTAGTTTTATTTCATATGAGCATAGACCGCAATGGTATATTGATAAGAGTATTGATAATAGACGTCGTCCATGTATCAATACACAAAATGAAAATATTGAGCTTGGTACTGATTTAGTTTCAACAAATCAAGCAATCGTTAATCCCATGCAAAACTATTCATTTGCTGTTATAGGTATGACTTGTGATTTTGGTGGAAATGATAGTTATACGAATGGACAGGCTGGAACACCTACACCAATAAATTATTACATCTTTCCTTTTTCAAAACACAATGGAAATGATGTTACAACCATTCGAAATGGAGTGAGTGGAAATAGCTATACAACACTTACCGGTTTACAAGTTGTGTTAGATCATATTCGTAAAAATGAAAAGCTAGTGGGTAAATGTGTGAGTATTATGGTAACAGATTCCATACCCGGTTTAAAAGTTGTTGATGGTGTATTAAGTGTAGTATCATCTCATTTTAATGGAGTTCATGAAGGTGATGTAAATTGTCTTAAAATTCTAAGCAGTACAATGAATAACATGTATTTTAATAACGATGATGAATATCCTATATATGATTTAGGTAGAAGCTTAGAGGCGTTCATAGGCTATAATAGAAATAGTAAATTATACACATGGCCATACTCATATTTAATGTTGAGTAATAACAATGGTGTTAATAAAATATTTAAAAATGAACTGTGGCAAGATTCTTATGATATTAAGTTTGTTATGGTTGGCAATCCGTCATCAAGTAAAATTAATATTATACCTAAAAACTATAAAACTTATGACGAGATTGGCAAATCTTCATTAATAAATATGGATAACTCGTTTGAAAGTTCGTACGAGCTTTCATTACCAATTATAAACGATACCACAGCAATGTTAATGCAATCGTCGCGTAACTCTATGAATGTTGGTTTATCAAATATTAGACGTAGTAATGAAACAGCCTCAGCAATTGCCAGTGCAACAGGTAATGCAATGAGCGCGCAAACTAGTATACAGAATAATTTAAATTTGAGCGTTACATCTAGAAATGCAAATCTAGCTAGTAACCTAAATGATCTACATAACAAATCGAATATGATAAACGCTAGTTTCAGTGCTATAGGTGGTTTAAGTGGTGGAATCGCTAGTACATTAAGTGGTAATATTGGCGGTGGTATTGGTAGTTTAGTTGGTGCTGGTTTAGGGATTGGGCAAACCTCGATGCAAAATCAAATTAATACAAAACAAACGAATTTACAAAATGCAAATGCACTTGCAAATGCAAATGCACAAGCAAGCGCAAATACACAATCAACCGCAATTAATAACCAACTAAGAGAATTAACAACACGTTATCAAAATCAAACCAACATTCAAAACGCAATTGATACGTACAACGCTAAAATCCATGACGCTCAAGCAACTGCCGACAGTATTGTAACCGGCTCAAATGATTTAATGCGAATATTATCTTTAGACCTTAACACATTGGTTATATACGCATATAAACCAACAGATGAATATTTAGAAAGATTAAACAAAGTATGGGATATGCGTGGTTATGCTACAAATGTTATTGATTATCCAAATTTACATTCTAAAATATCATGGAATTATATACAAACTGTTAAGTGTAACATTAGTGGTGATGGTATAGATCCGATCGATCTAGAGAAAATAAAACGTGTGTTTGATAATGGTATAACTTTATGGCACACAAAAAATATCGGTGATTATTCTAGATCAAATGGAGAAAGATATAACATGACAGAAGTTGATAAGTTCGGAAATTATAAAGATAAAAAAGTGCATTAATATAAAGGTTGACGGCTCAACCTTTTTTATTTAACATATAAGTAAAGGAGATGATTAAGATGAATATATTAAATGACACTAGTAGCTTTACAGACTACTGTAGAAATGCGGTTGATATTGCCACAATGAATAATGGAGAAGCTGATTTTATTTATTATACATACTTACAAATGTTAAGTTTAAATATGTTTAAGTATAAAGACCTTCCGGAATCTATTAATACATTCTATTTAGAGTATATTTTACAAACGCGTGGTTACATTGGTTTTTATGATGATGAAAGGTTAGGTTTGATATGTAGTGAAATCACACTAGGTGGTCGATTAAACCATTACACTTTACCAACCGAATACCATACGGTTTCAACAAGTCCACTTGTTAGAAAAACGTTAAATAGTAATGAATGTGTAGTTATGAAAAACAGTCCTTTATATGTCGGGTTGTTTCCATACTTAAATTTTTATGCTAAAAAATTAGCACTAACTAGTCGAACTATGGATCAGAATCTTACAATGCAATGGACACCATACATCATTACAGGCGATAGAAGAATGTTACAGCAATTTAAAGTTTTTATGAAAAAAATTTTACAGGGTGTGCAAACGATCTTTACATCAAAAGGATTTAGAACGGAAGATATTAATGTACTACAAACGAACGCACCTTTTATTGCAGACGAATTACACGGAATGAAGCAAGCAATTTTAAGAGAATGTATGACATTCTTAGGTATTGAAAACGCCAACATGGATAAAAAAGAAAGACTTCTTGTGGATGAAGTCAACGCAAACAACCAACAAGTTATTGCGTCTAGAAACATTTGGTTAAGCGAACGTAAAAAAGCAATTGAAGAATTAAATAAAAAATTCGGGTTAAATGCGAGTGTAGAATTTGCACCATATGAAGATTATGAAGAAATCATGAAATTACTTGAGTTAGATTCGAACACAAGTATTAAAGATTTTAATATTAATAACAACTTGGATGTTAAAGAAGGTGATGAAAATGTTTAGTAAATTAAATAAGCCAAACTATTTATTAGGCTTACAAAGTCCAGTGCTCGCGGTAAACACTGAAACAATCTGTGGTGTATGTCACAATTTAGCATTTGAAGAATTAATTGACGCTCAATATGAATTAAGTGACGCGGAAGTTCTAGAGATCGCTAGAAAAAAGATTTTTGATTTTAATTACAAGTTTTATGATGATCTTGAAAGACGTAAGGCGTTAGAAACCGGTATTTTAAAGCACTTTTGGTTTGACGAAATCGGACAGGAAACTTACACATATTGGAAATTTGAGTTACAACATTGGTTTGAAATTAATATGGATAGATATTATACGTTATTTAAAACCATACCATTTCAAGATCAGGACGACCCAACAGCCAACACAAATTATACAGAAACATACACGCGCGATAGTACAGGGAACACCCGTGCGAGTGGCGAGGATACAAGTATAGCCCTAAACTCTGTGACACCTGAGGGGCGTGTGGACATTGAAACAAATGACTATGTTAACAATATTGCGAAAACAATTTCTAAACCTAATAGCGCAAATGATACAACAGGACACGAAGAATATAGTTTTACACGTAAAGGTAATATCGGTATACAGACTTTAGCGGAAGTATTGCAAGGCTCAAGACGTGCGGTTATCACTATTGAAAGTGAGTTATACTCAGAGCTACAGGAATATGGATTATTTTTCAGTATTTTTTAGGAGTGACAAATGAATCAAGTAATAGATTGGTACAGCCCTACCAATATAAAGTCATACGATAAATTTTTAAACTTTATTATTGGTGGACGTGGTATTGGTAAAACATATGGATTTAAAAAAGACTGTATAAGTCGTTATAAGAAAAAAGGTAAACAATTTCTTTATTTGAGACGATATAAAACGGACCTTAAAAAAATAAAAACATTTCTAAACGACCAGTTTGAAAATTTTAAAGATGATGAGTTTAAAATCACAGGTGGTTCAAACTTTACCACCTTTTATATTAATGGTTGTGAAATGGGTTATGCAACATCCTTAACAGCCTTTGCGAGTTTGAAATCAACAAGTTATGTGGATATTGATACAATTATTCTTGACGAGTTTATACCGGAAAAGGCTGGATTTAATGCCTATATACCTAATGAAGTTGAAATTTTATTAAATATTATCGACTCTATATTTAGACAACGAGAAGGTCATGTTTATTTATTGGCTAACAATGTTAGTATTGTTAACCCATATTTCAGTTATTTTGGTATATCACCAAACTCCGCAAAAGAGTTTAATACATTTAAAGGTAATGATTCAGTCGAGCAAATTATAGTGCAAATTTGCCATAGTGATTATAAAAAAGGAAACAAAGAAAAATCGAAATTCCATAAATTAATATCGGGTACAATGTATGGAGATTATAACGCTGGTAACTTTGCTTATGATACAAATGATTTTATTAAAAAGAAAACACCGGAATGTGATTATTTATGTACATTATATTTTGAAGGTGTTTATTATGGTACATGGGTTGATATGAATACAGGCTATGTTTATATTAATCAGCAAATTAATAAAGAATACGGATATTGTTATTCAATTGGCAGTAATAACCGTGAAAATATGATGATCGCTAAACTTTGGCGTAAAGATCAGCGCTTGAATATACTAGTGAGATCATATAGAGACGGTTGTGTTTATTATAACAACCAGGAAACGAAAAGACTATTGAGCTATATACTTAGTAAATATTAAAAGAGTGATATTAATTATCACTCTTTATTTTAATAAAATCTTTAAGATCGTGTTTATTGACAGTATATAAATAATAGTCATGGTTAGGACCATATTTATTATAATACTTGATATACTCATCCCAAACAATTCTATAATCTTTAGAATGCACAACAATTAAATCGTCAAATGTAAAATAAAATTCCAACTCAATTTTAATATCATTGTTCATGTTTATCACCTACCAATTCTCACCATACATTTGAATAAAATAGTTGTGGATGTATTCATGTTTAACAATACTAGACCTTAAAAGGTAGTATTGCCTATAACTTATCAATCCTTGATTATAATACGATTGAATTAAATTCTCGCGCTCAACATCACTAGTGATACCGAGCGTTCTATTTAACTCATTAATCAGATGACTAAGACTATTGTAATTACTCATAACACTACCTTCTAACTATTCTACATACTTCTTTAAGATTATTATTAATATGCTCATTCAAATAAATATAATCAGAATAATTTATTTCTTTATCGTCATAAATCCTTTCACACATGGCAATACAAATAGCTGTATAGTCGCTTAAAGCTTGTAATACATTGGGTAATTCATGCCAACCTTTAATCTTTGCTATTACATCATTGTATTGTGTTTCCAATATTTCTTTATATTTTTGTTTAGTCATATTATTTGTTTCCTCCTATTCTTTTTAAAATTCCATTTTCTTTGAATCGCCTGGTCTATCATATCCAATATGTGAATAATGAAATAACAACCCATATGTTTCTAACAAAGTTAAAACCGTATCATTACTAATTATACGTTTAAATCTTTCTAGATCATCCATATTAACAACCTACGTTATTACTAAAAAAATTCATCATCATTTAATACACTCATATATAACAGACATTTACAACGCATTAAATCCAAACACTCGTTATACAAACTTAATAGTTTAGACCTTTCATGTTCATAGTCGGCTAACATAAAACCAACAGTATAAGCTCCAAATAATTCACCGTAATACTCATGAAAAATACGTTTAACATCATCCGCATTATCACAAACACTCATCAATTTTACACAATCATCTTTTATTGAATAAAAATAATTGCGTACTTGTTTAAAACTCTTATC
>ERZ791794.1049-NODE-1049-length-15642-cov-3.810676_pt1 | contig 15642 bp, 12 predicted proteins | sample MGYA00510312_ERZ791794 | MGnify/ENA primary metagenome ERZ791794 (study PRJEB30046, sample SAMN00791977) | human gut metagenome | study: EMG produced TPA metagenomics assembly of the A metagenome-wide association study of gut microbiota in type 2... | reverse complement strand
ATTCACATTCGCCCCCTTCGGGGACGGTAGAATGCTACTTGCGAAACTTCAGAAAAAAAGAAGTAAGCCTCATTCCGAATCGAAGTAAGCCTCATTCCGAATCGAAGTAAGCCTCATTCCAAGTTGGTTTGAGCCTCATTCAACCTTTACGTGAGTCTCAGTTAACCTTTACTTAAGCCTCATTCTAGCTTCAAGTAAGCCCCATCTCAGTGACTTACAGAGAATCCTCAGTGACTAACAGAAATTTCTCAGTGACTAACAGAGATTCCTCAATAAGCCATTGGAGAAATGGAGTCAAAACAGAATCGAAATCGAGGCGAAAATGGTGAAGGCAGGGTGTGATGTGAACCCTATCTTCTAAAAAAACTATGTAAATACACATAAAAACCTATATCTAAAACCCTGATATTCATTTCCTTTACCTTTAATAACGCGCTGTATATACAAAGTTCGGAAGCATAGGGTTCACATCACAGGCAAAAACAGGGGTACCCAATCAACACCCCAACCTATAAAAAAACAGTTTTTCACGAAAAAAAGCCGCTTTTCCTTGTAGGTTTCACAAAATAATCGTATATTTGCAGCGGTTTTTAAAACGAATAGAATTATGATTTCAGAAAAAGAACTAAATAGCTATCGCTTGACAAGCATAGAAGAGCCAACAGACGAGATGCTGGCCCAGATTATGCATGAGGCTGCGGACTTATATCGGAAAGAAAACGAAGACGCAAGCAGAAGAGTAATCGACATGATCAAAGAAGCTTCCAACGAAGCAATAACACAATATCAAACCCGATATGGCAGACAACATGCATAACCCCGTTCTGATAGTCATTGCCGGACCAAACGGCTCCGGAAAGACAACCATCACTTCTCGTATTCTCCAACACGAGTGGCTAGAAGACTCTCTCTACATCAACCCCGACAATGTAGCCCAACACATGTTTGGCGACTGGAACAATCAGGAAGCCGTATTGAAGGCTGCCCAATATTGCCAAAAGCAAAGAGAAGAATGCCTTACCAACAAACACAGCATGATTTTCGAGACCGTCATGTCAACTGCCGAGAAAATAGATTTCATACATCGAGCTAAAGAACAAGGCTTCTTTATCCGCCTCTTCTTCGTAGGAACCTCCTCACCAACCATCAACGCATCCCGAATTGCAGCGAGAGTCTTGAAAGGCGGTCATGATGTTCCCATCAAAAAGATTATCAGCCGATATTTTAAGTCAATAGGCAATTGCAAACTTGCCGCATCGCTTGCCGACCGCACCTACGTCTACGATAATTCTACAGACGGCGTAGAGGCCCAGCTCCTCTTCCGAATGACCGACGGCAAGGTGTTCAAGGAGTACGTAACAGAAATACCGGAATGGGCACAGGGCATCTCTGGCAAGTAAATACCCCCTCGTTATCGTACACAACAAGTCAACATGGTGGCAATCAGCAAGAAACATGGAAAATTAAGCTTATTTAACGCAGAAAATTGTCTTGTTTTGGAAAATTTACATTAAATTTGCACCCGATAATAGCAGGTATGAGTAAAATAGCGTAGCAACTAAATACACTATCAAGCGCATAAACTACTGAATGTTAAACCAAAAACAAAGACGAAGATCGTAAAAGATAATAAATTCGTAAGTACAATTTAAACTTATAATAGATATGAAAGTAATCAATTCTAAGCTTGCTGCCATCGGTTTGGCGGCATTCGTATTCGCATCATGTAGCGACAGCAACAGCGATCCTACTGGTGGCGATGGTGTAAAGCCAGAGGTTAATTCTGTTGAACTTACAGCTTCAACCCCAAGTTCTGTAATCAATTACAAGAACAGCACTGCTATGGCTCGCAAGTTCTTCGCTACAAGAGGAGCTTCAGCTACAAACTTCGTAACTGCAATGCCGGATTTCCCAACAAAGCCAAATGTAATCAAGGAGCTCAATGCTGCTACTGATTTGATTTACAGCAAGGACAATCCAACAAACACTTACGTTATCAAGAACCAGAACAAGCTTGACTTTACAGGCAAGAAGATTCAGGGTGTAACCATCTTCATTAGCGGTGACTGCAAGATGACTTATAATGAGTCTCTCGGTGGAAACACGATTGTATTGGCCAAGGGTGCTATCCTTGAATATACAGGTACAGGCTCTATGATTCAGGCTACCGATAAGGTATATGGCGCAGCCAGCAGTATTATCAAGGCTACCAATAGCAACAACAATATCGTTGTAGAAGGTGAACTCTATGCTTCTTGGGAAGGCCAGGGCGAAGAGAATATTCTCCATGGCGGCTTCGGTGCTGTTAACCCTACCCAGAATATCACTTTCAAGAGTGGCGCTAAGGCTTACATCGACGGTTCAATCCGTGCTAAGAACCTTACCATTGAAGATGGCGCTGTAGTTACAGCTACAAGAAACATCCTGAATGCAACAAAGGTTGACCTTGCCGGTGCATTGAAGGTGGGTGGCTTCTGCAAGTCAGAAAATCTCAATATCACAGGTCTTTTGGATGCATCTAACGCAAATGCAGTAGTTAAGGTTACTAAGCAGCTCAACCTGGAGAATGGTTCTCTCATCAAGGCTAACTACGTAAATGTAACCAACAACACATATAAGGGCGAAAAGGACCACAAGGTTATTGATAAAGTGGGTGAAGCCCAGCTTAACTTGAAGAATGGCGGTCAGATTCAGATTGCAGACCTCGGTGTTATCAACGTGAACAACCTCGTTACAGACAACGCTTCTGCTGCTCAGATTGAGTTGCAGGGCAAAGATGCCGTAGCCGTCATCAAGGCAGATAACTTCACAAACAATGGTGATGCTACCATCAAAGCATTCGCTACTCCAGGTACAAACTCTGTACTTCTGTTGCAGATGAGCAAGTGCTTCATGGGTACTACACAAATGCCTTCTTCTGGCGATCTTGACATCTCTGCATCATACCTCGACTACGACAAGGCAACTGATGGTGCACTTGTTGAACGAAAGGATGAGGCTAATGAACAGTATGGCTATATTCTGAGCAAAGATGCAAAGAATGCCAAGGCTACTCCTAAGCTCGACTTGGTTGCTTCATTCGGCGACAACAATGGCATGTCTGCATCTTGCATCCAGACCGTTGGCAACTACGTATATGTATCTTACCACACTCATGGCAACGGCAAAACAAACCTGAAGGGAGGCCTTGAGGTTCTCCACATGGCTGACAACAAACTTGTCGGCGACCAGGCAGTTCAAGGAAATACATCGATTGACATCAATCACGTAATGGTTGACAACAACAAGGCATACATCGCTGCTACCGACATCGACAAGGGTGCATTCCTCGGCGTTGTTCCTTTGGAGAACAATGTTTATTCTACAAATATGACCCAGTATGTTCTCGATGCATTGAACAAGAAGAACGGTATCGATGCTAACTGCGTAGTGAAGTATGGCGACAACATCGTTATGTCTTCTACAAGAGGTTACGAGTTCTACGACAGCAACTTCGGTCATACATATTTCCAGACTACAGCAGACGCCAAGGGTCTTGCTTCAGCTAACGGCAACCTCTATAGCTTGTTGGCTACAGGTAAGAACACTACAGGTACTGTAAATGTATTCAACGGCATTGACCTCAGTCAGGGTAAAGCTACAACAACATTTACTACTAATGGCAATGTAGGTCCTGAGGATGGCAAGAACACTGTTGCTGTTGACGGAACAGATATCTATGTTTGCCAGGGCGAGGAAGGTCTTGTTCGCTACGATGCCAACGGCAAGAAGGTTTGGTCTTACAAGGTTCCTGTCATCGCAAACCAGAACAGCGAAAAGTATGGTAGCGTGAAGGGTTACTGCAATGGCGTAGCAATCAGTGGCGACTACGTATATGTAGCAGCAGGTGGTTACGGTGTAGTTGTTCTTAACAAGAAAGATGGTACGGAGCTTTGCCATCGCACCGCATTCAACGGCTTCCTGGAGAACGGCAAGTGGGCAAACCCTAACTCTGCAAACTATGTAACAATTGGTCAGGACGGCTATATCTACGTAGCTTATGGTAAGAGCCGCGTACAGGTATTCAAGTTGACCCAGACAAAGAAATAATCAACTTTCAAAAGAATGTTCTCTCACTACCATCCCAATGGGGTTCTAGTGGGAGAACAAATTTCTAAAACAGGAAAAACCGCTCGAAAAGAAAGTATAACGTTAGGATGTAGACTAACGATTTAACAAGCAAACTGGTATGAAAACAAGAAATATCAAATTGGTAACATTCGGTTTCGCTGCAATGCTCCTGGCATCTTGTAGCGACTCTAATGATACCCCTACTCCAACTCCGAATCCTGCAGAAACAGGAATCATAGGAAAGGAAGTAACCTCGATTACGGATGCTCAGCAACTGGCTGCACGTGTCTATAACTTCAAAAGACCAAGTGCAACAAGAGCGGCAGGAGTAACATCTGCCGATTTAAACCAGGCATATACCATGGAGGCAGAACCAACAGGATTGGACTTTGCCAAAATGGAAAAGATGTCCAAATATAGAACTGATAATTTACCTGCAAACACAGATGTGTATATTGCACCAGGCGAAACCATCGCTTTCAATCAAAACTACCATCTTAATGGAAATACAATATACGTAGCAGGAACTTATGAATGCAACTCAACTTGGACAGAGGGAAACTACACCATCGTAGTATTAAAAGGTGGAACACTAAAATGGACAGGTGGAAACATTTTTCCTAATCCGAACGGCGGAAAAATCCTCTGCTACGGAAACTTCGAATGCAATGCAGACCTGGAAGTTCACAACAGAGGTATCTTCAAGATTGCAGGCGATTTAAACTTAAAAGGACATACATTCAAAGTGAACAATGCCAGTGTTTATATCGGAGGCAAACTTATTTGCAACGAATTCAAGAACCAGGCTAACGCTTATACAAATATACAAGGCGGCATCGAGGGAATCGAAGACAAACCCGTCGAACTTGATGGTGTCGTAAACATTGATGGTAACTGCAAGATGAAAGACCTGATTCTCCAAGGAAGCGGTCAACTCTTCTGCTGTTCTCTGGAGCTGACAGGCGAATTCAAGTCTACGGGCGGTGATGGACAAGGCAGCGCCTTACATACCAGCTACCTGAAGGCAAAGAATCTTTTGCTTGCTTCCAGCAACAACATCTATCTGGTGAACAACAGCAGCATAGAAGTAGAAGGAACCCTTCAGTGCAACAAGAATGCCAGTGCCATGATCTTCCTGCAGGGCGCCAACTCTAAAGCTTATATCAAGGCAAATGTCATCAAATATAATGGTAGCGGAAGCCCTGCCTCACTGATGGACTGCTATATGTTCAACGCTATGGATACCGGTGGCGAATTCTACATAGATGCAGATCATTTCGACAACGATGATTCTGGTAACCTCGCATTCAGCGACATCCAGTTCCTGGGATCAGGTAAAGTCCACAACTTCAGAAACAACAGTGCACCTGTTACCCTGGTAAAGGCAGAATGTGGCTACACGCTGAACCCAGACGTTCCTACTCCACCACATATTGATGAGGTGGGTGAAGTCCTCTACGACCATACCCATACAGACATCACTGCTACCTGTATCCAGCCATACAACGGAAAGCTCTATATGTCATACCACACTCGTGGAAAAGGACATGGCGGATGTATCGAGGTATTCGAGACAGACAACCAGAAGCAGACAAAACTCTTGCAGTTCTTGCAGGATACTGATAAATCACTGGATTTCAACCATCTGATGGTAGATGGCAAATCATCTACTCCAAACCTGTATGTGGTAGGCAACTACGGATATACAAACAAGAATACTGGCAAGCAGAGTGATGCAGGAGCCATGATGGCAAGAATCGACCTCAAGAGCAACGGACTGCTGAATACTGAGGTTAAGAATATCGGTGATGCAGCCATCAATCCGCTGATCATCGTTCCTCTGGAGAACAACCAGAGCAACAATGAGGATGAGAATGCAATCGTTCGCGACGGTGACAAACTGCTCGTAACAAGTACCAGAGGTTATGAGGTTTACGACCCTAACACACTGGAACTGCTGAGCAACAAGAAGACTCCAGGCAAGGCTAAGCACATCGCATTGAACAATGGCGAGATTGCCACCTTATATTATAATGACGAAGTTAATAGCGCAGAAACGCCTGTAGCTGGAACACTGGAGATTTTCAATGCTGGTGATGACATCACAACTGTAACACCACAGAAATCAATCGCCGTTTCAGAGATTGCACCAAACAATGGTAAGAACACCATAGCCATCGACGGAAACAACGTCTATGTATGCCGAAGTGCAAACGGTCTTACTTGTTACGACAAGAATACCGGCGCAGAGAAGTGGACATGGCAAGCTCCGCTTACTGCATCCACATTCAAGCCTCAAGGCTATGCCAACGGTGTGACATTCGACGACAAGTATGTCTATCTGGCTTGCGGAGGTTACGGTCTCGTAGTTCTCGACAAGAACAAGATGGTGGATGGCAAACCAGCAGTTTACGCCAAGACCCGAGTTACTGGTATTACCAACGAACAGGGAAGAGTAGTTTGGAACTCTGCTAACTACGTAACACTCTATAATGGTCTGATTTACGTAGCTTACGGTAAGAACCGACTCAAGGTTTACCAATTGGTTGATGGTGCCACTTCTGGATCAAATACAGGCTATGGCACTAAATAGCAAGATAAGAAATACTAGAGAATAAAAAACTCAAGAAGACACTAGTTGAATGCAGCTGCAACAGCTTGCGGCTGCATTCATAGTGTTTAAACCAAAAAACAATGAAGCAAAATTTGATACTATATACGACTACTGCTCTCCTCATCACACTCGGAGGACAAAGCGCTATGGCTCAGGCTCAAAGGCAGCAACAGCTGAAGAAAAAGAGCTTTAGCCCTAAAATGCTCGTATATGAAAATCTGAAAAACAACAACGTACTCAGACACTTCAAACAACGCTTCGCACAACTCGACACCCTACTCAATAACCCAATCTGGGTAAAATCACCGGTCATTGACCTGGGACTCAACAAACAACATACAGCGGATATCAAAAAAACTGATTCCCTGTACTGGGCGAAGACGGCACACGAACAACTCGCCGTCAACCGACACAACGGACTGGAAGTAACCGGACAGGTATATGCCCGACCAGACGCATACTTTGATTCAGAAAACGACGACGCCGAACAGGTATCAAAATATAAGGCTAAGGTTCAAGCCGAACTGGGATGGAACATCATCAACAGCAAGTTCTACCAGGGAAAAGAAAAAAGAACCAAGGTGGCTCTAGCCAACGAACTCTCAAGACTGCAAGGCAAGAAGAGACAGACGGCTGACATCTACGAAAAGGCTGCCGATGACCTCACCGAACAGTATAACTTCTACATCGGCACAGTGATAGCCCACCGGCTGGACAACCTCGACATCATGAACGAGGCATACCAGTACATGCTGGAGAAAGACCGGATCAGCAACGACAAGATGCTGAAGGTGATGAACGAAAAACTGGAAGCAGAATACGACATCTCTATACTCTGCTCCGACCGTGACATCTCCAACAAGCCTATCTACAGAATGAAGCCATCCAAAGTGCTCGTTGATACGGCGGCCCTCTGGCGACACATAGACGAGGAAAGCATCGACGCACGAATCGTGATGGTGAAGGAACAGATAGCCGACAACGACAGCAAGCTCTCGAACTATCTGGGAACAACAAGAATCACACCCTTCGCCAGATGGTCAAGCTACTGGCAAAGCAACAACAAGATAAGCAACAACGGCGACGTGGGCGTGAGATTCACCTTCCCTATCTATAACGAGAATCCCCGAAAGCGCAAGGCACTGGAAACGGAGAAGGAAATCATCAGAAGCAGCCGCAACACCGACGTGAAGGAAATCAAGCAGTCGGTTAACATCCTGCTCAAGAGAATAGAAAACCTGAACCAGGCCATCGCCACCGAAGCTTACCACATCAACCAGACCAGCAAATACATCGACATGCGAAGATTTGCCTACAAGAACCAGAAGCAGGGGTACAACTACCTGATGCGAATGGACGAATATACGGGACTCCTGGAAAGCATGGAGAGAATGTATAAGCTGATGTTAAACCGCGGACTCGCCATCATCAACATTGAGAAGGCAGTAAGCATCTACGACAACAACAATATATTCAAGGAAATAGAACTATGAATGAGTTTCAATATAATAATACGCCACAAGAACAGGCTATGGCCGACTTGCTGAAGTCGCAGAGCCACCGACTGGCCAGGCAGCAGATTATCTTTGCGCTGATCTTCCTGCTGGTCATCGTTCTGGCGGCATATTATATCATCACCCGAATGATATGGGTTATCTACGACGGATACATCACCCTGGATGAAAATCCGATATCTGCCGTAGATGACATCTACATATTGAAGGTGAACAAGGAAATAGGCGAGGTGGTACACAAGGGAGACACACTCTACTCCTACGTGCTGCTGGGAAACATCGTAAACCAGTATGACCCCAACATCCTGCCTACTGCCGTGAAGGAAACCCACGACATGGAGGTGCAGGCGCAGCTGGCAAGAGAAGAGATTCCCGTGCTCAGAACCCGACTCGCCGAACTGAAGAAGCAGAAGGCCTCGGAAACATCAGACATCTACTACGGACTCACCGACAACAGCAAGCGAAACGCCCTGGATGCGGAAATAGCCGAAGTGGAAGAAGAGCTGAGAAAACAGGCAAACAAGGTGGAAATCTACGCACGCGCCAAGAACACCACCTATAACTTCATGGCAAAGAGAGGTGCCGACATGCAGAATGCCTCGATGCCTTACTCAAGAACAAGCCTCTACAGCCAGGGACTGATACACTACTGCTGCGCTCCAGCCGATGCCTACATTACCAAGATTAACGTGAGCGACAAGACGCTGGTGTTCAAGAGCGACGAAGTAATGGCCATCCAGCATACCGACTATGCGGCATGCCACCTGGGAGTTATCACCTACGTGCCCAACTCGAAGGTGAAGTACATGGAAAGCCCAGACGATGCTGACATCATCATCAACAACGACCTGGAACTGAAGGCGAAGCTGCAGATGGTGGGTCTGAGAGTGGAGGAAATTCCGAAGCACCTGCAGAGCAACTTCTCGCACGATGCCAACGCCGTGGTTGCCATGTTCACCTTCCGCCCCAACCAGCGAGTTCCGGCATGGGTGATGAGCAACCGACTGCCTGTGAGAGTGAGAATCAACAAGTTGAGTGCCATGCTCGACCCAAGACCGCTGCCGATGTACACCATCCCAGTGGATAGAAACCAGAACGTAGTGAGAAGCTCGAAGCTGATCTCTACGGAAAAGAATAAAGAAACAGACAACACAGAGAAGAAATGATTGGACTCAGAAGAAACAAGCGTGGAGACATGGTGCTGACCATCGACAGCTTCGTTGATGTTGACTCAACACCAGATATCCAGTCCGACTACTTCGATTGCATATACATCAATACGGCGAGTGAGCGTGCGTTCCATGCAATCATGTTTGGAGCCAGCCCTATCCTATCGTATAAATGCAGCTATAAACCGATATTTGCCAACACGGCAGTATCGGGAAAGGAACAGATGATTGACTACATCGTGGATGCTTACGTGAGCGACATGAGCAACGAGAAGGTGTACGAGATTATCGACAAGATTAAGAAAGCCAGGGAGAAATACGGCATCAAGCAGGAGATAGCACGACCTACGCAGCCCAACCAGCTGTTCTCCAACATCCTGAGATACCTGCTATCCAGAGACCAGAGAGTGCTGGGCCACCGACTGATGGAGAAATCGTCATTGGGTTACATCAACCCTATCTTCGAGCACTACCACAGCATGAGCCTCTTCCATCTTGCCGAAATGTTCACCTTCAAGGACAGTATGGTGGAATGCGGAGCACTGCGCAAGAGTCACTACCTCATCAAGGAGCACCTCTGCCCTAAGTGCAACCACAGCCATCTGCTCTACACAGAGTGCTGCCCAAACTGCGGCAGCTCTAATTTGAAGATTCAGAACATCATCCACCACTTCTCCTGCGCCAACGTGGCTCCGGAAAGTGCCTATAATGTGGGTGGTATGCTCATCTGCCCGAAGTGTCACAAGAAGCTGCGCCACATCGGTGTGGACTACGACCGTCCGGCGGTGATCTACTCCTGCAACGACTGCGAGAGTTCGTTCACCACCCCACTCACCAAGGCCACCTGCTGCTACTGCCAGAGCACCTATCCGGTGAACGCACTGGTGCCGCGAGATGTGGTAGACTATGAGATAACGGAAGAAGGAATCCGTATGCTGACAAAGACTGGACTCATGTTCAGCAACATGTCGAACACATACGATAACTATATGGAATACTCGCTGCTGACCAGCCGCCTGCGCCGCCAGTTGCTGGAGACATACCGCAAGGACCAGCTGACCGTGATGGTGGGTAAGATATGGATACTCGACAAGAACCAGGAGACGGTGAGAATCAAGGAGTCTATCCAGGCTCAGTTCTGCCGCCTCTTCAACAGTCACAAGGTATCCTACAACAACAACATCTTCTACGTCACCTTCATGGCGTTCGACGACATGAGCGTGGAAGCGGCACAGCAACAGCTGAGCCAGGAGATGTCGAAGGCCATCCGCAAGATAGCTACCGACATAGAACCGGAACAGATAGCATGCTGCGTGCTGAGCACGAAGAGAGCACTGACCAGCGGACAATATGAAGACTTCTTCAACCAGATGAGCTTCATAGAGCTGACGCCGGATGACTACTGCGGCTACGCAGAATCGCCAATATCGGAAGAAGAGGAAGTGAAACCACAACAGGAAACACTCGACCTCACTCCGAAGGAAGACGACAAGATCATGAAGCGCGTGAAACTCTACAAGCAGCTGGTAGCCGTGCTCATCCTCATCGCCGGCGTACTGATACTGCTTTCCATCCTGACGCTCACCGTGCTGAGATAAGCAAACAGAAGAAAGGGAACTACGCCTATGTTTAACATTGCAGAAAACTTGAACCACTTCTGGGACTGGATATCGACACTCTCGCTGTCGAGCATCGTGAGCACCTACTGGTTTCTCTTCTACATCGAGATGCCTAGATACTACATCCTGGAATACCTGGTGATCTTCTGGCGACTGATGGACAGGAACAAGAGAGAAAAGGAAAATGAGATTGCTAAGTTCTATCTCTACCGAGAAAATCCCCTCATCAGCATCCTGGTGCCGGGTAAGAACGAAGGCAAGAACATCTATAAGATGGTGAAGTCGCTGAACGAGCAGACCTACCGGAACTACGAAATCATCGTGGTGGACGACGGTAGCGACGACGACACCAAACTGATATGCACCGACCTGTATCGTGCGAAACTCATTACGCACTATCTGCGACTGGAAACCCGTGGCGGAAAGGCAGCAGCCAGCAACTACGGAGCCTACATGGCAAGGGGAAAATACATCGTGAGCCTCGACGCCGACTCCTCGCTCGACCGCGATGCCCTGGAGAAAGTGCTCATCCCATTCTATCTGGATGGAGAGGTGAAAGCCGTGGGTGGATGCATTGAGGTGAGAAACTACAAGGCAAGCATCTGCTCGTCGCTGCAGGCATTTGAATACCTGAAGCGAATACAGGTGGGACGCATCGTGACCAGCGAACTGGGCATCTACCATATCATTTCGGGAGCCTTCGGCGCTTTCGAGACGCAGACGCTCAAGGAGGTGGGATACTGGGACATAGGACCGGGACTCGACGGCGACCTGACGCAGAAGATAAGAAAGGCAGGCTACAAGGTGAAATTCGTGGAGGATGCCATCTGCATGACCAATGTGCCTACCAAATGGTACAAGCTCTATCACCAGAGAATAAGATGGTCGCGATCGCTCGTGAGATTCCGCCTGCGCAAGCACATCGACATCCTGCTGCCTACCAAGAACTGGAGCATCCTGAACTGGATATCCAACATGGAGAGCGTGATGTTCGACTGCTTCCTCAACTTCCTGTGGCTGTGGTATATCATCAACCTGGCGATTACCTTCAACACACACATCGTGGAGGTGCTGGCACTGGGCTACTTTATCCGAGTATGCTTCTCGCAGTTTGCCTTCCTGCTGGTGCTTCTGGTAACGGAAAGAAAGAAGACGGCACTGTTCCTCTACAGGTTCACGCCGCTGATGTCGCCATACACAGGTTACTTCCTGCGCTTTGCCCGACTCTCGGCACATCTGCAGGAGCTGTTCTTCAGAACATCCTACAAGGATGCCTGGAATCCGAAAAAGACCTCCCGCTATGCTCAGCTGGAAGGTATCTAAGGTTTACTGACCTGGGAAACGGATGCCTGGGAAACAGATGCCTGGGAAACAGACGCCTGGGAAACGGACGCCTGGGAAACGGATGTCTGGGAAACGAAAATCAAAATAGAAATTAAACAATTAATAAAACGATATTATATGATAAACAAATCTTTTGAGTTTAAGATAGGAGTAATAGGATTGGGTTATGTGGGGACCCCCCTTGCCTGCTTATTCTCAAAGAAATATGAGACATGGGGTTACGACATCAATGCCGCCAAGGTGAATAAACTCGCCAACAAGCAGATGTCTGACAACAAGCAACTGTCGAAGGCTTTGGCTCACGGGCTGAAGTTGACGAGCGATATAGAAAACCTCAGAGCCTGCAATGTGTATATCATCGCAGTGCCAACGCCCGTCAACAAGTCGAACAAGCCAGACATCAGTTGCGTAAGAAATGCCACACGCTCGGTGGGCAGCATTCTGAAGGAAGGCGACATCGTGGTATACGAATCAACCGTATATCCGGGACTCACCGAAGAAGTATGCGCCCCACTGCTTGAGGCAACCTCAGGACTAAAACTTAACCAGAGTTTCTACGTTGGTTTCTCACCAGAGCGCATCAATCCGGGCGACACGGTGCACACCATCGAGAACATTGTGAAGGTAACCAGCGGTTCTACCCCTGAGGCAGCCGCGATTATCGACAGTCTCTATGCTTCGGTACTTACCCACGGCACCCACAAGGCGCCAAGTATCAGGGTGGCAGAGGCCTGCAAACTGATGGAAAACTGCCAGCGCGACGTGCAGATCGCCTTCTTCAACGAGATGGAGAAAATCTTCGACAAGATGGGCATCAGCATTGAAGATGTAACGGCAGCGGCAACAACCAAATGGAACTTCGTTCCTGCCACACCGGGACTGGTGGGCGGCCATTGCATCGCCGTGGATCCTTACTACCTCATCAATAAGGCACAGGAGGTGGATGTGGTTCCGTCACTCCTCTCTACGGCACGCGAGGTGAACGAGCAGATGGCGGTTTGGATGGCGGGTAAGATCAAGAGTGCCTGCGAGAACAGAAAGTTCGTGGCTCCCGAGACCAACGTGCTGATTCTGGGCTTCTCTTTCAAGCCCGACAGCGACGACATCCGCAACACCAAGGTGGCAGACCTCTACATCAACCTGGTGGGAGCCGGCTACAAGACGACTCTCTACGACCCATTGGTAGACAGAGACGAAGTAAAAGAAGAATACGGAATTAAAGTAACCGGCGACGAGACGGTGCTCAACAAGCAGTATCAGATTGTCGTAATCGGAACGAACCATAAGATATTTAATAACATAGACATGAGTAAGATTCTCACAGACAAGGGTTTCATTTGCGACATCTATGGAATTCATAAAGCGAGAACTTAGGCATGCCCTAAAAAACGAGAACTAAAATAGCATGAGTATGAGTAAGTGTAGAGTTTTAATAGTAGATGACATTGCTGAAAACATAGCACAAATGGTGAATATGCTCAGCAATCTTGACATCGAAATCAAGAAAGCCTACGGTGGCAAGGAAGCCATCCAGCTGGTAGAAACCTTCAGACCTAACATCATCTTGCTCGACTTGATGATGCCAGAAGTTAATGGTTGGGATGTAATTGAGCATGTAAGAGCTCGTTACGACAAGAATGAAATGATTATCATCATCACCTCCCTGCTCAGCAACAAGGACAACATTGATGAGTGTTACGAAATGGGTGTGAACGACTATGTGTCCAAGCCTATCATTCCGGGCCGAATCATCAGTTCGGTAGAGACCCAAATGCGAAATGTGAAGTATGCGGAATATGAGCCTAAGGCTGAGCAGCATCAGCTGAACACGACGAAGCCTGCATCAGTAGTAGAAATGGATTCAGTCAAGCATATTGGCTGAATCCATTGAAATTATTTCTGAAGTATCGCATTAGCATGATCAATGCGATCTTTTGAAGGAGACTCTATCCCTTGCAAAGGGTAAGGGATACCGAGTTTCTCGTACTTATATACACCCAGTGTATGATAAGGCAGGATATCTATGCGCTCAATGTTGGTGAGCGTATCGAGGAAACTGCGCAGCTGCTGCAGATATTCATCCTTATCCGTGATGCCTGGAATCAGGACATGACGAATCCATACCGGCTTGTGTATATCGCTGAGATAGCGGGCACAATCGAGTATGTTCTTATTGCTATGAAGCGTCAGCTTGCGATGCTCTTCATCATTGATATGCTTGATATCAAGAAGAACGGTATCGGTAACGGCCATCAGACGCTCGAATTTCTCAAACATCTCCCCTTCTTTCCTAAAGGGTTGAGCCGAGGTATCAAGACAGGTGTTGATGCCGCGCTGATGGGCTTTCTCGAACAGTTCGATGAGAAAGTCTATCTGCATCAGGGCTTCTCCGCCGCTCACGGTGATGCCGCCCTTGTCTCCCCAATAACTCTTGAATCGCTCTGCCTTATCCAGCAGGTCATCGGCACTCCACTCTTCTCCTACCCCCGTCTTCCAGGAATCCGGGTTGTGGCAGAACTGGCAGCGCATGGGACAACCTTGCAGAAAGATCAAAAATCGGATGCCTGGTCCATCTACTGAACCAAAGCTCTCTATGCTGTGAACAAATCCCTTCATGCGCCAGCTTCAGTTTTTTCTTGTTTGTGGATTATATAAACAAGAGTTAAACATGCTCCGCAAATCAAAAAAGTTACGGCACCTAAAAAATAAATCAGTCCCATTATTTCTTTCTCCTTCTTTTTAATAATATTATTAACCAGACTCCTATTACAAGAAAAAGTACTATAAAAAAGAAACCTGCCCCATAAAGGAGTACTTTATTTATGCTTTCCTGCATAATACCTGCTAATATGACACCGCCAATAATTAGCTTGACAACATCAAAGCAGAACTTATAGCCCTCTTCCAAAAGAGCTTTTTGTTGTTCAATATTGAGTTTCATTATGCAAAGATAGCAAAATATTCAATACAAAGCTCTATTTTGCAGTTAAATAAGTTAAATTGCCCGCTAAATATCCTCGGAAAGAAAATCTAGCGGGCAATCTATATGTTACAAAGAGACAAGAGAATTCTTCCCTCTTCATTCTTCACTTCCTTAGAGTCTCTCGTGAGCCTGACGAGCGATTACATCGAGCTGCTGCTCGCGTGTCAAGTCGATGAACTTAACAGCGTAACCACTTACACGGATGGTGAAGTTCTGGTACTCTTCCTTCTCTGGGTGCTCCATCGCATCCTTGAGCTTGTCGATACCGAATACGTTCACGTTCAGGTGG
>ERZ791794.1034-NODE-1034-length-15751-cov-3.883028_pt1 | contig 15751 bp, 9 predicted proteins | sample MGYA00510312_ERZ791794 | MGnify/ENA primary metagenome ERZ791794 (study PRJEB30046, sample SAMN00791977) | human gut metagenome | study: EMG produced TPA metagenomics assembly of the A metagenome-wide association study of gut microbiota in type 2... | reverse complement strand
CTTTTAACCCTTTATATCCTGTATAAAAAGTTCCAACCATTGTAACTATTGCTCCAATTGACCAATATTTATGTGCTTTCATAATACACCTCCATATTTTATTATCAACATCATAATACAACAATTTATTATTTTCAACACCAGCATTTTTCATAGTTTTCTTTTATTTAACAAATCACATAAGATTACTCTTATATTGTTTTCAACTTCTTTAATCTTACAAACAACCTTATACCCTTCGGACACATCTCTTCAAGTTCCTCAAGGCTGTATCTTCTCAAATAAACAACCTAACAGCTTCAGTATTCCTGCAACCACAATACACTAAAAAAGAGGCTTAACGCCTCTTAAATATAAATATTCACTTAATTACACCAGCCAGCCTTGGTAATACATTTTTCACAGCAAGTTTAATACTATGACAACTCAAATGCTCCTGTATACAAGCTGTAATATGTTCCCTTACTTGCAATAAGTTCATCGTGTGAACCTCTCTCAATTATATTGCCGTGGTCTAATACCATTATAGCATCTGAATTGCGGACAGTTGAAAGCCTGTGTGCTATTACGAATACTGTTCTGCCCTTCATCAGGTTATCCATACCTCTCTGGACAAGTGCTTCTGTTCTTGTATCAATTGAAGATGTAGCCTCATCAAGAATCATTACAGGTGGGTTAGCAACTGCTGCCCTTGCAATTGATATAAGCTGTCTTTGTCCCTGTGAAAGACTAGCTCCATTCTGTGTAAGCACAGTCTGATAACCGTCAGGAAGTCTTGTTATAAAGTCATCTGCATTGGCAAGCTTGGCGGCGTTAATACATTCCTCATCTGTCGCTGACAGATTACCATATCTTATATTATCCATAATAGTTCCTGTGAACAGATTAACGTCCTGTAATACAATGCCAAGTGAATGTCTTAAATCGTCCTTCTTAATTCTGTCAATGCTTATTCCATCATAGAATATATTTCCTGAATTAATATCGTAAAATCTGTTAATCAGGTTAGTGATAGTTGTCTTACCTGCACCTGTTGCACCAACAAATGCTATCTTCTGTCCTGATTTAGCCCATAGATTAATATTATTAAGTATAATCTTATTCTCATTATATCCAAATATTACATCATCGAACACAACCTTGCCTCTAAGAAGTATATATCCTGTTGTATTGTCAGCCTTCTTACACTTCCATGCCCATCTGCCAGCTTTATCAGTAGTTTCTGTCACTTCACCTGATATGAATACCATTTTTGCATCTTTATTGTCAGCTTCCTTATTAAGAAGTTCTTTATCATCACATTTTACACGAACCAAGGTAACATCGCCTTCATCTTCTTCTGGCTTTTCATCAATAAGCCCGAATATTCTGGCTGCTCCCGCTAATGCCATAGCTATCATGCTTATCTGCTGCGCTATCTGTGATACAGGCATACAGAATGTCTTAGAAAGGTTAAGAAATGCTACTATCATTCCGACAGTAATTCCACCAATTCCTCTTAATGCAAGAAATCCTCCGATAAGAGCAATGAGAACATACTGTAAGTTACCTAACTGTGAGATTGCCGGCATAAGTATGTTACCGTATTTATTGGCATTAGTTGCATCACTGCAAAGCATTTCATTATTCTTATCAAAATCATGCTTTGCCTCATCCTCGTGACAGAATACTTTAATAACCTTCTGTCCATTAATCATCTCTTCTATGAAACCTGTAACCTTACCTATTGTTATCTGCTGTCTTATAAAATATTTGGCGCTTGCACCACCTATCTTCTTAGAAACAATCTGCATAATACAGGTTACTGCTAATACAAGTATTGTAAGCGGTATACTGTTGACAATCATAGACACAATAACAACTACTATTGTCACAACCGCTGAGATGAACTGTGGAAGAGCCTGCGATATGAACTGTCTTAATGTATCAGTATCATTAGTATAATGACTCATTACATCACCATGTGTATGAGTATCGAAATATCTTATTGGAAGTGTCTGCATATGTGTAAACATATCATCACGGATTGCTTTTAAAGTTCCCTGTGATATTTTAATCATCATTTTGTTGTATGCAAATGTTGATAATACACCAACAAGATACAGACATCCAAGCATAATTATTGTCTTTAATAATGGTGCAAATGACGGATTAACCTCTGATAACATAGGTGTTATATAGTTATCTATAAGTATCTGTAAGAATAATGAACTTACTACTACTGTACAGGAACTAATAAGTATACATACAACAACCATAAAAAATGTCAGTTTATGTCTGCCTACAATATATGACATAAGTCTTTTTAATGTCTTTCCATCTATTGATGGCTTCCCTGATTTATTACCAGTCATACTGATATCAGCCTTTTTCTCATTACCTGCCATTACTGCTCATCTCCTTTCGTCTGTGATTCATATATTTCTTTATATATAGCATTTTCTTTTAATAACTGCTCGTGTGTTCCACAGCCATCAATCTTTCCGCCCTCCATTACAATAATGCAGTCTGCATCCTGAACTGATGATATTCTCTGTGCTATTATTATCTTAGTTGTATCCGGTATTTCATCTTTAAATGCTTTTCTTATTAAAGCATCTGTCTTAGTATCAACGGCACTTGTAGAATCGTCAAGAATAAGGATTTTAGGCTTTTTAAGAAGTGCTCTTGCTATACATAATCTCTGCTTCTGTCCGCCTGATACGTTAGTACCACCCTGTTCGATATATGTATTATATTTCTTAGGGAATGTCTTCACAAATGGATCTGCCTGTGCAAGTTCACAGGCGTGTATTATCTCTTCATCTGTTGCCTCTTTATTTCCCCAGCGTAAATTTTCTTTAATAGTTCCGGAGAATAATACATTTTTTTGAAGCACCATTGCAACTTCATTTCTTAATGTATAGATATCTATATCCCTTACATCAACTCCGCCAATCTTAACGCTTCCCTCTGTTACATCGTAAAGCCTTGGTATAAGCTGTACTAATGAGCTCTTACCACTTCCTGTTCCACCTATAATTCCGAGTGTTGAACCGCTTGGAATATTGAGGTTAATATTTTTAAGACATTCTTTCTCTTTATCATCTATATAACTAAAGCTTACATTATCAAACTTGATTGAACCATCATTTACACTGTTCTTTGGATTATCACAGTTATGAAGTGTGCTTTCCTCGTCAAGAATTTCAACAATACGCTCAGCCGAAGCTCTCGCCATATTAATCATAACCATAACCATTGATAACATCATAAGGCAGTTAAGAATTGTCATAGCATAAGCTATAAGACTTGTAAGCTCACCAGTTGTAAGTGCTGTAGCTCCTGATGTAATTATCATTCTTGCACCGAACCAGCATAAGAAAAGCATACACGAATATATGCAGAACTGCATAAGCGGCATATTGTATGCAACAATACCTTCAGCCTTTAAGAACATTTTATATATCGCTTCTGATACCCTAGTGAACTTCTTTTCTTCAAAATCTTCACGGACAAAGGACTTAACTACTCTCATACCTGTAAGATTTTCTTCTACTACTTCATTAAGATTATCGTATATCTTAAATACTCTCTCGAAATATATATGCGATCTGCTTACTATTATATAAAGTCCAATACCAAGCACTGGAATTGCAATAAGAAATATTAATGAAAGCTTAGTACTTGTCATAAATGCCGCAATAAGTGCGAATATAAGCATAAATGGTGCTCTTACCGCAATTCTGATAATCATCATATAAGCATTCTGCACATTAGTTACATCTGTTGTAAGACGTGTCACAATACTTGATGATGAGAACTTGTCAATATTTGCAAATGAATACTCCTGAATTTTGTAATACATATCCTTTCTTAAATTCTTTGCAAAGCCTGCCGAAGCTGTGGCACATAGACCTCCTGAAAGGATACCAAATACAAGCCCTGCCATTACGCAGAGTATAAGCAAAGTCCCATATTTAACAAGTGCACTTTCATTACCTGAACTTATTCCTGAATCAATCATATTCGCCATCATAAATGGGATAAGAATTTCAAATATTACCTCAAATACGATACATACTGGTGTCATAATTGAAACCATTTTATATTCCCTTATCGAACGGGAAAGCTTTTTAATAATGTCCATATCATTCCTCTTTTCTGTACACAATTGTTACTATACACATGTTACTGGCTGAATATCTTCCCCAATTAACATTGCTATTCTTAATTATTATCATCTGGTGTACACAGACAAATTAATCCTATCAGCGTGAACGATTTTAACATTATTATTAAAAAAATGGAATTTGTAAAAATACAACATCGTTAGATTTTTTCTAATGTACTCTTGAAATATTAATATATTATGAACTATAATCAATTATGCAGATTATTTAATATAATTAAGGAGATTTTTATGACTACACAGCAGTTAGAATGTTTTATAAGAGTTGCCGACAAGCTTAATTTTACAAAAGCTGCACAGGAAATGTTTCTTACAACCCCAACTGTCACACACCATATTAAAAGCCTTGAGGAAGAACTGGGTGCGGCACTTTTTATAAGGACACCAAAAATGGTACAGCTTACCGATGCCGGTGCTGAATTCTATGGAGATGCAAAGGATATCCTTAATAGAATTAATCTTTCAAGCAAGAAGATTGCCAATGTGGTATCCCAGTCATTGTCCTATATAAGAATTGGCTGTACAAGCAATGCCGAATTAAAGGCACTTAAACCAGCATTAAAAGAACTAGAAAAATGTATGCCCGATATATATCCTATGCTGTTTCTGCGTGACTACTCACGTCTTAAGACAATGTTTGAAAGCGGACATATAGATATAATGCTCGTTACTAAAGATATGATTGAAAATACCGATTGCATTTTCAAGCCTATAAAGAATATGAAAAGCTATGCCTTGATATCTGATGACTATAATAAGACTACTGAGGATAATAAAGACTTACATTCAATGTCAGCTATTTCCTTTGATGACTTAAAAGGACACTGCCTTTTACTGCTTAACCAGCGTTTAATTCCTTTCACACAAGGAAATCTTTTACAGGAAAAACTTGTGCTTCATTCACAGGATAATTATCACTTTATATGTGAGAACAGCCAGACAAGTGAGCTTCTTGCACAATGTGGATATGGCATTGCAATACTGCCTGAATTCTGCATTGATACCCCGCTTGATAGCTGCCGCATACTACCCATTACAGACCAGCGTGAAATACAATACGGAATAGCCTATAACAAGACCCGCTCTACCAAAGACACCAAGAAAATCTGCAACATATTAATAAGTAATCTCAAACCGCAATAAAAAGAATTTACTATTACACAAAATATAATACCGCATATATTCTACAACTTTTATGTCCCATAACCGGATACGCATTAATCTGTAGAATATATGCGGTATTTATTAATTATATTCTTTAATATTAGTATACACTATGCTTATGCAAAACTAAATATTGCTGTAAATACTCCTGCTGAAGCAATACCCATTATTATACCTGCAAGCAATACTCCTCCAAGAACAGCAATTACACTCTTCTTAAAGCCCATATCAAGGAAACTTGCTGCAAGTGTTCCTGTCCACGCACCTGTACCAGGTATTGGAATACCAACGAATAATAAAAGTGCTATAAAAAGACCATTCCCAGCCTTCTGCTTTAACTTTTCTCCACCTTTGTGACCTTTTTCAATACAAAATGTAAAGAACTTTCCGATATATTTCTTGTCTGCACCCCATTCAAGAACACGTCTTGCAAAAAGATATATAACCGGAACCGGAAGCATATTACCTATTACACATATTATATATGACTGTAATAATGGAAGCTGCATTCCCTGTGATATAGGAATTGCTCCTCTAAGTTCAACAATAGGTACCATAGATACAAGAAAACATATAAGATATTTTTTTAACATTTTTCACCTCATCAAATTAATTAAACATATATACTGCATCTTTATAATCGTATTCTAACCGCATATATTATATGATGATAACACACTTATATATGTATATGCAATACTATATAACATCAAATAATGATAACTGGTTACTCTCTGCCATCCCGTCAAGAAGTCCAAGCTCACCAAGCTTCTCTATAACCGTCTGTCCAATCCTGGCTCTCTGGCGCAAGTCGTCCTTTGATAAGAACTCACCATCCCTTGCGGCTATCTCTATTGATTCTCCAGCAGACTCACCAACCTTGGATATTACCTTAAATGATGGCATAATCTTTCCATCTATTATCTGAAATGACCTTGCCTTTGCCTTGTATATGTCAATAGGTACGAACTCAAAGCCCCTTGCATACATTTCCTGAACAATACGCATATCCTTAAGCTCATCATCTTCAACATTGGATATCGTGCCGTCTGCTTTCTTAGCTTTGTAGTCATTAATATAATACTCCAATCGTTCCCTTCCCATTGCCATTTTTTCATAATCAAAGGCATTGGCTCTTATACTGTAATATGCACAGTAGTAAGCCAGCGGATAAAACACCTTGCAGTAAGCTACTCGCCATGCCATCATAACGTAAGCTGCGGCATGTGCCTTTGGGAACATATACTGGATTTTATTACAAGACCATATATACCAGTCTGGAACACCGTGTTCCCTCATAATCTGCTCCCATTCAGGTGTAAGTCCCTTACCTTTTCTTACCTTCTCCATTATTGTAAATGCAAGCTCACTTTCAAGTCCTTTCTGGATAAGGTATATCATAATGTCATCTCGTGTACATATCGCCGTAGATATGGTTGCCTTGCCCTCTTTAAGAAGTGTCTGTGCGTTACCAAGCCATACATCAGTTCCGTGTGAAAGCCCTGCAATTCTTACAAGGTCAGAAAAATACTGTGGCTTAGTATCAATAAGCATCTGCATAGCAAAATCTGTACCAAACTCTGGTATTCCAAGTGCACCAAGCTTACAACCGCCAATATCATCAGGCGTAATTCCAAGTGCCGAAGTATCCTTGAATAAAGACATTACTTCTCTTGAATCCAGTGGTATTTCCAAAGGGTCAATACCTGTTAAATCCTGCAGCATTCTAATCATAGTAGGGTCAAGATGCCCAAGAATATCAAGCTTTAACAAGTTATGGTCAATACTATGATAATCGAAATGTGTTGTTACAATTCCACTCTTTACATCGTTGGCAGGGTGCTGTACCGGTGTAAATGAATGTATCTCATCACCAATAGGAAGAACTACAATTCCTCCCGGATGCTGTCCTGTTGTTCTTCTTATATCTATACAGCCCTCAGCAATACGTTCTATTTCACAACGGCGTTTAACCCTGCCTCTCTCCTCTAGATATTTAAGAACATATCCATACGCTGTCTTTTCTGCGACAGTACCGATTGTACCAGCCTTGAATGTCTGTCCCTTTCCAAATATAACCTCTGTATAAGCATGTGCCTTACTCTGGTATTCATTAGAAAAGTTAAGATCGATATCAGGCTCTTTGTTACCCTTAAATCCTAAGAATGTTTCAAATGGTATATCAAAACCTAATTTATTTAACTTATGACCACAATTAGGACACACCTTATCTGGCATATCACAGCCTGCACCACCAGCGAACTTCTTAACTTCCTCTGAATCAAAGTCAACATAAAAGCACTCTGGACAAAGATAATGCGGACTAAGCGGATTAACCTCTGTAATACCAGCCATAGTTGCCGCTAAAGATGAACCAACAGAACCTCTTGAACCTACAAGGTATCCATCATCATTTGACTTCCATACAAGCTTCTGTGCAATAATATACATAACGGAGTAACCATTAGATATAATTGAATTAAGCTCACGCTCAAGTCTTTCTGTAACAATCTGTGGAAGTTCTGGTCCATATATTTCGTGTGCCCTGTTATGGCATATATTCCTTAACATCTGATCTGAATTCTCAATTACAGGAGGACGTTTATCAGGACGTACCGGACTAATCTTCTCGCACATATCCATTATCTTATTCGTGTTAGTTACAACTATCTCATATGCCTTATCATTTCCAAGATAATCGAACTCAGAAAGCATTTCCTCTGTAGTATGCAGATACAGCGGTGGCTGGTTATCCGCATCATCAAAGCCTTTTCCTGCCATAATTATTCTACGGTATATTTCATCTTCTGGATTAAGAAAATGCACATCACATGTTGCAACTACAGGCTTGTCGAACTTTTCACCTAAAGATATGACTCTTCTGTTAAGATCTCTTAAGTCCTCTTCGTCTTTAACGTAATAATCTTCCTTCTCAATCATAAAATGGTTATTACCGATTGGCTGCACCTCAAGATAATCATAGAAATTAACTATTCTTGCAATCTCCGCATCTGAACGTCCATTTACCATAGCACGGAACAACTCTCCTGCCTCACACGCACTTCCTATTATAAGACCTTCCCTGTACTTATTAACAAGGCTCTTTGGTATCTTGGGAAATCTGTTAAAATACTGCAGATGTGAAGCCGACACAAGCCTGTACAGATTAATTCTTCCCATCTCATTAGAGGCAAGTATTATACAGTGGTACTGGTGAAGCTTCTTAATTGACTCATCATCAAGCGTTCCCTCTTCATTAAGCTTATCAAGTGTATATATATCCCTTTCATAAAGCATCTGCACAAGCTTTAAGAATATATGTGCTGTTGCCTCTGCATCATCAACCGCCCTGTGGTGGTTATCAAGCACAACATTAAGATGCTTGGTTAATGTATCAAGCTTATAATTATGTAATGCCGGTATAAGGAACTGTGACAAAAGCACTGTATCTATATAAGTAGGTGCAAATTCTATCCCCATTTTCTCAGCATTATTAATTATAAAACTCATATCAAATTCCGCATTGTGGGCTACCATAACACAACCCTTACAGAATTCTATAAAATCAGGCAGTATCTGCTCGATAGTTCCTGAATTCATAACCATCTGGTCATTAATACCTGTTAAATTCTCAATTCTAAAAGATATAGGTATCTGTGGATTAACAAATGTTGAAAATCTGTCTACAATCTCATTATTCTTAATCTTTACCGCACCTATCTCTATTACCCTGTCTACCAAAGCCGAAAATCCCGTTGTTTCCAGATCAAATACAACGAATTCCCCTTTAAAGTCCTGTCCAGCCGGATTAATTACTATCTTCCTGGTATCATCGACAAGATATGCCTCAACACCATATATAACCTTAAAATCTAACTTCTCACCCTTTTTCTTATACTTAAACTCCAGATCCTGCATAGTATGATAAGCTTCCGTGAACGCCTGCACAACTCCGTGGTCAGTAATCGCAATTGCCTTGTGTCCCCAGCTTATTGCCTGCTTTATTATATCCTTGGCATAAGATACACCATCCATATCACTCATCTTGGTATGGCAGTGAAGCTCTACCCTCTTATGAAGTGATAAGTCATTTCTTACTGACCTGTTATCACTTCCTTTTCGTATTCCTGACACATTGGATATAGTAATCTCCTGATCATACTTATCCATTGAAGCTATGCCTTTTATCTTAAGAAAATTACCCTTTTTAATGAATTCATAAAGATCTGGAAGCTGTTCATTTCTTGCAAACATTTTCACTACAATGCTGTCTGTAAAATCTGTAACAACGATAGATAATATAGTTCTTTCGTTTCTTATCTCTCTTGTTTCTATGCTTCTTATCATACCATTTATGACAACTTCACCTATTGGCGATTCTATCTGTTCTATGGCAGTAACTTCATCGTCAAAGTCCCTTCCATATAATATATCTGTATTAGCTGGCTTTCTATAACGTGTAAGATCTTTTCCAGAAGCTCCTCTTTCATTAAAAAATGCAGCGGCTTTAGCTTTCTGTTCGGCATACTTTTTGTTCTTCTCTGCCCCATTATCGCTCTTGGCTTCTTCGCCTGCTGCCATAAAGTTATCTTCAATCTGCTTAATTCTAAGATTAAGCTTATGTTCATTTTCTTTCTCATAACGCTTCTCAAGCTTGGCAACATACTTATATTCAACATCTATCTCAAAGCCAAAACGGTTAAGAAATATAAGCTGAAAATATTCCTTAAGGTCATCTGCATAGGTTCTTGCAAGAAATCCGTCCTCTAATGTAAGCACAAGCAGGTCATCCTTTTCAAACTCCCACGTTGAATTCTTTAAAAGATTATACTCAAGTGTCCAGTATTTCTCCAATTCAAATAATATACTGTCATAATACACGTCCATTATCGTCTGTGGCGTATACTGCTTTGACAGATTATATCTGTCTATAATTCTTACATCCATATTCTGTATACGGAATATCTGCTTTTTAAGGGCATCTTCTACCCTGTATATTATCTTCTTGCTTATAACCCTGTCATTCTTTATGTATACTCTCGCCAATGAGTTCGTTGATGTCTTGGATACTCTCGTAACCTCAACATTTTCCATATACATACCAATATCCTCTGGCAGTTTTAATGTCTTAAATACTTCAAAAAATCTACGCATCTTTAACCAACACCTTCTGCCAAAGGATAATAATAATCAGTCTTTCCAATTATCTAATTCGTCCTTCAGCACTGCTAACAGTTTATCTTCTTCAAACTTCTTAATTATTTCGCCATGCTTTATAAGAACACCACAGCCGTCACCACCTGCTATTCCTATATCAGCCTCCTTAGCTTCTCCAGGGCCATTTACAACACAGCCCATAACAGCTATCTTAATATCAAGGTCATAGTTTCTAACAAGCTCCTCAACCTTTGAGGCAAGACCGATAAGGTCAATTTTAGTTCTTCCACAGGTAGGACAAGATACAACCTCAATACCGCCTTTTCTTAAACCAAGTGTCCTAAGAATAAGCTTAGCTGCCTCTATCTCCTTTACAGGGTCATCTGTAAGTGAAACTCTTATTGTATCACCTATGCCCTGTCCTAATATAAGCCCAAGACCTATTGATGACTTAATGCTTCCGCTGAATAACGTACCTGACTCGGTAATTCCAACGTGAAGCGGATAATTAGTCTTCCTTGCTATAAGTTCGTGTGCCTTAACACACATCATTACATCTGACGATTTAATGCTTATAACAAGATTATCATAACCAAGATCTTCTATAATCTTTACTTTATCAAGTGCACTCTCAACAAGTCCTTCGGCTGTAACACCGCCATATTTCTCTATAAGGTCTTTCTCAAGTGAACCACTGTTGACCCCTACTCTTATAGGGATATTCTTAGCCCTGGCAGCATCTACAACAGCCTTAATCTTATCTGTTCCACCGATATTGCCTGGATTAATTCTTATCTTGTCAGCACCATTATTAATTGCCTCTATTGCCATTCTGTAATCAAAATGTATATCTGCAACCAATGGAATATGAATTTGCTTCTTAATCTCCTTGATTGCTTTAGCGGCATTAATATCTGGAACTGTACATCTTATAATATCACAGCCTGCTTTCTCTAAAGCCAGTATCTGGCTGACAGTTGCCTCAACATCATCAGTTCTTGTGTTAGTCATAGACTGAATCATTATAGGATTGCCGCCACCGATTAACTTATTGCCTATTTTTACAACCTTTGTATTATCTCTATACATATTAAGCCTCATTTCTTAATTAAAAAAGTCCTCTTATATCTTTAAACATAACATATATCATAAGAACAAATAAGAATATCATACCAACAAAATGCACCATACCCTCGTGTTCTTTCTTGACTGGCTTGCCTCTTAATACTTCAAGTATAAGAAATACAAGTCTTCCGCCATCAAGTGCCGGTATTGGAAGAAGGTTCATAACGCCAAGGTTGGCACTTATAAGTCCTGCAAGATTTAAAAGATTAAGGATTACATAAAATGTCCCATCTGCCTTGCTTTCTTCTACAATATTACTCATAGCACTTACTGTTCCAACAGGACCAGAAAGATCATTAATTCCCACCTGTCCTGTAAACATCATTCCAAGGCTCTTAACTACAGTATTAACACTATATCCAACTTCCTTAAACGCATAACCGATTACTGATATAGGTGAAACCTTCTGTCTTGCCCCATAGCTTGCAAAACCTGTATAGTAATATTCATTCTCTACAGAATCCGGTGTCACATTTAACTGCATTGTATTACCATCTCTGTTTATTGTAATATCAACACTCTCGCCATTACACTGTCCTACAAGCTCAATAATCTTGGTACTTCCGTCAACTGCAACGCCATTAACCGCTGTTATTATATCACCCTTCTTAATCCCAGCCTTCTGTGCTGGTGTTCCGTCAGATACGCCTGCTATTGTCCCATTCTGCTCTAAAGTAACACCCATCTGGTACTTCTGCTGTTTAACATATTCCGGAGTAAGAGTTGTTGTATATTTCTGTCCATCTCTTTCATATGTTATATTCATAGTATCATCAGCGTGGTACACCCTATAGAAAGAATAATCCCTGTAAAATGTTATCTTCTGGTTATTAACCTTTATAATCTTGTCACCTTCCTGAAGCCCTGCACTTACCGCTGGTGAATTATCATATACAACATCAACAATACAAGGGTCATAGCCTATACTTCCAATAATTACAACCGAGCAGACAAATGCCAGTATAAAGTTAAATATTGGTCCAGCTGCTATAACTGCAATCCTTGCCCACACTGATTTATTAGCAAATGATTTGGACATATCATAGCCAGCTTCCAGTGCTTCCTGCTTTTTCTTCTCAGACATATAGCTTCCAGCCGATATATTATTATCATATGAATAACTTGAAGCATCGCCAAAGCCATTATCTTCTGCTGTTTTACCATTGCAAAAGTCATTATCCAGCTCGCTTCCAGCTTTGCCAGTATTATTGCCAAAATTATTATTGCCTTCTGTTGCATCTTCCTGCTCATCATCATCTGCCTCTAAGAAATCCTCACCAAGCATTATACAGGCTCCACCAAAAGGAAGCAGCTTAAGACTATATTCTGTTTCACCTTTCTTAAAATGTATAAGCTTAGGTCCAAATCCAAGTGAGAATTCCACAACTGTAATTCCATTTGCCTTAGCTACAATAAAATGTCCAAACTCGTGTATAATTATGATTATGCTTAATACAAGTATCGCTAATATTATATTTATAACCACTCTGTTCCTCCATTCTTCAAACGGTTTTCTATCATTTCATAGACTGTCTGTTCTGTTTCTAATATTTCGTCTACAGACGGATTATCAATATAACGTACTTCATTCATTGCATACTCTATAATATCAGGTATATCAAGATACTTTATCTTTCTGTCAAGGAACTTTGCAACTGCAAGCTCATTTGCCGCATTAAATGCTGTTGGAATGTTACCGCCCTTATCAGAAGCTGTATAAGCAAGCTTAAGTCCTTTAAATGTATCCATATCAGGCTTTTCAAATGTAATATTGCCAAGTTCAAAGAAATCCACTCTCTTAGTATTAAGCTCTCTTCTATGAGGATAATAGAGGGCATACTGTATAGGAAGGCGCATATCAGGACTTCCAAGCTGTGCCATTATTCCTCCGTCAATGAATTCAACCATAGAATGTATTATGCTCTGTGGCTGTACAACCACAGTGACCTTAGATGATGGAACATTGAATAACCACTGTGCTTCCATTACCTCAAGGCCTTTATTAACCATAGTTGATGAGTCTATCGTTATCTTTCTTCCCATAGCCCAGTTAGGGTGGTTAAGTGCATCCTCAACTGTCACATTTACAAGGTCAGCTCTTTTCTTTCCTCTGAATGGACCACCTGATGCTGTAAGAAGTATTCTTTCAACCTCCTTAGGATATTCGCCGTTAAGTGACTGAAATATCGCTGAATGTTCGCTGTCTACAGGATATATATTAACATTATTGTCCTTAGCAAGCTTCATTATAATATGTCCTGCTGTTACAAGTGTCTCCTTATTGGCAAGTGCAATATCCTTATGTGCTTCAATTGCTTTAATCGTTGGAACAATGCCCATCATTCCAACAACGGCCGTAAGAACAATATCAGCTTCTTTATGTGTTGCTGCTTCTATAAGTCCCTCATCACCATACACTATCTTTACATCAATATCTGAAAGCAGAAGCTTTAACTCGCCCGCAAGCTTTTCAGTTCCAATACATACCAAAGATGGTCTGAATTCCCTTACCTGTTCTGCTAATTCTTTTACTCTTGTTCCTGCTGCAAGTGCAACAACCTTTATATCTTTATTTCTTCTAATAACATCTAAAGTCTGAGTTCCTATTGAACCAGTCGAACCTAGAACTGATATTCCTCTCATTATCTACACCCTTTCCTAATCTATATTATAGTAACTTTAAAGTCCTATACTGTTAAGCAGTATTATCGCCCAGTATACAACCGGTGCTGTGAATATTACGCTGTCAAATCTATCCATAATTCCACCATGTCCCGGAATTAATGTACCATAATCTTTAACATTATAATTTCTCTTAATTGCAGATGCCGCCAAGTCACCAACTATTGACAATAACGCCCCTGCAAGGCTTGCTACTGCAAATGCCACAGACGAATTATCAATAACACCTGCCATTTTAGAACTTACTAAAGCTCCGTATACCGCACCGAGTATTGTTGCACCAATCACTCCGCCTATTGCACCTTCAACCGACTTCTTAGGTGATAACACAGGTGCCATTTTGTGCTTTCCTATGCACACTCCTGTGAAATAAGCAAATGTATCATTTCCCCACGAAGCAATAAATATAAGCCACACAATAAATATTCCGTTATCTGACATTCTTGTTTCATATATATAAGCTATCATCACGGTTACATATATGATTCCAAAGAATGCCCACATAACATTTTCCGCCTTATACTTTGGAAACGTGAATACATACACACTCATCATAACAAGAAATGTTACTACAAGAATTAGCGTAGTATATCTATGCTCTGCTATGTTAAGGCTTATAAAATATGCTATTGTTGCCGCATATGCACATATTCCCAATGGTGTCTTTTGAAGATTGGTGACCCTTAACAATTCAAAATTACCGATAAGTGCTACCATAAGACATACCGCATATAACAGCCAGCCACCAAAATACAATGATGGAACGGCAATTGCCACAAGACATATTCCACTTATTATCCTCTTTAACAAATTCTATTCCTCCTTAACTCCGCCATATCTTCTGTCTCTTTTATTATATTTCTCACAAGCCTTAATAAGTTCTTCCCTGTTAAAATCCGGCCAGAATACATCTGTAAAGTAGAATTCTGTATATGCAAGCTGCCATGGAAGATAATTAGAAAGTCTTTGCTCGCCACTAGTTCTTATCAAAAGATCTGGGTCAGGAATATCCTTTGTGTCAAGATTAGCATTTATCATAGCCTCATCTATAGCCTCTGGTGCAATCTTTCCCTCTTTAACATCCTGTGCAATCTTCTGGACAGCTCTTACAATCTCATCTCTGCCACCATAATTGATTGCTATTGTGAAATTGAGTCCTGTATTATTCTTAGTCTTTTCTTCAAGATTATTAATACTCTCAACTATATCATCACTTAATTCTTCCCTGCGTCCTATAACACGGCACCTTACATTGTTCTTCATAGACTTCTTGACACAATCTTTAAGATACTTTCTTAAAATGCTCATAAGAGTGCCTACTTCTTCTTCTGAACGCTTCCAGTTCTCTGTTGAAAAAGCATATACTGTAAAATATTGTATGCCAAGGTCATCTGCAACATACAACATATCTTCTACAACTTTACTTCCCTGCATATGTCCATATGTTCTTGG
>ERZ791794.1033-NODE-1033-length-15755-cov-2.528726_pt1 | contig 15755 bp, 22 predicted proteins | sample MGYA00510312_ERZ791794 | MGnify/ENA primary metagenome ERZ791794 (study PRJEB30046, sample SAMN00791977) | human gut metagenome | study: EMG produced TPA metagenomics assembly of the A metagenome-wide association study of gut microbiota in type 2... | reverse complement strand
TGCACGGAACAGTCGCGCTACAAGCAAGAACACTATCAGCTCCTGCCGAGACTCTGCTTTCAAAACTTGTTGTTTCATTTCTAAGAAAAAGTACTTCATTTATTTTAGAAGCTGATTGTACGATTTGTACAAAACCGTCTGCTGGCGCTGTATAAGTTGTTCCGCTATTGAGCACGATTTCTATAAACCTTTCACTTGGCATGGACGCACGAGCAGCAATCTCCGGGATATCACCCCTCAGTGTATCTACAGCCGTTATCCCTTCACTTCCGCGATCATATGCATTCTTGACAGCCAATGATGATGCTGCGTCTGTTTCGCTCGTGCTTGTGACGCTATTTGAGAGCGGCACCGCAGGGCCTTGCAAGTTTACACCCTGATCAGGAAATGTCCCATCAGGGTTCTGGATAGACAAAAAAGTACCATCCCATCGGTATGCCGGAGAGGGTCCACGCTCACCTTGTGCGCCGTCTACACCATCTTCACCTGGTGTACCTGGTTCTCCTTTTGCGCCGAAGAGAACCCAATATTCAGTCTGACTAGGCGGTTCATAATTGGCTGGAACGTCTTTCAATGCCAAGTATGCAGAACCGTTATAAATAACGAAATCATATGCGACATACGTGTCTATGGAATTCCAAGCGCCGCGATAAACGGGACGCACTTGTCCGAGATTAAGAGTAGGCATCAGAATGTTACCTCAAGTTGTCCATTGGCGTTGACAGAAAAAGCTGAATCCAGCGTTGCGCCAGTGTAGTCGAGAAGAAGATCGGCACCGGAAAGGCGGAAGTGCCCGAAGCAGGTAGCCCACGGCGCATCACCAAGAGGGCCTTTTTCCCCGCGTTCGCCAGCCGGAGCAGGAGCCCCTTGATCGCCTTTATCGCCCTTTTCTCCCTTATCGCCCTTTTCTCCTTTGTCCCCTTTTTTCCCTTCTATCCCAACGCCGGGATTCCCCTGCTGCCCCTGCGGACCTTGTGGGATGTAGAAATGCACCATCCCCGTTTCCGGCGTGTACTCGACCGAAACGTTGGGAGACGGGGAAAGATGTGCTGAAAATGACAGCCCGAAAAGCTCAGATCTAATCTGTTCAGCTTCAGTAGCGCACTGGCAAGAACTGGTGGCGCAGTCCTCAGATTTAAGAGAGGCTGAAACGGCTTTTTCAGCAGCAGCAAGAAGTTCTTCCGCATATATCGTATTTCCAGAATCACCAGAGGTAACTGGAGCAAGCACTGCTCTTCTGATTTTTTCAAGTAGCTCTTGACGTTCTGCACAGGCAACATCAAGGGCTTCTTCAAAAACATGCGGATCAATCCTTGTTCCTGTTATGTATCTATCTTGCTGAATAAAAGGCATAGCGCGAGTAATTGCCAATGTATAGCCAACAGGCAACGCACCGCCCATATACTTATAAACTACTGTTCCTCCTGTTTCGTTCAACAATACAGAATCAGGTATGACCGTTTCTTCTTTGCCATCTTCTTTTGCAATGGTAACCTCTATTTGCTCTTTTTCCCAAACTTTAAAATAAAATGGGAATTCAGTAGCGAGACCATTTCCTTTGAATATGGCCCGGCTCAAAGAACTATCAAGCGTCATACCATCCCCCGCGTGCAGCTATCCACGTATCTCTGTATGGTTTTTCCCGCCTTTCAGAAGCATTGGCTTCCATAGCTTTCGGAAGACTTGCCCGATAAAGCTGCTCAAGTTCCTGCACTTTTGTGGTGTTGTTTTTGAGCAAAGGAACGCAAATAAGCGAAGCCAGCTTTCTCGCCATCATCCCCATGAAAAGATCATCCCACAGCGCCACCTCGGGGACATCTCGCGTATAATCGAGTCGGACTTTTTCAGCATCGGACAAAAGCATTTCCGTTTTCTCGGCATCCGAAACAATGACGAAAGGAATGCGACGTGCTACGGGATTGCCACACCTGCACGTTGGATTCACGATCTTGTGTGCCTTGAGACAAAGATCGGGAAGACGATAGGCATAGCGCCACTCGTCCGCATAGGTTTCAGGAACGGCTATGGACGCCAATTGTGCGCGGGCCTGTGCAAAATTGTAGGGGTAATCCCGGAGACATGCGCGCCGGGCATTGTCCCAATACAAAGCACACTGTATTGCTTCTGGCGTATGCTCGGTTTCGGATGCCACTGTTCGCGTCCCGATGAAGCCAAGCGCCATATTCCAAATCTGTATTTTACTTGCTGACATGCTTTCCTCACGTGGGGAGGGAATCCCTCCCCACAACAGGCTTTACGCTTCAGTTTCAGGAACGGGAAAAACTTCGCTATTTTCGGAGTTCGCCCGTTTCGCCTTCCGCATGGGACTTCCAACGGGTTCCATTGCCGGGGTCATGTCTCTCTCTTCTCCATAGAAAGTGAACTCTTCCCCCGCTTCATATCGGACATTGCGATAGGCAAGCGGTTCTTTGGCTCGTACTTGCATCACCCAACCACCTTTCCGGCATCGATATACTCGCCGGACTCATACGGGATATCGCGGAAAGGTGTGATGGCGGCGAACAGCTTGCCCGCCGTTACGGAACCCGTCACAGTGTAGTACAACTTCATCCACTGCTTGGTCAGTGTAGGCGGCAACGCATAATACCCTTTGACCGCCCCGGCATCGAAATCATCGTCATCCTGCGAAAGCGTGATGCCAAAACCGGGAACATCGGTATACGAGCCGTTTTTCGTGTCGGATTGCTGCAATTTCACATCAATGCTGGTGGCCCCGGTAATCGCGGCAGTAACGCGCAGCATGATGTAGAGATCGCTCACCTTGCCGGGATTATGGAAAGACGTAAGGGCCACAGGCTCAGAAGCACCAGTTGCCGGGGTTTTGTCATCGGTAAAGACAAGGTTGTCATCAAGGATCATGGCGTCCCCCTTTTATGCGTCGAGCTTGGTTTCGGTGGAGAGGATAGCGTCACACTGCCGGATGGGGCGGCCATGCAGTGCGGGAATAGCCTTGGAACTGAAATACTGGCCGTATTCCAGAGTCACGTTGCCCGCATCGGTCGACTGAAGCTCAAGGCCCGTCAGAACATCCTGATTGCAGTACCATATAGCGCGATCCCGCAGGTTTTGCGGCATCTTGTTTTTTGCCTCGATGGTGATCGCCTGAAGATCAATGAATCCTTCCTCGCCCTTGCGCTTTGTGAGGTTTGCCACGGGGATATTCGCCACGCGGACCACGGCGCGCCAATCGCGGACGGCAAGGCCGCACTTCCAGTTGTAGATATCGCCCACACACTGGAACTTGTTCCCGGAATCGTCGGTGGTCATGTATTCCGGCAAAACTTTGTGCTTCAGGCCGCCTTGCGAACCCTTGGGGTAAATGCCATGCACAGAATTGGCTCCCCACGAAATGAGCCACAGGCTGGTCATGTTGCCGCTGGTTCCTCCGCCGTCCACGACATTCGGGGAAGAAAGAGAAGGATAGCGCATACTCAGCCCATTAAACTCGTCTGGGCGCGCTTCGTTGTTGCCGTAAAAAAGCGTCGTCGCCACTTTCTGGCGCATGGATTCCGTAAAAGCGAGGCTTTCGCTCATACGAAAGTCTTTGGCTCTGTCTCCGTACATCTCAACTTCGGCGATATCGAGTTCCATACGGGCTTCGAGCATTCCGCATTGTTCCGTGACGACTGACCATTCGCTCTTACTGGGGGGCGTTCCGCGATAAATGCGACGCCAGTAGACCTCAGGAAGCCCCGTGCGAATACGGGTTTTATGACCATCCGTCTGATTGGATTCCAGCCATTGAACATCACTGAGGATGTCATTGGTCTGGTTCATCAGTTCAAGTACGGCACCAGCAGGCTCATCAGCGTACCACGCTTCCATCTCTGCAAGGGTCGCCACATATCCTTTTTCGTAAGCCATATCAAAAAATCTCCATTACATATCAGAGTACAAACGTTCCGCCAGCGGCTTTTTACCGCCCGCGCCGCCCTTGCCAACGATCTTATCTTCCGCCATTGCCCGCCCGACCTTGGCGAAAACCTTAATGATAGCCGGGTTGTCCCCGTATCCTGTTTCTTCAAGCAAGGTTCGGATAGTTCCTCCCTCGTCAAACTGTGCCAATGCTCGCTTTGCATCCGCTACGGTTTCCTTGAACTTTTCCCCACCATATTCCTTGTCCGCCTGAATCTCGGTGATCCAGCTTTTCCGCTGTGCCTGCTGGCTGGCTTGGAAAGCGGCGTACTGTTCGGCCCTATACGCAAGGGCCTTTTCAGCCTGTTCCTTGGTAAGCCCAAGTTCATTGAAGTGGGCATTCAGAGACTTGAGGTTTTCAGGCGTAATGGGATAACCTTCTGGTGCCTCAATCTCATACGGCTCAGGTTTGGCGGGTTCACCCTTTTCCTTTTCAGGCTCTCCCCCGCCTTTCCCGTCTTCGGCTTCCTTCGGGGCATCCCCTTCATCATCGGTAGAAGTCAAAAGCGTATCGCCGCCCTTTTCTGCCTCGTTTCCTGCCGGGATTGCGGTTTCTTCGTTTCCGGTTGTCCCCGCATCGATCTGTGTTTCCTCTGCCATGCTCTATTGCTCCTTTTCCATTGACATTACGGATACCAAGGCTTGCGGCCCCGCCTCTTGAACAAGCTTCATCACCTCAAACCCGATTGCCTTTCTTCCTTCAAAGAAGGCCGCTTGAGCTGCATCAGGACAAAAGCGCGCTTCAAAACATCCGCAGTCGCGCAACAGCTTGCGGAGGAATTCACTACCGTCCCTCGATTCCGCCAGCTTTTGGACAACGCCAACCATGCGGAAGTGGTATGCTTGCGCTTTATTTCTGCGTTCCTGCAACGCCTGCTCGTTCCCGTATTGTTCCATTACAAGCCTCCCATGCCGCCTATGATTGCCTCAAGCGCGGTTTGTCCATCCGCCCCTACCGTTGCCTGCCCCAAATTCTTTGCGGCCCCGGTTAGGTTCTGTACCTGCTGCGCTGCGGCCATTGCCTGCTGTTGCTGTGCCGCCTGTTGCTGAGCCTCAGCCTGAGCTTGCTGAATGGCGGCGATCTCCTCAGAACTTCTCAACATACCCTTGGGAGCCCCCACTGCCTCGGCGTAATCCGAAATCGTATACTCGACATCAATCACGTCCATGACCTGCGGAAATGCCTGAGACATGTTCAAGGCAAAGGCCATAAACTGATCTATGCCGGAAGTATTCACAAGACGCTGTGCCTGCGCAAGCACGCTTACAAACTCGATGCGCAGGGGCGCGCCAGAGATTGATTCTGGAGGTTCGGGGATAAAATCGTAGCGACGCATCAAGTTGAAAGTGCGCTGGATCAATGGCTCGAAAAATTCCTTTTGCAGACGCTCCACCACAGGGCCTATCAAGATCATCTTTTCCTGTTCCCGGGCCTCGATTTCCGTAGCCGTAATCTGGCGGCGGTCATTTGAGATGAGCATCTTGAACAAATCGGCATACAGACCGTCATGGAGCTTTTGCCGCACGTCCTGAATCGCAGCCTGTGTATACTGAATACTTTGGGCATTCGGTTGCTGGATTGGCTGCGCCGCCGTAGGCGGCCTTCCGTCGAACGTATCAACAAAATTTTCACCGCCGGGACGCAGATCAAGGCCTACCGATTTAAGGGAAGCCATAACGGACATCGGAGGATCGGCGTTCTTGTGAAGCGTCTTCAGGAGCGTCGTGGTCATACTCTGGAGCATCCTGCAATCCGGGAGAACATCCATCGCCGGGGAACGTCCGTATACGTCGTTACCGCTCACATCCCAGCGAGGAGCAAAGGCGGGGAACTCATCAAAGCCGGATTCCCTCAGCACATGAGGAGCCCCTTGCCCGTCCGTTCCCGCAAGCATCCAGTAAACAGAAGCAAAAGGCATATTGCTGGAGGTCATTTTGCCGTATGTGCGATCCTTTCGCGGGTATACAGCTTGAATCACATCAAATCGCGTGGTGCTTGCATTGCCCGTCTTGTACTTCGCAGCCGTCTTGACGATGTTCGGGACTTTCTCCTCGCCAAATTCCTGTATAATCTGACGCGCCGTCATGTTGATGCGCCTAAAAAACGTATCAACCACGTTCATTTCATTCGTATCAATGACGTATTCGCCAGCGTTTACGACAAAGAAGTGGAGGCCATCCCAATCAGCGACCTCTATCATCAACCCTGTTCCGAATGTTCCAAGGTCACTGTAGAGTGCATGGGCGGCGTTATAGAAATTTGAACGGTGCAAAACCGCTTGCATACGGCGGGTTACGTCATCGAGCCACTTCCCGGCATCCGGGGCGTTCAATGCCTCCTCATCCTGAAGAGTCAGCTTGAACCACGGACGAGCGGGGCTGGTCATGCCGCCCTGCATCCCTGCCGCAAGCGTCCGCATGTCAAGAACGCCCGTTGAATCAACCAGTTTTGAGTTAAGGATCTGTAAATTTCGGGGGTTGTCGTTCGACGCATCGGAACGGTACTTTGTGGGAGAGAAGTGCAGCGCAAGATCCGCATAGGCTGAATCCCACGGTGAGCGCTCGTCACGAAGCGACTGATAGCGCCGATTCAATGCATGTACGTCAGCAGCCATTTATTGCCCTAACAATGTCTTTTTATTCTGGTTCTCTGTTGGAGTTCCAAAAGGGCTCGTGAGAATCGTAGAGTTCAGGCCAGCGGCCTTTGCCGCCTTTTCCCTCTGTGCATCGCGGGCTGCGGTAGCGGCTTCCGTAACAGGCTTAGTTGTCTGAGCTTTAGCAGTTTCTTGAATTTCCGGCGTAGAACTGCCACCAAAAGACATATCTGCATCCTCCACAGTTTGAGGCGTTGCCATGACCATGACGCCACCCACATGCTTTTGCCGTCTGGAAAACCAGCACAGGCCGGGGATAGCCCCCATAACCTCGAAACCACACGCCCGCGCCAACCTCCAAGCCTGTCTATTGGGTTCAGCGCAGAACCCGACAATCGCGGATGCATGAAGATGTTCAAACACCCACCGGAAGCCACCCCGCGCCATTTGAGGAGCAATATGGAAAGCTTCACGGAACGCCGTGAAGTCAAACTCCCACACCTGTCCACGGAAAGGCGTGAAGTGACCACATCCAAGCAACTCGCCTTGCTCATCCTCACACAGCAAGAGGACGCCCCTTGCTGTGATTTCAAGCCACCGCTCAAGCGTCGGAGAATCGATGCAGGACATGGCGCTTGATAAAAGCCCCTGTTCCTGCATCTTGAAGAAAGGCTCTTCAACTTCATATCGGCTGACAGCATGACGATATTTCATTTGTTCAGCTACCTTTCATCTATTAAAATGACATCAGGCTCTACACGCTCAAAGTATCTTTTGAGTTGAGCCTTGCTCATTGTGTTACTCTTTGAAACACGGTACACAGTTTTGCCATTTTCTTCAGACCATGTTCCGCCAGCATAGCCATCTATTCCGTTATACTTGCTCTGGTCGCTAAAAGTCGGATGGTTTGGCTTTTTATACTTGTCTCCAAGATGCCCCCGTTCATCTTCAGACATCTTTCCAGTCTGTAATTCTTTCCAAGCACCTCGGATATCGTAATCGTAAACATCTTTCTCACGCCCCTGCATCTTTGCCCATTTCTGAAATTGGGCTTCTTCTTCATGAGAAAGTTTCGTGTTGTATCTATCGCTAAAATCGTATGGGTCTACGTTTTTCTGAGTTTCGATAACTTCTGCTTGTCCGAAAGACATATTACCTCCACCCTAACACATCATATTCAGTTCGCGCCCTTCCCTCTCGCCGCATTTGCGGAGAAGCCACAGGAGCATAAAAAGTGAGTGCGAGGGAATCAGCCCTATCTGGGGAGGACAAGCCGCGCTTCTTCATGTCCTCTTTCTTTTCAAGCAAAAGCGCGCCGGACGATGTAAATCCGTATTCGAGCCCCGTGAGATCATCAAAAAGCTCTTGGCCTTCCGGGATGCCGCCATTTGCCAGCCAATCCCGCATTCCAGCCCACATTTCAGCGCGTCGGTTGGCGTACTTCTTCGGATCAATGGCGCGGGCGCCAGCCTGAGCATCCGTCACCGAAAAGCCAAGCTCGCGCAGCCTGTCGACCACACCCGCGCCCACGCCCACGCCGTCGATAAAGACCGCGTCCGGATTCCAGTCTCGGATTTCCTGCGCAACTGCCCCGACAAGGGCCATCAAGTCGACTCCACGCCAGATCCTTTGAGGTGCGCAGTACAAGCCCTGACGCTTCGTCAGGACGCTTGAGTCCCCACCAAACCGCGCCACATCCAAGGCCATGACTTTAGCGGAATGCTTGTACGCCTGCTCATCAAGATGCCGCCCGCGGGCACACTGCACGAGTTCCGCCGGGATGAACTGCGCGGTTCCCGCCGAGGGGAATTCGCCCCGGACGCGAACTTTCACGAAGTCGGAATCTTCTCCGAAGTCCGATACCCACGCTGCGATCTGCTCTTTGTTCGTCATCTTCGCCGTGCGGCTGTCTATCTTGCGCGTCTCCCACCGATGCCGGAACTTGCCGAAGCACTCACGGAAGCGGCCCGTGTTGCGCGTGGGGTTGCCGAACGCGCACCAGACAATCTCGGTATCTTCGTCAGTAAGCGCGCCTTCCGAGACTTCCCAGATAACGTCAGGGATGGCAGACGCCTCGTCAAAGACGATGAGCACCCGCCTGCCCTTGTTGTGTAGCCCGGCGAAAGCCTCAGTATTGCGCTCAGACCACGCGATGGAGTCGACGCGCCATGTCTTTTCATGCCCCGGCTCTTTCGAGATGAGCGCTGTAGCCGTGCAGTCGAACCAATGCCCGCAGATGCAGAGGCGATGCCACTTGGCGAGTTCAGCCCACGTTTTTGTCCGCAACTGGTTCTCCGTGTTCGCCGTCACAACGCCCTTTGTATCCGGGCACGTGCTCATAGCCCACAGGATGATCCACGCCACCAGCGCCGATTTGCCGATGCCATGCCCTGAAGCCACGGCGATCTTGATAGCTTCTTTGAAAGCATCATCTGTAGAAGCGCCGGACTTGAGCTTTTCACCGATGATACCGAGTATGTGGCGTTGCCAGTCGTCAGGCCCGTCAAAATCGGCAAGCTCACCCTGTCCCCACGGAAAAGCGTAGAGCACGAACCGAAGCGGATCGCGGGTAAAACTTCCGATGTCGGAAGCAAGCATTACTTCAAAATCAACAGCCATTTGCTCGCCTTCTTGCCTCTTCAATCACGCTTACTACATCGAGAGAACCGGAAAGCTCCTGCTTATCCACGGGCTTCTCACCGACTGTATCCCTAAGCTCTTGAAAAGCCTTTACATCACCGGACATAGCTTTCTCGAAAAGAGCAACGGCAACTGCCTCGCGCCCGGTCAAAGAAGACCCCTCAAGCTTGCGATCAAGCAGGAGTTCAAGCGTGGCCCGAAAAGTTTTCTTCTCACGCCGGGCGATGCCTGACGCGATGCCGCCTTTTCTACCTCGCTCCCTTGCTTCTTCCTTGGTTCGTACAGGCTTCAGCTTGTCCTCTATTGCCATGCTCACACTCCAAAAATTGACCCCCCGAAGGAGAATTTCATTGCAGTACGTCACGCGATATATCGGCCCTGCCATGCTACACCGCCCGATTCCCCGGAAGGGCGGCTATGCTCCGGCGTCGATATGCATAGCCCTTTTCGAAGGCGACCGTTTATCCTGTACCCCGCTGCAGCGGGCGATAGGCGACCGGGGGGAACGTCGCCGCGTGACTCTCGGATCCTAGTTATACCTTACGCACGGCTTCCAAAGTCGTCAGTCGCCGTTCCTGTTCATCAAGCCTGCCCCTTGACATCCTCCCCCTTAAGGGAGAGGTTTTACGGCGCGTTGGATAAGCACAATATACTATACAAATCCCAAAATATAAAGAAAAATATTATTGCTTCTCATGCGGTTCACACTCGTCCCCACGGAACGGGCACAGCTTCGCGTGCTTTCTGCGCGTCTCCGGGTCCATGGTCTTGCGTATGTCGTTGATGTCGTCCGGGTTCATGAGATCAACCACGGACAGGCCGAGGCGCTTCAAAATCCACTGCTTAACCGTCTCCCCTCCGAGTCCTGCCAGCACCACGGCCCCGGCAATCTGCATTTCCGGCGTCACGTCGGGAACCACAAGCGGCAGAAGAAGCACACACCCCACGGCAAGGGACGTGGTCAAAACGGCGTTCAGAAGTACCGTCACGACCTTCTGCGCCCGCGTGCGCTGTTTGTACCCACGCTTGAGCTGATGCAGCGCAGAAGCCAGTGCGATAGCCCCGGCGAGGGATATAAGCGGCCACGTCCCGCGCACGGCTTCGATGTATTCGGCGGCATGGTCAGCGCCTTCCTTCCCTACCTGATTCATCGGCCTGCCTCCCCCGTCACATCGTATATCCACTGCGCAAGGCGTCCGGCGTCACTGCTGTCCATCCACACGCCCGGCGTCCCGTTCAGTTCCAGACGTTGCAGGCTTGTCAGGACTGGAAGCGCCGGCACTTCCTGGGTTGAGCTGAGATATGAGCACCCCGGCACCATCAGAAGCAACACTACGGCGGAACTCAGCAGCGCGGGCCGCGTCCGCCTTTTCCAGCAGGCGCAGGCCCAGCTGCAAGAGAGCCGAGAGAAAAGCCGCCCACGCGTCCACATCACTTCCCCATGACCTGCTTCACGGCCTGCTGAACTTCCGGGGCCTTGCCGTCCGCCACGGCGCCCTTGTTCTGCCCGAAATGTGCGGCAAGGGCGTGCGTCCAGCGGTAGAAGACGGCATAGGCCCCGGTCGTCTCTTTGGGCACGGGAAGCCAGATGGTCGCGACGGCAGCCACACCGCACAGGGACATGAGCACGGCGACGGCGGTGACGATCCACGAGGCTTCGGGATACTGCGCGGCAAGGCTTGCCAGTGTCGAAAAAAGAAAATCAATCACGGTCTGTTCCATCAGTATTTGCCTCCCTGCTGGTAGAACGCCACGTCGCGCGGCTTGTCCGGATCGTTGTCCACATGAATCCACGTCGGGGCCAGCTCGATGCGCCGGAACCCGGCTTCAAGCAACGCTTGAAGGATCGCGAAACGGGAATGGGAATCCACACAGCGGATGTCCACGGCGTAACCTCGCGTATGGGCGGAGGTGGGCACGCCGCCGACGGCCTTGTTGTGCTTCGGACAGCGGTAGGCGGAAGAAAGGGGGAACGGGATGCCCGCCAAATCGCGGGCCTCATCAAGCATCTGGAGCAGGTCGGCGTCCATCTTCTCCATGCCCGCGCCGCACCCGCACTTGCAGCGGAACTCGACAGGTGAGAAATGACGCAAGGGAAGAACAGTCATAAAAAACTCCCGGTTTGTTTGCCGGGAGCGTATCATATTCTTCATGAAGAAGACAAGGGGGTAGTGCTTGGGAAAGGGGGCTTGCCATGCTGCATTCCCAACTGTTTTTTGTGGGCGTCAAGCTCGTCGGTATAGGCACAGACGCCGTACCCGTGATGAGTTGCCCTGTCGCAGTCGTGGACGGGGTAGGCGTAGCGGATCATGAGCAGGCGGCTAACCCCAGTATAGGCCGTAATGGCCTTCCAGCCGCACAACAGCCTGCGTTCTTTATCAGCCATGCTCACTCTCCCATCGGCAAAATTTCGACAACGGCCTTTCCGCCTTTCACTACCTCGCCGCGTGTGATGTAAATCGAGTCCACTTGCTCGTCGTCCAGCCACACCCCGGCGTGGGTAAGGGAATCAAGAAGGGCTTTCAGATACCCGTCTATGTCACGCTTGCGTCTGTCCGGCGGGTAAACCCGTACATTGATTTTGACGCGAGAATCGATTTTAAGGGCCTTTTTTTCTCGGCCCACAATCCGCACCACATTTTCCCTAAAATCGCGCCCACGGGCTGATATGAGCGTTCTAGGGGTCCCTTTGATTGTAATGTGCCGCCAGTAGTGATTGACGAGCGGCGGAATGGGAAGTTCAAGACGCAAGGTTTCCATCGTGGTTTGTGGTGCATTCATCACACACTCCTTTTCATCAAATACCCCTGCACACGCGCCGGGGCCAAAGATTTCACAATACCTTGGGCACTCAAACATGAACCAACCCAAGGACAGACAAAAGCCAGTGCGCTGTCTTCGGCCCGATAGCCCCATGACATGCGGCGGATACGATGCAGCCCTTCAAAAACCAGCGAAGTCTGAGCATCAGCAATACCTCGTCGTTTTCATCGTTTGCAGCCTCCCTGGCTTCGAGATAAGCAAAAACCTTATCAAACACGTTAGGAAAAGTACGTTCTTCCATTTTCCACCTCGTAATAGTCTACCGGCCCCTGAGCTATGCCGTGTTGTTCGTCATCCAGCCGCTGACAGAACGCCTCAATGTCGGTGATTATCTGCTTCCGCTTGTGCTTATCCCAGAAGCGCAACCGCCCATCAAACGTCGGAACCGTCGGTTCTGGAGACGTGTCGTAATAATAACCTTGCGCCAGCTTGTAGAAGCATTCTTTCCCTTCAGGGTTCATGCCTGGCTTGTAGTTTTTACACTTGGTGATCTTTGCAGATCCAAAGATGCCATTGGGAAGGCGTCCATGCGTAAAAAGAGATATGCCAAGGCGGGCCTTTTCCAGGGTGAACTCACCACCGCGGCCGAACAGTTCACCTTTCTTTTTCTGGAGTGCGATAAACACGACGCCATTGCGGAGCCTGTCGAAAATCTTCTTTATGTTGGCGCCAACCTTCGAGAAGTCCTCGTACACTTCGAGGAAGTCAACGATGTTGAATCCGTCAGGATCAATGGCGTCATGGTAGTCACGCGAACGCTGCACAAACTGGGCTATACCTTTCCACTCTTCGACGGATCCAAACGGAGCAATGCGCTGCTTTATCTCGTCTGCGGTCATTTCAGAGGAGAGGTAATTCCATCGCCGGTCACGGTTCATGGCCATCAGATTGAACAGGAAGCCTGTCTTGCCGGAGTTCGTTTCACCGGCCACGATTACGACATTTCCGGGGCGGATGTCGCAACATTCGTCGAGCTTGAACGGCAGCCACATTCTGAGCGGTTCACTCTGGACTTCATCGAGGTTGATGATGTCCAGCTTGCGATCCTTTTTCCTGTACACGCCAGCCTTGCTTCCGAACTTCTCAATCACGCCAATGCGTTCAAGTTCGGAAAGAGTAGCCCGTACTTTTTCCTTGTCACTGGCTACTTTCAAGTTCAAGTCGCGGTAGATGTCAGCCACCGAGAACTCGCCGCTTGCCGCCTTCACCCAGTTTTCTACACCGCCAGCGTTCAGCATTTCTGGATTGTTCGCGCCATGAGTCCTGCTCATGGATCGAGCGATGGTGTCCACCTCCCTGTCCGTGAGCGGGGGATTGCAATGCTGTTTGTTCCATGCGTGGGCGTAAATGACCACTTCGTCAACGGTGAGTCCCTTAGCATACATGCGGCCACACACGCTCGTCAGTGTCGAGTTCCTGGATCCGGCTTCCACATCGGCGTCAAAAGAAGCAGCCACCGCTTGAGGCTGTTCACGTTCCAGCTTTATGTCGGGAACAGGAACCAGATTGTCAAAGCCGGTGAAGCCATGGCCTGCCCTGAGAGAATACTGAGCACCGGAGGGGTGAATGGACGGAGCTATCACGACATATGATCCGTCGCCACGCACGTCTATCTCGTCCACCACGGCAACAGATGGAGCGACGCGTACATCCGGCCCCGGATGCTTGTAGAACGCATGGAATTTATTCTTCGATGAAGTGAATTGAAACACGTTCGGCTTTACCGGCGCGTGCTCTTTGAACCACGCCTGCCCCTTCTCGCCGTCAACGTCGATAACCACAACGCCGGAGATGGAGCCACACACCAGGGCAAGGTTGGCGTCGGGTGCAATCTCGAACCACCGTTTTATCTCATCAGGAGTCGCTCTGCGGCTCTGAAACTCCTTCCAGCTATGGTCGGGCAGGATTGACGAAAAAGGGCGCTTAGAACGAGGCTCAAGCGGAAAAACGGAACAGCCCTGACCTTCAAGCCAAAGAGCCATTTCAAGACAGGTGGTAGGAAACGCTTCACGGTTCATTTGTACCCCTCCAGATTATCAGCTATGAGGTCTTTGTCTTTGCAGAGATCTCCATATCCTGCCGCTTCGAGAGCCTGATTTATTTTTAGCTGACGTTCCCAATAGAGGCGAAGGTTTTTATATTCCTCAGGACGTGGAGCCCATCCTCCCATCGAGTTGGAAATCTTGTAGGCCTCTTCTTCTCTGGGATCATTCCTCGGATCGTCCGGCGGTTCCTTGCAAGCCTCGTCTTCCCATCCATGGGCATTGAGCCAGGTAGACGGATGGGGGATATATCTGCCGTCATCCTTTTCCCAGTCGTCTGCAATCTTGCGCCACCCGAGAGCGTTGCACAGTTCGTCCACAGACGGCAGTTCTTTCGCCTTGCGGAGCTTTTCCCACGTCTTCCAAGCCTGTCCCTTGCTGACTCTTTTGGGATACTCCTGCCAGAACTTCTCGAAGTCATCTGAGTACCCTGCTGCCTTCTCTTTACTGGATCCTTTCTTTTCTCCAATGGGAGAAGAGTCACACTCCGCAGGCGAAGCCGAGGACATATCAAACAGGCTCAGTTCACCATCCGACGCTTGGGGGGTATGGGGGGTATTAATCTCTTCTATTCTATTCTTATCTATTCTATTCAGGTTTTTAAAAACCTGTAGGTTTTCTAGGTTTCTAGGTTTTTCGCTAGGTTTATTTTTTTCTTCTGTAAATTCAGATACTTCAGTATTCACCTTTTCCTTCTTCGGTCTTCCTCCAAGCCTTCCATTCTCCCTTGACGCCTCAGAACGACGTGAAAACGAATCCTGTGCATCATGAACGGACGGAAGCATCATATTGAAAATTGCATGAGTGACAGGGTCAAGGGATGGCATTTCACCTTCGCCCATGTCGGCAAAAAGGGCTTCCATCAGCTTGCCTTTCTGCTCTGAAGAAAGGAGCGATATGCCCATATAAAATTTTCGATATATGATAAAACCTTTGACATCCTCACCCATGGTTGTTATCCTTTTTCTGTCTGTTTTTCTTTTTTGCCCGGGAAACCGGGCTTATTTTTTGCCAAGCTCCCGGAGATGGGTCCGAAGAGTCTTGTACGTTATCCCAAGCTCTTCACAGCAATCCTTCTTCGTCTTGTCTTTCCCTTCGTTTTTTTCAAGCCACTCCTGAATACGCGCACGGTTCATTGCCTTGACGCTCTTCATGTGAAGCCCTCTTCCGTTTATCATCTGTTGTTCTCCTTCTCTTTCTCTGTAACATAATACACACAATAAAAAAACGCAATAACGCAAATTGTGAAGAAGGGGCAGGCGGCTCAGGATTCCGCTTTTCAGTCCGGCTCATGACTTCCGAACCTAGCCCCGTATCTGATGGGGCTATCCAGCCTGGTAGCTACTCCCGCCGGATGCTCTGGTCAAGAATCTTTGTTTTCAGCACGTCGTCATTTCCGGCCAGTTTATCCAGCTCCGTGCAGGTGAGCTGGAATGCCCTTGCCGTCAGGGGCTTTCGCAAACGTTCCCGCATGACGCGAAAATCCTCCAATGCCTGCCTGAGTTCCGGGCATTGCGTGTACTCGTCGGCAAAGGCTTTCAGGTCTGCGGCGGAATTCCCCCCGGCACGGGAACCGGCAGGCTCCCTTGTGCGGGGGTTGTCCCCAGTGCTCCGAGGGCTTGTGCCGTTGGTTCTGGGATTCGTTCCCGCAGCTCGTGGTTTTGTGCCGTCATTGCGTGCCCCCCGTGACGAACTCTGGGACTCCGTGGGAGGAGTATGC
>ERZ791794.1028-NODE-1028-length-15833-cov-4.514324_pt1 | contig 15833 bp, 15 predicted proteins | sample MGYA00510312_ERZ791794 | MGnify/ENA primary metagenome ERZ791794 (study PRJEB30046, sample SAMN00791977) | human gut metagenome | study: EMG produced TPA metagenomics assembly of the A metagenome-wide association study of gut microbiota in type 2... | reverse complement strand
ATTATAAAACAATAAATCCCAAGAACTGGTGCTCTTGGGATTTATATGTGTCTTGTGACGGAATTTTCGTTGATTAAGCCTCAGCTGGAGCTTCCTCTGTAGCCTCTGCGTTAGCAGCAGCCTCTGCTTCTGCCTTTGCAGCAGCCTCAGCAGCCTTCTTCTCAGCTACCTTCTGAGCGATAGCCTCGTTGAGTTTCTTCTCTGCCTCGAGCTCCTTAGCAGCAGCCTCTGCCTTAGCCTTAGCCTCGTTCTCGCGTACGGTGTCCAAGCCCTTCTGCTTGTCTGCCTTCCATGCGTCGAACTTCTTCTGTGCTGTAGCCTCATCGAATGCGCCCTTCTTAACGCCACCGCGGAGGTGCTTCATAAGATAAACGCCCTCGCCCTTGAGGATGTTGTGAGCTGTTGCTGTTGGCTGTGCGCCTGTTTCTACCCAATAGAGTGCACGGTCGAAATCCAAATCTACAGTAGCAGGATTGGTGTTAGGGTTGTAAGTACCAATCTTCTCAGTAAATCTACCATCACGTGGTGCTCTTGCGTCAGCGATTACGATACGATAAAAAGCGTAGCTCTTACGACCGCCGCGCTGAAGTCTGATCTTTGTTGCCATTGTTTAAAATTTAATTTTAATTTGTGGTTTGAATTATGCTACTATCTCGTAATAGCGACTGCAAAGGTACTAAGTTTATTTTGAATGTCGAAATGTTTTTCTGCTTATTTTCGTTCTAAACAGCAGATAATAGCCTCTTTTACAAGAAAAAAGGATACATAGTCTCGCTTTTTGTGCGAAATGCTACATATCCTTTCTTCTTGTGGTGTTACTTTTCGTTCTTTTCTACTTTGTTTCTATCTCTTCTTTCATATCGATAAACTGGCGTTTGTTGTCGTAGAATTCGTACTGCAGGAACGCAAGTTTCTGTGATGGAACGATATGTACGCCCAATCCGTATTTCATCTGCCACTTTCTCTTCAACGAGACGAGTCCCTTGTTGATGTAGGCAGCCACGTATGGGTGTACGTGAAGATAGAATGTCTTTATTCCAATCTTGTTGACAAGCCTGTCAATCTTACTTTCCAGTTGGTCGGTGAAAATAATGCTCGACTTAATCTTTCCATTTCCGAAACAGGTGGGGCATATCTCTTCCACATTCACATCCATAGCAGGACGGACACGTTGGCGCGTAATCTGCATTAGTCCGAACTTACTTAGGGGTAGAATATTGTGGCGAGCGCGGTCTTTCTGCATGTTTTTGCACATACGCTCGTAGAGCAGTTGGCGGTCTTCGGCGAGGTTCATGTCAATAAAGTCGACCACGATGATGCCTCCCATATCGCGCAGGCGCAGTTGGCGTGCCAACTCATCGGCTGCTCCGAGGTTTACGTCGAGAGCATTTGCTTCTTGACCGTTGTCCGAATGTGAGCGGTTGCCGCTATTCACGTCTACAACGTGCAGTGCTTCTGTGTGTTCAATAATCAGGTAAGCACCATGTTTGTAGTTGACGGTTTTGCCGAAGCTGGATTTAATTTGCTTCGTGACGTTGAAATTGTCGAAGATGGGAACTGTTCCTGTGTATAACTTAACGATGTTTGCTTTCTCTGGGGCGATGAGTGAAACATAGTTTTTTACTTCATGGAAAACATTTTCGTCGTTGACGTATATGTTTTCGTAGGTTGGATTGAACAAATCTCTTAATAGGGCTACAGCTCTACCTGTCTCTTCGAAGATCAACTGTGGACGTTTTTGAGTTTTCTGCACCTTTATGAGTGCGTCCTCCCATCTTTTTGTCAGAACTTTGAGTTCTGCATCCAGCTCTGCTACGCGTTTACCCTCAGCTACCGTTCTCACAATAACACCGCAATTCTTTGGCTTGATGCTATTGATGAGTTGCTTTAGTCGTGCGCGCTCTTCTCCGCTTTTGATTTTTGTCGATACCGAAACTTTATCGCCGAAAGGCATGAGTACTAAGTAGCGTCCTGCGAAGCTAAGTTCGCCCGTGAGTCGTGGACCCTTTGTTGATATAGGTTCTTTCACGATCTGAACCAATACCTCTTGTCCTACTGTTAGTGTGCTCTGTACGCTTCCGTCCTTTCTGAGGTCGGGCTGCTTTGTAGCCTTGGCAAAAGGATAAAGTTTCTTTCTGTCACTTTGTACCTGTCTGAGGTACTTCTCGTAAGAATTGAATTGGTTGCCTAAATCAAGATAATGGAGAAAGGCATCACGTTCGTAGCCCACGTCAACAAAACTTGCGTTCAGTCCAGGCATGAGCTTCTTTACTTTTGCAACATAGATGTTTCCAACAGAGAATGAAACAGACCTTGGCTCAGTCTGATATTCCACGAGTCGCTTGTCTTCAAGCAACGCGATGGAGATTTCATTCTGTTGTACATCGATTACAACTTCGCTGGTCATTTCTCTTTTGTTTTTCTAATTTAGGAACTTTCTTTAAATAATGATATAAAAGCATGGGGGCGCATCAAAATTATTGCTGATGCAATGGGTTTTTGACGCGCCCCCATATCGGAACTGACCCTTATGGGCAGGCTTTCTTACTTGCTCTTATGTCTGTTCTTGCGTAATCTCTTTTTACGCTTGTGAGTAGCCATCTTGTGTCCCTTTTTTTTCTTTCCGTTTGGCATAGCTTTAAATTTTTATTGTTTAATATTAATATTAATGATGTATTCTCTTTTTGTTCAAATGAATGTTGGTCAATCCTTACTTCTCCATTGTGGCGTTCTTCATCTCCTCAATGAAGCACTTCGCCGGTTTGAAGCTTGGCTGGTCGTGTGCGCCGATTTTCATTGTTGTCTTCTTGAGTATGTTTCTCGCTGTTTTAGCGGCGCGATGCTTAACGATGAAACTTCCAAATCCACGCAGGTACACATTCTCTTTCTCTGTCAACAAACTGTTTTTGATATTTTCCATGAAGCTTTCTACGACTACTGATACGTCTTTTTTCTGTAATCCGGTGCTTTCTGCAATCTTGTTGATGATATCTGCTTTAGTCATTTGAATGTATTATATTATTATTTCTTTTGTTATTACCTTTTTCTAAGGACGTGCAAAGATACAAGTTTTTCGTGTTATACGAAAATTTCTTAGTAACTTTTTTGTGTTATATCATAATATTTGCCCTCCGAACTCATTAATTTTCACGTTGTTAAGCATCGGATGGTGGGCGTGGTAGGGCTAATTGTCGAAAACTACAACTTCGTTTCGGGCACAATGGCGAAGAATTCGGCATCTTCAGCTGTGCGGTTTTCTGCGCTGTGGGTGTGTCCGCATGGGCAGTAGTGAACCTCTCCGGCGTGCACGGTCTCTTCTGTTCCGTCGCATACGAAGGTGATTTCACCTTTTATTATATACATCACCTCGCAGTTGCCTTCGTGTGTGTGCATACCAATCGAGCTGCCTGCTGTCAGTGTGTTACGCATTATCTTCACTTTACCATCGTCGGCAGCGCGCATGATAAGTGTGCCGTTGCCACCTTTGAAGTTCTCGACTACCTTTTCTTCTGTTTTTTCAAAATCGATAATCATATTGTACCTCCTTTTTTAGAATTATTATGCATGATGTTTTGCTTGCTTTTTCTTTATGAGCACGTTTAGCGAGCATATTATCGTTGCTACGACGATTAGTCCCAATGCTATTTCTTCGGCTGATTTCACGGCTGTTGTTAGCTGCCATCCGGCTGCGATGCCGAGGAACAATCCTCCGTCGCTTGAGAGGAAGTAGGTACTTTCGGCTGTAGAGCGTTGACAGTGGTCGCAGCTACCGAGCAGTTTGTAGAGTTGCTCTGACGAGCTGAGTGCTATGCCGAAGCCGAAGAGCGTGGGCTTTAGGGTGCTGTCCAGAATGTCGTCGTGTGCGAACATTGTGAGAATAGCTATTATCGCCAATGTGTTTCCTACGGCAGAAGCGAAGCGTGCGTTCCTGATGGCTGGTATGTGTAGCGCACATGCAGCCAAGAAAAAGCCTACCATCACCGATGTGCAGAACTCTATCGTTAGGCGTGTGGTCATCACTATGCCGAGCGAGGCGGTGATAAGTGCTATCACAAGTGCTATTGTTGCGCCACGTGGCAGGAAGAAACGGTCGATAGAAACTAAATGCACACCTTCTTCTGGTGCACGGAATGGGAACTTTACGCACATTACGAGCACGGCTGAAGCGAGCGACATGGCTGCTCCAACGATGTAGAACAGTGAGCCACGCAGCTCTTCGCGCAATAGTAAGGCGAGTATCGGACCTATTATCACCGTTAGGCGTGCTATCCATATAGCCGTGTAGTTGGCATCGGTGCGATGACACGATTCTGTTTTGTCTATCAGAAGCGTACACGAGAGTACACGCTTGGCTGTGCCGAAAACAGCTCCGCTTGCGAAGCAGATTGCTAATAGTGTGTATTCTTCTATCTCGCGCACTATCGGTTGCTCTTGAAATTCAAAAGCAGAGAGTCCGAGAATTGTAGCACCGAGGCATATTGCCGATACGAGGAACACCTTGTTGCGTCGGTAGTTTTGTATTAACCAACTGCCGAAAAAGCCTGATATACAGACTCCTATGATGAAAGTAACGATTGTGAAACTTGCCAAACAAATACTTGCGTGCTCCTCAGTTGTGAGGCGGAACGGTAGTAGCGGTATTGTCATGTAGCACGATATGCACAACAATAGCTCGGCTATTGTGAGCAGCGTGAATTCGCGGTTCCACAATCGGTTGTACGTGGGTGTGTATTGAGTGTCCATGTCTTAGTATGACTCGTTCTCGTTAGGGAAGTCCGACGACTTTACGTCTGCTACATATTTGCCTACGGCGTCGGTTATGATAGAGTGAAGGTCAGCGTACTGGCGCAAGAACTTCGGCTTGAAACCTTTGTTCATGCCGAGCATATCGGCATATACAAGCACTTGTCCATCGCACTTATTGCCTGCTCCGATGCCAATAATCGGGCATTTTATGATTGCACTTACTTTCTCGGCAAGGTTTGCAGGTATCTTTTCAAGTACAATGCTGAAGCATCCAGCTGCCTCAAGTGCCTTCGCATCAGCGATGAGTTTCTCGGCTTCTGCTTCTTCCTTTGCGCGCAAACCGTAACCGCCAAACTGGTGAACGCTCTGCGGTGTTAGTCCGAGGTGTCCGCATACGGGGATGCCTGCAGCCACAATCTTGCTGACCATAGGGGCTATCTCTGCTCCGCCTTCGAGCTTTACGCCGTCTACGCCTGCCTCTTTCATGATGCGCACGGCGTTGCGTATGCCGTCTTCTTCTGAAATCTGGTAGCTACCGAAGGGCATGTCGCACACTACGAAGGCGTGTTCTGCGGCGCGAGCCACGGCGCGAGCGTGGAAAATCATCTCGTCAACGGTGATAGGGAGTGTTGTAGCGTTGCCGTGCATCACGTTTGATGCAGAGTCGCCTACAAGTATGGTGTCGATACCTGCTTGGTCGAGGAGGGATGCAGTGGTGTAATCGTAGGCTGTGAGCCATGAGATTTTCTCACCACATTTCTTCATTTCAAAAAACAGGGGTGCAGTTACTTTCTTCTTACTTGAGCTTAAATATTCTGCCATTTCTAAATGTTGTTGTACTATTAAATATCGGGCAAAATTACAACATTTTGTGTAAATGGCAAAACGAACACCGCTTTATCTGCACTTTTTGTACCATTCGTTAAGGTTTGCGCGTGGTATTCCGAGGCGCACCATAGCATCCAAATCCTCACGTGCCTCCTTCTTTCGGTTGGTCAGAAGGCGTATGTTTGCGCGGTTTAGGCGGTAGTCGGTGTTTGTCGGCTGTAGCTCTATGGCGCGTGAAAAATCATATTCTGCCGGTGTGTACATCTTGCGTTCCAACTCTATTCCGCCGCGTGCAGCATATGCCACGGCGTTGTTCGGGTGCTGCGCCACCAGTATGTTTATCTGGTTGAGTGCTTCTGTCGGTCGGTTGTCCTTCTGGTTGAGCAGCGCAAGCCCAAGCATAGCCTCAAAATGTCCGGGCACGATGCGCAGCAGGTTCTCGTAGTCGAGGCGTGCAAACTTGTATCTGCCCTGGCGTTCGTTCACGTATGCGCGGTAGAATAGGGCGGCAATGTTGCGCTCGTCGCATTTCAGCACAAAGTCGTACTCCTCCTGGGCGTATCGCCATTGTTCGAGTTCGATGTTCCAAGCCGCCTTCTTCATGCGTAGCTCGAGCGAGTCGGGGTGGAACGCCAACACCTGCACCGCTGCCGAAAGACTATCGCGCAGGTCGGAGCGTGTCTGTGCGGTGGTGTTGTGTGCGATTGCAATGCCAAGCATAAGTGTTATAATCAGTTTTCTCATACATATATATAATAATGTGTGTGTTATCGGTCTCCTGTTGCAGTCCTTTCAGAGCATCTACGACTAAATCTCGGGAAACTTGTTGCGAAATTATACAGAATAATTCATGCGTGCAAGTTTTTTATACATTGTTGTTTTGTTGTGTAAAATAATTAAGTTTATTTGTCGTTTCTTCGGTTTCTTGCATCGTGCTCCGTCCGCCGCCCGATCAGATTGCGTCCGCCGTCCGATCAGATTGCGTCCGCTGTCCGATTAGATTGCGTCCGCTGTCCGATTAGATTGCGTCCGCTGTCCGTCTGCTTGTCTTGATGTTTTATGGGGAAAATACTAAGCACTTATAGGGTAAATCCTATGCTCTTATATGAAAAATCCCTTGCTTTTATGTTTTCTTTGGCGTAATTTTGCAATATCGAAAAACAATAGTTAATAACTTAACAACTTACGATTATGAAAAGATTAGTATTGACACTCGCCGTAGCTCTCGTAACGGCACTCTCAGCAAGCGCACAGCGACTCGCCAATATTCAGGTGGAGGCACGTTTTATAACCGACAAGATGGTTCTCGAACTGGGACTCTCAAATGTGCAGCGCAACAACATCATGCAGCTCAACCTCAGCTATCTCGATGCCATCAACAGCTATCGCGACATAAACGGCAAGGCATGGAAGCACCGCAACAAGGAGTTGCGCAGAATGATGAGCGACCGCCAATGGAAACGCTACAAGGAGTCTTATTACTTCTATCAGCCTATCGACTGGCGCAGCAACGCTTACGTACACAATATCTATGCAAAATATCCGAACAGAGTGGTTGTCGTACACGAGTCGAAGTCCTGTAAGCACCATAAGCACTACAAGTCGTGCAAGCCATGCAAGCATCATAAGTATGATAAGCATGACAAGCACCATAAGCACGACAAACACCATAAGCACGACAAACATCATAAGCACGACAAGCATCGTAAATACGATAAGGACGACCGGTATGAGAAGCACCCGTTCGGAAGTCGCCGTTAGTGGCATCAGTGACAATCAAGTGTTGCAGAGCTGTTCCACCTCCGCAATATGAGGTGCGGTTTTTGTAAGAATTGTTAAAAGAACACACGAAACAACTCTTGGTTTATACATAATAATTAACTTTGAATTCTTAATGGCGCAGAGTGGCGTAAGTCCTCTGCGTTTTAATGTAAGTATGAACCAATAATCTTGTAATATATGACTTGTTTCAAAGATCTGTTTCTTCTGACTGCCACTATCGTAACTCCATTATTGTTCGCAGCGACCGAGACAACAGCCCAGACCGCAAAGCGTTTCGTGGTGAAGGGTGTAGTGGCTGATGCCGCTACTAAGGAAGGCGAGCAGTACGCCACCATGAAAATCACATCGCAAACCGACTCTACATCCACCGCCGCACTCGCCGTGTCGGAGGCTGACGGCTCCTTCAGCATGACTCTGAAGAAGGCGGGCAGCTATCGCCTCTTTGTCAACGCAATGGGCAAGCAGCCCATCGTGCGCAACTTTGTTGTGTCTGACAGCGAACCCACGGTATCGCTCGACACATTGTATATAAAGGAGGCTTCGCACGTGCTGGGCGCTGTGGAGATCGTGGCGCAGAAGCCGCTCGTGAAAGCCGACATCGACAAAATTACGTACGACATAGAGGAGGACCCCGATTCGAAGACCAACAACATACTGGAGATGTTGCGCAAGGTGCCGATGGTGACGGTAGACGGCGATGGCAATATCAAGGTGAACGGCAGCTCGGGTTTTAAGGTGTACGTCAACGGACGACCCAACAACATGATGTCGAAGAACCCGAAGGAGGTGCTGAAGAGTATGCCGGCATCTTCGATAAAGAAGATAGAGGTGATAACCAACCCTGGTCCGAAGTACGACGCGGAGGGCGTGGGCGGCATCCTCAACATCGTGACCGTGGGCAAGGGCATCGAGGGCTATACCGTTACGACGAACGCCGGTGTGTCGAACACTGATACTGATGCCAGTGTGTATGCTACGGTGAAGCAGGGCAAGTTCACCGTCAGTGGAACCTACTCGTACAACTACTACGATATGCGTAATATGCATAGCGACTTTAGCAGTCTGTTCACGGGCGACCCTGCCACGCCTTCTGCTTCTGACCGCTATGCTACGAGCGACAGCCGTTCGTATAACCACTCGCATTCGGGCAACTTCGAGGCGAGCTACGATGTGGATACGCTGCGACTCGTGACAGCCTCGTTCGGCATCTGGACGAACAGGTCGAACGCGCACAGTCTGTCAAGAAGCAACGCCATATCGCCCCTGTCTGGCGCAACGCTCTATTCGTATGCCAACGGCGGGCGCAGCGTCTCTGACAATATGTATCTCTATGGCAACCTCGACTATCAGCGCCTGTTCAAGCTGAAAGGTCGTATGCTCACCTTCTCCTACAAGATAAACGGGGGCACCAATGGCGGCGACAACTATTCGTCTTATGATGTGGCTGAAGCTACCGACGAGTGGCTGCCGTTCGTGAAGCGTTTGTCTGACGAGCATACTGAAAGCAGCGGACGAAGCATGGAGCACACGTTGCAGGTAGACTATACTACGCCTATCGGCAAGGCGCACAACGTGGAGGTGGGTGCAAAATACATATTACGCGACAACCGTTCGGACGACGACCGCTATGTGCGTCAGAACGGAACCGACGGCGAATACACGTTCGACGAACAGTATTCGTCGCACTATCGTCACGAGAACGACATCCTCGCCGCTTACTTGGGTTACGGCTTAAGATTAGGCAATCTGTCGGGACGACTCGGCGCACGCTATGAACATACGTTCCAGAAGATAAAGTATGAGTTGGGCGAGGGCGAGAACTTCTCTACGGGGTTCGATGATGTGGTGCCGTCGGCAAGCGTGGGCTACCGCATAAACGACGAGAACAATCTGCGATTCGGCTACAATATGCGTATATACCGACCGGGCATCTGGTCGCTCAATCCGTATCTCAACCAGACTAACCCCGAAGCGCTACAGCAGGGCAACCCTAATCTGGTGAGCGAGAAGAATCACAACGTGCAATTGACCTACAGCTACTTTGCTGCTAAGTTCTCCGTTAGTTGCACCATGCGCTACAGCTTCACGAACAACAATATTTCAAGCGTTACGTCGCTCGTGGAGGACAACACTATCGAGAGCGTGAAGAATCCTATGGGCAAGCTCGTCAGCTACACCACGTACCGCAACATCGGACGCACACAGACCGCGTCGTTGTCGAGCTATGTCAATTGGAACATCTTCAAGAATACACGCTTAACCATGAACCTCTGGGGCGACTATTCCGACTACAACGACCGTCAGCAGCTGCACAACTATGGCTATTACGGTTCGGCGTATGTAGGCGTGCAACAGACGCTGCCTAAGAATTGGAGAGTGAATATTGGTTTCTATGGCTGTACAAGTAATCCTGGTCTTCAATCGAAGACAGAGGGTAGGTACAACTATAACTTGAATGTGCAGAAGTCGTTCCTCAAGGATAGACTCAACTTCAACTTGTATGCAAGTAATTTCCTTGATGCAAAGCGCCATTATAAATCGACTGTCACTGGTGCGAACTTCATAACGCGTAGCGACTCGTCGTATAATCCGTGTAGCGTCGGCATAAACGTAAGTTGGCGCATCGGCGAATTGTCATCGGGTGTAAAGAAGGTGGCACGATCTATCTCTAACGACGACGTTAAAAGCGCGGAAGGTGGTGGAAAGTAAGCCTATTCCACCATCTCGCGTCTCTTAGTCTCTTTCAGGCGTTGTTCCACTTCGTCGGGCGACACCGTGCCGGTTATCAAGCTTTTCACCCACACGCTGAGGGCGAAGCAGACAATGGTGATAACCGCACTCACAATCCATTTGAGCAGCTCGTTCTGCAGCGGCACGTTGTTTATAGACACGATGCCTGCCACCACGGGTATGCCAAACAGAATGAGGTCGGCACCGGAGTGTATCTTGAAATTCTCTTTCGCATGGCAATACTCGTCGTTTTTCTCGAGTATCGTCATGCGATTTTCTTTCCAATAAGTATCAAATTCCCTGTCAGTCATGCTATTGTACTTTTGTCATGTGATAGCCAAGGCTGCGCAACTCTACGGCAATACCCATCAGATACATCTGGTGAAGCGCCGCTACAAAGGTGCGGAATGCCTCCTTTGAGCCAGCCTCAAGGCGCATACGGCAGAGCTTGGTGTAGGTGCGTGCAGCGCATTCGCCAACCACGTTGTTCACCACTTCGTGCTCTTTAGCATCGAGGCACAGCACCTTCTCGCAGATATAGTCGTCCATGTGGTCGAAGTCGATGCGGTCGCGCAGATAGGCATAGAGGTCGGTCACCTTCGAGTAGGTAGACCATTCCACGTCCCAATACTTTGCGAGTGCCATGCCCACGTACATTATCCAACCGAACGCCACACGCGGATATTCACCGTTGAACTCGCGTATGGCATCGGGCATGTAGCTCTGAGCTATTGGCTGCCACAACTCTTCGAGGTCGGGAGCTTCCGGCAGACGCTCATCAATCATGTCTACAGAGAGTAGAAACTGATGGAGGTCATCGCGGAAAAGCTGCTCCTTGTCTTCGTTGTTTGTCATGCTCATGTCGGTTTACATCTTGTTGAGAGCCTGCTTGATATCGTCGAGGATATCCTCAGGGTCCTCAATGCCTACAGAGAGACGGATAAGGTCGGGCGCAATGCCTGCCTCGCGCAGCTGCTCTTCAGAGAGCTGACGGTGGGTGTGGCTTGCTGGGTGGAGCACGCATGTGCGAGCGTCAGCCACGTGGGTCACGATGTTAATCATGTCGAGCGAGTCCATGAAGCGGATAGCAGTCTCGCGGTCGCCCTTCAGTCCGAACGCTATTACGCCACAAGAACCGTTGGGAAGATATTTCTGTGCAAGTTCATGGTACTCGTCACCCTGCAGACCGCAGTAGTGTACCCATGCCACACGCTCGTCAGCCTTTAGGAATTCGGCAACACGCTGTGCGTTCTCGCAGTGTTGCTTCATGCGCAGGTGGAGCGATTGCAAGCCGAGGTTGAGGATGAACGAGTTCATCGGAGCTGGGATAGAGCCAAGATCGCGCATGAGCTGAGCCACGAGCTTTGTGATGTAGCCCATCTTGCCGAACGCCTTCACGTAAGTGAGTCCGTGGTAGCTTTCGTCGGGAGTGCAAAGACCATGGAACTTCTCAGCATTAGCCATCCAGTCGAAGTTGCCACTGTCTACAACTACGCCGCCGACCTGGCTCGCTGTGCCGTCCATGTACTTTGTTGTACTGTGGGTTACGATGTCTGCGCCCCATTCAAACGGGCGACAGTTGATAGGTGTAGCGAAGGTGTTGTCAACAATGAGAGGTACACCATTCTTGTGAGCGATGCGTGCGAACTTCTCGATGTCGAGCACAGCACAACCAGGGTTGCTGATTGTCTCACCGAATACAACCTTTGTGTTCGGGCGGAATGCCTTCTGTATTTCTTCCTCAGATGCGTTCGGATTAACGAAAGTGCACTCTATGCCGAGCTTCTTCAATGTTACGCCGAAGAGATTGTATGTTCCGCCGTAGATTTCGTTAGATGTTACAATGTGGTCGCCAGCCTCGCAGATGTTGAATACAGCGTAGAAGTTGGCTGCCTGACCAGAACTGGTGAGCACTGCGCCTACGCCACCTTCAAGTTGCGCAATCTTATTGGCTACAGCGTCGTTTGTAGGGTTCTGCAATCGTGAGTAGAAATAGCCCTCCTTCTTGAGGTCGAAGAGCATAGCCATTTCCTCTGAATTGTCGTACTTGAATGTAGTACTCTGTATTATTGGTACCTCAATAGGTTCGCCATTCTTTGGCTTGTAACCGCCCTGCACACAAAGTGAAGCGGTGCGAAGTTTCTTTTCCATGTTCTTATTTGTTGATTATAATTAATGTGTGATTTATATATACTTTTACTTTTTTACTCTTTTACTTTTTTACCTTTATCAGACTTTCATAAGGTTGCTCATCACCATATCGCTAACGAAAAGTCCTTTACGTGTGAGTCGCAGATGGTCGTTGGTGAGTTCGAGAAGCCCGCCGTCAATATCGCTCTTTGCAGAGCACAGAGCATAGTCGCGATACTCAGGTTTCAGACGTTTCAAGTCTACGCCTTCGTGGGTTCGCATGGCAGTCGTAATGATGTCGTCGTAGTGAGTGTCGTCGTCAATGCGCTCGCTATCAGATGGCAGTTTGCTACTTTCGACGGTGTCAATATATTCTTTAATGTCAGCAACGTTCCAACTGCGTGTCAGTAAGTTATACGAGTGGGCAGCTGCTCCAAAACCTAAATATGGCGTATCTTTCCAATAACTACTGTTGTGTATGGCGCGATAGCCAGGTAAGCAGAAGTTGCTTATCTCGTAATGTTCGTAACCATTGGCTGAAAGCGTGTCCATAAGCATGGTGTACATAGCAAGGCAAGTATCATCGTCGGTCTGTTTGATCTTGCCGTTTTGAAGCAGCAGATAGAGTGGGGTGCCCTCTTCGTACATCAGACTATATGCTGATATGTGATTTGGACGTAGCTTCAAGGCTGTGTTCAAGTCGTTCTGCCAATCATCTAATGTTTCGTCGGGGAAGCCGAACATAAGGTCGATGCTAATGTTATCGATGCCTGCACGCCGGATTGTCTCAACGGCTTTTACGGCTTGCGCAGCGTTGTGGCGACGACGGATGAAGTGCAGGCGTTCGTCGCTGAAGGTCTGCACGCCAAGACTGATGCGGTTCACACCAAGCGTACGTACCGAGGTGATGAGTTCGGGCGTAACATCGTCGGGATTCATCTCCATCGTTATCTCGCGTGTAGTGCAAGGATAAACCTCTTTTATAGTGTTTATGATGCGTGCGATGTCTTCAGTGGAGAGTGTAGAAGGTGTTCCGCCGCCAATGTAAACAGTATCAATCGTACATTCGTTGTCAGGATAAAGGCTGCGTAACTCATCGCTGCGCATACGCATCTCCTTCAAAAGTGCGTCTACGTAGCGAGTACGCCAGTCTTTTGCCGTTGTACTATAAAAGCCGCAGTAGATGCAACGGCTCTCGCAAAATGGTATATGTACGTATATTCCTGCTTTCATTCACTATATAATAAGGTGTACATAGTGCTACACTATGTTTTATGGCTACAAATTTACTAATAAGTTTAAAATTTTGATTAGTTTTTGTGCAATTCTTTTGGAAATACCATATAAATATATAATTTAGTAGACGGATAGACACCCGCCCCAAAGTCAATCCGCCTGAATTTATTATTAACCATTTAAAACCTGAAGAATATGAGGGTCTATCAAACAAATGAGATTAAGAACATTGCCCTTTTAGGCAGTGCGGGTAGCGGCAAGACCACCCTTGCCGAGTCTATGATTTATGGTAGTGGTATTATCAAGCGCCGTGGTACGGTGGAAGCAAAGAACACGGTAAGCGACTACTTCCCGGTAGAACATGAGTATGGCTACTCGGTGTTCCCCACAGTGTTCCATGTAGAGTGGAACAACAAGAAACTCAATATTATCGATTGCCCAGGTTCTGACGACTTTATCGGTGGTGCAATCACAGCTCTCAACGTAACCGATCAGGCTGTTATCCTTATTAACGGTCAGTATGGTCCTGAGGTTGGTACACAGAACAACTTCCGTTATACCGAGAAACTTCATAAGCCAGTCATTTTCCTTATCAACCAGTTGGACTCTGATAAGTGCGACTTCGACAATGTCATGGTAAACATGAATGCTATCTACGGCTCTAAGTGTGTTCAGATTCAGTATCCGGTAAGCACAGGTGCAGGCTTTAATGCTATCGTTGATGTGCTCTTGATGAAGATGTACACATGGGGACCAGAAGGTGGTATGCCTACAATCGTTGACATCCCTGCAGAAGAGATGGATAAGGCAATGGAACTCCATAAGCTTCTTGTTGAGGCAGCAGCCGAGAACGATGAGACATTGATGGAGAAGTTCTTTGAGGAAGGAGCTCTTTCTGAGGACGAATTGCGCGAAGGCATCCGCAAGGGACTCGTTACACGTTCTATATTCCCCGTGTTCTGCGTTTGTGCAGGCAAAGATATGGGCGTTCGTCGTTTGATGGAGTTCTTGGGCAATGTAGTACCTTTCGTAAGCGAAATGCCGAAGCTTCACAATACACGTGGTGAGGAAATTGTTGCTGATACAAACGGACCGGAGTCTGTTTACTTCTTCAAGACAGGTTTGGAACCGCACATTGGTGAGGTAAGCTACTTCAAGGTTATGAGCGGCAAGATTAAGTCGGGTGATGACTTGACAAACGCTGATCGTGGTTCAAAGGAGCGTATCGGTCAGATATTCGCTTGTGCTGGTGCGAACAGAATACCAGTGGACGAACTCGTTGCCGGCGATATCGGTTGCACAGTTAAGTTAAAAGATGTAAAGACAGGAAACACCCTCAATGGTAAAGATTGCGAATGGCGCTTTGACTTTATCAAATATCCTAACCCTAAGTTCTCACGTGCAATCAAGGCTGTCAATACAGCAGAAACAGAAAAACTTATGTCGGCATTGCTGCGTATGCATCAGGAGGATCCGACATGGCTTGTCGAGCAGAGCAAGGAGTTGCGTCAGACTATCGTACGTGGTCAGGGCGAATTCCATCTCCGCACATTGAAGTGGCGTCTTGAGAACAATGAGAAGCTCGCTATCAAGTTTGAGCCGACACGCATACCTTATCGTGAGACTATCACAAAGATGTCACGCGCTGAGTATCGTCATAAGAAGCAGTCGGGTGGTGCAGGTCAGTTTGGTGAGGTACACCTCATCGTTGAACCGTATGCAGAAGGAATGCCCGATCCTACATCATACAAGATTAACGGACAGGAGTTTAAGATTAATATCAAGGGTCGCGAAGAGATTAACTTGGAATGGGGCGGCAAACTCGTATTCATCAACTCTGTTGTCGGTGGTGCCATCGACGCACGCTTCATGCCTGCTATCCTAAAGGGTATTATGGAGCGCATGGAGCACGGACCATTGACTGGTAGCTATGCACGTGATGTGCGTGTTATCGTTTATGATGGAAAGATGCACCCAGTTGACTCTAATGAGCTTTCGTTCATGCTGGCAGCACGCAATGCATTCTCGGCAGCGTTTAAGGAGGCTGGTCCGAAGATTTTGGAGCCTATTTACGATCTCGAGGTGTACGTACCGAGCGACTATATGGGTGACGTAATGTCTGATCTTCAGGGTCGTCGCGCGCTCATTATGGGTATGGATAGTGAGGCTGGCTATCAGAAACTTCAGGCTAAAATACCATTGAAGGAGCTCAGCAACTATTCAATCTCGTTGAGTAGCTTGACAGGTGGTCGTGCTTCGTTCACAACGAAGTTCGCAAGCTATGAGCTTGTTCCGAACGATTTGCAGCAGAAGCTTATTGAGGAGCACGCAGCAGAGGCAGAGGAAGAAGAATAATCGATTATTATTTTATAGCAAAGACC
>ERZ791794.1017-NODE-1017-length-15947-cov-20.989617_pt1 | contig 15947 bp, 10 predicted proteins | sample MGYA00510312_ERZ791794 | MGnify/ENA primary metagenome ERZ791794 (study PRJEB30046, sample SAMN00791977) | human gut metagenome | study: EMG produced TPA metagenomics assembly of the A metagenome-wide association study of gut microbiota in type 2... | reverse complement strand
CAATTTTGTACAAAACTTCAAACAAGACTACCACAATTTATTCTTTTATGGTACAGTAGGTACTGGCAAAAGCTTTTTGTCGGGATGTATCGCCAGTGAATTGCTGCAGAGCGGGCATTCCGTGATCTATTTCAGTGCTTCCGGGTTATTTGATACCCTTGCCCGTTATACTTTTAACGCCGGGGCAAAGGAAGCTCTCTCCGGATTCTACGAGGATATCTACAGCTGTGATCTACTGATCATTGATGACCTCGGCACGGAGATGACCAATACTTTTGTGGCATCCCAGCTGTTCTCCTGTCTGAACGAGAGACATCTACGCCAAAAAGCTACCATCATCTCCACGAACTTAAGTCTGGAGGAATTGCGCGACCGTTATTCCGACCGGGTATTTTCCCGCATTACCAGTCATTACGATCTGTGTAAGCTCACCGGTCCCGATATCCGTATGTGCAAAAAGCGTATGCAGAATGCATCTGACAATTAATCATTTTATTGTAACCGAACAGTATACAGAATCAGAAAGTGAGGATTACCCCAATGGCGAATCGTGAAGAAAAAAGAAATCTGGAGACCATCCCCGTCGGCTCTCTGGGCATTATTTCCCTGCCCGGCTGTAAGCCCTTAGGAGAAAAGGTAGACCAGTATCTTGTAAAATGGAGAGCTGAGAGAGAAAGCGAGCACAAAGAATCTTTGGCATTTGCAGGTTATCAGAGAGATTCCTATCTGCTGGATGCAAAGGTTCCCCGTTTCGGTTCCGGCGAAGCAAAAGGTCAGATCTTAGAATCCGTCCGCGGTACCGATCTCTACCTGTTAGTAGATGTACTGAACTACTCCATGACTTATTCCCTGTGCGGTAATGAGAATCATATGTCTCCCGATGATCACTATCAGGATCTGAAGCGTATCATCGCAGCAGTCGGTGGTAAGGCCCGTCGTATCACGGTCATCATGCCTTTCCTGTACGAGAGCCGTCAGCACAAGAGATCTTCCCGTGAGTCTCTGGACTGTGCGCTGGCACTGCAGGAGCTGGTAAGCATGGGTGTAGACAACATCATCACTTTCGATGCTCACGATCCTCGTGTACAGAATGCAATTCCTCTGCACGGTTTCGAGACTGTACAGCCTGCATACCAATTTATCAAAGGTCTGCTCCGCAATGTGAAGGATCTTCAGTTAGATTCCAACCATATGATGGTCATCAGCCCGGACGAAGGCGGTATGGGGCGTGCTATTTATGTAGCCAACGTTTTAGGTCTGGATATGGGTATGTTCTATAAGAGAAGAGATTACACCCGCATCGTCAACGGTCGTAACCCCATCGTAGCTCATGAGTTCCTGGGCACTAGCGTAGAGGGCAAGGATATGATCATCATTGATGATATGATCTCCTCCGGTGAAAGTATGCTGGAAGTTGCCGCTGCTCTGAAGGAGCGCAAGGCAAATAAGATCTTCGTCTTCTCCACCTTTGGTCTCTTCACCAACGGTCTGGACAAGTTCGACAAAGCTTATGAGAACGGCATCATCGATAAGGTACTGACCACCAACCTGATCTACCAGACTCCGGAATTACTTCAGAGAGAATGGTACATCAACTGCGATATGAGTAAGTACATCGCTTACATCATTGATACTTTGAACCACGATTCTTCCATCAGTGATCTGCTGAATCCGAATGAAAGAATTCAGAATATCGTTGCAAAATATAAGAAGGGTGAGCTGTAAAGCTCACCCTTCTTATATTAACTTGAGAGTTAGTGAAGAAGCCACGAACGCCCACGGCGAACGGAATGTCCTTCCTCGATGTGAGGTCTCCCGGTGGGAATTTTCTAACGAAAAGTGAGTAGCGGTTCTAATCCGTACGGGCACGGCTCCAGTTGCCATCCATGGCAACATCCGCCTGTCTTTCAACACTTTTCGAGAAAATATCACCACCTCCCGACAAACATCTTCGGAAGGACATTCCATCCGCCGTGGCGTTCTGTGTTTTGGGTCTATACAGAAAAACTGAGTTGTGAGATACAAAATTCGCTGCAAATAACGCATAAAAAGCTGAATATGGGTCTATAGGGAAAAAACTGGCTCTGAGATACTCATTTTGAAGAAATTGAGTATCTAGAAAGCAAATTTTTCGCTATAGACCCATATTGTCTAGTTTTTGTTTTTTACCCGTCCCCAAAAGTACCTACAGGGAAATTTATCTTCTATAGACCCATGAAGTTTTTCAAAAAAACAGTAGCCCGCAGTTAGGGGGAGCTGTTTGCATGTGTTTCCTACTTTTTTGCACATACCTAATTCTTGTTTTTGAATTGTCCGCATGTATTTCTTGATTTTTCGCACATACTAGATTCTTGTTTTTAATTTCCGCACATGTATTCTCAAATGCTCTGCCTAAATAATTGGGATGTTTTTCATAACCCAGCAGAAAAGGACTGCTCCCTCGGGCGTAGATGCGGCGGAGACTGTGAGATTTTCTTGGAAAGTGGTTGAGCCGCAGGGGCAACGCGAACACGATGTTCGCGTTAGCCGATAAGTGCCATGGATGGCAACGTAAAGGCGGCCCCGTCATGGTGAGAAGCACTTGGCCACTTTCCTTTAGAAAATCCACAGTTGTAGCTAGCATCCGAGTCCGGGGCGGGCAGCCCTTTCTGCGTGGATTTTAGAACAACTATTTCATTAACTCTCCATTTACAGCATTCCAAGCGCCGATAGCAACGCACCGATGATAATGCAGAAATCTGAGCAGTTGAAGACGATCTTGCGGAACGCCTGCCATTTCACCGGGAAGCTCACGTAATCCACCACGTAACCTCTGTGAAGGCGGTCATAGGTATTGCTGAATGCACCGCCAAGCAACAGCGCCAGACCCAGTCGCAGCAAATTGTTGCCTCGACGTCCCAGACTCGCAATAAAGACAACGGTCAATATCAGTGTAAATGCCAGTGAAACAGCGGCCACCAGACGCCTTCTCTTCTGTCCGGCATTGAGCATCATGCCTTTGTTATGGTGCTTGCGGATCAGAAGTTTTCCCTTCCAGATTACTCGTTCGTCCCGCTCATCCACATGCGACTCTATATAATTTTTCAGGAAAAAATCTCCCCAGAAAATTCCTGCCAGTATTACAAGGCATACCACTGTCATATGTTCTGCTCCTTTTTCACGCCGTCCGTATTTCCCCCTTGAAATCCGCTTATTCGCGCTCTGTTTTCCGATTCTTTATCTTCAAAAACGCCAGAAGTGCCCCATACAATACTCCGGCCACAGGCCATACGACCCAGGTAATGTCCCAACGCATCGTTGGCAGGCTGATGGCCAGATAAACCGCTGTCCAGACACACCAGTAAATTGCTGTCACATGCTCATACTTCCGGTTGACTGCCTTATTCTCCACAGTATAATCCCCCTCTTGAAGCAATTTCTGAAAACCGCCCCAGATAATACCGGACCACACGAACAGCCATACAGCAATTGCCACTACAATGAGCAAAGCATCCGTAGCAAGGATCACCGCATAACCATTATTCCCGAAAAAAATGGATACTATCAGCAAAGGTACCACTCCCAGGATACACAATACAACACCCAGGGTTATGCAGATCCGGTAGGTTCCCGCAAAGGTTTCTTTTGCTTTCTCCACGATTCCGGATACCCCATATTGCAATGTCAGCTTTTCTTTTTCCAGATATTCATATTTATTGTACGGGATTCCGGTGAGAAGAAATACCGCCACCGCAACTGCCACCATCAGCAGCAGAACGATCACGCCGATTCCTCCCGCAGCATCTTCCGTAAGCGGCCCTCTTCCGGCATCCGCCATTCCCGCCAGCCACAACAGCACAGTAGGGGACACCACACACAAGGCTACCGCCGGAGCAATGTGGGCAGCATATTTTTTCGTAGCTTCCAAAAACGTATTGGCTTCCTCCACCGTGATCACTTTTCCCTCTGTAATCTCCGGTGTCATTTCATCGGCGAATTCCGTCTCTTCCATTTCATCTTTTAATAAGTAATCCGTAGTAACTCCGAACAGCTGGCTCATACTGACAATGCGTTCCAGATCCGGGATTGAGGCTCCACTCTCCCATTTAGATACGGACTGTCTGGAAATGTCCAGGCGTTCTGCCAGCTCCTCCTGGGACCACCCATATTTTTTACGCAACATTACTATTTTTTCTGACAGGATCATTTTCATTTTCTCCTTCTTTTATCAATGTTTTCTTGTGCACACATAGATCGTCGACATAGGAAAATCATAACAAAAGAGCCGGTTGACAACTACCAAGTGCCCTTGAAATTTTGTCAACCGGCAGTTGCGTTTCCGGATTTTTCTGAAATTTTCAGCAATATTATTGTACTTCACGGATCAGACAGTATTGCTTTAACGGGAAATTCTTCTCCATCACACCATATACTTTGAATCCGAACTTTTCATAGAATTCCACGTTTTTTGGATTATGTGTTTCGAGGGAGATCATCAGTTTGTGCTTCTGGGCATAGTCAATGGCTTCCTCTAAAAGTTCTGCCGCAATTCCGTGATGCTGCATGGCGGGATCCACCGCCAGATAAATGATGTGCAGCCGTTGGTTCTGATGCAGCTGATCCGTCCAGCTGGAATTGAGATAATCCTCACCCTTCATAAAATTCCGAAAAGTCTTTAACGAAGGATCCTCCTTGATCAGATAGGAATCCGTCTGTAAAGCAGCCATGGCCTCTGTAAAATAGAACTGAAATACATTGTACGGCTCCGCTTCATCCGATACCACCAATACACTGTTCAGATCCGCGCTATCTGCGAAGATCTCACAGGTCGCATAAAATTCATCCATGTCACATTTAAACAGCTCCGGCATCAGATTTTTACGGACTTCCGGATCCGGAATCAGCGTCTCGTACAACGGATCGTGTGCAAAGCACTGATTCAGCATTTTCTCCACTTTCGGAAGGTCTTCCTTCTGCACACGATATAACTTATCACTTTCCATAATTGTATTTACTGTTATCTCCTTATTATGATGATGTCAGTCCCCAGCTTTGTTGTCTGTGGATCGTTCCGTGGTCTGCTCTCGCCATCATTACAATCCGAATATCTCTGTCACAGATTTCTCCATTTGCTGCACGATATTCATCAGGCTGACCACAAGCTTGCTGCATGCATGCTCCAGGCTGGTAATTTCTTCCCGGTAGTCCATTTCCTTCATACCGGATCCTGTCAGCGTCTCCAGTTGTTTTTCTTTTTGGAGAAGCTGCTTGACCGTTCCATATAGATTTTCATGCTCCGGCAGCCTTCCGTAACCCCATTTCAGGCGATCCTTCGGCTGATGGAATACATAATCCGTAAAATGCCTATATACTTCTTCATCAAAATTAAAGGCATAGGCATTGTTGTCTACCTGATAAAGCTTACGAAGCGCGGAGGAAAGTCTCTGTTCCTTCAGATTTCTCACCGCTCCGCCCAGAAGTCTCAGATTTGCACTGCATATCTCATGAGGATACAACACATTTCCGTACCAGTCAATCTGCACAAAAGCGTCCTGCTCCTGTTTGAACCTTGCAAGCAGCTTCTGTTCCAGTGGTCTGGTCTGCCGGAAAAGTCCCTCCGCCTCGTCGTATTTTCCATCTCTAAGCAACTGTTTGTAGTTACGGTTGTATTCCTCTACCGCTTCATATTCTTCCCGGCATCTTCTGAGTGCCCGGTCACTTAAAGTCTCCAGTTCCTCAATTTTTTCAAGCAAAACCCGCTTTTTCTCTCCCAGCTGCCCCGCCACATCGGCGCGGTAGCAGATCTCCCGACACTGTTCCAATCCCTTGCGAATCCGCTGTACCACCGGTGAAAACTGTAACGGCACCACTGCCGTTTCATCGAGCGCCAGGATCAGCAGGGCAAACAGCTCGTGATGCAGACGATATACCTGTTCATCATAAAACTCATCGTTATCAAACTGAGAATGATAGTGGGTTTCCATAAAGCTTCCGCCGGTGAAATCATTTACCATGGACGGTACACCTGCGATCGCCATGGAAAAATCATCCGACCAGGTCTCGATCGGAGATGTCACTGCCGTCTCTTCCGGATAGGCTATCGTCAGATTCGGCAGATCCGCCAGATATTCCTCCAGGAAGCTGACATATTCATAGCAGCTGCGGATCCTCGCTCTGGTACCATGCGCTAACGCAGGAAGCTCAAAGTTCAGATCTGCGATCACCTTGCCCACCCATTCAGGATGTGCGGTAAATATCTGCTCATAAGCTCCCGTAGACCAGTCGAAATTGGAATCCACAACTCCCCATTCTTCGGATGCCATGGCACAGATCACAATGGTATTGTTCGGTTGAAAACCACTGTCCTGCAACGCCTTTGCAATACCAAACATTAGGGCGACCGCTGTATTGTCATCCTGGAATCCGTCAAAATAGGAGTCATAGTGGGCAGACAAAAGCACCATGCGATCAGGATGTTTTCCGGGAATCCTTCCTACAATATTATAAGTCGTGCAGTTTCTGGTCACCCTGGATTCCGCATCAAAGGTGACCGTTATTTCCTCCTGATCACGCAGCAGCTCCAACAGGCCTGCCGCATCTTTTCTGGAAATGGAAAAAGCGGGAGCATCCTCCGGTCCGGCGATATCCTGTGCATTCAGAGCTTCATCGTCGATTTCGCCGTAGCCGCCGCTCTGCACTGCGATCAGGGCTGCGGCTCCTTTCAGATGTGCCTGGTATACCGGATAATTGATCCACCACTCATCTCTCTGGTTAATCTCCACCAATACCAGTTTATCCCTGACATCTTTTCCCTGATAGTCCGTCTCCGTTCCTTTTCCCAGATACATCATGGAAAATTCTCTGGGGCCATCGGTTACAAAGTTTGTCTGATAGGCTCCTAACTCTGCTGACACGGTCTCTCCGGACGCATTCGTGTAGCTTAACGCTGCCTTATGAAATTCCCAGCCGTCTACCGTCACAGCATCCTTGGTAACCTCAGACAGTCCGATTTTTTCCATTTCTGTCTTCAGCATCTCTCCGGTCTCAAATTCTGCCTTAGAACCTGCCGGGCGATACCCCAGTGTCGGATGTGACCGGTATTGTTCCATTCGCTTTGCCAGTTCATACGAATACGGTATATCCAGATTCTGTAACACTTTTTTCTGTAAAGTCACCCCGTTGTCATGCATATTCTGTCACTCCTGTTTCTATCCTGTCCGTTCTGTCACAGGAACCGTTACTTATTTTTTCACCATAGAATTCATATTTTCAGTAATTTTCTGCAGAATCTCTCTGTTTCTCTCTTCCGCTTCCAGCGTCTCACTGGCATGGGCGGATACTTCTTCCGTAGTCGCTGAGATTGTCTGAACGGAATCCACGATCTCCTGGTTGGCTGTTTTCAGAGCTTCTACTATCTGAAGCAGCTCTCCCAGATTATCCACGATCATATAACTGCTGTCTTCAATTGCCGTGAAGCTGTCCGCCGCACGCATCGTTCCTTCCCTTTGGCTGCCGATGCCATCTATCATCTGGCGAATGACCGTTACCACTTCTCCTATCGCTCCGGATACATTTTGGATCAGCTCTGCGATATTGCCGGTAGCATCCTTTGTCTGAGTGGCCATTCCCGAAATCTCCGTCGCCACTACGGAGAAACCGCGGCCGGCTTCACCGGCTCTGGCTGCTTCTATGCTGGCATTCAGCGCCAGAAGACTGGTCTGATTCGCTATTTTGCTGATGATTTCCACGATGGAATGCATCTCCTGCATATAATGATCCAGCGTTTCCAGCTTCTGTGCCGCCAGCTCACTGTTCCTTGCAGAATCCTCTGCCTGCTCCTTCAGACCTGTCATCTCTTCTTTTCCGGCATCCAGTATTTCTATCGTATGTTCCATATTGTTTCCGATCGTCTCTGCCACTTCACTCACGGTATTTACTTTTTCCTGAATAGCCTCCGTCTGTGCCGTCTGCTGCTGAATCGCCGCGGCAGACTCACCGGAACCTGCAGACACCTCCTCCATGGCTATTTTTGTGCTGTCAAAGGCAGTTTCCAGTTTATTCAATTCCGCTGTGATATCAGCTACTGAAGTCTCCATCCGGCTGCTCATTTCCATGACCTCACGTAAGGTTGCTTCCGTGCGGTCCTGCGCAGCTGTAATGCTCTCTATATTTTCATCAGTGTTCTTCTGGTTGGATATGGTAGCATAGATGGATGTAATGCACAGCAGAATCATTACCGAAATCTGTATAAATCCTGCGTCCTGCCCCAGATAACCAAATCCCCCTTGTGTGGCTCCCAGAAGCACCACCAGGACATTCTCTATCATCGTCCCCACATTAATAAGCGCAAATGCTTTGACATCATGATATGGCATGACTGCAAACATCATGGGAATTACAAATGCATACACCATATTGCACTGCGCCGTAAAAAGCAGCACCGTATAAAACAGTGCGAATCCGATCATTGACAGATGTTTTATAGCTTTTGTCGCATGATTCCTCTTCCAACAAATAAACTCTGCCACAACCGGTATGATTCCAAGAAGTATTAGCACTGCTAACACCGGAGCCGATACTGTGTGTTCAATGAATCCGATCACGCTAATGAAAAGCATACATGCATTGATCACACCATGTGCTATCATAGCCACCCGGTTACTTCGTTCCATCTCTTTCATTTGCATTCTCCTTCTATCCCGTATGATATATTCATAATGTAATTCCTTACACTCCTTATATTGTAATTCATGATGGTATCTCCGTCAATAAACCACACGAAAATGCAGTCCGGTTTTCTATAAAAACCGGACTGCATTTTCTGTTTTTCTGTCATTTATATGTTATCTCCCTGCCGGACAACTTCCGGCCCCCTCTTTATACCTTGAAAACATCCAGTACCTTTTCCAACTTATCCGCTAATGCCAGCAGATTCTCAGAAGAAGTCATCAGTTCTGTCATGGTATCACTCATTCCATGAGCCGCTTGCATGGTACTATCTGCGGATGCTGCATTCTGTTCGGAGATTGCCGACAATCCTTCCACTACATCGCGGATCGCACTTCCGGACTGTCCCAAGACATCCATCTTCTCCCGGATACCGCTGATATGTTGCAGGGAATTCTCCACACCATCCGCTACTGCCGCAGTCTTCACACCGGTCTCCTCTAACTTGCTCTGCTGGTGATTCATGTTGGCTTCCACTTCACCCATGATCTCCACCATTCTGCCGGAAGACTCCATGATATTTTGGATGATCTGCTCAATCTCAGTTGCGGAGCGCTTGGACTGGTCAGCCAGCTTACTGATCTGCTCTGCCACCACTGCGAAGCCTCTTCCCGCTTCCCCGGCTCTGGCTGCTTCAATGCTGGCATTCAATGACAGTAGATCTGTCTCGTCCGCAATATCCTGAATCATGGATACTGCCTTGGTGATATTCTGAATCGCTCCGTTCATATCCTGAATCTGTTCCGCTACCCGCAGGACAGATTCCTTGGTGCTTTCGTTGGAGCCGTTCAGTTCCTTCATGATCTCTTCGGAAGCTTTCTCCGCTTCTGCCATCCTGCCGGCATAATCCGTCAGAGAATTTACTTCGTCGGAGATATACTCGATCTGTTCGCCGATACGTACCACGTTCGTATTGGCATCCGTTGTTTCGTCTGCCTGGTTCCTGGCACCTTCAGAGATCTCCCCTACTGCCTGGTATACGTCGTTGACAGATTCCTGGGTATCCTGCGCCATCTTGATCAGTTTGTTGGAAGATACTGTCAGATTATCCGCGGAATCCTTGATATCCGTCACAATGGTGCGCAGCGTCTTCTGCAATTTCACAGAGATCCGGTAGACATCTCCCAATTCGTCCTTTCTTCGACACTGCTTTTCATCCGGTTCTGCATCCAGTTCTCCGTTCACGATCCTGCCCAGGAAATGCTTCGTCTTCTTCATGGTCTTCACCATGCTTCGGGATAATACGCTTACCAGCACTGCCGCCACAAGAACGCATGCCACAGCGATCAGGATAATATCCTTCACCTGCGTATGAATCGTGTCCTGTACCCCCTGCACCGGTGTTGCCACCTCAATGGCGCCGATCACAGAACCGTCGGAGTTGATCAGCGGCTGATAATACACATAATAATCCACTTCGGAGATGTCGCAATCCTTAAGGAACAGCGGTTCTCCCGTCTGGATCTGCTCGTAGATCTCCGTCTCCAGACCTGTACCGTTGATGCGTCCTCCCTCCGGTTTTGTCAGCGTTGTGATCAGACGCATATTCCCGTACAGGAAAGACACCTGAAATCCTGTCTTCTCCTGCAATCCGTCGATCAGCTGCGTATCTCCGGAGATTGCTACGCCACCCTTTCGCACCTTGCCTCCCTTATCTCTGGTGTAATCACCTTCATACAGATTGGTGTAAGTCTCGTCCACGCTGACGCCTACGATCTGCAATGCTTTCTCGATCTGTTCCTCGATGCCTGCTTCCAAAGCTCTGGAGCCCACGGTCGCCACCAGTGCACACACAATGATCATTGGCAGAAGGCTCAACTCCAGTATCTTTTTGGAGATTGTAAAAAATGGCTTTTTCTTCCCCTTTACTTCCGTTTTCTTGTTCTCTGTCTTCTTCATACTTACCACATCTGCCTTTCTGTAAAAGACTTTATCACATTCGATCTATCTCGAAAACGTTTAAGTATTTTCTCGGCGAAATCATTGTAACATTTTCCATATAGTAATACAATTCGACAAAATTGCAAGTATTTTACTGTCAGATTTGGTTATTTTTCCTTAACGTTAAGTAAAAACAACTTTTTTGTTTACGAAATCGTTAAGTTTTTCTGCTTCCAAACCGGCATGCGCAGTATCTTTATCAATAGCGGAATGATCATGATAAACCACACAATCGGCTCTGCCGCGATGACACCCGGGTAGCCGAACAGTGGAACCAGTGTCGCCGCGATCACAATTTTCCCTATCATTTCCAGAGAGCTGGAGATCAGCGGTACGATCCGCTCTCCAAGTCCCTGCATGGAGTTTCTCACAATACAGATTACCGCTGTCACATAATAGAACAGTGTATCTACCTTCAGATATAATGTGGCATTGTAGATCACTTCCGGAGTTTTGCTGCCGGTGACCAGCCATACCAGCCAGTCACCGATGGTATAAGCAGTCACAATATTAAACGTACACCAGATGCAGGTATAACCGGTTGCCAACAGGATTCCTCTGCGGATCCGTTCGATTTTGCCGGCTCCCAGATTTTGTCCGCAATAAGTCGCCATCGTCTGACCGAAGACGCTGAACATGATCATGAAGATCTCAGAGATCTTGCGGGCTGCCGTATGGGCAATGATAATATTCTGTCCCAGCTTGTTGATGGATGTCTGCAATGTCAATGTGCCGATATTGACCAGCGAGCTCATGAATCCCATGGAAAGACCGGAGCTTAACATATTGCGGAGCATTCCGGCATCCTGCAGCTTCAGATCATCCACACGTATCCGCAGAATTTCATACTTTTTCCACAGATAGACCGCACACACCACCACAGCGATCAGCTGCGACAGCACAGTAGCAACTGCGGCACCCAGCACTCCCATATGTAACACCACGATCAGAAGCAGATCTCCTCCGATATTCAGCACCACCGACACCGCCAGCACGATCAGCGGGGTCACAGTATCTCCGATCGCTCTTAAGGTCGCAGACAATACATCATATAATAAAGTAATAACAAGTCCCGCTATGATCACGGATACATACTGTGTTGCTGTATTCAGCAGATTTTCCGGCACATTCAGGAATCTGAGGATCGGCTGCAAAAATACAAGCCCTCCAAGTGTCAGTACCACAGCTGCCAATAGGCCAAGCACCAGAGAATTACCTAAGGATCTGCGCAATCTGTCCATATCCTTCGCTCCGAAGCACTGTGCCGAAATAATAGCAAAGCCATTGCACATTCCCATCAGGAACTGTACGATCAGATTGCTCAGCGTCGTTGTGGCTCCCACTGCCGCCAGGGCATTATCTCCCAGAAAAGTACCTACGATACGGGTATCTGCCAGACTGTAAGTAAGTTGCAATAAATTGGCCAAAAAAATAGGAAGGGCAAACGTCAGTATCAAAACTGACGGTCTGCCCTTTGTAAGATCTTTCATATAGTTCCTCACTTCTATACTTCCGGAAAAAATATGGATTTTCCCGCGTGATAGGGCTACAGAACTTTTTTAAAACTTTTTCTTGGCATTGTCAAGGTATTTCTTGGTCTCAGCCACCACAACACCATTTAATGCCAACAGTGCGATCAGATTCGGGATCGCCATCAGACCGTTGAAGATATCTGCGATGGTCCATACTGCCTTAACAGTCATGTAGGGTCCAATGAATACGCAGGCAATGTAGATCCAACGGTATACTTTGATCGCCTTCGGCTTCTGACCGATCAGGTATTCCAGGCATCTCTCGCTGTAGTAATCCCATCCGAGGATCGTGGTAAATGCAAAGAATACCAGACATACCATCAGGATAAAGGATGCAATAAAGCTGTTAAAAGGCAGTCCCTGCTGGAAAGCTCTGGTGGTAACATCCACGCCGTCCAGACCTACGTTCCAGGAATCGGTAATTACGATCGTAAGACCGGTCATGGTACAAATGATCAGAGTATCAATGATGGTACCCATCATGGAGATCAGACCCTGTTTGGCAGGAGAGTCGTTCTGCGCTGCAGCCGCTGCGATCGGTGCACTACCGATACCGGCTTCGTTGGAGAAAATACCTCTCGCAATACCCTTCTGCATTGCCATGATAACCGCTCCCAAAGCACCGCCGGCTACGGCACGCATACCAAACGCACTCTGTACAATGGTTACGATAGCTGCCGGAATGGCAGTTACATTAAAGATCAATACTAACAGACAGGCTACTACATAAGTCACTGCCATAAAAGGAACGATGACCTGTGCCACGGTGGAGATACGCTTTAATCCACCGATAACAACCAGTGCCACGCAGATGGTCAAAAGGATTCCGGAGATCACCACGCTCCAGGAATAGTCCATGCCGAAGAGCTGTACGGTATGTGCATTATTTGCATCGAAGAAATTATGTACCGCACTGGTGATACCGTTGATCTGGGTAAAGGTTCCGATACCGAACAATCCTACGCATACACCCATAAAAGCGAAGATCTTCGCCAGCCATTTCCAGCTCTTGCCCATACCGTTTTCGATATAGTAGAAGGGTCCGCCGATGATGTGTCCGTCCTCTGCTACCACACGATATTTCACCGCCAGCAGGCACTCGGAATACTTTGTAGCCGTACCTACCAGCGCAGCGATCCACATCCAGAACAAAGCTCCGGGACCGCCTGCTACAATAGCCGTTGCCACACCAACGATATTACCGGTTCCGATGGTAGCGGACAATGCCGTACACAGTGCCGCAAAGCTGGATACTTCGCCGTCTTCGCCCGACTTTTCATTGGCAATTAAGTGTTTGATTGCATGGGGAAGCTTCGTGATCTGCAAAAAACGAAGTCTGGCTGTGAGAAAAAGGCCGGTAGCCAGAATGAGGACGATCAGGGGGATGCCCCAGACGAAATCATCCACTGTGGTCAGAAAGTTACTAATCATGTCTAACATATTCCCTCTCCTTCCGTCACCTTTTGTGACGTCCTATCGTAGATTGATTTCTTCCGAAGAGAATGGGAATAAGCATATAGATGCTCTGTCCTTTTGCCTGAGAGATTAGCAGCTTTACTGCCGTACACCTTCGGCGCCTTCTATACAGAAATATGAAAATCGCTTTCCGTAGAAGGACTCTCCAGAGTAAATCTTTACCGCACTAAAGCGGCAACAAAATCACAATAGCATACTTTTTCACCCATTGCAACGTTTTTTTATCTTTAGTCATTGATCTGCCCAACACAGACATTGACTTTTATGGTACCTGATTACTATAATATAATTCATATGAATACTAACACAAACAATCACAAAACTTCATATTCCATTACATGTGGACTGTTTTTCCTGATCATGTGTTCTGTGATTTTTACGGTACTGTACTACAGTCTGCCCAAACAGAACCATGAGCCGGCAATATCGGATTATATTGACTTTTCAGAAGGCTGGACCACCTCCGATGGACGCCCCGTTGATTTTTCCCATATCAGCGGCACCTGCACAGTGACCAAGAAGCTTCCTGCGCTGACTCACGACATGACACTTTTCTTTTTTTATAAAAGTTCCAATGTGACGATCCTGATAGACGACCGGCAGATCTATGAGACCATGCAGCCGGAGAGAGTTTTCTTCGGCAAGACACCGGGAGCCTCTTATGTCTCTCTGCCGATCTACCGGGAAGATTCCGGGTGCACGCTCACCCTGGTGATCGATAATCCTTACGGAGACGGCAGTGGCAAGATCAATCATATGTACCTGGGACGTAGTGAAGATATCCTGATAAGCCGCATCCGCGACAAGGCACCCGGATTCGGCATCAGCTTCCTGATCGCCCATCTGGGTCTGGCATTTATCCTGTTTTATCTGCCATTACACAAGAAGCACATCATCGGCAGTGAGATGCTTTATCTGGGATTGTTTGCCCTGAATATCGGTATCTTCATGTTGGCAGATAACCGTATGCTGCAGCTGATCCTGCGTAATAGCCATATTTATCATACAATTGCGGAACTTTTTATGATGCTGATCACCATTCCACTGTTTCTGTACCTTGGCAAAATGTATACAGAGTACTCCCCTGTGATGGTACAGACAGTATGCCTGATCAGTGTCATGGATTTCAGTATACGTTTTTGCCTGAATCTGACCGGCCGCAAGGACTTCCATGAAAGTCTTCGTCTGACCCATATTACTTTTAGCATTCTGATCGCGCTTGTTATCTACGCCATCGGCAAGGGATTTTATCAGAATCAAAAGCAGCATCTGAAGCACAATCTATATCATAACCTTGGAATTCTGTGTCTGTGCTTTGGCGTTCTACTGGATATCCTGCTGCTATGGTTCGGCAGTGTTCCCGAGACCAGCTTCTTCACACGGATCGGTGTGCTTATGTTCCTGATCATGGAAGCAGTCCAGGTTACCCTGCGCCTCATGACCAACTATCAGGAAGGCGTTCGCATGCAACTGCTCAGCCGCCTGGCTTATCGCGATGGCCTGACTGACCTGCTGAACCGTACTTCCTATATGGAAGAATTGAAAAGGCTGGACGCATCCCATAATTTTCATGTGTTGCTGGCACTGTACGATGTGAATAACCTCAAATATGTGAACGACACCTACGGTCACCAAAGCGGTGATGAAATGATCCGCCGGGTAGCGGATACTCTGTTGGCACATCTCGGTTCCTTAGGAAAATGTTACCGGATCGGCGGAGATGAGTTCGTATTTCTGTCGACCGCAGCCGATTCTGAAAAAGAATTTCTCAGGCTGCAAAGAGATTTCGAAGCGTCTCTGGGAGTTCTGAAGCTTCCGGACGGTTCCGAGCATCCCATTACTGTAGCCATGGGATATTCCGTACTGAACCATAACATGCCTCGTTCCATGGACGATGTGGTCCGGGAAGCCGATGCCAAAATGTACGAGGCGAAACGACGAATGAAAACAGAAAATCGATCATAAGCGTTGCAGATCTTATTTCATTTTGTAATGTAACTTGAGATTTAGTGAAGAAGCCACGAACGCCCACGGCGAACGGAATGTCCTTCCTCAATGTGAGGTCTCCCGGTGGGAATTTTCTAACGAAAAGTGAGTAGCGGTTCTAATCCGTACGGGCACGGCTCCAGTTGCCATCCATGGCAACATCCGCCTGTCTTTCAACACTTTTCGAGAAAATATCACCACCTCCCGACAAACATCTTCGGAAGGACATTCCATCCGCCGTGGCGTTCTGTGTTTTGGGTCTATACAGAAAAACTGAGTTGTGAGATACAAAATTCGCTGCAAATA
>ERZ791794.1007-NODE-1007-length-16154-cov-3.099944_pt1 | contig 16154 bp, 20 predicted proteins | sample MGYA00510312_ERZ791794 | MGnify/ENA primary metagenome ERZ791794 (study PRJEB30046, sample SAMN00791977) | human gut metagenome | study: EMG produced TPA metagenomics assembly of the A metagenome-wide association study of gut microbiota in type 2... | reverse complement strand
TGTGGTACAGTACCATGCAGCGGATGAAAATTTTCCAGACTACCTGATTGGCTTTATGGCAGTACTTCTCTTAATAAACATCCTGATTGTTTTCTATGTGGAAGCTCTCCGAAAAAATGAGCAGGAAAAATTCAGAGCGGAATTTAACGAACAGCAATATCGCTTGCAGATGGAGTATTACCAGCAGCTAAAGGAACGGCAGGAAGAAACAAGAGCCCTTTGGCACGACATCAAAAAATATATTCTGGCAATGCAGGCAGTTGCGGAACGCGGGAATCCCGAAGAACTTCACAAAATTGTACGAGATGCAACGGATGCCTTTGAACGTTCCAAAAATATTTCTACGATTGGAAATCCAGTTGTGGACGCACTGTTGAATCAGTATTTACATACAGCAGAAGAAAACGGCATCAAAGTCACTCTGGACGTAACGATTCCAGAAGTTCTATCTATATCTCCGTTATCTTTAAGCATCCTGATTGGAAACACATTCGACAATGCAATTGAAGCTTGTTCTGGCTTGCCGCCAGAGCAACGAAAGATCCATTTGCAGCTGCGCAAACAGTATCGAAGCCTTTTCTATCGCCTTGACAATAAGCTTAGATATTTTGTTAAACAAAATTCTCACAGATGCTATATCTGGTGGAAATGAGTCTATTAGAGCCATTCAGAAGAGATACCCATCTCTTTCTGAAAAAGAAGCTCATGAAATTCTTGCTATGGTTTCAGCGACTGCCCAAAGTAACGATGATAGCGCTGAATTAGTTGTTACAGCGCCACCTTCTTTTGCGTTGAAAACAAAACCGACAAAGGTTACCGTAAGAGAAATGCTTATGGGAGCTAGGAAGAGCATTCTGATTACCGGGTACTCCCTCTCGGATTATTTTGCCGAGTTAGTCGATTGTGTGATTCAAAAGAGCCAAGAAGGCGTTCTCGTGAAATTTTTTGTGAATGACATTGAGAGTCAGAAGGCCTTTGACCGTTTATGCTGCTATAAGGGAAAATTTCTGCGAATTTATAACTATCCAAAACAGGAAGATAAAATGTCTGCTCTTCATGCAAAGGTAATTTCTGTTGATCAAACGGATACGCTGATTACATCCGCAAACCTTTCATATCATGGACAGGAAGGAAATATCGAGCTGGGGGCACGAATCCATTCGAAAGAATTGGCTAAACAAGTAGAGGATATATTTACTTCACTGGTATTCAAAAGGATATTTGTTGAACTGTAAGCTTTATGGAGGTGCGTCAATGAATTTAAGCTTGAAACATAAGCTAATGCTGCAATCATTGAGTCCATTGGCTTTTTTGACTATTGTACGCAATTTCAAATTTACCCCCGTCAGCGAACTTGCTGAAAATCAGTCATATTGGGGAGAGTTTGTTCGCCTTAATAATGTGCTGATTGTTGTGTTTTTGTTATGTGCTACATGGATTTTAGCAGCAGTCATATCTTTTATTTCTTTTACGGCATTTAGATGGACTGATAAGAAACAAGGGTATCAACTTTCTTCCTTCGTAGAAAAAGAGGACGCAAGTTTGAATTTCTTTATGACAATGATTATCCCGCTTTTGATTGATGATGTAGGAACGATTCAGGGAGCGGTAACATTCCTTATTATTGTGGTTATGATGTGTGCGCTGCTAAGCAAAACACATTTGTACTATGCGAATCCTGTGTTGGCAATTTTAGGATACCGAGTCTATGAGGTTACCTTTAAAAGTAACCCTGACTTTAATAATGAAGTTTGCTTGGCTGTAGTAAAAGGTGGATTTCTAAAAAATCCGAGCACAGTAGAATATAAAGTGATTAATGATACAGTCCTCTACATGAAGGAGATGAACAAATGACCAAGGAAGAAATTCAGGCATCGATTAAGTCGATAATGTTTTCTGGTTCAGTCTGCGGGATTGAAATATATGCCTGCCTGCGCGATGAAAGTGGATATCAAACTAAAAAAATCAGGGCAACAGATAAGTTGCTTTCTAGTACGAAAGATAAGGTGGCGGGCTTTATCAATTGTACCTATCTTGCAGATGATGCAGAATTTGACACATCAGAAAATATTGCAGACAATAAGAAAGAATTTTATGAGATTAGTCTGACAGCGAGTTATAGCCCCTTTGCTTTCCTTGATGATGCTGAAAAGCGTACAGAGTACTACTCGGAAAGTGATAGAAATAAACTGTCTGGATTTCTTTTTAGAATTAATTTGAATGACCAGTACTTTTGGGTTTATCAACATATATACTCTGTATCAAGAATTGATCGAAGTAAGAACATAATAGCTAGACTTACTGGAGATACGTACGATGAAATTGATAGCGACATTGTACAGATAGATTCACGAGCAGATATAATTATTTTTTCTTCAAGTGTTGTTACAGCGAAAATGGATCTTATGCAGAGATTTTTTGGGTTTGAGCAATACATACGAGCGGGGGCACAGAAGACGATTGAGATTATTCGCGATCTGGATATTGTAGATAGCCTTGAAAAGTTTGTTGCGTTTGAAAATAAAAGTAAGCTGACAAATGCAAAGAAGTTATTAAAGGCAAAGAATTCGCCTGTTTTACAGATGAAAAAGAACGATTTGTTAGAGAATCTGAAAAAGCATTCTCGCTACAAAACGATGTTCAAGTTTGAAGAAGATCATATTGTGATTTCTTCACAAAAAGAAGCAGCGGCATTTATTAAAATGTTGAATGATGATATTGTTCGGTCTGAACTCACAGGAAAAGAATATGACAGCTCCAGCAAAATGCTTTTGGCTCCAATGGGATCAAGTCAATGACTGACCAATGACAGGAAAATATAGATGAGCGATATAAGAAAGAAGGTTTCTATGTTACAGGTAATGGCAGATATAAAGCCCTATATTATCAACATGATCGCGATGATGACGAAGCGATTTGTAGAGAATGTTCTCAAAAAAGGACAGAAAAATTGAACGGCCGTTTATTGATTTAGGTATGATTAAGCTTAAAATGTAAAAAGGGGGGCCATCATGGAGCTATCAAAAGCAACCAGTGTTAACAGCCGTGCGGAAGAACTGTTTGTTCAGTTGTTCTGTGAGGCGTTTGGCCCGGAAAAGACGGAAAATCTACAAGTGCAATATCCTTGTGTGGATATTTACGGTCGGCACCGTTATATCGATTTTGCGCTGGAATCTCCTGAATCCAAAATTGCGATTGAGATAGACGGCGAAACCTACCATAACCCAAGCAAGGTGTCTGAGAACAAGTATGCGGATGACCTCCTGAAGCAGAACAGCCTGATCTATGACAACTGGAAAGTCTACCGCTGGATCTACAGCCAGCTGGAAAAGCAACCGGAAAAGGTCAAGGATGAGCTGATTACGTTTCTGGGCACCAGCCCCATGTTCAAGGCATTTGAAGCAGACCTGCCGGTGCAGATGGGACAGACCATCGAACTTCGGGATTACCAGCAGGAAGCCACCGAGAACCTGCAGAAGATGCGAGAGGACGGCAAGACCATTGCGCTGCTGTACCATGCAACCGGCGTGGGCAAAACTATCACGGCTGCAACGGACGCCACCGCCGACGGCCTGACGGCAAACGCTATCCCCAAGGGGCAGGAAGTGCTCATCGTGATCGGGGAGGGGCTGGAGAAAGAACGGATTGAGTGAGATTAAAGGGATAAGGCGGATCCCCCGTATATCGTTGTATCTTTCCATAAATAGTTTGTCTCCCGCCCAAAGTAGGCGTATAATAGGGGAAAAGAAACGCTAAAGGAGAATTCCCTATGAACGGCACCGCATTGCGCAAACCGACTGCCCGGCGGGTGGTGGGCATGGTGGCGGGCATCGTCATCATCGCCCTTGGCATTGCGCTTTTCAAGCAGTCCCACCTCGGCAACGACTCCATCAGCGCCCTGAACATGCGGCTGGCGGAGCTGCTCGGCATCTCGCTGGGCACCCAGAACCTGTGCACGAACATCCTGTTTTTCCTGCTGGAATTCTGGTTCGGGCGCAAGTACATCGGCCTTGGCACCTTCGTCAACGGCATCGGCATGGGGTTCATCGTCACGGCGTTCTATGACCCCATTCACGCCCACTTCGGCGACGCGCCGTCGCTGGCGGTGCAGTTGGCGTGGGTCATCGCGGCGGTGCTGGTCACGGCGCTGGGCGCTTCGCTCTACCAGACCGCCGACCTCGGCATCGCGCCCTACGATTACCTTTCCCTCGGTCTGCGGGACTACACACCCTGCCCGTACTTCGGGTGCCGCATCTTCACCGATGCGCTCAGCGCCCTGCTGTGCTGGCTGTTGGGTGGCCTTGTGGGCCTTGGCACCTTGATCTGTGCGTTCTGCCTTGGGCCCTTCATCCAGTTCTTCGATCGGACGTTCTCCCAGAAGGTGCTGCAATACAAACCGAACAATTGAGAAACCCCGCGGCGTCAAATCATACGCTGCGGGGATCTTTTTTATTGCTGCCGTTAAGCAGAAAATGAAAATGAAGGAGATTTATCTTTCAAAACCGCCTGTGGACTGCTGCGGCGATGGGGAGCCATAACAAACCCATCAGACAGGCTTTGGAAGAAGTAAATTTTTCGAATCTGCTTGTAGAAAACGGCGGTCTATGATAGCATGAAATCAAAGAAAAACAGGAGGGCTTACACATGGTTTTACTGGTTGTGGATACACAGAAAGGTATCGTGGATGAACGCCTGTATGCGTTTGAAAAGTTTGTCAGCAACATCAGGAAACTAATCCGGACTGCCCGCGAACAGGGAATCGAGGTCGTCTATGTCCAGCATGACGATGGACCCGGCACTGGCTTTTCCATCGGGGACGATGAATTTGAGGTCTATTCCGAATTTGCACCGCTGCCGACTGAAAGACGGTTCGTCAAGACCGTATGCAGTGCGTTCAAAAAAGAAAGCGGTCTGCTGGAATATCTGACGGAAAAGGGCGAAAAAGATGTGATGGTCTGCGGCATCATGACCGACTTCTGCATCAATGCAACGGTGGAGGCGGGCTTTGAGCATGGCCTGCACATGATCGTTCCTGCCTATGCAAATTCCACGCAGGACAACGAGTATATGACAGGGGAGCAGAGCTACCACTATTACAATGAATTCCTCTGGCCGGACCGCTATGCCGATTGTGTGCCCATGGACAAGGCGCTGGAGCTGCTCAAAAAGTGAGGTGTTTACAATGATTTCTGAAAAAGTAAAAAATCAGATTCAAGTGGTGCAGGGTGATATTACCAAGCTGGACTGTGACGGCATCGTGAATGCGGCCAATCGCAGTCTGCTGGGTGGCGGCGGTGTGGATGGTGCCATCCACCGGGCAGCAGGGCCGGAACTGTTGGCGGAGTGCCGCACGCTGCATGGCTGTCGCACTGGAGAAGCAAAAATCACTAAGGGCTACCGGTTGAAAGCAAAGTACATCATTCATACGGTAGGCCCGATTTATTCCGGCACAGCAGAGGATGCCGCGCAGCTGGCGGACTGCTACCGCAATTCGCTGGAGCTGGCAAAGTCCTACGATATCCACAGCATCGCCTTCCCGGCAATTTCTACGGGCGTGTATGGCTATCCGCTGGATGCCGCCACCCAAATTGCGGTGGATACAGTGACCGATTGGCTGCAAAGCCACGTCGACTACGATATGAGGGTCATCTTCTGCTGCTTTGATGCCCGGACGGAACAGGCGTATCAGACAAAAATGGAGTAAATATTGAAATACAGAGAAATCGTGGACGGCATTTTTCTTGACCGCCCCAACCGTTTTATTGCCCATGTAGGTGTGAATGGCACGGTGGAAACCGTCCATGTCAAAAACACCGGACGGTGCAAGGAGCTGCTGCTGCCCGGTGCGGCGGTGCGTCTGGAAGTGTCGGACAACCCGAAACGCAAGACAAAATATGACCTTGTGGCGGTCCGCAAGCAGGAACTTGGCTGGGTCAACATGGACAGTCAGGCACCCAACAAGGTGGTAGGAGAGTGGCTTTCCAAGCAGGAGTTTGACCTTGTCAGGCCAGAGTTTGCTTACGGCAAATCCCGTATTGATTTTTACATGGAAAAGGGCGAACAGAAATATCTGCTGGAAGTCAAAGGCTGCACATTGGAAGTGGGCGGCATTGGTTATTTCCCGGATGCACCCACCGAACGGGGCGTGAAGCACTTGCGCGAGTTAGCGCAGGCGCAGCGGGCAGGGTATCGGTGCGCAGTGGCTTTTGTGATTCAGATGGAAGGCATCACCGAGGTGAGGCCGAATGTTGGCACGCAGCCGGAGTTTGGCACAGCGCTGGCTGAAGCGAAAGCCGCAGGCGTGAGGGTGCTGTTCCTGCTTTGCCATGTTGGGTGGGACAGTCTGGAAATCGTGGAGCAGCGAGAAGGGTGAAAAGAGAGGGAACAAAAGAACACGCCACTTGCGTTTGTTAAACACAGATGGTGTTTAATTTGTTGCGATGAATCGTAAAAAAATGCTGTCTGTGAAAAATGTAGAAAATCTGATGTGTTTGTGTCACAAAGTAAGACATATTGATTTTTTTCAAATGAATTTATGAGTAAATATGCACGAAGTTGGCGAAATAATACCTTCTTGTGAGTTTGTTGCTTGAAAATTGTTGCGATACGACGGAAAAAAGGACTTGACGGAAAAAATACTCTGTGGTAATTTATGAGCAAATTCGCTTTTGTGAAATAAAGTCGAATTTGAATCCGCATGCATTATCCTGGTATGCGGAAAAGGAGAAAGCATCTTTATCGCAGGGAGGATTGCAAACAAAACCCAGTTCCTCCGCCCAAACCGCTGCGTAGCAGCAGAAAGGACGACCGAATATGAGTTATGACAAAGTGCAAGTCGGCAACAGAATCCGTGGAAGCCGCCTCGAAAAAGGCTGGACGCAGGAACGGCTTGCAGCAGAAGCTGAAATTTCAGTGCAGTAGCTTCGCGCATTGGAAAAAGGACAGCGCAATCTGGGAGTAGACCACTTGGGACGCCTGTCGGACGCAATGGGAGTCAGCAGTGATTTCCTGCTGAAAGGTTGTTCTGAAAACAGTACATTGGTTTGCAAGATGCTGGATGACCTCAAGAAAAAATTGCAGCCGTCAAAGTAAATCGCAGAAAAATGAGCGGTTTTGCCGCAAAAACAGTATATTTTAGCGCTTTACAGCAATGAAAGTACTTGCTATAATATCGCCATGGCGCAAGTTTCAGTTGCGCAAGAGGGAAAATTGTCTGAAATGCATTAAAGGCTGATAATACTCCGTGAGCTGCTCACAAGAGCAGCTCCATCGAGTCGCGGTCATTGTGCATTTTCAAGCTGAAAACAGGCCGGGACTCGGAAAAGGAGTCTCGGCCCGTTTGTGTTTTCGGCGCAAAGGAAAGGATTGAACAATGCGATTTGATGCAAAAGAATTCGGCGGACGTATCCGCGATTTGCGGAAAGAGAAGGGGATTACACAGGAACAGTTGAGTATAATGCTGAACGTTAGTGCGAACCATCTTGCAAAAGTTGAAACGGGAAGCCGCTGCTGCTCGATTGAGTTGCTGCAGGATCTTTCGTCCTGCCTGAATGTCAGAACGGATTATCTGCTGAACGGAGATGCACCGCATAACAACCATCTGAGGGAAAGACTGACGTTTCTTGCACAGGAATTAGAAAAGATTACGGTGGACCTCCCGGTATGGGGATAGGAAAAGCAAAATCCTCTTTTTCAATGCCCAAAAGCGTGGTAGAATAGGTAAAAGATTCAGTATCTGAAAAACGGAGCGCGCAACAATGAAGATTCTGGTCAGCGCCTGCCTGCTGGGCGAAAACTGCAAATACAGCGGCGGAAACAATTACAATCAGGCGGTCTGTGATTTTGCGCGGGGGCATCAGGTGGTTCCGGTCTGCCCGGAGGTTTTGGGCGGCCTGCCCACACCGCGGTGCCCGGCGGAAATCGTGCAGGGCGTTGTCACGAACAAAGAGGGCATCAATGTGGACCGGGAGTTCCGGGCAGGTGCAGCCAAGGCCCTTGCCATTGCAAAAGAAAATGGGGTGGAGCTTGCCATCCTGCAATCCCGCAGCCCCAGCTGCGGCGTGAAGGAAATCTACGACGGAACGTTTTCCGGGACAAAGATTCCCGGACAGGGTGTTTTTGCCAAGATGCTGATGGACGAAGGCGTCCGTGTTCTGGATGCCGGGGAATTGCCTAAAATTATCTTGAAAAATGAGGACGGAAAATGTCAATCAAACTGATTTGCAGCGACATTGACGGTACGCTGCTGCAATACGGCAAAAAGGAACTGGAAGACGAGATCTTTGAGCAGATACGGGAGCTGCATCGGCGCGGTATTTTAAGGACTGCCGCCTGAATGAAATCGAGTGGGCACCGCTGATGTCCAACGGTGCCTTCCCGGACCCTATCCACACGCTGAAAGAGTGCAGCCTGAAATATAACACCTTCACCGAAATGAACTTTAACCGCTTCGACTTTTCGGACGGCAACGAAATTGTCGGCTCCATGTTTGCCAAATGCGAGATGCAGCTGGCGAATTTCAAGGGTGTAGAACTTCACGAAACGGAGTTCTACCAGTGTGATCTGCGCAAGGCGGATTTCCGGGATGCCACCGGCTATAAGGTGGATATTCTGGGCAGCCGCCTGAAAGATGCAAAGTTTTCCCTGCCGGAAGCAGTGAATCTGCTGGCAGATTTGAAGATCAAGCTGTCGTAAGAAGGAGAAAAAATGCGTCAACTCATCATTGCACGAAAAGATCTGCAGATGTCTCCCGGTAAGCTGGCGGCGCAGTGCTGCCACGCTTCGCTGGCATTCCTCACCGACCCCATCGGTATGGGACAGGGCGTGAAACCCATCGAGAAAGACGGAGAAATTACCGGCTATCGGGCAGAAATCATGTTGGAGAAAGCAACCTATGAAGAATGGTTCGATGGCTCTTTTACCAAAACTATCTGCGGGGCAAAGAACCGCAATCAACTGCTGAAAGCAAAGACAATTGCCGAGGAATTGGGCCTTGTGGAAAACAAAGACTTCTTCCTTATCCGGGATGCCTGCCACACCGAGTTGGAGCCGGAAGAATTTGATGAAAACGGAGAAGGCATGACCCTGACCTGCATCGGTTTCCGCCCGCTGCCGGATGAAATTGCACATCAGATCAGCCATAAGTTCCATTTGTATTGATAGAACTCCTTTATTTTATAAGCATTTTCCACAGTTGCTGCAGCCGTTGCAGATCAACTTGCTGCCGCAGGTCTCGCAGTTTGCGCGGAAATGGGGCACATAGAGATCTTCCTGCGGGATGGGGTAACCCCAGTCGTCCACGAGGTCAAAATGAATGGGCCTGCCCTGATAGTTCATGCCGGATTTACAGGCCATTCGGCTTTGCAGCTGCTTGCTGGGCAGGTGGTAGCGTTTACCGTCTTTGATGAACACGGTGCCGGTCTCGATAAAGCAGAAGGTCACGTTGGCATCCACACATTCCTGCCGGAGCGATTTGACCCAATCAAAATTGCAGGGGCGGGCACCATCGTAGTTTTCGCCGCCGCAGATGACCTGCTCGATCTGCCCGGCGGAAAGGTACTGCCGGATGCTTACTGGCCCGATGAAGGGCGCGCACATGATGCCCTTGTGCTTGAAGGGCAGGTCAAACAGAATGGGAATGCGCTCATCGGCGCGGCGCTGATTTTCACAGGTGACGTTGAAAAAGATGTTGTCCCAACCGCTGCCCCAGTCCGGCGGCAGGCACTCCCGTACCCGCTGCGGCCGTTTGGTGAGCAGAAAAAACACCACATCGCTGCGCTGGCGCATGATGTCCCACGCCTCAACTCGCCACGGGTCGGCTGCTTCCAAGAAGAAATCCGAGGTCATGCAGACCCGGATCTGCTCACCACTCTGGATTTTGTAGTGTCCGGTGCGGTCTTTCTGGAGCGGATAGGAAAAGCCGCTTTTCGTTTTGTAGATCTCGGCTCCGTTCTGGTCCCGCATCCGGTCGAGAAAATACATGTAGCAGTTCTGGCAGCCCTCGCTGCACTTGACGCAGCCGTGCCATGGATTCCAGATGTCGTGCAGGAAGCTCACCTTCTTTCAGTACCTATTATTATAATAGCTGCGCGGACAGGAAACAAGAGCACCCCTTGCACCGCCCCGCCGGATGTGATAAGATTAAACAAAATTTAATAACGCTTTGTATGAAAACAACTTTAGATAGAATTCCAGGATGATACAACAGAAAGGAATTTGACTATGGCACGATATAGCGTGAATAATTATACGGTGGATGTGCTTTTGGCGGATATAAAATCCGGTAATATTGCGATTCCGGAAATGCAACGTCCATTTGTATGGGACGCAACGCAAGTGCGTGATTTGATGGATTCGCTCTATAAGGGCTTTCCGGTCGGATATATTATCGTATGGCAAAATCCAAGTGTAAAGTTGAAAGACGGAACAGTTGCAATAGGGAAAAAAGTTCTGATCGACGGGCAACAGCGTATTACTGCTATGGCGGCTGCAATTGTGGGACAGGAGGTTTTAGACAGCCACTATAAATGAAAACGGGTCTGTATTGCGTTTAACCCCATTGACGAAATATTTGAAGTAGCAAATTCCGCAAATCAAAAAAGCAGTAAATGGATTCCGGATATTGCAAAAGTGCTGGATGTGTCCTTTGGTTCTTTTTCTTTTGTGATGGAATATTGCCAGAAAAACGGAATTATGGACAAAGCACAGGAAATCAATGACACAATCAATCGGTTGAGGGCAATACAAAATAATAGCATTGGTGTTATTACGCTGGCAGAAGATTTGGATATTGACAGTGTAACGGAAATTTTTATTCGAATCAATTCTAAGGGTGTGGTTCTGTCGCAAGCAGATTTTGCAATGTCTAAGATTTCTTCGAATGAAATATATAATGGAAATGTGACCCGAAAAACGATTGATTACTTCTGTCATTTGTTGGAGTCTCCGGAGGATTTGAAAGAAATCAAGAAAAATGATGCTGAATTTGCGGCGAGACCGGAATTCGAAGCTATAAAGTGGGCAGCTGCAAAGAATGCACCGATTTATCGCACATGTTATACGGATATTCTTCGTGTTGCATTTACATATAAATTCAAGCGAGGAAAGCTAGCAGATTTGGTTAGCTTGCTTTCAGGTCGAGATTTTGAAACGCGTGAATTTAAGATCGAAATAGAAGAAAGGTCGTTCAATCAATTACATGAGGCAGTTCTGCAAGCGGTGAATCAGACAAATTACGAACGGTATTTGATGATTGTGCGCTCAGCGGGAATTGTGAAAAAATCGCTGATTCGTTCACAAAATGTTTTGAACTTTGGCTATGCGCTTTTTCTTGCACTTCGTGAACGAAAAGTGGATAGTAATCAAATTGAAAAGATTGTACGCAAGTGGCTGGCTTTGTCTATTTTGACGGGAAGATATTCTTCTGGCTCGCCAGAGTCTGCATTTGATTACGACATTAAGAGATTCTTTGCTTATGATGATCCGATGCAGTACCTGAATATCACAGAGGCGGGCGAATTATCTGAGGCGTACTGGAAGGTAAATCTTGTTCAACGGCTGAACACATCGGTTGCGAGCAGTCCATATTTTAATATGTTCCTTGTGGCACAGGTCAAGGCACACGATAAAGGCTTTTTGTCGATGGAAATTGATATTGAGTCCATGTTGGAAAACAGAGGCGATATTCACCATTTGTTCCCGAAAAATTACTTGATAAAAAATGGAATTGTGCAAGCACAATACAATCAAATTGCGAATTATGCTTTTATTCAACAGGAAATCAACATTAAAATTAAAGATAGTTCGCCAGCCCACTATATGACTGAAGTGATAGGGCAATGCAATACGAAAAAGCCTGTTTATGGTGGAATCATAGAACAAGATAGGCTGGCTGAAAATCTTAAACAGAATTGTATTCCAGACGGATTTGAAAGCATGGAGATTGGCGACTATCAGGATTTTCTACAAAGGCGTCGAGAACTGATGGCCGAGAAAATACATCAATACTATGATTCTCTCTGATTTCAAAGGCGAAACTTGATATAAAGGGATGCACTTCGCAATGCGATCTCTCTGGGCGGCGACAGCGACACCCTTGCCTGCATCACCGGCGGCATTGCCGAAGCTTTTTACGGGATGCCGCAGGAACTGCGGGACGAGACTTTGAAACGTCTGCCGGAGGATATCCGGGAAGGATATGAGCTGTTTCGGTGGAACATCGGCCAGAGATAAGACATTCGGAGAACTAAGGAGCGGATACAACACACTCGTGATGTGAAGTATCTGCTCCTTGGTTTTTAATAAGACTCGATGAAGGGCGTCTTGCATCGGCCTGAAAAATCCGATATACTGAACCCAGAGAGTATATCGAATTTTTTGGGAAAAGGAGAGAACGGTATGGAACATCTTTATGAAAAGGCACTGGAAAGTGCGGAATATATCAAGACGCACACGAAAAAGCGCCCGAAGATCGCGGTGGTGCTGGGCTCCGGCCTTGGCAAGCTGACCGCGGACTTTACGGACACGGAAGAACTGTCCTACAAGGATATCCCCAACTTCCCGGTATCCACGGTGGCAGGACACAAAGGCGCATTGTTGGCTGGCAAGCTGGGGAACACGGAAGTCTACGCCATGGAAGGCCGCTTCCATTTCTATGAGGGCTACTCCATGAAGGAAGTCTGCTACCCGTTCTATGTGTTCAAGCTGTTGAGCGTGGAAAAGGTGGTGTTGACCAACGCCTGCGGCGGCATCAACCGGGAGTTTGCGCCGGGCACCCTGATGCTCATTACCGACTTCATCAACATGATGGGCACGAACCCCCTCATTGGCCCCAACGATGAGCGCTTCGGCCCCCGCTTCCCGGACATGACCGAACCTTACAGTCTGGAACTGCGAAACCTTGCCAAGCAGACCGCCGATGAACTGGGCATTGCCTACAAGGAGGGCGTTTACATGGGCTTTATGGGCCCTTGCTATGAAACGGCGGCTGAAATTCGCGCCTTCGCGGGGATGGGAGCCGATGCCGTGGGCATGAGCACCGTGCCGGAAACCATGGTCTGCAACTACATGGGCATGAAGGTACTGGCCGTCAGCTGCATCACCAACATGGCCACCGGCATCCAGACGGTCAAGCATAGCCACGCCCGCGTGCTGGAGATCGCAAATCAGGCAGGCGATACCCTGTGCCGATGGCTGGGTGCGGTGATTCAGAGAATGGAGTAAAAAAGATCTGCAAAGACCTGAAGGGCATCAAGGCCGATACGGTGCTGAGTCCCTGCCCGGAGTGCGACCGCAATGCAGTGCTGGCCTTGGGTGCTGGATGAGCAGTCGAAAATATGAAACAGGCGTGCAGAAAACAACCCTTCTGATCACTTTTTGCTGAAAAATTGCTGCGAAAAGTAATATACCTATTGACATGGTATGTAAATGGGCATATGATACAGGCAATTCGTCGAACAAAAAAGTGAAAGGAAGGGTTTTGTTATGCCCAGAATCAGCGAAATCAACCCGGAAACTGCACCGGAAGCGATCCAGAAAATCATTGCAGACCATCTGGCGGACGGCCACGCTCTGACCGCAGAAAAGCGCACATTGCTCCACAATGCAGCGGCATTCAATACTGTGGAGGCCGGTTCTTATGCGCTGGATGATGAACTGCAGCGGCTCATCGGCAAGCGTGCAGCCGATTTTTACGAATATGCTATTTCCCAGAAAAACGGCTGCCTTGTGTGCAGCATTTACTTCCAGAATCTGCTCAAGAAAAACGGCATCGACTTTGAGAATTTTGCATTCACTCCCAAAGAGGAGATACTGATCGAATACGGTCAGGCCATTGCAGAGAACCCCAAGCATGTGCCGGAAGAACTGTTTGCAAAGCTGAAGGCAAACTTTACGGAGGAAGAGATCGTGGTCATCACGGCGATGGGCGTGATGATGATCGCCAACAACTACTTTAACGACATTCTGGATGTGACGCCGGACAAGCTGGTTTGAGCCGAAAATCGGGAGGGGAGAGCAATGGCAGGACTGGTGCATTCCATCGAGGAACTGGTGGGGCGCACCCCGCTGATGGAGCTGGACCGCTTTGAGCGGCAGCAGCAGTGCGGGGCGCACCTGCTGGCAAAGCTGGAGTTCTTCAACCCAACCGGCAGTGTGAAAGACCGGGCTGCGCTTTCCATGCTCAATGCTGCGGGCGGAAGGACTGTTTCTGGGCACATCGGCAGCAGCGGCTTTGCACGCAGCGGTGCAGGTGGGCCGCAGACCGGAGAATCAGGGAAAGAACATCGTGGTCATCGTCCCGGACAACGGCATGAAATATCTGTCTACGCCGATGTACCGGCAGAAATGATAAAAACACGATGATACGACTGAATTTTGAAAAGATTGCATAGGATTTTATAAAAGTATTATTCTTTCATGAATTTTAGCACTCTTCTATTGACACTGCTAATTAACGGTGCTATAACAGTGGCGTGCTCAGGAGGAAGGGCAAAAGGAGAGCCGCTAGGCTCCCCGGAAAGCCCTTCTGAATGGACGCTTCAGATTTTTTGCCCCGACCCGAACGCCGGGATTGGAGGAATGATTTATGCTTATGCCGACTGTTTTCCATGAAAACCTGTTCGATGATTTCTTCGATCCGTTCTGGAATGACGCTGCACTGGAACGTATGATGAACCGTGAGGCTCGTGATACCTTTGGTAAGCGCGGTGCAAACATGATGAAGACCGATGTCAAACAGACGGACAACGGCTACGAAGTAGCGGTTGATCTGCCGGGCTGCAAGAAGGAAGACGTTCAGATGGATCTGAACGACGGCTACCTGACCATTCAGGCAGTGCGCAGCCACAGCAGCGACGAAAAGGATAAGAAGGGCCGCTATCTGCGGCGCGAATCCTTCTCCGGCACCTGCGCACGCAGTTTCTACGTGGGCGATGTGAAGAAGGAAGACATCCACGCAAAGTTCGAGGATGGCGTCCTGCACGTTGAGCTGCCTGCTCCTCAGCAGACGAAGGCTTTGCCTGAGAACCCGAATCTGATTGCAATCGAGTAAAACGCCGGTCGTGTGCGCCAAAGCACAACGCACATAAGATGCCCCCGGAGAGCCGCAACAAGCCCTCCGGGGGCATTTTTGTTTCGCTATCTTTTCCGCAAGGGAAAAACATGGTATACTGAGAACAGCAACTCAGAATTTATGGAGGTACCTCACTATATCCTGTGAGCCGGGACAGCGGCTGACTTTTGCGGTATACTCCGTTCGGAAAGATCAAGGCGCATGGAGGTAAAAAGCATGCTGACCTATACCTATGTTTCAGAGGGAACGTTTGCCCTGATGGAAAAACCAAAGCCGGTGCTGCAGCACGAGCGGGACGCCATTGTAAAGGTGACCCTTGCCAGCATCTGCTCCAGCGACCTGCACATTAAGCATGGCAGCGTGCCCCGGGCGGTGCCCGGCATCACCGTAGGGCACGAGATGGTGGGCATCGTAGAAGAAGTGGGCAGTGCGGTGACCAATGTGAAACCCGGCGACCGGGTGACGGTGAACGTGGAGACCTTCTGCGGAGAGTGCTTTTTCTGCAAAAAAGGCTTTGTGAACAACTGCACCGATCAAAACGGCGGCTGGGCGCTGGGCTGCCGCATCGACGGCGGGCAGGCCGAGTATGTCCGGGTGCCCTTTGCGGATCAGGGACTGAACAAGATCCCGGACGGCGTTACCGATCGGCAGGCGCTGCTGGTGGGCGATGTGCTGGCCACCGGCTTTTGGGCGGCACGCATCTCGGAAATCACCCCCGAGGATACCGTGCTGATCCTCGGTGCAGGGCCGACCGGCATCTGCACGCTGCTGTGCGTCATGCTGCACAGCCCCAAGCGCATCATCGTCTGTGAAAAGGACGCAAGCCGCCTGCAGTTCATCCGTCGGCACTACCCGCAGGTGCTTACCGTGCAGCCGGAGGACTGCGCCGCCTTTGTGCGTGCCCACAGCGACCACGACGGGGCCGATGTGGTGCTGGAGGTGGCAGGGGCAGACTCCACCTTCCGGCTGGCATGGGAGTGCGCAAGACCCAACGCCATTGTGACCGTGGTGGCGCTGTACGATAAGGCGCAGACCCTGCCGCTGCCGGAAATGTACGGCAAAAACCTCACCTTTAAGACCGGCG
>ERZ791794.999-NODE-999-length-16269-cov-7.127051_pt1 | contig 16269 bp, 13 predicted proteins | sample MGYA00510312_ERZ791794 | MGnify/ENA primary metagenome ERZ791794 (study PRJEB30046, sample SAMN00791977) | human gut metagenome | study: EMG produced TPA metagenomics assembly of the A metagenome-wide association study of gut microbiota in type 2... | reverse complement strand
CGGTTATTCACATTCGCCCCCTTCGGGGACGGTAGAATGCTACTTGCGAAACTTCAATAGATAATAACAAGATAAACGACAAGAATATGAAAACAATGAAGATCATGAGACGATTGATGGGATGAGCTGCCGCCATTCTGGCGCTGTCGGCATGCTCCGAGTCAGAAGACCTCCTCTCTGCATTCCACAGCGACCCTAACGCTGTGCGCATCACTGCGCAAGTAGGTAAAGCATCTGCCGATGGCTTCACCCGCAGCAATCCGCTGGGTACTGCTGAAGAGCAGGCGAAATTCAATGAAAATGATGAGATTAGCGTCCAGGCTGAAGGCCAGGATGCCGTGACTTATAAGTATGACGGCAAGGAATGGCAGCCACAGGGCAACAAGTTCCTGAAATGGGAAAGCAATGAGATGAATTTCACCGCCTACTACCCTGCAACGTTCAATGGTACCATCAACCAGCCTACGGAATACAACAGCCTAAAATCGCTTGCTGCCGCCGACTTCATGTCGTATAGAGGTGAGCAAAGCAATACCAATGGCAATCAACTCACCCTCACCATGAAGCGTGAGATGGCGAGAGTGGTTGTAGAGATTGCTGGCTTCAACGACCAGTATACGAAGAATACTACAGTCAACAGCCTCAGCATCTGTGGTGTGAAAGCGTATAAGCACAGCGATAATAAGTTCTATGCCCTTATCGATCCAAATTATACCCCAAGCACCACCGCTCCCTTCCTCTCTCTTGAAGTAGCAGATGGAGAAAGCAAAACAACAGAAACGCTCACCACCATCCCTACTACTTTCGTAGCCGGCAAGAGCTATACCTATAAGCTCACCGTTGGTAAGAACAAGATTTCCGTTTCCGGTATTAGCGTTACACCATGGAATACGGGGACAATTACTGAAGGTAGTAAAGCAGAACAAATCATCCCATACGTCACCTTTAAGGCAGAGGGACCTCAAAAATTTAAGATGACAACCTATGGCAACTATAAAATCTCTGGGCTTGAGTATTCTGTAAATGATGGCGAATGGGAAAATGTTGTGGCAGATAAAGAAGTCGCCTTCGGTGGAGCAAATGGCACCCTTCGTTTGCGTGGCACGAATACAAATGGAACTATGTCTGCACAGGATCCAGGATATTCAACCATCACATTTACTGATAAAACTGTAAATGTAGCTTGCACAGGCGACATCCGCACGCTGCTGGACTGGAGAAACTATAGTACAGTAGATACCCAAAATGCCAGATTCTGTAATTTGTTCGAAAAATGCAGTGTATTAACCTCTGCCCCAGAATTGCCTGCTAAAACATTAGCAACTAACTGCTATAATGGCATGTTCTATGGTTGTACAAGTCTCACATCTGCCCCAGAATTACCTGCTGAAACGTTAGCTGAAGGCTGCTATTCTAATATGTTCCTAGATTGTACAAATCTCAATACAGCCCCAAAATTACCTGCTAAAACGTTAGCTGAAGGCTGCTATTCTTATATGTTCCTAGGTTGTACACATCTAAATACAGCCCCAGAATTGCCGGCTACAATATTAGCTAAAGCCTGCTATGAACGTATGTTCGAAAGGTGTATATATCTCAATACTGCCCCAGAATTGCCGGCTACAGAGTTAGCTGAAGACTGCTATTCTTATATGTTCTGTGACTGTAGATCACTTCAAAAAGCACCATCATTGTCTGCTGAAACGTTAGCAAGCGGCTGCTATTATTATATGTTCAAGGAATGCACAATCTTGTCATCTGTCACTATATTGGCACCAAGCAACCAAATCTTAGAAAAATGCATCGGAGGTTGGTTGAGTGAAGCAGGAACAAAGGAAGGAATAACACGTACACTCATAGTAAAAGATGAGGCTGCTTATAATGCGTTGGTAGATTATCTTCCTGACGATTGGAAGAAAGACGCTGCAGGTACTACCGTGCAGTATGGAATTAAAAATGAATAAAATAGAATCCCTTCGTCGCCACACGCCCTGGGCTAGGAGCTTCTGCCCTTTCAGGGCGTGCTGCACAAAACTTGCTTCTGCCCTTTCAGGGCGTGTGGCACAAAAGGATGAGGCTGACTGATTATGCGTACTAAAATACAAAAATGAAATGTATAATTTATAAATAAAGAATAAACATGAAAACAAAGTATTACATGATTGCTCTTGCAGCAATGACCATGACTCTGGGCAGCTGCTCAGACAGCGAGAATACAATAGGCACCGAGGCGCCTAAGTCAATCACCGTTTCTACAAGCATCGGCAAGATGACCCGTATCACTACGGACGCCAAGGGAACACAGACTTTCTCTGAAGGAGATGAAATCAGCGTATATGCCTGGACAGGAAGTGCAGAAAATGTTCCTGCTGCCGCTGGAAGAGTGGTAAACAACGCCATCAACAAGCTCACTGACAAGGTCTGGGTGGCCACACCGCAGATGCTGTGGAAGAACAATGTGGATAAGCATTACTTCATCGGCATCTACCCTACCAAGAACGTTGACAACCTTACTGCCGACACCTATACCTTCAATGCAGAAAACCAGGTGGCAAGCGACCTGCTGGTGGCTGTAAACGCCAAGGGTCTCTCCTATACCAAGGATGCCAAGGATCCCGTGCAGCTCGAATTCACCCACGTGATGGCGAAGATGGTGGTGAACCTTTCCTACAAGAACCAGTGGGGCGGAACTCCTACCGTAAAGAACGTGGTGGTTTCGGATGCCATAAATGAGGCTACCATCAACTACCTCACCAAGGCAGTGACTCCAACGACTACAGCCAAGGCAGATTTCGAGGTTCCTGCTACGACAGCCAACACCCAGTATGTTTCAGTGCTCATTCCTCAGAATGGCATTCAGAAGATTGCCATCACCATCGGCGATAAGAGTTTCATCTACGACAACAAAACTCCGTTCACGTTTGAGAGCGGCAAGATTACCACCATCAACCTGGAGGTAGGTCGTGACCAGGTGATTCTCGACGAAGTGAAGATTTCTGATTGGGAGAATGGCAACACCTTCCATGGCGAGGCATTCGATTAAAATCGGAGAAATATCAATAAGATAAGATTATAACATAACATTAAAAATAGAACGATTATGAAAGCTATCAAGTTTTTCGCAATATCAGCCATGGCAGCAGCCATGATTACCAGTTGCTCTAGCGAGGACGAACTGTCACAGAGCAATTATCCTAGTGATAACATCATCCGCGTTACTGCAGGAGTGAATAATGCCAAGACTCGTGCTGAGGGAGCAGGCACAGAAATGAAAAAAGACTTCTCCCTGACCATCGTGAACAAGAATGCACCGAAATATACCTATACAGATAAGGTGTTCTCTAAGACTTCTGGCGACTGGGCATGCTCAGAGACTCTGCTTTGGCAGAAATCCGATGCTCTTGTAGATATCGTGGCTTTTGCTCCGGCTCAAACTGGCAAATTCAATGGTGTTTATGCTAATGGAAGTATCCAGCCTATAGCTTATAGCGTGGCTTCCGACCAGTCTACCGAACAGTCTACATCGTCTGCCAATAACGACTTGTTGTACTATTATGCAAAAGACTTCAACCCTGGCGAAAGTCTCGACAAAGGGAAGCTGAATATCCAGTTCAATCATGCTTTCTGTATGATTGATATCAACGTGACTTTGGGAACCGAGTTCAACAAGCCGTCAATTCCAACAACATCTCCTATCATAAAGGTGACCTTAGGAGGAACCAAGATTGCGGCAAATGTAAATGTTACAAACACTGCTAGTGTCGTAACAGCCAGCGGAGAAGCTACTGCTACCGACATTACCACCACCAATGGTTCATTCACCACGGCTGCAAATGCAGAAACGAACGCCATCTCACGTTTCTCTTGCATTGCCATCCCACAGACGGTTGGAGCCAACACCTTCAAGGTGTCTTTGATGACAGCCGGCAAGCTCTATGAATGGACATCAGATAAAGAGATTACCCTGCAGAGCGGCTACAGATATACCCTCGAACTTAGCATGGGTAATGATGTGGTATTGTTGAAGGGTGGCAGCATCTCCGCTACTCCATGGACAGAAATCACTAGTGACAAGCCTCTTGAGACAGATTAAAGAATATGAACTTAAAATAGAACAACTATGAAATATCAGAAGATATTGGGTCTTGTAGCAACAGCCGGCTTATTGCTGGCTGGCTGCGCTACAGATTCCGACAACAGTAATACATGGCTCAGCGACCCGAATGCCGTTCACGTATCGGCTTCGGTGGGCAGCATCTTTACCCGAAGCAATCCGGCAGCATCTGATGAAGCCAAACAGATGAGTTTTAATAGTGGTGATGTGATGGGCGTCAGCAATAATGGCACATCGATCACCTATACCTACAATAAAGGCACCAACGACTGGCAGCCAGGTAATGGAAGTTATCTGGTATGGGATGCTAGCAACCTCACTTTCCAGTGCTGGTATCCTGCTGATGGCAAGAATACCTACAGCAAAGGCTATATCCAGGAAGACCAGAGCAATGAAACGGAGATTGCGAAATCAGATTATATGACGGCAGCGGTAACCGACCTTAAAGAAATTCCTGGTAACCGCCAGCTTAAAGTGGAATTGGTGCGCAAGACTGCCCGTCTGATTCTCAACATCCAGAGTTTCAATGACCAGTTTGATGCCAGCACCACCAAGGTCAACCATATCCGCATCGCAAGCAATGCATCTACTGATGCCGGCGAAACATCTACCGTCAATATCAAGCCTTTGCAGAAGGGCGAGGGTGGAAAAGGCACGACCTATACTGCCCTGGTTGCTCCTGGAAAAGTAGAGGGACACCTCTATTTCAAAACAGATGAATCCACCGAGACTCCGCTCGTTGTCAAGACAGGAACATTGGAAGCCGGCAAGAGCTATACCTACAATCTTATTGTGGGTAAGAATAAGGTAACTATAGGTAATGTTACTGTGGCTGAATGGGGAACTGATAAGATTGATGGCGGAAAGGCATTTTATGCCCCATACGTCACCTTTACGGCAGAGCAACCTCAGACTTTCAATATGACGACCGAAGGCAATTATAATATATCTGATCTTGAGTATTCTGTGAATAATGGCAAATGGCAAAATGTTGAGAAAGGCATTCCAATTACCTTCGGTGGAACAAATGGCACCCTTCGTTTACGTGGTACGAACATTAATGGAACAGCATCTAGATGGACTGCACATTCAACCATCACATTTACTGATCCAAATGTGGAAGTAGCTTGCACAGGCGACATCCGCACGCTGCTAGACTGGAGAAACTATAGTACAGTAAATACCCAAAATGCCAGATTCTGTAGATTGTTCAATGAGTGCAAAGTATTAACCTCTGCCCCAGAATTGCCTGCTACAACATTAGCAGATTACTGCTATTATAAAATGTTCGGAGGTTGTACAAGTCTCACATCTGCCCCAGTATTAAAGGCTACAAAATTAGCTAATGGCTGCTATAATAGTATGTTAGAAGGTTGTACAAGTCTCGAAAAAGCCCCAGAATTGCCTGCTACAAAATTAGCAGATAACTGCTATTATGACATGTTCTATGGTTGTACAAGTCTCACCTCTGCCCCAAAATTGCCTGCTATAGAATTAGCGAAAACCTGCTATGGTAACATGTTCGAGGATTGTACAAGTCTCGAGTCTGCCCCAGAATTGCCTGCTACAAAATTAGCTAATGACTGCTATTATCAAATGTTCTTTGGTTGTACAAGTCTCACATCTGCCCCAAAATTGTCTGCTATAGAATTAGCGGTAGGCTGCTACTGTAGAATGTTCTGGGGTTGTGAGAATTTGTCATCTGTCACAATGTTGGCACCAAGCGACAAAATTAAAAATACATCTTCTTCCTTTAATGATTGGTTGGACAAAGCAGGTACCAAAGCCACAACTCGCACACTCAAAGTAACAGATGAGGCTGCCTATACTGCGTTGAAAAGTAAAACAGATTATCTCCCTACCGAATGGCAGATAGGCTCCAATTGCACCGTTCTTGATAAAGACGGCAATGTAATAACAGAATAATAACCAAGAGCGCAACCCCGCCAGGCGTCCCGGCGGATTTGAAATCCGCCGTAAAAAAAGGTTCGACCTATTAAAACCGGGGGATTTGTAATCCCCCCAACACAACAAAAGGGAAATGCATTCTCCTTTGCTGCGGATTGCAAATCCGCAAAGCCTAAATAGGTTAGGACATTTTTTAACGCCGGATTCCAAATCCGGCGGAACGCCTAACGGAAAGGTAAAGGACAGAAGCAATATTTGCCCCACACGCCCTGAACCAACGGTCACCGGCCGAAGGGAAAGGTAAAGGGCAGAAGCCCCTAGCCCAGGGCGTGTGGGGCAAACAAGGCGAAAGTTCAGGAAAAATCTGCGGCATCTGCGCAAAAAGCTCTGCGTGAAGAAGAATAAATCTGCGTCATCTGCGAAATCAGCGTGACAAAACAACAAAGAATAAATCTGCGTGACAAAGAACAAAACATGTTTGCATGCAAACATGCAAACATGCAAACTTACAGGCATCGTAAACCCTGTCTACGATTGTCTGATGTCTCCAAGGCACAAAAAGCAAGATTTCTGGCATTGGGATTGTCGCATTATCCACCTTTTGTAATTTTGTACCAGCCTGGTACAAATTCGCTTTGTTCCATTCTGAGCCATGATAGCCATCCCCCCTACAAAGGCTGATAGAACCGGAGTGTTCCCAACTTCCCCAACTCCCCGTTCCGGGCATACCGAGCATCCGTGGCAGGATGAGAAAGGAGGATGAACTCACGGAGCAGCAGCTCGGGATGGAAACTCGTTATCTCAAAATAGGGAACACGGGAGGTATCTACCTCATAGATGTTGCCACGCTGAAAGGCTGACAATGCCTTGTAGCCTTCATACTCCTGAAGCAGTTGGGCTTTGCCCAAGGGAGCACCGCCGAAATACTTGAATGCCCAGACATCAATCTCCCTACCCTTCGCCAGAATCTGCTCCGGACTCATCGCCAGACTTCCGCTGTGATCATCTTCTGCAAAAACATAACGGGCATGGGCATCCTTCAGAAGAAGGGCCATCGTGCTCCTGCCGCCCGGCACATACCATACCCCACCCGTCTTGCGCTCGGTCAACACCGAAAGACCTTCGGGCAGTTTCCCTGCCACCGACTTCAGCGACAGATATTCCTTTTCTATCCCGGCAAAGAGCGAATCTGCCTGACGGCTGCCAAAGAGCATGCCATAGAATTTCATCCACTCTGCCCTGCCCAATGGCGATGTCTCCATATAGTCGGCTGCTTCTATCAGGGGGATGCGAAGCTTGTCGAGCTTACCATATCCGCCACTGTTCTCGAAAGGAGATACGAGGATTGCCTCCGGCTTCAGGGCGATGATGCGCTCAAGGTCGGGAGCCATACTGGAACCACAATCCACAACAGATGATGATGATACGCGCTTCCTGATATCGGGAATATTGATATAATCCAGATCGCATACGCCACGGATGGCATTCCCCACACCCAACTCATACATCAGCTGGCAATGCGGAGCCATGAATACGGCACTGCTTTCTACGGGCGTACGCACGGTATCCGTGACGCATCTTACGCCCGACGCCCTGCGCCTGGCAAGCTGCGCCACGGTCTCATACCCCTCCTTGCCCTTCGGGACGAGGATATAGCGATGCAGCAGGGTGCCAGCCTTCCAGGGGTTGGCTATCATCACTTCATCATAAGTCCCTTCATCATTAGTCCCTTCACCATGCCTTACGATGGTCAGCAACCGGGCATACTTCATCTTCAACGTATCACCTACTTCCCCATCACCAGATGCCGTCTTTCTGCCCTGGCAGGCAAACAAAGCTAGCGCCACAAGCGCCATGAATATACAGTTATATCTTTTCATCATAATCATTCCTTTCTATCATAATTATATCTTTTCATCATATATTATATCTTTTCATCACGCAGCAAAAGTACGATAATTTTTCGAGACCCGCAAGAAAACATCGCAAAAACTATCCACTATCATAAGTATAAGTCGCCCTGCTTTGCTCTTACAGATTAAAAAAGTTATTACATAACAAAGAAATCCAAGGAAAACGGGCAGTACTGGAAGTGGATTTCTGATGCGCACTAAAATACGTATTTATATGTATTTTTATGTTAACAGGGGTGTCGCATTGGTACCAATGCGACACCTTGAACATAGGAAGTAGACACTTTTTTTGAGGAAAGAGACACCTTTTATCGAAAAAAAATGCTATATTTGCAGCATATTTAGAAGTAATGCCCATAGAAGCATTCTTCATACTGACAAGTTTAACTAAACGAACTTATATGAAAAAATCTTTAAGAATTAAAATTGGGCTACCGATTGCAACGCTTGCTGCCATCCTTCCGCTTTCAGTAACAAGGGCGGAAGTAAACGACGGTGTGCAGAAAGATGAGCAAGGATGGTATGTCGGCATAGAGGGAGGAATGCCTTTCGGCTTCTCTACTTTCTCGAGTTTCGGACACGACAAGACCCGACTCGGTTGGGACGCCGGATTTTACGGAGGCTATCGTTTCAACAACATCTGGTCGGCTGAGCTATCGGCAAAATACGGAGAGATGAATCTGGCGGCGCAAGACTGCTGCGCAGAACGCAACTACTGGCTGGGAAGCGACGGCACGATATACAAGGCCAGCGTCCTGGGAATGGACTGCTGGGAGTATACCCAGCTGAAGAGCCAGGTAAGGATGGCACAGTTGGGGGCAAGAGTAAACATCAACCTGCTGGCTCTGTTTCCTCAAACTGCCAACAGCCGCTGGGAGGTGGCTGCATCGCCTCATCTATATGCCGTGACCACCAAGGCAGATATCCAGAACCTGACGGACGGAACAACCGTGAAGAAAGGTGCCACCCACTGGCATCTGGGATATGGTGCCGACCTGCAGGTGGGCTATCGGCTGAATGACCGCCTGAAACTGGGCATCTTTTCGGGATTGACCCGACTCACGGGCAAACGCCTGGACGGCATGCCGGAATATCTGCACAAGAACAACTATGTCTGGGAAAGCGGCATCAGACTGGGTATCAGTCTCACCAAACAGTAACCCATAAAACAATACAGACAATGAAAACAAGAAACAAACTGAATATCTGGCTATGGGTGCTGGCATGCATCCCATGCCTATTGGCTAGTTGCGACCACGACGTGCATGATGGCGAAGGAGACGGAGGCCTGTCGATATCTCTCGACTGGGCTGACGAGACCGACGAGGGCACGGAAGTGAAGGACGTGAAGACGTGGATCATGAATGCAGAAAATGGCACGCTGGTGGAGCAAAGCCAGCATGGCAGTGCGCAGGAAATGGCAAGCGAGCGATATGACATGCCCAAAGGTCACTATCGCATTCTCACCACCACCAACCTGGTGGCTCCGTTCACCATCAGTGAGCAGACTAGAGGCGTTGACAACATGAACAATCTGGTAATCAGTCTGTCGGGTACGGACGCAGCACCCGAACATGCCTATTATGGTGTAACAGACATCATCATAGACCATGAAAATGTGCACCATATCGTCAAAAGCGAAATGCGACGTGTGCTTGCCGAGCTCACCATCAACATAAAAGGGGCTCCTCTGCATACGGCTATCACGGGAAAGGTTTTGAATGTTGCCACCGGACTGTTTGCCTTGCAGCAAAATGAAGATGGCACTTTCGGCACGCCAACAAGGACTAAGAAAGAATGCGATATTCCTTCCGGAATAACGATGTTGGATAACATGTTTGTAACAAAAACAATGTACCTGATGCCGACGTGCGATGGTGTTCAAAACACCAATCTGTTTATCGTGCTCAAAACTCCTGATGGTAACAGCACACACTACGACCTGAAAGCTCCCGTGATGAAGCCGAGCGGCAAGTATATTGTCAACCTGGAATACAGTGAGATGAAGCCGGAAATGAACCTTACGAGTGTCAAGATAGACGACTGGACTGAGGGTTGGGTATATTATGGTGAAATCTTCGATCCGGAGAACTAGCAATAAAAAAGTCTGCCAGCATCACTGCTAGCAGACTTCTCTTTTCATTAACCGAACCTAAAATTACATCTATTTTTCAAGATATGCAATAAAATGCAAATGATAAACCTAAATATAAACTTTTACCTGATGAAAACTATTTTTTATTCTTACCTATTTCTATATATACGCACTGCAAAATGCGTTGTCATTATGTTGAGAAACGAATTTATCTGATTCAAACGCACTATCCATTTATGCAACTTGCGTGCCAGAAACAGACAAACCAAGTTATCCTGCTGATTTACTGCCACTTATCATTTTTCTACCCATCAAACAGAAGTGGGGAAACTGGGGAACATGTGGGGAATAATTCCCCAGAAATTGGGGAAATGCAAAAACCAAGCATTTCCAGTTCTAGATTGAGCATTTGGAAATGCACTTTTTTTATGAGTTATACTTAACAACCTACCAAGATGGAGAGATAACGAAAAGATGTTTGCTTTCAAACATGTTTGCATGCAAACATGTTTGAAAGCAAACAGACTATAGATTATTCATATACTGCAGCAATGCTTCCCGAAGGATATCCTCGTATTTCTTCTTGGTTCTAACCTTCGCCAGCATAAGCTGTTCATACTCCTCGTCCGACAGATATGTCTGAACTCCATGCATCGATTTCCTCTTCTCTGCCTGAGTTACCTTCTTTATGTCTTTCTCCCCTACTGGCTGCACAACGCCAGGCTGTGCTACGCCAGGCTGTACCACACCTGACTGAGTTATACCTGGCTGCCCAACTGCAGATTGCCCAACACCTGGGCGAACAGCTTTATTCATATTACTGAAAGCTGCGTGAAAATCCTTTCCCATTTTTCCTAATTTATCTAGATATTAAACAATTCATTGATAACCAATTCATAGTCTATGGCTGCCGAGCAATAAGGCGCATAATGAAAGAGATCTGTCATTTCAGTCTGCGACTCGTTCACCTTGACGCAACGGCGGATTCCATGCGACAATACCTTCTCGCCATAATTCTCTCGAAGATATTCCATTGCCGAACGCACGATGCGCGGACGCTCGTCGAGCATAACAGGCAACAGGCCCAGAAGCTCCAGTTCCTTGTTCAGGGCAAACCTACCGTTCTTCACCTCCTCCATGGCTGCCAGCACAGCCGCCAAACCATTTACAGAAAGTCCTTCCATCTGTACCGGAACCAGCAGATGGCTTGCTACCACCATGGCATTATAGGTAGATTGTGACAGGGCTGGCGGACAGTCGATGAAGATGTAGTCGAAATAGTCGATAGGATTGCCGATGCCTTCGCCCGTGAAATCCATGCAGTCGCTGTTGAGACAAGCTCCCAATACCTGGCGTGGTGCACCCGTGTTCTGCAGGAAAGGATCCACATCCTGCATCTTGGCAGAACCTGGAACGTAATACACCCCTACCCCATTTTTATAGATGGGCAACCCCTTGCAGGCTATCATCGAATCAAAAACAGTGGCACAATCTTCTGGCGCATGATTCAGAAGAGTTAAGTTACACTGAGGATCCAAGTCTATCTCGAGGATTCTTAGATTCTTATCCTTCCGTAACATGCCAGTGGCAAGATTCTGCACTGTTGTTGTTTTGCCTACGCCACCTTTATTGTTGACGATAGCCAAGATCATTTTCAGCTTATTTTCCATGTCTTTGACTTTTAAATATTAAACTGCGTGCAAAGGTACATGAATTAATTGAAATAACCAAGAAAATATGCCGAAATGTTTGCATGCAAACACACAAACATGTTTGAATGCAAGCATGCAAACATGTTTGCAGAATTACTAATATATTGGTTTTCAAGTATAAATGCTTTATATATGCGGATTAACAAACATGCAAACATGTAGGTTAACAAACATGCAAACACACAAACATATTTGAATGCAAGCATGCAAACATGTTTGCAGACTTCTAAAAAGGGCTTTAAAACGTAGGAAAAGTATGCCTTCAGATGGCTGAACTAAGTATCTGCGACAAAATTATAAGCTATTTCCTCCGATTATTGCTGATTATTGCCCATTATGGCCCGTTTATTGAGAGAAAATTAGTAATTTTGCAGCCGGAAAGATAATATATACAGATATTTAGCAGATAAATTAGCAGATAAAAAATGATAGATTCAATTCAGAACATCTTTGTTCAGGTTAGCGATTTTCTCTGGTCGTATATCATCATTGCCGTTTTGATATGCTGTGCCGTGTTTTTCACTTGGCGAACCCGTTTCGTTCAGTTTCGTCTCATCAGGGAGATGGTGAGGCTGCTGCTCCATCCCGATAAGGTTCAGCCCGACGAGATAGGGCAGGATGAGCTGTCGATGGATGTGAAGGTGGATGGCGAGATGAAGCACATCTCTTCCTTCCAGGCATTCGTGGTGGCACTGGCAAGCAGAATCGGTACGGGTAATCTTGCGGGTGTGGCCACAGCCATCAGCGTCGGTGGTCCAGGAGCCGTGTTCTGGATGTGGATGCTGGCTTTGCTGGGTTCCGCATCTGCCTTCATAGAATCTACGCTTGCCCAGCTTTACAAGCGCAAGGGCAAGACTTCCTTCTATGGCGGACCAGCCTATTATATGAAGTATGGATTGGGCAAGGGATGGATGGGTATCCTCTTTGCCGTGCTGATGATCATCACCTTCGGTTTTGCCTATAATTCCGTGCAGAGCAACACCATCTGTCTGGCATGGCAGAAGGCCTTCGGTATCGATCCTGCCACCATGGGCATCGTGCTCACGCTGCTCACGCTGCTCATCATCTTCGGCGGTATCCAGCGAGTGGCTAAGTTTTCTTCCACGGTGGTTCCAGTGATGGCAATCATCTATCTCCTGATAGCCGTGGGCGTAGTAATCTGGAACATCACCTGCCTGCCTCAGGTATTGCTCACCATTGTGGAGAATGCCTTCGGATTCAATCAGGCAGCGGGCGGAGTGCTTGGCGTAACGGTGATACAGGGCATCAAGCGAGGCCTGTTCAGCAATGAGGCAGGCGAGGGTAGTGCTCCTAATGCGGCTGCGGCGGCCACGGTGAGCCATCCGGTGAAGCAGGGACTCATCCAGGCTCTGGGCGTGTTTACGGATACCCTGGTGGTATGTTCCTGCACGGCATTCATCATCCTGGTGAGTGGGGTAGACGTCACAGCATCCAATGGTATCCAGCTCACGCAGGATGCCCTGACCCATGAGATAGGAAGCATCGGAAATCCTTTCGTGGCTGTGATGATATGGCTCTTTGCCTTCAGCAGTATCATCGGCAACTATTATTATGGCGAGACAAACGTGAGATATATCAAGGATTCCAAACTGGGCGTATTTATCTATCGCCTTGCCGTAGCTGCGATGGTGATGATTGGTGCTGTGGTATCATTGGATTTTGCATGGAGTTTTGCCGACATCACGATGGCGCTTCTTACCCTCTGCAATCTTGTGGCCATCGTTTTGCTATCCCGCCAGGCCGTTTTCCTGCTGCAAGACTATCGACAGCAGAAGAAGGAAGGCAAGAATCCTGTGTTCTCCAAGGATAAAATGCCAGAGATTGCCGATCAATTGGAGGCTTGGTAAACTGGAGGCATGGCAACTGGAGGCATGGCATGCAAAACATGAGTCATATTTTGGTTAAAACTTGAAGATTTTGTCTCTTCACATAAAAAAAAGGTGGATATATTTTCTAATATCAGGTATTTTACTTACTTTTGCAACAAATATATAGAATATAAGTACTTATATAGAGCATAAGTACATTTAGACAAGATACCGGATATGGCAGATAAAAAAAAGGAAATAGCAAAGCCCAATGCAGGTGAACAATGGATTAATACTCCATTCAGCTTCACAAAGATAGATAAACAATGTACGCTCGCACAACAGCATATATTGTTTTGTGTAAGCTCGCATCTACAGGAATATGTAACGAGATTCTTCAACGAAAAGCGTGAGAAAGGTAATCTGCGCTCAGACTATATGTTTGAAGTAGATAAAGAACATGTTGCCATGAATGTACCTAAAATCAAACTGAAGTTGAATGAATTAGGTATTGAATCAAGCCACTATAAGGATCTGCGCAAAACCCTGAAGGAGCTTCTGGACTTCAGCGTCAGAATCAAGATAGATGGCAAGGCCGTCATACAGCACGTCTTTTCTAACATAACAGAAGATATCGTAACCAATGGTTATACCACCAAGCAGGGTGTCACATACGACAGGTCTAAAGGAGAGGTTGAGCTGAAGATTGACCCAGTTGTTGCCAAATATGCCTTCGACATGAGCCAAGGATTCATCCATCATATCGCCTTGATTGCACGATATGCAAGCAGGCAGAACACTCCTAGGATATATCTGTTCTTACTGCGCCAAATGGGAATAAACAATGGGAAAATGACCATAAAGGTGCCATTCATGCAATTGAAGGAATACCTGGGCATGGCTAAAATTGCAGAAGACGGAACTGTTATAGAAGAACAGTATCCGAAATTCTCGCAGTTTAAAAAGCAAGTATTGGATGCGGTGCAGGAAGATTTTGCCAAATTAAGCAAGGAAGACAAGGTTGATATCATGTTCACCGACTGTACACCCGTATATAAGAGGGGACAGTCAAGAGGCAATCCTGAAGCACTGATATTCAAAATCAAGAGAACTGCTTTGGGAAAAGCCCATATCAATGGCAATGTCTTGGATAAGGATAAGCAAGGACTGCCTCAGAGCAAGGAGCCTGTAATGGGCGACTTGTTTGCCCATGTAGCAACGGCAGAAAATTCAAAGATAGAAATGGAAAAGGGTGGGGAGGACAAATGGAAAGAATTCCTCTCCATGATAATTGATCCTTCACAAGCAGCCTTACTCAAGAGGGTGAAATTCCTCGGCATGAAAAATCAGAGGTTCTGCGTCAAGGCTTCAAAAGAAGACTTTGGATTACTCAAAACACTGGGAGTGGAGAAAGTTGCCCAGGAATACTTTAAATGTGTAGGCTCCTTCGCTCCAACTTTCTACGAGGGGTAAACCTATAAAGAGTCGCAAATATGGCTTATATGGCTTTATTATAGCTTTATATAGCTCTTATTTGCGACTTTTTTGGGCTATATCTACGAAACCATTTACCACAAGACACCTAACATTCTATATTTCAATACTTTACAAACGCAAAAATCGTTTAAATGTAAAAACAGTACTCTTAAAGAACACAAAAAAAATGTTTCGCTATATCTCTGTTTATCAGATGTTTATATCATTCCAGGTAAATGGTTTCGTAGATATCATGGTAGGAAAAGCTTGCATATCTACGAAACCATTTACCTGGTATTTACTAACCCGCTGATGTTCAACGTATTATGTTTTTTGTTTTCGAGCATAAAAATATGTCATAATTAAAAGATGGGTTTATTATATATATAATTACTTCTTTATTATGTTGATTATCAGGTTGTTGTATCTATTAAAGTAAATGGTTTCGTAGATATAGATAAGCGGTTTCGTAGATGCCTTCATGCTCAATGAAAGCCTCTATATCTACGAAATCGTTTACCTTGTTTACGCTAACTTATTGATATACTGCATGTTAACCTTTATATTTCTGAATTTGCCGGGCGGAAATGCTTAAAAAGCCTGATAAACACAAGTAATTTTTACATTGCTCTCCTGTCATATCTACGAAACCGTTTACCTGGCTTCTTATAAGTATTTAGTAATCAGTACTTTATATTTTTCCTTCAAAAAAGTAAATTTCTTTTTATAATTATAAATTAGATTATTATTATAATTACGGAAATTTCAACATATTGATTTTCAATAAGTTACAAAGCTCGAAGTAAACGGTTTCGTAGATTTAGGTAAACGGTTTCGTAGATTTAGGTAAACGGTTTCGTAGATTTAGGTAAACGGTTTCGTAGTTTTTGGTAAACAGTTTCGTAGATATGTGATTTCTTTACATTTTGAAAAGTATAGATTTTTTGCTTGAATGGTGGGACTTCAGCCAGTGCTGGAGTTTTGCATGTATGTGGATGATCATCTGTATATGCACTTAGGTATTTGTGCATGCACAGGTGCACGTAACGCGTATGCATGTGTCATGCGTATATGTGCGTATATATATATTAATGAGAAATGGCATATTAAGGCCCTCTAAATGTTTAAGACTGTTAAAATATGGCTAAAAATGAAAGTTTTTCCTCGAAACATTTGGCAGTTTCGGAAATAGTTAGTACTTTTGCACTCGCTTTTGAGAAAT
>ERZ791794.960-NODE-960-length-16851-cov-4.552393_pt1 | contig 16851 bp, 10 predicted proteins | sample MGYA00510312_ERZ791794 | MGnify/ENA primary metagenome ERZ791794 (study PRJEB30046, sample SAMN00791977) | human gut metagenome | study: EMG produced TPA metagenomics assembly of the A metagenome-wide association study of gut microbiota in type 2... | reverse complement strand
TTGAAATTAAAGTATGTATACGCTGCAAATGTAACACAATTAATCCAACATTAGTTTTAAAAACGACTTTTATTGCTTAACAAAAAGTTCACAATACTTCATAAAACTTCATTAAATTAATAGTTTGATAGATTATAACATATTCTATATCAGTGTCTTAATATACTTATCGAAATCCTTGGCAGAACCTTTTGATTTTGTCAGTTTTTCATGCATTCTTTTGCGTGCATTAGATACATTCGGCAAAGAACTGTCTGTAAGCACAGCTATTTCGGACGGCTTAAAACCTAACCTGACAAGGATCATCACATCAAATTCGAATGGGCTAACTACAGATTTCAAAGCAAAAGTCTGCGGATAGAACTCCTCTATGTATAGTTTCAGTTGCTTCCACTCTTTTCTTGTTGCGGCTCTCGGAGTCTTGTCAACGATATGCCAGAGTAAGCTGATTATAGAGCCGTTCTGATCGTCTGTACCATCGGACGAATCGGCAGACGAACGTCCTTTTCCTTGAAGCTTTGCAACCAATTCTTTCTTCTCTTCGATAAGAGCATTTATCTTTGATTGCTGTTTAGACATCAATATGTCGAGGTCTTTCTTTCCTTGTTCGAGTGCAAGAAGGTTGTTTCTTTTTGATTCATTCTCTGCCTCCAACTGTTGTATCTGTAGCATTCTTCGTATGCGCTCCATTGATTTCTTGTGCCTTTCTCTCAAAAAAAGCAACGCCAACACAGACAACAATACGAGGAATGAGAGCACAACCGTTTTTAATCGTGTTGTGGCTTCTGCCTCCTTGCTTTTAGCCACAAGCGCCTCTGTTTCCTTACTGCTATAGTTGTATGCCGCTTGCATCTGCTGCATTCTCAACGTAGACAGTTCGACATAGGCAGAATCGTTTTCACGGCGAGCAAGCTCAGAGTATTTAGCTACGGAATCGGACAAGCCCAGCTTCTTGTAAGTTTGCGCAAGTCCTCGCAGAAACGCTTCTCTGTATTCGTGGTCGTCGGTAGAGCGCATGCCTTTCCGATAATAACCCAAAGCACCTGACACATCCGATTTAGCCAAAAGATAATTGGCTTTGTCGTTATAGTATTTTTCAAGTCCACTAACTACATTGCCCAGACTATCCACATCTCCAGAATGCTCTTCGTAAGAGCGTAATATACGACCCACCTCTTCCACCTTGCCTCTTCCGAGCAGAGTAGACACATTTGGTACAAGAACCTTTGAAGCTTCTCGTACAAGACCGTTTTTCAGGTATTCATCATGCAGCCACTCTCTCAACTTACATGCCTCGTCTCGCCGATTTTGCAAATAAAGCACATTAGCTATCTGTTCTTTTGAGAGCAACACACCAAGCGTATCCTTGTCTTTACAAGCAAAACGTACAGCCTGAGAGTAGGCAACGCCTGCCTCGTTGAAAGCCAGTTGGCTCAGCAGCACATTGCCCATCTGTCCATACACACGATTGAGGAAAGCGTTGTTTTTATTGCCGTCTGTTGTGTCAGCCAACGCAACCGCCTTCTGATAATCGGCCAACGCCTCTGGATAGTTGTCAAGGTCGCGATAAACGCTTCCAAGCACATAATAGGCGGACATTTGCTCTTCAACGCTACCGTTGTCGTCGAAATACTCCACCACTTTACGTGCCAGAGAATCAGAAGCGAACGGCTCACCGACAGAATTCTGAGCCCTTAAACGATATAGAGTCAGAAGCATACGATTATGTTGCGACATATCATTGTGGCATGACATAAAACTATCTATAGCAATAATGGCTTCAGCAGGATTCTGCTGATATAGGGTATCCATATGCGACAGAAACGCATTTGCACGACGATTGCTTCCACACGAAACGATACAAGCAAGTGTCAACAATAATATAAAGGGCTTCATTTTTTCATGCATCAGAACGTTGCACACATTATATATATACACAACATATTTGTTGTTCTTCATAATTCTTAATATTTAGATTCGTCTGCAAAGATACAACTTCTTTGGAATAGCGCAAGTTTTGCCCTCTATTTTCTTCTAAATAAGCATGGATAGCGCAGCCAAAGGACTATTTACAATAAAAACTCTCGTTTTATTCGTCAATTTTATGTAAGTTTGTAATCTCAATTAAACTACAATCTGATTATAAAATCAAAAGGAGGGACAATTATGGAAACTTCGTATATAGAATTGATAGTGCGTCTCTCGCTCGCATTCGTGCTTGGCGGAATGATTGGGCTTGAGCGCGAGTATAGAGCAAAGGAAGCCGGATTTCGCACACACTTCCTTGTGGCTCTGGGCAGTGCGCTGTTCTGCGTCGTGTCGCAGTTTGGTTTTGGCATTGATTTGAAGGACTCGTCGCGCGTGGCGGCGCAGGTGGTGTCGGGTATCGGCTTCTTAGGTGCTGGAACTATCATCTTCCAGAAAAACGTCGTGCGCGGACTCACCACGGCTGCCGGACTATGGGTGACGGCTGCCATCGGACTGGCGTGCGGAACAGGTATGTTTATGGCTGCTACCATAGTAACAGCAATGATGCTGCTCGGACTGGAGGTGATAAACGCTATGATACCGCAGCTCGGCACCACAACTATCGAGATTTCGTTCTCCGCCTCGTCGATAGAGCAGGTTAGAGTGTTGATTGCGACTATGCGACATGACGGCATTGAGGTGCAGACATATCAGATAAAAGAGCGACGCACATCGCAAGGCGAGTTTGTCGAGGCTAATATACAGTTGAAGGTGAAGCGTGGCACGACGGACAATTTGAGGGTGATCGGTTACATGGACGGTTTTGCTGACGTCACTATCTCGGCTGTAGAGGGATAGGCGTAACGATTTGCTTGCTGAAAACAAACAAAAAGGCTGAGTTCCACATCGTTATTGGGAACTCAGCCTTTTCCTGTACTTATAGTAGGAGGGTATGGCATCTTTGCCATACCCACGCAGTCTCTTATCAATCACCTTGTCGGTGCGTGGCTATGGCAGGGATGCCATAGCCTCCTATGCTCTTTACTCAAGACCCTTGCCGTGGCAGTTCTTGAACTTCTTGCCGCTACCGCAAGGACACGGGTCGTTGCGTCCCGGGAGCTTGTCCTTAACCAGCGGAGTGTGGTTCTCTTCGATGTTCTCGCGAGTGTCGTGCTGTGCGGCAGCCTGCTGTGCAGGGTCGTTGATTTCGGCCTTCTGCTCAGTGTACTGCTGACGCTGTGTACGTTCCTCGGGAGCTGCCTCGCGCACCTCCTGCTGCTGTTGCATTTCAGGAATCTGTCCGCGTGTGAGGATAGAAGCGATGCGGTTGTTCATATCGTTCACCATCGAGTCGAAGAGCTTGGCACTCTCGAGCTTGAAGATGAGCAACGGGTCCTTCTGCTCGTAAGAAGCGTTCTGTACGCTGTGGCGCAACTCGTCGAGCTGGCGGAGGTTCTCCTTCCAGCAGTCGTCGATGATGTGGAGCATGATGACGCGCTCGAACTGTTTAACAACGTCGCGACCCTCGGTGCGGTAAGCCTCCTTAAGGTTGCACGGAATGTTGTAGACGCGCTTGCCGTCGGTGATAGGCACCATGATGCGCTCGTAGATAGCGCCCTGGTTCTCTTCTACTTCCTTGATGATAGGCCAAGCAACGCTCTCGATGCGGTCGGTCTTGCGCTTGAAGGTAGCCATTGCGCTCTGGAAAGCACGCTCCTCAAGCTCGTCGTGGCGCACGTTCTCGAAGTCCTCCTCGCTGAACGGACACTCCATAGCCAGAATCTTGAGGAATTCCTCGCGGCATCCGGCGTAGTCGTTTGTCTCGATGATGTTCACCACGCGGTCCCAGATGACGTTGGTGATGTCCATGCCGATACGCTCACCCATGAGTGCGTGGCGGCGCTTCTCGTAGATTACGGTGCGCTGCTTGTTCATCACGTCATCATACTCGAGCAGGTGCTTACGGATACCGAAGTTGTTCTCCTCAACCTTCTTCTGTGCGCGCTCAATGCTCTTGGAGATCATCGGGTTCTCGATACGGTCGCCCTCCTTGAAGCCGAGACGATCCATGAGACTTGCGATGCGCTCTGAAGCGAACAGACGCATGAGCTTGTCCTCGAGCGATACGTAGAACACAGAGCTACCCGGGTCGCCCTGACGGCCTGCACGACCACGCAGCTGGCGGTCGACGCGGCGGCTCTCGTGGCGTTCTGTACCGATGATGGCAAGACCGCCTGCCTCCTTAACCTCCTTGGTGAGTTTGATGTCGGTACCACGACCAGCCATGTTGGTAGCGATGGTTACGGCACCGAGCATACGCTCCTCGAAGTGCTTGCTGCCGTCCTCTTCGGTGATTTCCACCATGCCCTTTGTGCTGCGACCAGCCTCTGCCACGATGTCTGCCTCCTTCTTGTGGAGCTTGGCGTTGAGCACCTGGTGAGGAATTTTGCGCATGTTGAGCATCTTAGAGATAAGCTCAGAGAACTCTACCGATGTAGTACCTACGAGCACCGGGCGGCCGCTGTTGCGCATCTCCACGATTTCGTCGATAACGGCTGCATACTTCTCGCGGTTGGTCTTGTACACACGGTCGTCGAGGTCCTTGCGAAGTACTGGACGGTTTGTAGGAATCTCAACAACGTCGAGCTTGTAGATATCCCAGAACTCGCCTGCCTCAGTGGAAGCAGTACCGGTCATACCAGCGAGCTTGTGGTACATACGGAAGTAGTTCTGCAGTGTGATGGTAGCGAATGTCTGTGTGGCTGCCTCCACCTTTACGTGCTCCTTAGCCTCTACAGCCTGGTGGAGTCCGTCGCTCCAGCGGCGGCCTTCCATGATACGGCCTGTCTGCTCGTCGACAATCTTCACCTCGCCGTCCATAACAACGTACTCGTCGTTCTTGTTGAACATGGTGTAAGCCTTCAGCAACTGCTGCAGGGTGTGTACACGCTCCGACTGTACGGCATAGTGGTTGAGCATGGCGTCCTTCTTGTCGAGACGCTCCTGCTCGCTGAGGTCCTTCTCGTTCTCGAGAGCCGAGAGCTCTGAAGTGATATCTGGCAGCACGAAGAGCTCGTTGTCGTTCACCTGACCTGCAAGCCATGCAGTACCCTTGTCGGTGAGGTCGCAGCTGTTCAACTTCTCGTCTACAACGAAGTAAAGCGGCTCAACAGCCTCCGGCATACGGCGGTTGTTGTTCTCCATGTAGTACTCCTCGGTCTTAAGCATACCAGCCTTGATACCTTCCTCTGAGAGGTACTTGATAAGCGGCTTGTTCTTCGGAAGAGCCTTGTGCGAACGGTATAATGCGAGGAATCCTTCCTCAATCTTCTTCTGATCCTTGTTGGCCGTACCCTCGCTGATGAGCTGCTTTGCTTCAGCAAGATACTGTGTTGCGAGCTTGCGCTGAACGTCTACGAGACGCTCTACAAGCGGCTGATACTCCTCGAACATTTGGTCGTCGCCCTTTGCAATAGGTCCAGAGATGATAAGCGGAGTACGTGCGTCGTCGATAAGCACTGAGTCGACCTCATCGACAATGGCATAGTTATGCTTGCGCTGCACGAGGTCGGCAGGCGAGATTGCCATGTTGTCGCGAAGGTAGTCGAAGCCGAACTCATTGTTCGTACCGAACGTGATGTCTGCCATGTAAGCCTTGCGGCGCTCCGGCGAGTTAGGACGGTGCTTGTCGATACAGTCGACAGACAGTCCGTTGAACATGTATAGCGGGCCCATCCACTCAGAGTCGCGCTTTGCGAGATAGTCGTTGACGGTTACGACGTGAACACCGTTGCCTGTAAGTGCGTTGAGGAATACAGGAAGTGTAGACACGAGAGTCTTACCTTCACCGGTAGCCATCTCCGCAATCTTGCCCTGATGCAGTACGGTACCGCCGAAGAGCTGTACGTCGTAGTGAACCATTTCCCACTTTAGGTCGTTGCCGCCAGCTGTCCAGTGGTTGTGATAGATAGCCTTGTCACCGTCAATGGTGATGAAGTCGTTCTTCGGGTTGGCAGCCAGCTCGCGGTCGAAGTCGGTGGCTGTAACCACAGTCTCCTCGTTCTCTGCGAAGCGGCGTGCTGTGTCCTTAACGATACTGAAAGCTACCGGCATCACCTCATTGAGTGCCTTCTCGTAGATTTCGAGCACTTCCTTCTCCAACTTGTCGATAGCGTTGAAGATGCTCTCGCGCTCGTCGATAGGAGTGTCTTCGATCTTTGCTTTGAGCTCGGCAATCTTTGCTTTCTCCTCGTTGGCAGAGTCCTGAACGTACTTTTGAAGCTGCTTTGTGCGTGCGCGCAATTCGTCGTTGCTCAGCGCCTTAATCTCTGGATATGCCTCCTTCACCTTCTCTACGAGTGGCTGGATAAGCTTCATGTCCTTTGATGACTTGTTGCCAAACAATGACTGTAGAAATTTGTTGAAATTCATTGTATATTATTTTTATTTTTTCCTTAAATACTTATTCGGGTGTAAAATTACTAAAAAAAATCCATATATCACCATTAATATAGGTGTAAGTTGGTTTTTATTGCAATGGCGCAACCGAACAGGCATTAGGCGCACGTATACGAATAGCCTTAGCTACGGTAGGCGCAATGCGATCTACCGTAGCCGGTGTCTTGATGTGCTCTGCCTTTATTCCGCTTCCGTACAGGATGATGGGGAAGGGTACAAAGGCGGCACGCGAAAAATAATTCTCGTTTGTGTCTTCGTTTATGATTTTCCAGCCAGGAGCGGTCTCTATGAGGAGGTCGCCTGATACGGCTGAATTGTATGGACTTGATATAACGCTGCGTACGCCAGACATTTGCGCAAGCAGTTCTTTCGAGCGTGTTATTACGTCGGTGTAGCTCAGATGACGCTGCTCGAGGAGTTTATGGTCGATGTATATCTGGTTGCGGAAGCTCGCTTCTACGTACTTCGCCTGACCATAGATGGCACCGAGGTACATATTGAGCAAGTTGCACGAGCGGTTCATGTAGAACGTGCCCGAAGGTATGCGGAAACGCTCGTAGTCGGGTCGCTGGTCTTCGGTGTATCCTGTGCTTGTGAGCACAAAGAGCACGTTGTTGCGTCCTACCTTTTCTTCGATGCGCTTGATGAGTGATGCTAAGGTGCGGTCGAGCTTTAGATATACTATCTCCATCTCGGTCTGCCAGTGGGTCACGTCGGTGCATTTTGCTGACAGTGTGACAGATAACATGTCGGTAATATTGTCGCGACCAAGCATTAAGTCGTTGACGCAAGCTATGGAGAGGTCGGCAACAGCGTCGTTGTCTCCATTCGTACGTTTCTGTGTGATACTATTGTAGGCACGCACAAATGCTTGTGCGCCTTTGGGGTAGTATGCGGATGTAGTCCATTGTCCGTTTTCCTCGTTCAGCCAGAAGGCTCCGTCGGCAGCATGTCCTGCAGAGATGACAGCTGCGTCTTTCTCCATAGCTGTAGAGTAGACAAGCGCAGCACCTCTGGTGAATATTTTCAGTTCGTCGCTGACGGTGGTGGTTGCTATTTTCTGTGGTGACACACCATAGGTTTGGTCGTCGGTGCAGAACACGGGTCGTAACGTGTTGCGGTCGAGCCACTTCGTACCAACGATGTTGTTATAGTGAGGTGTGGCACCAGTGGCTATTGTAGCCATTGCTGATGCGCGATCGATGGGCGAGAATGGGTAGCTGGCAGCTTCGTAGACACAACCATGTTGCAATAGTTTGCGGAAGCCTTCCTCACCATAGAGTGGGGAGAAGTGCTCAATGTAGTCGGTGCGCAGCTGGTCGATAGTGATGTTCACCACAAGACGCGGTGCCGACTGCAAAGTCTGCGCTTGCATCTCGGTGCCAGCAAGTGCTGCCAACATCATTATCGTCGATATGTATTTGCTCATATTTGTGTGTCTAATGCTTTATGCTTCGGGCTGTTTGCTGCCCGTATTTTTAAATGTGTAAATATTCGATATGTTTCTTAATAGCAAAGATAATGCCACAATTGTGATGCCCTCTGCATACGACTGTAAGAAAGAGCCTGCGAGGAGCAACAGTATGAGTGCGCTCCACGCCTTAGTCCACCTATGTATGCGGTTTTGGCGTGCTGCTTTCGTCACGCTGTAGAGCATGAAGATGTTAATGGGGTTTAGCAGCAGTATCTGCAAGTTGAGACTTACAGTGGGGTGTTGCGAGAATATCATGGCGAACAAGAGTAGTCCGCATGCACCAGTAGTAAGCATGATGCTTGCATCGAACACCCATATTATGCGTTTGCGTCGATATTCCACGATGGCTATAATCAGCGTGAGTATTGAGAGAATACTAAAAGTAACTAACGGTGAGAATACATCCAGTATGCTCATGTTTGTCTGTTGGATGCTTTGTTGCTTCGTTGTGGGCTCAAAAAGCCAAAACGAACTACTTACCAGATTGCGCTTTGTGCCGTCCGCGGATATGATGTGTGCTCGCTCGAAGTCTGCGCACAGACGCTCCGGTAGAAATTGTTGTTGCTCGAATGTTGTATTATAGTCGGCTTTCACGCCAAGAAGCAGGTCGTTGCCGAAACGTGCCCAGCGATGCGTCTCGTTGTAGTTATGTATCAAGTTGCGGAATGTGGGGTATTGTGCAGGGGTGTTGTGATGTTGGGGTGTTGAGGTGTCATAAACGATGCGTCCGTTAAGGTTGTTTGCGATGATGTCTCGAGCACGTGTTGTACAATTGTCGTAGAAGAAGTTGTAGCGGTACACGCGGTTCTGTGGCTCCATGTTGCGGTCTACGGCTTGTGCTATCGCCATCTTCTCCTGTGCCGTCAGATTGAGCACCTGTTGTCTCACGCCACAGCCCGTGGGGCCATATTCCCACTCGAATATGTCGAAGGGTGCGATACCCATCTCGTAGTCGGTGAGTCCGAACACGAACCGCAGCACGAAGAAGGGCTTGTCGAACGAGAAAACGCCATAGTTGATGGCGATGTCTCTGCCGGTCTGCTTGTCCTGAAAGCGTATCACCGTATGTCCGTACAAGCTATACACCTGTTGGCGCGGCCCGCAGGTGAGCAGGCTGATCTCTATCGAGTCGGCTTGTAGCGTCGGCTCGTTGTTCGGTGAAGAAGCTGTGGAGGGGGCGAAAAAGCACAGCAAAAACGCTAATGTTATGTGTTTAAATAATCTTTCAAATAGTTTCATGGTGCAAAAATAACTTTAATTTCTCACTTTTCTGCTATTATCTCGTTTTTTTTCGATAATTTTGCAAGCATTATCCTGGAAAGGATTGTAAAAACACCTCTATATACATATTATATATAATAGAATTTCTAAAATCTAATTAGATAAATAAATGAGGAAAGCACTCACAACAGGCTTCTTTGCTGCGGTCTCTTTAGTTGCGGCAGCTCAAAGTGGCACTAATTCTCCCTATAGTCAATATGGTTTGGGTACGCTTGGCGAGCAGTCAGGAGGCTTTAATCGTGGCATGAACGGACTTGGTATTGGTTTTAGTGAGCACAACCAAGTGAACTGTCTTAACCCTGCTTCGTATGCCACCATCGACTCCTTGTCGTTCATCTTCGATGCAGGTGTGTCTGGACAAATTACGAACTATAGCGAGAGTGGTGTTAAGGTGAACGCTAAAAACGCCAACTTCGAGTACGTCATTGCCGGTTTCCGTGTTGCGAAACGTCTTGGCTTGAGTTTTGGTTTGCTGCCGTACAGCAACATTGGCTATTCGTATTCTAACAAGAAGCCGCTCAATAGCACCGATGGCAGTACTACTGTTGTGTATAGTAATAATGCATATTCTGGTTCGGGCGGCTTGCACCAGGTTTATTTGGGTGCGGGTTGGAGTCCGATAAAGGGATTGGCTATTGGTGTGAATGCTGCTTACCTATGGGGCGACTACACACGTTCAGTTGTCAATTCCTATACAGATGTCTATGCCAACACGCTATCGAAGTACTATACAGCGGAAGTGCATAGCTACAAACTTGATTTTGGTTTGCAGTACACGCAGAAGTTGACAAAGAAGGACGCTCTTACGTTGGGTCTTACCTACGGATTGGGTCACAAACTTGGTGCCGACCCTAAGTGTCAGATTATCTCTACCAATGCTCAGACTGCTGTTGCCGACACAACAACACACACCATTGGCAATGGATTGGCGTTGCCTCACACCTTTGGCGCAGGTTTGATGTGGAACCACGCTAATCGTTGGCGCATTGGTGCCGACTACACCTTGCAGAAATGGTCGTCATTAGCTTATCCGAAGTTCGATATGTCCACAAATAGCTATCAGCTGGCAAGTGGCCAGTTTGCCGATCGTCATAAGTTGACCGTTGGTGGCGAGTTCTGTCCAGAGGAGCGCGGTCGCAACTTCTTCAAACGTATTCACTACCGCATGGGCGCATCTTATGCCACCGACTATCTGAAGATAAAAGGTCAGAACGGACCGAAAGAGTATAGCGTGAGTGCAGGTTTCGGCATTCCAATCGTTAACGGCTACAACAACCGTTCGTTGCTCAATATCTCGGCACAGTGGGTGCGTCAGGACTCGAAGACTTTTGTCACCGAAAATTCGTTCCGCATAAATATCGGCTTGACGTTCAACGAGCGTTGGTTTGCTAAGTGGAAGATGGAGTAATAAAACAATACTTTTAAAATAAGCGTTGAGACTATCTAAATACATAGTAATCATTGTGGTGTGCATCGTGGCGCTTGCTTCGTGTGGCGAACAGAAGGAGCACACGGCACCAGCCATACACGACCGCGACTCGGTGTCTATGATGACGAGTTACGGTGTCAACACCCTTATCTCTGACTCCGGGGTCATCAAATACCGCATCGTAACCGAGCGATGGGAAGTGAACACCGTGCGCAACCCGTCACGATGGATATTTGAGAAAGGTGTATTCTTTGAGCAGTTCGATGAGAAATTCCATGTGCAGTCGTACATACAGGCAGACACAGCCTACTATTACGACCAGAAGAAGCTGTGGGAGCTGCGTAGCCGTGTAAGTGTGCTCACCAAAGACGGCTTGAAATTCAACAGCGAAGAACTCTTTTGGGACGAGGCGGAGCACGAACTCTACTCTAATAAGCCATCGAAACTCGTTACTCCCGAGCGTACGCTTGAGGGAACATACTTTCGTAGCGATGAGCGCATGACCAACTATTACGTATCCAACACTTCTGGCTCGTTCGAGAAAGGTCAGCTCTCAAGCGATGGCGACACCATCACTACCGCGCCCGATACAGTGAAGGCAACAATGCGCCTGCAGACAAAACCGCAACGCCGCCTGCGTGATAAATAATAAGAACCAATATTTAAACTATAGTGGAAGTAGACATACCTCTTTTAATTAGCATAGCTGTAACAATGGCACTATCTGCATTTTTTTCAGGAATGGAGATAGCCTTCGTGTCCAGCAACCGAATGCTCGCAGAGATGGATCGCGAGGGAAATAGCATAGCCAAGAATATTATTTCCCGATTTTACAACCATCCCAACGGCTTTGTTAGTACGATGCTTGTAGGCAACAATATCGTGCTTGTTGTTTATGGTATCCTTGTGGCACGCCTATTTGACAATACTATCTTCAGTTCGCTCGACGATGGTATGAAAGTCACGGCAGATACATTGCTATCCACGCTTGTTATTCTCTTCACTGGTGAGTTCTTGCCGAAGATTTTGTTCAAGAATAACGCCAATAGGTTGCTCTCGGTCTTCTCCGTGCCGGCATATCTTTTCTACATAATTCTTTGGCCTATAAGTCGCTTTTCTACACTTGTGTCGAAGTGCTTGTTGCGCCTCGTGGGTATACGCATGGAGACAGAATCCGATGACGATGGCTTCTCTAAGGTCGACCTCGACTATCTCGTGCAGTCGAGCATAGAGAATGCGCAGAGCGACGACGAGATAAACGAAGAGGTGAAGATTTTCCAAAACGCACTCGACTTCTCCGACTGTAAGGTGCGCGACTGCATGGTGCCGCGAACCGAGGTGAACGCCGTAGACGTGAACGATTGCACCGTCGACGAGCTAATGCAGAAGTTCGTGGAGAGTGGCAACTCGAAGATTATTGTCTACGATAGCGATATCGACCATATCATTGGTTACATACACAGTTCCGAAATGTTCCGCAACCGCGACAACTGGCGCGAGTGCGTCTGCAAGATGCCCTTTGTGCCAGAAACGATGGCTGCACAGAAGCTTATGCACATCTTCCTGCAGCAGAAGAAGAGTCTTGGAGTGGTGGTTGACGAGTTCGGCGGAACCAGTGGTATAGTCTCCCTCGAAGACATCGTCGAGGAGATATTTGGCGATATAGAAGACGAACACGACTCAACGAAATACATCGCCACACAGGTTGGCGAGAACGAATATATGCTCTCTGCTCGACTTGAGATTGATAAGGTGAACGACCTCTTCGATCTCGGTCTGCCCGAGAGCGACGACTACATGACTGTCGGTGGTTACATCCTACACGAATATCAGAGTTTCCCAAAACTCAACGAAGTGATAACTATAGGACGCTATGAGTTCCGCATCATCAAGAGTACGATGACGAAAATAGAGTTGGTAAAGCTAAAAGTTAGTCGCTAAATAGAGCTACAGCACCTAAAAGTAGCCCGCTAAACTCACTTTTTCGTGCAAACATGCCCTCGTTTGGCAATAAATTAGTATTTTTGTACGCATTTTGTGGTATCACGCTTAGAGCCGCCTCATAGGGCAAGCTCCGCAACTGGTGCAAGACAGATGCACAAACCTACATCTAACGAAATAATAAATAAAAAATAAAAACAAAAAAATGGCAGCATTAGGAAAAATTAGAAGCAGAGGCGCATTGCTGATAGGCATTATCGGCTTAGGTCTTTTCTCTTTCATCGCCGAAGAGGCGTTCCGCTCATGCGACTCTGCAAGCGCTGACAAACATCAGCAAGTAGGCGAAGTGTTGGGCGAGAAAATCAACGTAACAGAGTTCCAGAAACTTGTTGACGAGTACACAGAAGTCATCAAGATGCAGCAGGGACAGGAGAACCTCAACGAAGACCAGCTCAATCAGGTCAAGGACATGGTTTGGAACACATACGTTCAGACCAAACTCATACAGAACGAGGCACACAAGCTCGGTCTTACTGTAACAGATGCTGAGCTCCAGCAGGTTCTTGCCGAGGGTACTAACCCTATGCTTCAGCAGACTCCGTTCTTCAACCAGCAGACAGGTCGCTTCGACGTGAACGCTCTGAAGAAGTTCCTTGCAGAATACAAGACACAGCAGACTGCCAATCCGCAGATGGCTAAGCAGTACGAGACAGTTTACAAGTACTGGACATTCATCGAGAAGACACTGCGTCAGCAGCTCCTCTCACAGAAGTATCAGGGTCTGTTCGCTCACTGCTTCCTTTCTAACAAGGTAGAGGCAAAGATGGCGTTCGACGATCAGAACAACGAGAGTCAGGTGCAGCTTGCAGCCTTCCCTTACTCAAGCATCGACGACAACAAGATTACTGTTACTGACGCCGACCTCAAGGCTAAGTACGACGAGAAGAAGAGCATCTTCAAGCAGTACGTAGAGACACGCGACATCAAGTATATCGACGTACAGGTGAAGGCTTCTGCAGCCGACCGTGCCGCTCTCCAGAAGGAATTTGATGGCTATCGTGCAGAACTCTCTGCAGCAGCCGACCCGTCTGACCTCGTTCGCAAGAGCACATCACTCGTTAGCTACCTCGGCGTGCCAGTGAAGAAGGAAGCCCTTCCTTACGACATCGCACAGCGTCTCGACTCAATGGCTGTAGGCTCTACAAGCAGCGTGATCGAGAACAAGAACGACAACACACTCAACCTCGTGAAGCTCGTTGCTAAGCGTGAACTCCCTGATTCAATCCAGTTCCGTGCAATCCAGGTGGGCGGTGCTACAGCAGCCGAGGCAGCAACACGCGCCGACTCTATTCTCAACGCCATTAAGGCAGGTGCCGACTTCGAGGTTGTAGCCAAGAAGTACGGTCAGACCGGCGAGAAGACATGGATGACAACACGTCAGTATCAGAACGCACCATCGCTCGATAAGGATACAAAGAACTATATCGAGAACCTTAACACAATGGCTACAGGCGAGCTCAAGAACCTCACACTCGCACAGGGCAACCTCGTGCTTCAGGTAGTAGACCGCAAGGCAATGACTACAAAGTACGTAGCAGCCGTTGTTAAGAAGAATATCACCTTTACAAAGGATACCTACTCTGCAGCTTACAATAAGTTTAGCTCATTCGTAAGTGCTAATCTCACAGCCGACGAGCTTTTGAAGAACGCAGCAAAGAGCGGTTACACCGTTCAGGAGCGTAAGGACGTTACAACAGCTGAGCACTACCTCGCTGGCATCCACGCTACACGCGACGCAATGCGTTGGTTGTTCGAGGCTAAGAAGGGTGCCGTTTCTTCACTCTACGAGTGCGGTGACAACGACCACCTTCTCATCGTAGTTCTCAACAACATCAACCCGATTGGCTACCGCTCACTTGAGGATGCTCAGGTTAAAGAGTACATCAAGGCAGAGGTTATCAAGGATAAGAAGGCAGAGCAGCTCCTTGCTAAGGCAAAGGCTGTTAAGTCAGTTGCTGACGCTAAGGCTAAGGGTGCTACAGTAGCTCCGGTTGCTCAGGTTACATTCGCTGCTCCGGTGTTCGTAGCAGCAACAGGCGCAAGCGAGCCGGCTCTGAGCGGTGCTATCGCAGCCACAGCAAAGGGCAAGTTCTCTAAGCATCCGGTTAAGGGCAACGCTGGTGTTTATGTGTTCCAAGTAACAAACAAGACACAGCGTCCTGTTAAGTTCGACGAGAAGGCAGAGATGCAGCGTCTCAGCCAGCGTCAGATGCAGATGGCAGGCAACTTTATGAACGAGCTCTACATCAAGGCAAACGTAGTGGACAACCGCTACCTCTTCTTCTAAGACTCATATAACAATAACATAAAAAGACTTTGGATGTAACGGTGTAGATCGTTACATCCAAAGTCTTTTTTGTATAAGCCACTAAAGCCAATACCTTATTTCGGCTTCTGTCATTTTTATCGGTCTGCGCGCATCACACTTATTTCGTAAGCGGCGTGATGCGTGCAATGTTCTTTCTTACAGAGTCGCTGTTTATGCCGAGTACCCTGCCTATGGCAGCGTAGTCGTAGTTGAGGTGTTGCAGCAGCATGATCAGTTGCTTTCGAGGAGCAACCTTGCCGTAGCAGCGTTCAATCTCCGCCATTGTCTCCGCAAACTCTATCTTGCAGTAAGCCATGCACAGCTCGTAGTCTTGCTTTGTCCACGTCACGGTTGTGCCGCCGTTCTTGATATGTAGGTATAGTTCCTTGCCGCATCGTGCGTTCGCTTCGCTGCTTTGCGATGCCACCATTATGTCATTGTTCAGTCTCTCTATCCTGTCCGATTTCTTTGCACTTTCCTTTTTCAGCGACTTAATCTGCGCCTTAGCTTGATCCAGACTTTGTTTTTCTGCCTTCAGTCTATTGTGTACCGCAATCAGCCTCTTTCTTGTTCTGTGCAGTATTAATGAGAATACCATTATACATAATAATATAATAATAAGTATGCCCATAGATGCAGATGTTATGGTGTCCAGCAAGTCTTTCATTGAGAGTGAAGAATTTATGTTTGACTGCAATTCACTCATGTTATATTTCTTTTTTCTTGCATAAAGACTGTCTTTTGCCTCCGACATTTTCGACATATAAAGGGCGTAATTCTTCAAATCGCCTCTTTTGTAATACAAAGCCGCTATCTTTTTACATGTTTCTGCTTGAGTCAGATAGTTCGGGTCGCAATCAATGGATTTCTTCCACATCTCTTCTGCCTTGGCGTCGTTTCCTAAAGCGTTGTTGTAGTAGCCTGCAACTCTATATGATACCGCATCCTTGCTGTAGTATAATGCGCTGTCAAGATATTCTTTCGCTTTCCTATTATCTTTATTTATGAAATAGTCGGCAATGATAGAGTATGCGTATCCCTTGCAACTGTTGTGTGTATATGGCAAAAGAGGAATGCATAGCAATCTGTAATACCCCACACTGTCTTCCATTCCCAAAGTGCTGCAACATGACGAAGCCATGCCAAGCGTAAACACCTGATATCTCTTGTCGCCAAGTTTTTGCGCACTTTGTAGAGACAACTTGCAATAATGAAGTGATAGCTTGTCTTCGTCGAATATTATATTTATATATGCCAAAGCCTCGCAAAGCTGTTGGTAGATGTCCAAGTTGCGCCGTTTGTTCAGATCGCAGTCTTTGAATATGAGTTCAGATTCTTTTTCGTAGAAAAGTGCTTTCGCCAGGTCGCCCGCAAGTCGATACATCTCACCTTTATAGAAGTATGCTCTCGCCAATTCGTCTTTCATGTTTTTGGTTTTGTAGTAGTCTATGCAAGCGTTCAATGACAACGAATCGTCAATGAAGCTGTTTTTACCGAAAGCATATCTTGTTTTCAGCAGTTGATAATAGGCTTTTTGTTCTCCCGACAATTTCTCTGTTCCTATTTTGACAAGAGCTTTTGAGGCAGAAGCGTAATCAAGACTATCCAGCATATTGTCTATACTGGATAGTTCGGACATTCTGTTGTTGTTTGAACATGAAAACAGTGATAGTAGGAGGATGTATAAAAGAACGAATTGTTTCATTTGAAATAGCTTGTTTAATTAAAGACAAAGTTAAACGTTTTTTCTTTAATACAATCAGTTGTCTACAAGAAACTTTCGGACATTTTCAGCGCGTTTTTGAAACGCCACTGTTGATTATCAATGCGTTACGTTTTTTGTTGTCCGTGTTAGTTTTTGTTTTAGTTTTTAAGTATTGTTAATTAAGAAATAATTACTACATTTGCAATGTATTCATACTTTAATCATAA
>ERZ791794.911-NODE-911-length-17530-cov-3.302604_pt1 | contig 17530 bp, 13 predicted proteins | sample MGYA00510312_ERZ791794 | MGnify/ENA primary metagenome ERZ791794 (study PRJEB30046, sample SAMN00791977) | human gut metagenome | study: EMG produced TPA metagenomics assembly of the A metagenome-wide association study of gut microbiota in type 2... | reverse complement strand
CACCCTGAGTAGCTTTAGTCAGGAGACCGTGGATCAAACCGCCTGAGAAAGAGTCACCACCACCTACGCGGTCGATGATAGGGTTGATATCGTAGTGCTTGCTCTGGTAGAATTCCTTACCATCATAGATAAGAGCCTTCCAGCCGTTGTGGGTAGCAGAAAGAGACTCACGGAGAGTAGAAACTACATACTTGAAGCCGAACTCCTTCATCATACCCTGGAAGATGCCGTAGTAACCCTCAGCATCAGTCTTGCCGCCTTCTACGTCAGCATCTGGCTTGAAGCCCAGGCAAAGCTGTGCATCCTCCTCGTTACCGATGCAAACATCAACATACTTCATTAATGGGCGCATTACAGAGATAGCCTTCTCTGAAGTCCAGAGCTTCTTGCGGAAGTTGAGGTCAACAGATACTGTTACGCCATGACGCTTAGCAGCCTCACAAGCCAACTTGGTCAATTCAGCAGCCTTGTCGCTGATAGCAGGAGTAATACCGCTCCAGTGGAACCACTGAGCACCCTCCATAATTTTGTCGAAGTCGAAATCTGAAGCATCAGCCTCTGCGATAGCGCTGTGAGCACGGTCGTAGATAACCTTTGATGGGCGCATAGAAGCACCAGTCTCAGCATAGTAAAGACCCACACGGTCACCACCACGGGCGATGAACTCAGTGTTTACGCCATAACGACGGAGAGCATTTACAGCAATCTGACCGATTTCGTGCTTTGGCAACTTAGATACGAAGTAAGCCTCATGACCATAGTTAGCCAGGCTTACAGCTACGTTAGCCTCACCACCGCCAGGGATGATGCGGAATGATTCACTCTGAATGAAGCGATCGTTAGCCTCTGGAGACAAACGAAGCATAATCTCACCTAATGTTACAATTTTAGCCATTTGATGTTTTAATTCTTTTATGTTTTTATTGTTTGTTATTGATTGACAAATTTTAAAGTAGTTGCCTTTTCTTGCCGATTTTGTGCCTTTGGCAGTCAGCCGGCAGACAAATAACAATACATTGTCGTTTATCGTTGGCAAAAATAGCTATAATTTCTCGAATAACGAAATAAAATCGCGTTTTTTTTCACTTTCGCCCCTATTTTTCTTATTTTTCATCCTATTTTTGTAAGTTTCTTTCTTTTTTTAGCATTTTTCGTGCAAAAAATGTGCTGTGCATTCGCACAATTCAAAAAAATGTTGTATATTTGTGCCCGAAAGTCGATGTGTGGTCGCACACAGCCGATTTGAGAGTTAGTAAAATGCAAAAAAGCACAGATTTCGCACAGGATGGGATGAGACGAAAAAGCGACAAGTTATTACCCGATGACTATTGAAGACTACTCCAAGTCTATTGGGGACTACTCCAAGTCTATTGGGGACTACTCCAAGTCTATTGGGGATTACTCTAAGTCTATCGGATATTCCCGATTCCCTAACATATTATATAATGTACGCGTGAGAAGTGCCCTTATGTACAAACTTAAAAACAATGGCCGAAAAAATCAGAATCAAGGATATTGCCGAGAGAGCCGGCGTATCTGTTGGAACAGTAGACAGAGTTCTACACGACCGCCCTAACGTGTCGAAACCCGCACGAGAGAAGGTGGAGAGAGCCCTCAAGGAAATGAATTACCAGCCAAACATGTATGCTAGTGCTTTGGCTTACAACAAGGAGTACACCTTCTATCTCCTCCTCCCAAAGCACGAGTCTGAGGCTTACTGGGAAGAGATTGAGGAAGGTGCAAGAAAATGTGAAGACCAGCGCCGTGATTTCCATATCAACTTGGAGATCAAGTTCTACGAGCGTTCGAACGAAGCCTCTTTCTGCGAGGTTGCCAACGAGATTCTGGAAGCCAGACCCGAGGGAGTGGTCGTGGTGCCTGCATCGCTTGCCGTGACACGAGAATTCACCGAGCAGTTGCATCATCTCAGCATTCCGTTCATCCTGCTCGACTCCTACATGCCCGACCTGCGTCCGCTTTCCTTCTTCGGACAGGATTCCTTCTGCTCGGGCTACTTTGCAGCCAAGATGCTCTGCATGATTGCCGGCGGCGAGAAAGAAGTGATGCTGATGCGCCAGACCAAGGACGGACAGGTGATGAGTAAGCAGCAGGACAACCGCGAGGTGGGATTCCGCCACTACATGCACGACCATTTCCCGCAGATGCAAATCCATACGCTCGACCTGCCGCTCAACGGCACCCGAAACGAGTTTGTCAAGATACTGGAGAAATACTTCGCCGAGCATTCCGACACCCACCACTGCATCACCATGACATCGAAGGCGCACATCGTGGGCGACTATCTGCTGAAGTCCAACCGCCGCGACATTCAGATTATGGGTTACGACATGGTAGAAAAGAATGCCAGGTGTCTTCGCGAGGGAAGCATCTCCTTCCTCATCGCCCAGCACGCCTTCATGCAGGGCTATTACTGCGTAGACACTCTCTTCCAGGCCATCGTACTGAAGAAGAAGGTTACTCCCGTAAACTACATGCCTATCGAGCTGCTGATGAAGGAGAACGTGGATTTCTATCGCAGAACGCAGATCTGATTTTCAGTAAGATGAGAAAAGTCTGCATGAAATAGCATCTGCATGAAATAGGACCTGCATTAAATAAAATCTGCATTAAAAATATAAGTAGAATAACATTCATAATAAACAAAAACAAGACTACAGAATGAAACTATCAAGCTTTATCAAGATTAACCCTGCTGATTCAGTAGTGGTTTGCTTGCGCCCTATGAAGCAGGGCGAAGCTATTGAGGTAGATGGCAAGACCATCACCCTTTTGCAGGATACTCCTGCCGGTCACAAGGTGCTCATCAACGATGCTGCCGAAGGACAGGACATCATCAAGTACGGCTACCCTATTGGTCACGCAAAGAAAGACCTGAAGCAGGGCGAGTGGGTTAACGAGAACAATCTCAAGACCAATCTTGCCGGTACTTTGGAGTACACCTACAATCCGGTGGAGGAAAAGCTGAACATCGCCGATGAGAGCAGAACCTTCAAGGGTTATGTGCGTAAGAACGGCGAAGTGGGAACACGCAACGAGGTTTGGGTAGTCCCTACCGTGGGTTGCGTAAACGGTGTTGCAGAGAAGCTCGTTGAGCTTCTGAAGCAGGAAACAGGCTGTGAGGGTATTGACGCCATCCACGCCTGGCACCATAACTTTGGTTGCTCTCAGCTCTCGGGCGACCACGAGAACACCCGCAAGGTGTTGCGCGACATCTGTCTCCATCCTAACGCTGGTGCCGTGCTCGTTCTCTCATTGGGATGCGAGAACAACCAGCCAGACGATTTCATGGCGATGCTGGGCGATTACGACAAGGACCGCATCAAGCTGCTCGTTACCCAGAAGGTGGAAGGCGATGAGATTGAAGAAGGAATGAAGATTCTCCGCAATCTCTATGCCAAGGCCAAGGAGGATGAGCGCGAGGAGGTTTCCGTAAGCAAGCTCCGCGTGGGATTGAAGTGCGGCGGATCTGACGGATTCAGCGGCATTACCGCCAACCCATTGGTGGGCGAATTCTCCGATTGGCTCGTGGCCCAGGGCGGCACAAGCATCCTCACCGAGGTGCCTGAGATGTTCGGTGCTGAGACGATTCTGATGAACCGTTGCGAGAACAAAGAGCTCTTCGATAAGACTGTTCACCTGATCAACGACTTCAAGGAGTACTTCCTGAGCCATGGCGAGCCTGTGGGTGAGAATCCTTCTCCGGGCAACAAGGCGGGTGGTATTTCTACCTTGGAGGATAAGGCACTCGGTTGCACCCAGAAGTGCGGTCGTGCTCCGGTGAGCGGCGTATTGCAGTATGGTGAGCGTCTGGAGACAAATGGTTTGAACCTCCTGTCAGCTCCGGGCAACGACCTCGTGGCAGCCACTGCCTTGGCTTCATCAGGTTGCCAGTTGGTTCTCTTCACCACCGGTCGTGGAACCCCATTCGGCACCTTCGTTCCAACCATGAAGATTTCAACCAACAGCAATCTGGCAAAGAACAAGCCAAACTGGATTGACTTTAACGCTGGCGCCCTGGTAGAAGGCACCGACATGAAGGAGTTGGTAAAGCAGTTTATCGATAAGATTATTGCCGTGGCCAGTGGCGAGGAGGCTCGCAACGAGCGCAACGGCTATCGTGAAATTTCCATTTTCAAGAATGGAGTTACATTGTAATTTTCCATCTTCAGAAATGGAGTAACATTGTAAAACATGGAGTGAGAAGTCGGGAACCGGGATTCTGATAGAGTCCTGTTTCCCTGCTTCTCTCTTCTCATTGAATCATTATGAGTAATCAGTCTCATTAGAATAATTATGAGTAACAAGAAAGGTTTGTTGGCATTATCGCCATTAATTTTGTTGATTGTCCTCATCGTGGCTTACACCCTCTATTCGGCGGATGCGAGTCATAAGGACACGAATCTGTCACTCACGGTGGCATTCATGATAGCCAGCATCTATGCGGTGGCCATCTCGGGCGGAATGCCCATCAAGAAGAGAGTAGATACCTACAGTCGCGGAGCCGGCGCCAACAACCTGATGCTCATGCTCTGGATTTACGTTTTGGCAGGCGCCTTCGCTGCTTCTGCCAAGGCGATGGGAGCGGTGGACGCTACGGTAAACCTGGCGTTGAGTGCCCTGCCTGCCAGCATGATTTTGCCGGGGCTCTTCCTGGCAGCCTGTTTCATCTCCGTATCCATCGGAACAAGCGTCGGCACAGTGGTGGCTCTTGTTCCGATAGCTGCGGGCCTGGCGCACTCCATGGGGGTGAACGTGGGCATGATGACGGCTATCATCGTGGGCGGCGCTTACTTCGGCGACAACCTCTCGTTCATTTCCGACACCACGGTGGTGGCTACGCAGACCCAGAACTGCAAGATGAGCGATAAGTTCAGGGTCAACTCCCTCATCGTGGTTCCTGCCGCCGTCCTCGTACTCGCCGTCTATGGCGTGATGGGCTTCGGCTTGCAGGCGCCTACCCATATTCCTGAGGTGGAATACATGAAGGTAATACCTTATATAATAGTACTCGTCACAGCCATTGCCGGCATGAACGTGATGGCAGTGCTCACCATGGGCACCATCCTCTGCGGAGTCATCGGCATCGGAAGTCATCTCTTGGGATCCACTTCCTCCTATGACCTCTTCGGCTGGTTCTCGGCGATGGGCAACGGAATCGTGGGCATGGGCGAACTGGTAATCATCGCCATGATGGCGGGCGGAATGCTCGAAATCATCCGCGAGAATGGCGGAATCAACTACATCATCGATAAGATTACCGCCCACGTCAACAGCAAGCGTGGCGCCGAACTCTCCATCGCCGCCCTGGTGTCGATGGTGAACATCTGCACCGCCAACAATACTGTGGCGATTCTCACGGTGGGCAACATTGCCAAGAAGATAGGCGACAAGTTTGGCGTGGACAACCGCAAGGCGGCAAGCATCCTCGACACCTTCTCCTGCACCGTGCAGGGTCTGATTCCTTACGGAGTTCAGATGCTTCTGGCGGCGGGACTTGCCAATCTCAGTCCGATGGACATTCTGCCCTATCTCTACTATCCGATGGCCATCGGCGTAGCGGCACTGCTCTCCATCCTGCTGAGATATCCTAAGAGATACAGTTAATAAAGCTCCAGCCTTAGGCAGATTTCTTTCTGCCTAAGGCTGGAGCCAGAAAGAAACAAGATAAATCAATTCATTTAAAACTTTAATACGATGGACTTCTTACAAAGGAACCTTTTTACCAAGTTGCGTTCCGCCCACTTCGGCATTGAAGAGGAGATGGAACCCATGACTACATTCAAGCAACAGAAGATTGCCCAGATGATGAAGAATCTCAACGATGTTCCTGCGGGCGAAGTACGCATGAACAATGGTTTCCTGAACCGACGACTCGCCAACATCCAGGAAAATGAGCGTCACGCCATCGACACTTCCATTGAGACCCTGCACCTGCTGCGCATCATCGTGTCGAACATCAATGGCATTCTTGCCTACGGCATCAACCTGAGCGGCATCATCGAGATGGGCAATTACCTACGCACCAAGGGCGACAAGGTGGATTTCGTGAAGCTCGACAAGTGGCTCAGCAAGCTGCGCATCCAGCGCATGGCACAGTTGCAGGGCAGCGTACTCATCCTCTTCTTCGATTTCGAACAGGATGAAATTCCCTACGTGCGCCATGTGGAGCGGGGAGCCTACAAGCTCACCCTGCGATCGCTGTATTACAACGAGCAGGACAGGCAGGACATCCACTTCAACGAGACGCAGGCAGGATTCGTGCACGTTACTGGCGGTACCATGCGCAAGAACCTGCGCCGTAGCATGAGGTATCTGGAGTATGCTCCCATCGAAACCATCAGCAACTTCTGCAACAACTTCTTCAAGTCGCTCTCCGAGATTGAGGAGTAGAATCATTTTACGAAGATGATTTCTTTGATGAAGATTCTTAGAAGATGATTCCCTAGAAGAAGTTTACGATAATATAAAATATTAAAAAAATAAGCCCTTAACGCTACGAATATCGCATGATTTTCGTACCTTTGCACGTATGAAACGAATTTTTATAACAATTATATCGACAATACTCACACTTTGCAGTCACGCCCAGGTGCAATGCGAAGATACCTGTAGCCATGTTCATGGCATTGACATGAGTCATTATCAGGGAAAAGTGTTCTGGGAAACCATCGGCGACAACAGCAAGATGGCTTACGTCTATCTGAAGGCTACTGAAGGAGGAACCAATGTAGACAGCAGATACAAGCAGAATATCGACCTGGCGCATCGGTATGGAATGAAGGTAGGTTCCTACCACTTCTATCGTGCCCGTATTCCCCAGCAAACCCAGTTGGAGAACTTCAAGGCGCAATGCCGCCCGGGCGACCAGGATCTGCTCCCGATGATTGATGTGGAAACCAAGAGCGGAATGGAAACGGAAGAATTCTGCGACTCACTCTTCAAGTTCCTCCATCTCGTGGAGAAAGCCTACAGGCAGAAGCCCCTCATCTACACCGGAGCCAATTTCTACGATAATTACCTGTTGGGCAAACTGGACAGCTACAAGCTGATGATTGCCCAATACTCCAAGCGAGAGCCTGTGCTCAGAGACGGCAGGGATTTCGAGATGTGGCAATACACGGGTAAGGGAAAGCTCAACGGCGTGAACGGATACGTGGATAAGAGCCGATTCATGGGTAGACACAGATTGCGAGAAATCAGATTCAGACACAGATAAAATAAGTAAATCAATAAACATTAAATAAAACTATGGCAATTATAAAATGTCCGGAATGTGGACGTCAAATCAGTGACAAAGCCCCTACATGTCCTAACTGCGGTGTGGAAATCGCAGGAAAGATTATCAAATGCCCTCACTGTGGAGAGATTTATTTCAGCAGTCAGGAAATGTGTCCTAACTGCCATGAAATAGCTTCAGCCGGTTATAGAATTCCAACAACGGTTGCCTCTGGAACTACAGTTAGAACAGAGACTCCGGCTAGAACAGAGACTCCTATGGATTCAACGGAAACTTCGGCTCCTGCTGGTCCAGCAGCTTCTGTTAATCCTCCGACTCCCCCTACTCCTCCTACCCCTCCTGTTCCTCCGGTAAGACAGACTCCGATGGCAGCAGGAAACGGCGGAAACGGCAATAATGGAAACGGCTACGGAAATGGAAGAAACGGAAATAATCCTGAAAATGAAGCCCAGCAGAAAGCCAAGAAGAAGAGTGCCCGAAGCATTCTGATTATCTCGTTGGTCTTCTCTGTTCTGGTTTGCGGAATCCTGTATTATTTCTACGATAATGCCAACCGCAACAAGGAGGAGGAAGCTTACGAGTATGCAATGCAGAGCAGCGACCCGATGGTGCTGCAGAGTTATCTCGACACCTATAAGGACGCAGAAGAGGCGCATCGTGACTCCATCATGGCGCATCTGGAAATGCTCAAGAGCATTGACCAGGATTGGACCAACGCCCTGGTAAGCGGTTCGAAGCAGGCTTTGGAGGATTATCTGCAGAAGTATCCTAACAGTCCGCATAAACAGGAGGCGTGGAACAAGATTGATTCCATCGACTGGAATGTGGCGAAGGCTGCCGACAACGTACAGGCTTATCAGGCTTACCTCGACGCCCACGCCGACGGAGCACATATTGAGGAGGCTGAGAATGCGATGAAGAAGGCAAAGAGCCGCGACTTGCAGCCAGAAGAGAAGCAGATGGTTAGCGGACTGTTCAGGCAGTTCTTCCAGAGCATCAACTCTCATAATGCCGACGGACTTTCTGCCACGTGCGAAGACATCCTCTCTTCTCTCTTGGGCAAGACTTCTGCCACCAAGGCCGATGTGGTTACCTTTATGGACAAGCTCTATAAGGATAATGTGGCTAACATGAACTGGCACATTAACAATGATTACCAGATTAAGAAGCGCGAGGTGGGAGAAGAAGATTACGAATATCAGGTGCAGTTCTCTGCCGTCCAGAATTTGGACCTCACAGATGGAAGCAAGAAGCAGAACAACTTCAAGATCAATGCTGTGGTTTCACCAGCCGGCAAGGTTTCTTCCTTCAACATGAATCAGATTACAACAGAATAGTTTATAGTTTACAATTTATAGTTTATAGGTTATAGGTTGTAATGTACAATGAATATAAAAAAGGGTGTGGCTTTTTACAGTCACACCCTTTTTTTTAATGAGCGCTCAAACATAAATTACTGCGCCTCCTTCATCTGTCGTAACAACTCCTTCTGCTTTTCGTTCAAGCCGGTAGGCAACTTCACGTTATAGGTAATCATCAGATCACCGAAGGTGCCGTCGCCCCTGTCGTAACCCTTGCCGCGCACACGAACCTTCGTGCCGTTCTGGGTCTCAGGCTTAATCTTCAGCTTAATCTTCGAACCATTGCTCAAGGTGATGATTCCCTCGCCACCAAGCAAGGCTGTGTACATGTCGATGTTCACGTTCATGTTCATCTCGCCCGTATTGGTTCGGGCACTCTGGCTGCCGCAGCCACCGCAGCCGCCAGTTCCGAAATCAGCACCAGCACCATAGCCGGCGTTGGCTCCTCCGCCGAAACCTCCGAAGCCACCAAAGCCGCCGAAACCGGCGCCTTGCTGACCGCCACGGGCACGGCCTCCGCCGAAGAGATTTTCGAAGAAGCTGGAGAATCCGCCTCCGCCATTTCCGAAACTGCTGAAGTCGAAGCCCTCGAAAGGATTTCCTCCGGCTCCTCCAGCACCACCGGCTCCACCACCGAAGCCACCGGCGTTCTTCCAGTTTTCGCCAAACTGGTCGTATTTGGCGCGCTTATCTGGGTCGGAAATCACCTCGTATGCCTCGTTCAGCGCCTGGAACTTAGCCTTCGCCTTCGGGTCATTCGGGTGCAAATCCGGATGGAATTGTTTTGCACGTTTACGATATGCTGCCCTCACATCCTTCTGGGGGATGTTCTTGTCAACACCGAGAATCTTGTAATAATCTACAAATGCCATATTATAAAACCTCCTATTTTTATGTTTTTAATAAGAATCCAACAAAAAGTATGCCGTAATTGGCAACTTTTTTGTAATTTTGCACATGAATTTAAATAATAAATAAAAAATAGTATGAAACAACTGTTCGCAGCGCTCCTCATGGCGCTCACCTTTAATTCGCAGGCAATGGCACAACAGCGTACCGTAAAACTGAGAGTAGTTCAGACGAGTGATGTTCATGGAGCTTTCTTTCCATACGACTTCATCAACCGCAAGCCCAAGGCGGGAACCCTGGCGCGCGTATCCTCTTACGTCAACGATTTGCGCAAGACCTACAAGGACAACGTCATCCTTCTGGAGAACGGCGACATCCTGCAGGGTCAGCCTACCTGCTACTATTATAATTATGTGAACACCCAGGCACGCAATGTGGCTGCCGACGTCGTCAACTATATGAAGTATGACGCCCAGGCGTTTGGAAACCACGATGTGGAAACGGGTCATGCCGTGTATGATAAATGGATCAAGGAACTGAACTGTCCGGTGCTCGGCGCCAACATCATCAACACCAAGACGGGCGAACCTTACGTGAAGCCTTACATCATCCTGAACCGTGAAGGCGTAAAGATTGCCGTGCTCGGAATGCTGACTCCAGCCATTCCCAACTGGCTGACGGAAAACCTCTGGAGCGGACTTAAGTTTGAAAACATGGTTACCTGTGCCCGGAAATGGATGAAGCACATCCAGGAAACGGAGAAGCCAGACGTGGTGATTGGCGTTTTCCATAGCGGTAAGGACGGTGGTATTGTCACCCCGGAATACGAGGAGGATGCCTCTCTGCGTGTAGCAAAGGAAGTGCCAGGTTTCGACATGGTGCTCTTCGGCCACGACCACACCCGCTGCAACGAGACCGTCACCAACGTGGAAGGCAAGCCAGTGGTCTGTCTCGACCCTGCCAACAACGCCCTCAACGTGGCTGACGCCGAGGTAACGCTCACCTTAAATAAAAAGAAGGTGAATGGCAAGAAGCAGTATGTGGTGACTGACAAGAAGGTGACGGGTTCCCTGCCCGATGTGACAAAATGTCCTATCGACGAAGACTTCATGAAGGCGTTCGAGCCTCAGATAGCCGAAATCAACCAGTTTGTGAGCAAGCAAATTGGTACATTCAAGAACACCATCCACAGCCGCGAGTCGTTCTTCGGCAGTTGCGCGTTCAATGATTTCATCCTCAATCTGCAGCTCGACATCACCAAGGCCGACATCGCCTTCAACGCCCCATTGCAGTTCAACGCCACCATCCAGGCGGGTCCTATCTGCGTAGGCGACATGTTCAACCTCTATAAATATGAGAACCAGCTCTACGTGATGCGCCTCACCGGCGAGGAAATCCGCAAGCATCTGGAGATGAGCTACGACCTCTGGGTGAACACGATGAAGAGTCCTGACGACCATCTCCTCCTGCTCGACGCCCACACCAAGGGCGACCAGCAGCGCCTGGGATTCAAGAACCTCTCGTTCAATTTCGACAGTGCTGCCGGCATTGATTACGAGGTGGATGTTACGAAGCCAGATGGCGAGAAGGTGAAGATTCTACGCATGAGCAACGGTCAACCTTTCGATGAGAAGAAATGGTACAAAGTGGCAGTAAACAGCTATCGTGGCAATGGCGGCGGAGAGCTCCTTACCCATGGTGCCGGCATTCCGAAAGACAGTCTGGAGAGCCGCATCATCTACCGCAGCGAGCGCGACCAGCGTTACTATCTGATGGAAGCGATAGAGAAGATGGGAACCGTAGAGGCAAAGGCCAACAACAACTGGAAGTTCGTGCCGGAAGCATGGACCAAGCCTGCTGCCCAGCGCGACTATGACTTGCTTTTCGGAAAGAAAAAATAAGATATTATGAAGTATTGGTTTATATTTTGCAAGACAGATATCTTGCTTGAGAAGAAAGAAGACGGAACCTATACGATTCCATGTAGCGAGGAGAGTCCGATAGAGCTCAAGCCCTGGACTCACGTCCTCAACATTACCCCGATGAGTGACGGAACGGAGGTGAAAACCTTCACCATTCCGGAGCCCTTGACCGACCATCCGAAATACGAGATGTGCGGTCTACGCCCCAGCTTCTACAAGCTCACCCCCGAGCTTTATCAGAAGGCAGGAAAGTGCCAGGAGCTGAACTATTGGGATATGAACACGAAGTTCTGCGGCGTTTGCGGCGCTCCGATGAAGATGGATACAGACATCAGCAAGAAGTGCACTGAATGCGGCAAGACGGTGTGGCCATCCCTAGCCACAGCCATCATCGTGCTCATCAAGAAGGGCGACCAGGTGCTCCTGGTTCATGCCCGCAATTTCAAGGGCAATTTCGATTCGCTCGTGGCTGGTTTCGTAGAGACCGGCGAGAGCCTGGAAGAAGCCGTTCATCGCGAAGTAATGGAGGAAACTGGCTTGACTATCAAGAACTTGAAGTATTTCAATTCCCAGCCATGGCCTTATCCTAGCGGACTGATGGTAGGCTTCACAGCCGAGTACTTGGATGGCGAGATTCATCTTCAGAAAGAAGAACTCTCCCGTGGCAAGTGGTTCAGCAAGGATGCCCTCCCGATACTCCCCGAGAAACTTTCCATCGCCCGCAGATTGATTGACGCCTGGCTGGAGGATAAGATTTAACGAGGATTAAAAGCGTTGAATGAAAAACGTTAAAAGAGAAACGTTGAAAGAAAAGCGTTGAAAGAGAAATGATAAAAGAGAAACTTTGGAATGCGAATTACATCAAGGTGATGACCACCAACTTCCTGCTCTACTTCGCCTTCTACCTCCTCACCCCACTCCTCCCGCTCTATCTGAGCGAGACTTTCGGGGCAACGAAGGATGTGATAGGCATTGTTCTGAGCGGATATACGGTGGCGGCACTCATCATCCGTCCGTTCAGCGGATATGTGGTGGATAGCTTTTCGCGCAAGAAGGTGCTGATGGTCTGTCTGTCAGCCTTCGCCATCTTCTTTGCGGGCTACATAGCCGCCGGCACCATCCTGATGTTCGCCATCTGCCGCACCCTGCATGGCGGTCCCTTTGGAGCCGTCACCGTGGCCAACAGCACCTGTGCCATCGACGTACTGCCAGCCAGCCGCCGCAACGAAGGCATCGGTCTCTATGGCTTGAGCAACAACTTCGCCATGGCGATAGCCCCATCCATCGGCATCTATCTCCACAACATCGTGGGCAGTTACATGGTGCTGTTCTGGATTGCCTTCGTGGTGGCAATAGCCTCCGTGGTGATTGCCGGAACCATCAAACTCCCGGAGAAAGAGATTGTCAAGAACAAGGAGAAACTTTCTCTGGATAGATTCTTCCTCACCCGTGCCTGGCTGCTCGCCATCAACATCTGCATGTTCGGCTTCTGCTGGGGCGTGCTGAGCAACTACCTCGCCATCTACAGCAAGGAAGAACTGGGCATTACGGGAGGCACGGGCACCTATTTCGCTATCCTCTCTATGGGACTCTTCATGAGCCGTCTGCAGGGCAGGAAGGCACTGAGCCAGGGCAAGCTGACGCAGAATGCAGCCGAGGGAATGCTGATTTCGCTGGTGGGATTCACCATCTTCGTTGCCGTGAAGCACCCGATAGCCTACTATCTTTCGGCAGCACTGATAGGATTGGGCAACGGCCATCTCTACCCTGCCTTCCTGAATATGTTTATAAATGTGGCGCGCCACGACCAGCGAGGCACGGCGAACAGCAGCATCCTTACGGGCTGGGACTTGGGGTTCGGAATCGGCTGTCTGCTGGGTGGAATTGTAGCCGAACATTTCGGCTACAGTGGAGCCTTCTGGATGGTAGCCATAGAGAATGCCGCCGCCGTGGTACTCTTCTTTGCCGCATCCAGGACATTTTTTGAAAAAAGAAGACGAAAGGAATAGAAGCCTTCCGTCAGCATAAAACCCGTCTTAAGGCAAAATATATTTTTCCTTAAGGCTAAAAATATTTATCCTTAAGGCTAGGAATATTTTCCCTTAAGGGTAAATATACCTCCCCATTTTGGCAGGTAAGGCAATGATTACTAACAAAGAAGAGCATTCGTGAGGAAATCTTTAAAAAATCCTCTCGAATGCTCTTCTTGTTTTCTTTCAAATCTCTTCCTGCAATTTAGAATGGGAGATCGTCAGCACTACCACCCTGTGCAGGAGCAGCTGGCTGAGAAGCAGGGAATGGAGCTGTAGCACCTGCTGCTGGCGCAGCTGCAGGAGCGGCACCCATTGGCGCAGCACCCATAGGAGGGAATGCGGCAGCACCTGGCTGCATACCGCCCATGGCACCGGCTACGGCGTTAGGGTCGATGCGCTGAACATTCCATGCACGAACGCTGTTGAACCAGCGGCCCTGATACTCGTGAGCATCGATATCGAATGAAACCAGAAGCTCCTCGCCACTCTGGATGTTAAACTGTGCAAGACGATCAGCTCCGAACACATCGAAGCAAAGCTTCTTAGGATACTGCTCATGAGTCTCGATAACGAACGACTGAGCCTTCCACTCACCTCTTGCAGAAACGCCGCTTCTTTCAGGCAAAACGGCAATCACCTTTCCTTGTAATTCCATATAATTAATTTATTAAATGTTGTCTGTTCTATCATTGCAAAAACGATGGGCACGTCTTCATCTTGCCCCCTCGGAAAAGCACAAAATAGAGTGATTCTTTTATCAAGTTTTTCTTTCTGACTGCGAAATTACTAAAAATAGTTCTAAAACCGAAACATTTCTTCGATTATTTTTGTCTATCCCCGATATTTTTTGTATTTTTGTACTCATAATTGCGAAAGGGCACCCAAACTGGGGCGTGCGCAAATTAAAATAAGGAAAATAAATAATAATAAAAATAACGACTCATGAGATTTACAGTATCAAGTTCAGCATTGAGCAGCAAGCTCAACATGCTTGTGAAGGTGATTGGCAGCAAAAACTCGTTGCCTATCCTCGAGAATTTCCTGTTCCAGATTGAAAACGGTGAACTGAACATCACCGCCAGCGACAGTGACAACATCATCAAGAGTACTATCGCCCTGACCGAGTGCGAAGGCGAAGGTGAATTCTGCGTGCCTACACGCGTAGTCATCGATGCCCTCAAGGAACTCCCAGAGCAGCCTCTCAGCTTCGAGGTCGATAACAGCTCCGACGCTTACGCCATGAAGATTGTATATCAGAATGGTCTTTATAACTTCACCGGTATCAATGCCGAGGACTACCCACGCTCTCAGCCTATGGGCGAGGGATGCACCGTCATCACCCTCCCTACCGAGATTCTGATTGACAACATCTCACGATCTCTCTTCGCTACAGCGGCAGACGAGTTGCGCCCAGTGATGAACGGTATCTATTTCGACCTGACTCCAGAGGCACTTGCCATTGTTTCAAGCGACGGCCACAAACTGGTAAGAAGCAAGAACTTCACCATCAAGAGTGAGACTCCTGCCAATTTCAACTTGCCAAAGAAGCCAGCCACCCTGCTCAAGAACATCCTGAGCAAGGAAGATGAGGCTACCATCAAGTTTGATGAGCGCAGCGCAGAAATCCAGTTCAGCGACGGCGTGCTGAGATGCAGACTCATCGACGGCCGCTACCCTAACTACAACTCTGTGATTCCAACCAACAACCCCGCAAAGATCACCGTAGACCGCAAGGCCCTGCAGAGCGCATTGCGCCGCGTGCTGCCTTTCGCCAGCGAGAGCAGCCAGCTCATCCGTTTCCACATTGAGAACGGCCGCTTCGAGGTTTCTTCCGAGGATATCGACTTCAGCACTTCTGCCAAGGAAGTTCTGGCTTGCGAATACTCAGGTTCAACCATCAACATCGGTTTCAAGGGAAGCAGCCTGATGGAAATCCTGGGTAATCTTACCAGCGAGCAGGTCATCTTCCAGCTTGCCGACCCAAGTCGCGCCGGAATCGTGATCCCGTCAGAGCAGCCAGAGAACGAAGACGTTCTGATGCTCATCATGCCTATGCTCCTTAACGACTAAGGAGCCATAGGCTCTTTTACGTTCTGCCAGGCAAAAGGCAGGAAAATAATCAAGAACCAAAAATAAAAGAAATGAAATTAAATTTAACGAAGCCCCTCATCGTCTTCGACCTGGAGACCACGGGACTTGACATGGTAAAGGATAGAATCATTCAGATTTCATATATTAAGGTGAACCCGGATGGAACAGAGATTCGTAAGAACCTGTTTGTAAACCCGGAAAAGCAGATTCCTGAAGAGGTGATTGCACTCACCGGAATCACCAACGAAGACGTGAAGGATGCGCCAACCTTCAAGCAGTTAGCTGCCACCCTGAGCCAGGAGTTCTCCGGCTGCGATTTTGCCGGCTACAACTCCAACCACTTCGACGTTCCGATGCTCGCCGAGGAATTCCTGCGTGCCGGAATCGACTTCGATTTCTCCAAGTGCCGTCTCATCGACGCCCAGACCATCTTCATGAAGATGGAGCGCCGCAACCTTGCCGCAGCCTACAAGTTCTACTGCGGCAGAAAGATGGAGGAGGATTTCGAGGCCCACCGTGCCGATCAGGATACCGAGGCCACCTATCGCGTACTGATGGGCGAGCTCGACCGCTATGCTCCTGGTGTTCAGGAGGAAGCAGACCGCGTGCTCAACAACAACATGGACGAGCTTGCCGAATTCTCAAAGCACAATGACAATGTTGACTTTGCAGGCCGCATCGTATGGCAGGAGCTGAAGGATGCCCAGGGCAACGTGATTCTCAATGAGAAGGGCGAACCGCAGAAGCACGAAGTGTTCAACTTCGGCAAGTACAAAGGCTGGGATGTTGCAGAGGTTCTCACCAAGGACCCGGGCTACTTCACCTGGATTCTGGGCAGCGAGTTCACCAACAATACCAAGCAGGTACTCACCCGCATCCGTCTGCGCGAGTATAACAAGAGAATGGGAAAATAATTATGCTGAAAGGAAAGAAAATCGTATTGGGCATTACGGGCTCCATTGCAGCCTATAAATCATGCCTCATCATACGCGGACTGATTAAGCGAGGTGCCGAGGTGCAGGTGGTCATCACCCCTGCGGGCAAGGAGTTCATCACCCCTATCACCCTCTCGGCACTCACCCACAAGCCCGTGGTGAGCGAGTTCTTCTCGCAGCGCGACGGCACCTGGAATTCGCACGTTGACCTCGGTCTCTGGGCGGACGCCATGCTCATCGCTCCCTGCACCGCCTCTACCATGGGCAAGATGGCACACGGCATTGCCGACAACATGCTCATCACCACCTATCTCTCCATGAAGGCTCCCGTCTTCATCGCACCAGCCATGGATCTCGACATGTACAAGCATCCGTCTACCCAGGCAAACATGAAGACACTCATCAGCTACGGCAACCATATCATCGAGCCGGAAGTGGGATTCCTCGCCAGCGGACTCGAAGGCAAGGGACGCATGGAGGAACCGGATGTCATCGTGGATTATCTCGACAGATATTTCAAGATGGAAGCAGATTCTGAGAAAGAAGCTGAAGGCAATGCTGATGCTGAAGTGAAGGCTGAGGCTTCGCTCGATTTATCCGGCAAGAAGGTGATGATCACGGCAGGACCTACCTACGAGAAGATAGACCCCGTTCGCTTCATCGGCAACTATTCGTCGGGAAAGATGGGATTCGCACTCGCCGAAGAATGTCTGCGCCGTGGTGCTGACGTCACCCTCATCGCCGGTCCGGTAGCCCTCAGCTGCAGTCCCGCCATCCACCGCATCAACGTGGAGAGCTGCGAGGAAATGTACCAGGCTTCAACCCAGGCGTTCGGGCAAACCGATGCTGCCATCCTCTGTGCCGCCGTTGCCGACTTCAAGCCGAGCACCGTGGCCGACAAGAAAATCAAGCGCGAGAAGGATGACCTGGAACTCACCCTGGTGCCTACCCACGACATTGCAGCAGCTCTGGGAGGGATGAAACAAAAACATCAGCGAATCGTAGCTTTCGCCCTGGAAACCAACGACGAAGAGAACAATGCGCAGAAGAAGAGAGTGAAGAAAAACGCCGACTTCATCGT
>ERZ791794.905-NODE-905-length-17693-cov-152.015988_pt1 | contig 17693 bp, 9 predicted proteins | sample MGYA00510312_ERZ791794 | MGnify/ENA primary metagenome ERZ791794 (study PRJEB30046, sample SAMN00791977) | human gut metagenome | study: EMG produced TPA metagenomics assembly of the A metagenome-wide association study of gut microbiota in type 2... | reverse complement strand
GTGTGTTACTCGGCACGAATGCCGAGATGACGCAAAGTTTCGAGCTACAAAGGCAGCTAAATCCAAGGATTAAGAAGCCTGTGGGGCACATAGCTTTGAGCTTCAAGCCCGAGGACAAGCCACGTTTGACGGATGAATTCATGGCTAAGATAGCCCTTGAATACATGCAGATGATGGGGATAAAAGATACTCAATTCATCATCGTAAGGCATCACAATACGCACAATCCACATTGTCATATCGTGTACAATCGCATCAATAACGAGGGCAAGTTCATATCAGACAGAAATGATTATAGGCGTAACGAGCAAGTGACCAAGGCTCTAAAATCCAAGTATGGACTGACTTACGGAACGGACAAGAGCAAGACTAACACTCGCAAATTGCGCAATGCGGAGCGTGCAAAATACGAGATTCACAATGCCGTCATGGATGCCTTGAAAGGCGCTGATAGTTGGCAGAAGTTCAAGAGTGAGCTTGAAAAACGAGGTGTTCACCTGGAGCTTGTCTATAAAGACAAGGAGCGGAGCAAGGTTCAAGGCATCCGTTTTTGTAAGAATGGATATAGCTTCAAGGGTACGCAGATTAGCCGAGACTATAGCTTTGGCAAACTGAATGCAAGATTTGAGGGAACGGAGAACCATGTATCACCAAAATCCAACTCTACTCTGCAATACGAGCAAGGCTATCACAAGAGCAACCATGAGCCATCCATGTCGGATAGCAGCCAAGACCCTTGGGACGGCATTTCTTCCATTGGACTTTTTGCTTCTGCCAACGCTCAGACCTTTGAGTCTTTCCCAGAGGACGAATCATCCAAGAAGAAAAAGAAGAAACGCAGAAGAGGCTTTAGCCTTTGATGCAAGTTACAAACCATTCAAACAACAAAAGAAAGATGAAAGAAGAACTATTGGAAGCCATCTACGGCACAGTTGAGAGATTGGAGCAGAAAGTCGATGAACTTTCTGACTCCACAAAGAACGCAGGAACGGAAAACGTTCCTGCAAGTAATGACACAACCAAGTTGGAGAAATTAATCATTGCTATGTTTGGCAAGGAAGAGGAAGTCATTGGTAAAATATCCAAATTAAGAGATGCCATTGTTGGTTTTGCTGACCTTATCAAGGTTGAACTTGCCCAAAACGAGCAGCGAAGCAAGTCCTTGGTTGATGCAGTCAAGCAGATGAGACAAGAGAATGATGTTTCCTCGAAGGCATTGCAGGACAAACTTGAAGTGTTGAACAATTCACATCAAAAGAAAGTTGTAACCCATCGCTTTGAGCCTACTTCAAAGTATGTTCTTCTTTTCATTGGAGGCTTGGTCCTATCTCTTGTTATCTCCATTTGGGGCAACCTCAACCAATGGCGAGCGCATCAAGATTGGGAGGAGGCTGACTTGAAATATCGTGCTTTGAAGATGGTTCTTCCATCTAACGATCCAAATGTTCGATACATCGAAAAGAACTTTTCTGTATGCCCAAATAAAGAAGTTATTGAGAAAGTGAGAACTTATGTAAATATTTACGAGGACTCAATTCGCTATCATAACGAAATGATACAGATGGCAGCAATTAAAGATAGCATGGCTAATAGCCTATTTAAAGAAGCGAATGAAATTAAAAAGAAAATTAATCAGAAATAATAGACAACGACCATCTGGTACAAGCGCATCCTTCGCTTTGATAAAGTAAAGACGAACGGTCTCCGTATCGTGTTTGATAGTGCAAGAACTTGTCCATGCATCAGCAACATAGCAGAATACTGACTTTTCATTAACTCTCAACTGTTCATTCGTGTCCGTGATGCCACTTGCTTGACATTGCGGACTCTTTTTCTTTTATGGTAGCTATGAAGAGGAAATTGATAATTATAGCAGTTTTGGTTATCTCACTTGTTGCATCTTATATCTTATGTGAAACGAAACAAAATGATGCCGATATTGATCCTGTTAAAGTCGAAGAATATACGGCAGACTTAGAAAACAGTGTTGACTTGGATTCCATTGCAGGAACATATTGCGGTGTATTGCCTCCTAATGTTGAAACAATACTCACGTTAAATGCTGATGGCACCTATCGTTTGAAGCAGAAATCTGCAAACGATTCGGATAGCTGCGAAGTATTGAACGGAATCTTCAAAGTGCTTGACGGCAGTATTCTGATGCTTGAACATCCGTCAAGTGGTGACAATATATTTTATAAGGTGAAGAATGACAGCAGCATTATTCTGATAGACTCGTTTGGGAATGAACCAAGTGCGAAGAAAGCGAAATTGTATGTACTTAAGAGGATCTAAATATATATATAATAAAATCCGTGGATTTTATTTCCACGGATTTTATTGATTGTCGTAACTAATTAATACTTCACGTTATTTTCTGGATGGTCGGGATAGCTGATACCCGTCAGACGGTGGTAGTCGTAGGTATAGGCAATCATCTTGCCTTTCTCCGCCATGTTCGCCGTCTGCTTGGTGAGCACGCTGCCGAGCGGGTCATAGGTAAAAGGAGGCGTCACGTTGCCCTCGGTGTCCGTCACCCTCACGAGACGTTGGATACCGTCGTACTCGAATGTGGTGGTAATCTCACCATCCGGGGCCACTATGCTGGATGAACTTTGTGAATTACCTATGTCACAATATGACTTGGCAAGAAACATGTCTTATTTGGTTTCATATATGAATTCTATTGTTTCATAGTGTTTCCTATATTCTTTTTTTAATTTTACGACCCTATTATTCTTATCATAAGTAAAGACACATGTATATGAAATAATGACGTCAGACATGTTTGGCTTATATGTATAACTATATTGAGTAATAAGACAATCCTTGACTATAATTTCAATACTTAACACATAGTCAACACTGGCATCAAGATATGTGTAATACTTATTGATATTTTGTATAGAAATCTTTTTTTGTTCCCCTATTGGCTTTGTAAATGACAAGATTTCGCTTGGGTCATAACTTGATAAAATATCAGCAATAACACATGCATCCTTATATATGACCTCGGGATATTTTAGCTTTATTCCATAATCTGTTAGGCTATTAGATTGATTTAAAAATATCTTTTGACGCGTTTTGTCATCTGTGGACAATTTAATCAATCTACCCTTTTTATTATATACCCCGATTTTTTTCCCGTGTAGAAATAAACTTCTCTCTAACTTATAACCATTACTTAAAATGTTTACAACAGTCTGTGATTTCAATTCCAAACTGTTTAGAATTGAAATCACAGAAAGTATTAATATCGCACAAAATCTCATTACTAATTTTTATTTAGTTCCTTTCCAAAAGATAGTTCTTCCGTATACTGCTGTTGATTGTAATCTTGTTTTTCCAGCATTCATATTACGTTTGCCGTCATTAAAATGCGTTGGAGCAATGCGAATTTGAGGTGCTTTAAACGATTTTCCAACATTTTTCTTCCATTTTGCATAATGCCCATCGGAGATTTTCCATCCCATAGTGTTCATATGAATTTCGAATCTACCTGTGCTTCTACGCATGTCATTTGAAGAAAATTGGGCTTGTTCTGCGCCATCCCACATTGTTGCCCCATAGCTGTAATCTGTGCCACCAAACAATGCATTAATTTCTGCCGCTATTGCTGTTCGCATGAGAGGTAATTCATTTCTTTGACTTTCACCTTTTTTACGAAAGTCTTTAGCTGGCTCAGAGTTTACACCATAAGCTTTGGAGTTTCTTTGATGTACACTTGCAATTGCATACATCTCTTTCATCATTTCATCACTTGGTTCGTCTTTTTTATTTCGAACGAGATATGCACTACTCTCCCCATAAACGGCAGATGCTTGTCGGACAAACTTATCGTAAGATATGTTTAACAATTTTGCATTTTTTGCATCATTAACTAACCCACTTTTGGACTTACTAACATTCTGAGCTGCAAAAACCTTATTATCGTTCTTTCCATCCGAACCTAACCAGATTCCCTTTTCATTAAAATAATCTCCCATCCCATCTGGATCGATTAAAATAAGGGGATTGTTATGACAAAATCCATATGTTGTAATGTTTGGATATTCTTCTTCCAAAGGATCCGTACTCATCCACATACTCAGCCTCGGTTCATAATATCTCGCACCATAATAGTACATACCTGTCTCTTCATCAAATTCTTTTGCATTGAAGAGATAAGGCGTGTTCCATACATTGTTGCGTTCCTCTATGAATACCTCGCCGAAAGGCACATACTCGATGTGCTGCACGACCTCGCCGTCAAGATTGGTGATGTAACTACTGCTACCCAAGTGGTCAGGATGGTAGTAGAACTGCATCTTCTCGTATGTATCGCCTTCTTGGAAGTTGTTCTTCGCTGCTCGTGCCATAGCACGTGCCTGCGCAGCCTCCAAGCTGCCGTCATTGCAACAGAAGCCCTTGCCATCGACATAGTCGTTGTTGTCCTCGCCATTGTACGGCACTGCAAAGGTTGCATAATTATCCTTGATAACCTGCAACTGCTGAGTATATTTAACCTTATAATCAACAGACAAGCCATCAGTCTCACCACCTGCATACTGGATGCGGCGTGGGTCAGAACCGTAAGAGTCAAAGTCTCCAATCTTGGAAACGACACGCTGGCTACCGATATAGATGTGCTTGGTGTAGCGTCCGCCTTGGTTGGCAACGAGATAAGGTGATACATAGAGTGAGAACTTGGCGGTGTTCGTGCGACCTCCAGCAAACTCGGAGTTTACATACACCTGGTCACTTTCGCCAGAAGTCTTCACCGTGCGCTCACCATCAGCATCGTACCAATAATTGGTTACAAAGCCATTGTCATCAGAAGCAAGAAGACGATTCTCCTCGTCCCACTTGAGCTTACGCTCTGCGGCTTTCTCGTCAGCAATACCGTCCTTCTTTGTGCGGCTTGTATTGACATAGACAAGATTACCATTGGCATCATACTCATAGGCATGGCTGTTGTTCACATTCTCGCTCTCCGAAGGCGTCTCCTCTGTGCGGTAGTTCACATCCTTCACATTGGCGAGTTGGAACTTCTTTCCTGTATCAGTTCCATAGGTGTACGACAAATCATAGCCAGCATTCAATGTGCCGTTGAACTGCACATTGTTCTGCGTGAGAATCTGACGCTTCGATGTGATACGGTGCATATTGTCGTAACCCATCGCAAGAGTGTAGCTTGCGGTCTTGTTGTCCGCACCAGTATAAGTACCTGTTGCACTGACAAGACGGTAAAGAGCATCGTATGTATAGGTATGCGCCATCTGTCCGCCAGCCTTTCCACTCTGTGGAACTGACGCACCGTTTAGCACGCTGAGCACATTGCTCACCGCATCGTAAGTGTAAGCGTTATCCATAATGGTGTTGCCACCACTGTTTACCGTGAGGTTCTGCAATCTGCGACGCTGTGGGTCGTAAGTGTAGAAGGTCTCAGCACCGTTGCAATACTTCAAGTATGTGCGCTGCTCGAACTTGTCATAGCCGATCTTGCTCACATAATCGTAGCCGTATGACTTGTAGCCATGAACCTTCTCAAGCTGACCTCCGAGGTTGTAAGAATAGGTAATCTTCTCCTCATCAGGATAAATCATCTCCAACAGACGGTTGTGGCTGTCGTAAGTCCATTGCGTCACGTAGGTTGCTATCGCCTGATTAGGCACAATCATCGTGCGGCGGGTCTTTGTCACCTCGCCCATCTTGCCATAGAAGTATTCAATGGCACCTGTTCCATCCTCGCGGAGCATCAATCTGCCGATACGGTTCTGAGAGGCATTGCGACCACCATAGTAATACTTCACGTTGTTCTCCGGGTGGTCAGGATAGTTGATACCCGTCAGACGCTGATAGTCGTAATCGTAGGTGATGAACTTGCCTTCCTTTGCAAGGTTGGCTGTCTGCTTGGTCAGCACATTGCCGAGCGCATCGTATGTGAAACTTGTGATGCCGCTTGCAGGATGGTTCACCTCAGTACGGCGGTCACCCATGTCGTAAGTGGAGGTCGTTACATTGCCCTCCGTGTCGGTGACACGAACAAGGCGCTGTATGCCGTCATACTCAAACGAGGTGGTAATCTCACCGTCAGGACCGCTCTTCTGGATGGTCTTCAAGGTCTTGCCACTGCCATTGGTATGGGTAGCCTGCACATTATGGAGTGCGTCTGCTACGGTTGTAACAAGTGCATGACTGCCGTTGTCAACCGTATATGCCGTAGTTGTCGTAGAGTTGTCAGGCAATGTCACTGAGGTAGCACGGTCGAGCACGTCATAAACAGTAACCGTTGGAGATACATTGTCAAATGACTTGCTGAACGTTGATTTCGATCCAGTTCCTTCCGTTGTAGGATAGAAAGCCTTTGCCACACGTCCGAAAGCGTCATACACGTTTCTTCCGCTGACTATCATCACGTTCTCATCCTTGGCAGAGTTGCCCTTTGCAGCACTTGTCACAACACCGTCCTTCTTCACCTGAACGGCTCTTCCGAAGCCGTCAACGAAAGTAACGGTCTCCAAATCATCGTTAGGATGCTGGATGTCGTAGTGCTTGGTCACGGCGTATGCAGGAGCGGTAATGCCACTCTCACCAAAGGTAGCCAAAGGCTGATATTCAAAGGCGATGGCATAAGGCACGCCCGTAGCCAACTCATTTGGACCACGTACGCCAGTGATGCGACCGAGGTCGTCAACATCAGTCTCATAGTAGAAGTTGTTGAGGTCACGATGCTCCTTGGCTATACCATAGCGATAGTCAAAATTGCCTTGCTCGCTGCGGTAGCCCCACGCATCGTCAATGCGCTCAACATACATGTTCATCTCAGGCTCATAGCGGTACTTGTACCACATACGCTGTCCCTTGCCGTTGGCAGGGAGAGTCTTCTGGATGATGTTGCCGTAAGAGTCGTACTTGTAATCCGTCACCGCCTCGCCATCATTCAACTGCTGTGTAATCTGCGTGATATGGTTGGCGTAGTTGGTGTTATACTTCGCTGTCACATGGTGATAGAGTGAGCCGTCACCGCCTGTCACGGTCACGTCAACAGGAAGACCAAAGATGTGCTTGCTTGCATTGTCCGTGTACTTGATGGCGGTCGCATAATCGAACTTGCCGTTACCATCCTCGCCAAGACTGCCCTTGTCGCTGTACTTGTAGGACTTCAACTCACCATGATAGCCAGTGAGGTAGTACTCATTCCATGCCTCGGATGTAACCACACCGTTTGCCGCTCCCTCATACTGCAAGTTTGCTGTATAGCGGAGAGGAACGAATGCTGAAGCACGGTCGCTCCAAAGGTTCACGTCACGCTTTGCGAATGTGTACTTGTCACCGTCGGCAGTCATATAATAACTGTCGTAACGGTTCTTTGTCTCGGTGTACTTGTTGCCGTTGGCATCCTCTACGGATGTGGCGGTAACATTGCCCTGCGTGTAGTAGTTGGCTACATCGTAGTTCTCAACAGCCTGTCTGTAAACAGAATTGCCTTTCTCCGTGTCAAGGTTCTTGGTGATGACCTCACCGAAACCGAGGAACTCACGTTCATGGCGGTCACGCTTGCCGTCCTTGTACTCAAAGGCAGTTGTCATTACTGGACCATCGTCATGGATTCCGTCGTCAATCGTCAAGGCAGACATGACCCACTTGCCACCAGGAAGACTGTAGGTCGGAGTGGTGTGGGCATAGTCCAATGTGAAAGTTCCGCCCAAGGAATTGGTGACAGACTTCAACATGTTGGTTCTGCCAATGGCAGAGCGTGTAACCTTTAACTCGCTTTCCTTCTCAGATTCAACGATGTCAAGATAACCGTCACCATCAACATCCTGCAAAGAGTAGGTAGGACGATTGATACTGTGCGAGGTGGAAGCACCAGGGTTGGTTGAAATCTTAACAACCCATAGCGGAATTGTTACAGTGAAGGCTGCATTTGCAGATTCTGATGTGGACGCAGCCTCACTCAAAGCATTTACGCCTTTCCAACTGATAGGCTCATCAAAGCCGTTACCAGTGTTTAATGCAACAGTGATACCGTTATCGCTCTTCCACACCTTATCAGGAAGACCGTCAGAATTGATGTCGATAAGGTTGTATTCCTCTTCACTCTCAGATGTTACAATGTCTATGCCTGCGGAGAAACTGCCAGAAGCAATATTTGTGCAACCTCCAGCTCCAAAATTATAAGAAAGACTCTTTCCTCCCTGAATACGGTCAAGCCCCCAATCAATAGGCTCAGTAAAGGCATAGCCAAGATTTAATCTTACCTTCTTGTCGGAAAGAATCTTGTCAGGAAGACCATCACCATTGATGTCTATGAAAGCCTCGACAGATTCATCTGTATTCTTTGGCACACTACCTGATATAGATAATTGTGCCAACCAAGAGTTTTTAAGATTTTTCAGAGAAGCCTTGCTACTTGGAATCAAATTGGCAATATCAGATACAGATGATATAGGATTACCGCCATATCCCCATGCTTGTGAAGCATTGTCTGAGTTGTTCGAGCCGATGCCCTTGTAGATTTCGCCACTCAGTCCACCCAAAGAATTGGTGTATTGGATAGTACCGCCAGCGATGATGTCAGGGAAGCCGTCACCATTCATGTCCATCATGGTGACCTCAGTCTTGGCGCTACCACTTGCATCGTTGTGCGTGATGCCAAGCGCGCCGCCTTGCACTACCGTGCTCTTGCTTGAAACTACTTGAGTTACTGCCGCAGCACCAGTACCTTGCAAATGTTCTCCTGCAAGTCCTGCCACCTCGGTATTGTTCTCCAAAGGATTAGAGAGAAGAACATCCTGCTCGGTCAGTCGGGCTGTACTTGCCTCCGTTGCCATGAGATAGATGTCCTGTCGCTGACCGACCCATTTGTCCATGGAAGTCTGGTCTGTACCCAATGGGGTGAATGCCATCGTGAGCGGATCAACCTTATCATCCTCGTTCTCCGGCAATTTCAGCAATGACTCGTCAATAGGCTTGGCATATCTGCCCTCTGCCGCATTATAGACAAAGCCACCCCAACCACGGTAGAGCATACCGAAGCCATTGTTATCGCTTTCTGCATAGAATCCAGCAGGAATATTTTCTGTTACAAGTCCCGCTGCATCTTTCAGAATGGAGACAGACGCAGAGGTCAAAGCTCCGTCAGAAATGGTTGAAGAATAGCTGTATTCAAACCAAATCTCCTTTCCGTCTAAGTTTGAAAGGCGTAAGGTATCGCTCTGCAAGATACCGTTCTGTATCTTGAATGTCTTTTTGCCGACAAGAACATCAACAGTCTTTGCAGTCAATGTCACCTCACCATTGAGGGCGTTGTCCGAAAGTGTGAGTACTGGAGATACAACCAAAGCGGTGTCTGTTGCTGTGGTTAGATATGGCTTGCCCTCCGTCAAGGCATTGGCGAATGTCTTGTAATGTGCAGGAACTGCCATGATCTGCTCAACATTGGCGGAATCCTTGTAAGTTACGGACGCTTGCCAACCTATATTCTTCCAGTCAACATTTGAGGTGGATGAAATCTCAAAGCTGAAATTGGTCAGCTTTTCTGTATTCTCCAGACTGATGTTGAGAGAATCACCATTGAAAGCCTCACCAGCCTTCAATGTACGAGCAAAGACAGTCTTCTTGGTATAGTTCGGATTGTCATTGCCTTCACTGTCCTTCTTGTCGTTGCTGCCGATGATGCTGAGAACAACATCGTCGGTTGTTACAGGCTTGTGGAAGGCACTGTGAACTTCAACGCTTGATCCATTCTCCACATTGGCAGAGGTGTTCACATCATAGATGGCACCATCCTCAGGCTTATACTCTGTTGAAGAAAGCCCGTTAGGCAAGATATTTGACTCGCCTGCGTAAGTAATGGTAGGTGACCAGCTCACCTTGTCAAAAGAACCGTTGCTTGTTTCCTCAGAGCCAGACTGGACACGGAAATAGATTCTGTCACCACGCTTGACGGCAACAGATGATACGGCTGCGCTGTATGGACTGTTGTCACCCTTGGCTATCGTCTTGTTCCAAAGCTCATTGCCACCCTTTTGGATAGCAACTCTTACGCCGTCTGCTTTTTGGTATTCGTCAGCGTCATAGTCATCTGTTGGTGCAATGAGGCTTACTTGACCAGTTACGCTGACAGTTCCGTCCTTAGGAGCCTGCCATACACGCACAATATCCTCCATCGGTGAGTTCTTGATGGCTTCCGCCTGCTCATCCTTACTGACCTCCATGACAGAAGTGTCAACCTTGCCACCATAGATGATTGGGCTTGGCGTGTCGGCACTGCTCAGAGTGAATGTAGGCACGGCATTGCCTGCCTGGTCAAACTCCAAGTGGTTGAAATATACCTTTCCGTTTGAAACGAGGTCAACAAGACCGTCACCGTTGATGTCGCTGAAATATTGTGTTGTCTTTGTTTTGGTCGTGGACTTATTCGTTCCAACAACAGCAGTTAAAGTATTCCAACCGACAACGGCATTCGCACCGAAAGAGTTTGTTGAACTTTTAGATGTCGAGAAACTGCTAATACCTTTTACTTTGATAGGTTCACTATATACAACCTCTCCGTTGTCTGTCTTAATCTGTGGTCGGTAATATACCGTACCGCCAGACTTATACACCTTGTCAGGAAGTCCGTCACCGTTCAAGTCAACGAGCGCTGAAAGTCCCTTGCTTGTATCGCTTGAATAACTATATGAACCACCTGCAGTATTGCTTTTCCAACCACTTTCATCATTTACACCCACACCTGCATAGAAAGAACCACTGACAGAGGAGCTTGTCGTGCCGCCGAGTGCCGTAGGCTTGTCGCTGAAACGCTTGCTGACAGCCTTTAACGGATTGATGAACCCTGCGTCAAGTCCATCATCATGGGTGTTCCATTTCTCGGAATCGTCCTTGAACGGAACATATCCCTTTTCAGCCTGCACATCATCATAATAGTCGAAGTTCTGGAAAGCCACTTCCTTTCCGGTGTTGTCATACTGTCTGACACCTGTGAGCATTTCCTTGTGGAATGCACCTTCCTTGTAGTCAAAGGCATAGCTGCGCAATGTCTCGCCCTGGAAATTCACGGTCACTTTCTCCAACAGCTTGTTGGAGGAGGCGAGGAATCCATAGCGGGCATTGTTGGTTTTTACCTGCTTTACCTTGTTGCCATCAAAGAGTACAACGGTGTGCGGTTCCTGTCCTGCATTACCTGCGTGAACCTCCTTCAGATATGCAGCCTTTGCCTTCAAGCCGCCACGCACATCCTCATCCACGATGTCATACACATATTCTATATAGTCACCGTGGAGTTCCTCGACACGTTTCAGCTTCCATTCGGCAATCACCTCACGGGTATTGCCAGAAGCATCGGTGACATTGCCCTTTACAACAGCTCCGTCACCGCCATAGATGTACTTGACACCCTGCTTGTCTGTAACCTCCCAATAATAGTTGGCAGGACTGTCACCCTTGCGGATGATACGGCTGAAATCACCGCCTTGGCGGGTGTAGAACTGGCGGTCAGCCTTTCTGTTCATCTTCTCGCCACGGTGTGCGACTCCCATCTGTCCGTTGTCGTCCATGGTGGAGAGCATTGAACCGGACAAAAGATAAGTCTCCGTCTCTTTTGACTGGTCATAACGAGGCACGCCCCACCGGGTGTCAAGCGTAATGCTTGGCACACTGACGTTCCAACCCTCGCCAAGCCAACCGCTACCGCCCTCGCTGCTGTACTGCAAGCCAAGGCTTGGCTGCATACCGTTTCGTGCTGGCGGCATCTCGAACGGATACTGCAGGTTGGCAGAGCCACGGTTGTTTGCGCTTGGAGGCGCAATGACATTGAGCTTCGCCGTCGGGTCTGCCGCCTTGATGTCGTTCATCATCGTCGGGGCAAAGCCTTCGGTCTGCGGTGACTCCGGGGCCTGTATCACGCCGTTGATCATGTCGGTGAAGTGGGTCGTCTTTGAAACGACACACTCTTCCTTCTTGTCCACACGCACACGCTCCAACGCAACCCAATGCTTCTCGGCCGGGTCGTAGTAATAGGTACGGATGTCGTCCTCGGTATAGCCGCTTGGTATTCTCGTGCGGTCATACTTTATCTTGACAGTCGCACCCTCGCCTGTGAAATGGGTTCCGTGAGGGAGAAAACGGTAGCCATGTCCTCCTGCCGTGACATTGGTCATGGCAAAGTCAAGCTCAGGAACATTCTCCTCTCCGATAGAGTTCACGGAAAGGCTTCTGTTCCGAATGAGGTCTTTCTGAAGAACGACCAGTTTGCTACCTCCTACGGAGATACTGTCAGAGACACCCTTCTTGAAGAGTTTTCTCACGGCTGTCCCGTCCTTTGCCGAAAGGGACAGTGTGGCGGCAAGCAGTAAAACCAATGCCCACGCCACCTTCTGTATATAATTCTTCATGCGTATCTTCCTTTAAGTTACTTTACTGAGATTTTCCTTGTATGCTCCCCATTCTCGGAGATTGCCTTCACGACATACACACCCGATGCGGGAACCTTGAAGTCGGCTTGCTTGACGCTTTCGCCTGTCATTTGGCGTGACACTACCAGTTTGCCTGATACGTCAAACACCATCAATGTGGCTGCAGCAGGCTTGTCCTGTGTGAGTTTAGCCTCGTAGATGCCTGTCGTAGAACCGTTGCCATTGACAGTGAAATCCTCGTCTTCTCCAGAAATGAAGGAGTTGTCAGCCTGTCTGTCCGAGCTGCCCACATGGTTCTCCCTTGCCTGTGTTCCGTTAGGCATACTTGCATCACACTCGCTGCCGACATAGACGGTCATCGTTGTCGTACACTTCTTGGGTGTTTCTATCTGCACGTTTCCCCTTGTGGTGAATGAGGTCACAGGCGTACCGTTTACGGTAAGATCTGTGATATGTGTCTCGCCCTTTCCGTACTTGATGCAGAACCGCCATGCACGAAGTGACCAGACATATTCATGATGCACGGTCTGTCCGTTCAACTTGTATGTGACCTGCATATTGCGGACTGTAACACTGAGCACATCGCCCGGCTTGATGGTGACATATTTGGTTAGGCTTGTATATCCACCGGTTATGATATGCGCCTTGTCGCCCCGCACGTCGAAGCCATATTGGGTGATCTCGTCCGTGAGGCTTGGCTCCAATCCCACACGGTAGTTTGATTTTGTATCGTTCACCGTCCATGAGATGTCGCCAGACAGATAGGTCCTGGTGTCATGTGAGTATGAGGTGTAGAGTGCGTTGCCAGTGGCATAAATCTCGTTGCCTCCACCTTGTGATACGGACAGCGCATAGGTGCCGGGAGCAAGATTCGTGATTCTATGCGTGTCACCGAAGAATGTTCCTCTGGCAATGGTTTCTCCTTTTACTTTTCCTGCAACGGTGTCAACGCTGAGCACATAGGAATAGACTGGTGTACCGATGTTGATGCCGATGTCGATATACCCGTCATTGCGTGGAACTCCATTCTCGCAACTTGACGGCGTAGGAGTGGCATCATAGGAAATGCCGTCATAATAGGCGAATGTGAACACATCGCTTCCGCTTCCGTCTGCATCCCATAGGATATTGCGGAATATGGTCTTGCCCCTTGTCATATCAGGCTTGGAGCATCTTATGTTGCTGTTGCTGTTGATGTCGAAATCACCTTCACCGCTTGGGTCTATGAGCATGACGGTACGCTTGCGGCAATAGTCCGAGAACTCCCTGTCCGGTGTGAGGTCATAGCTCAACTCTGCCATATAACCGACATCATCTATTCCTCCTGTCCTCAAGCCTGCCATGTTCAAGGCGGACTCTGCTCCTTCCGTTCGGATAATGCCCACATTTGTGTCTGTGTCAGTTGCATCCGAAAGGGATATGGTTCTTGTCGCACTTCCTGTTCCGTCAACACGCAGATAGATGTTTTTGCCTTCCTTGCGGATGGAGATGTCCGTTCCGTCAACATCCGTGGCGATGTATGAATTTGAGACCGCTCCGTTGATGATCGGATAAACAACTCCAGCATTGGTGAACCGGAATCCATACTTGCATGTGCTGCCACCGATGCTTCCGAAGCCAACGTCAAAAGTCGGGTGACTTGTCGGACAGGTGAACTCAAAAGCACCGCCACCTCCAACAAGGGCTGGGGTCGTGGCATAAGCTCCGGAAGCGGCTTTCTCTTGGATGATATTGTCAGTAAAGCCATTCCTTGACACATCAAATCCTTGCGCAGTCCATCTTGCCACTGTACTGTCGGGCTTTGACGGCACGTTGGTCTTGACCATCCATGTACGTTTCATGACATGCCACAGGGAATCTGTAGGTGAGGTATATGTTGCAAGTGCCACATCATCGTCGCCCCAGAAAGTAAAGCCTCTGTCCGGCATCGGATTGCCGTTTTCACGTCCCATGACAAGCAGACGGGAAGCGGATGAAGGGTTGTATGGATTTGCGTCATGATAAGTTCCGTTCTCCTTCAAGGCCGCATACACCGGACTTTCCTCATATGATGTTGCGGAAAGCGGTTGGAAGAGACTTCCTGCCGTGTCGGTTCCAACAGCTGTGACCCTATGGTGGTAGGCTTGGTTCTCCGCAATATCCCAAGTCAGGTTTCCGTCGCTGTCAAGATACGAGCCTTTGAGGGTGATGCCGTACTTTACCGCCAGATAGCTCTCCACTTTTCTGCGCTCATCGGGTGTAAGCATCCTGCTGAAAACAATAAGCTCAGGGGCATATCCCCGGATGGAAGCATTACCGAAGAGCGAGGTCGGGAAATCCGTACCGAAACTGCCCGAGGTGGAAGGTGTTCCTATGAATAATGTGGTGTTGGAGTTGTCTCCCCACAATGTTGTTGAAGGATTGCTTACCTTGAAGTAGGAAACAACTCGCAGAGCGCTTTCCTTAAAACCGTTCTCGGACAATGAATCGCTTGATTGATAAAGCAGGTCTTCACCCGATGCTGAACCATAGTCCAGTGGTTCAACACCTCTACCCCTTACGGCTTTGTCCTTGCTCAGAATGGCTCCGTCGCCCTTGCGGCCATCAAGGGCATAAAGCACCATGTCTTTGCCAATGGTCGCCATTTCGGGGGCAAAGACACCAATGACGGTAGCCTGTGAGAGGTTGCCGTGTTTGAGTTTGGCACTCAGACTACGGAATCCGTCTGCGAGCCAGAGACTTGGATTGAAGTTGAAGTAATGGACTGAACTGTTCGGAAGAGTAAGTTCAGACTTGACGCCACGGCTGTCCAATAGCATCAGCCGTATGGAATCCCCAGAGAAATCCTGCCAACGGTAATAACCTTGCAGGTCTGAGTTCAAAGGCGCAGTCTTGAACCACAGTTCGCTTCCGCTGACTCCTCCGGGCGTTTGTGCGAAACTGCCGAGAGCGAAGCCTAACAGTAACAAAGAAGTAAACTTTCTCATGCGCTGTCAATTTGGAGTGTTTGAAAAATATAAAAATGTATGCCTCTGCCGCGCAGGGAGAGACCAGTGAGAGAGAACGGACTGTTACTACGGAGAAGAATTGTGATATAGGCTTGCTCCGTAAAGTCCTATTGTCACGTGGCAGGCCAATAGGCTTTACCACCAAAATAATGCTGCAAATATACAAAAATAATCTTAATAAACAGATATAATCTTTAAGAAATTTGCTGGTTTGGTGTTTTTTTCTTATGATTTCGGTCGATTTTGCAGAAATCTTTTACATCTGTTGTATGTACTGGAGTTAGTTTGGCAAAAATACACAAATGGTCACGGCTTCAGTTTCTTATGTTAGAATGTAAATCATGGTTTGAAACTGTACACACTCGGAGTACAAATAAAAACACTATATGCTTGTGTCGGAAAGGTATATATGAGCTGATGGTAGAGTCGTCATCAACAACAATGGCCCTGATTTGATAAACTCAGCAGGAATACTTGCTATTCATTTTATGATGGGGTTATGTTCACAAGTTTGAGATTTCATGTAAAAAAGTCCTAATTTCTATGTTTCTCTTCTTGCAAATTATGGGATATTAAGAAAAATATCGTATCTTTGTCCCCGAATTGAGGCGTTCTTTGTATATTGCAAGGTTGTGAAAGAAAAAGAATATAGCTCGTTTCTAAATCGTTAGCAGTCACATTCTTCAAAGTGTTTAACTCGTTGATATTCAATCAATAAAAGATTTTGTTATGACTTGAGCAATGCCAGGATAGCGGCTTGGTGATACCACATTTCTTTCCCAGTCTTTTGAGCGAATCCATACAACTTTGGTAGTTGGGTACAGGAAACACCCTGCCGTCTTCACACAATCCACGGTATTTTTCCATAATCTGCTTGGGATAATCAAGCAACTTGATGTTGGCTTCCGTTCCTGTCTTCTGTCGATGGATAACAATCCATTCACCTTCATCGAAAAATTCCTTGATGTTCTCTTCCTTCAAGTTGTACAGATCAATGAAAGCGAGACCTGTAAAACAACAGAACAGGAACAAGTCACGCACCATACTCATCTTCTTTCTTGTGATAGGTGTTTCCATCAACAGGTGAATCTCTTCTTTGCTCAGAAACTCTCTTGTGGTCTCTTCTTCCTTGTACTCATATCGTCTGAATGGGTCTTTTACGAGCCATTCATTATCTATGGCACGGAATACCATTGCACGGAGATTGCGGACAAACACCATCGCAGAGTTTATCTTCAAGTGCTTGTCGGTTCTGAGAAAAGTCTCGTAGTCTGTGATAAAAGGCAGCGATAACTCTTTCAGAGCAATATCCTTCACATGGTAATGCGCCTGCAAGAACTCGCCCACATAGGCACACCCGATTCTATACTTCGTGTATGTACTCAAAGATTTCATGCCAGCCTTATATTGCTTTTCCATTTCATCACGGCTTTGGGAATAGACTTTCATCAGTGTATGGCAACGATACTCCAAGCCAAGAAAGGCGTTCTTCACCTTGTCGGCAGTGACGAAGTTGTCCCTGTCCATAATCTCCTGATAATGCTTGCTGATACTCACACGCATCTTGTCCAATTTACGGTTCACCTCCAAAGCCTGCATACTCTTACCTATCATGCGTCCGCCCTTGGTGTCCCACAAATCAGGATTGGCAGTTGTCTTGCAACTGAACTGCGCCTGTGTTCCGTCCACTGTGATACGTCCCATAACTGGAACAGTACCATCTTTCTTTACTACCTGTCTTTTGAGGTAGAAGATAATTGAAAATGTACTCTTCATAACGTCATTCTTTTTTGCGTTCAAAATTAATACATGAAGAGTCTTTTCTTGCTACGCATTTCACGGCAGAACACGGCAAATTTGGTTCGTAACCAAAAATCTTACGTTACTCATCAGTAACTCACTATAAATCAGAGTATTCAAATTCAATTCGTAACCTTCCTCATTCTTCCGAACCTTAACATTCCTCATTTGGGGTATAGGTTACGGATAGGTAACGTTCCTCTGTCTCATCTTGTCGTATTCCCGTCTTCGTCTGTCCTCGCCACTTTTAACCAAAATGAGGAAAGTAACTGATAACCAGTAAACTTTCCTCATTCTTCTCTCAAACACTTTTTATATGTACTTTCATCCTCTGAAAGAACTGTTTTAGTAGGTTAAAATCCTTGTTTTACCCCTCTTCTTACTCTCATTCATTCGTTTTCTTGCTCTCATTCACCCGTTTTGTGAGGGTGTGTCATAAGTTTCTTAGGATATAGATAAGGCACGGATTACACGGATTTTCGCAGATTTCTTTTGATTTTCTTTG
>ERZ791794.901-NODE-901-length-17794-cov-4.643385_pt1 | contig 17794 bp, 16 predicted proteins | sample MGYA00510312_ERZ791794 | MGnify/ENA primary metagenome ERZ791794 (study PRJEB30046, sample SAMN00791977) | human gut metagenome | study: EMG produced TPA metagenomics assembly of the A metagenome-wide association study of gut microbiota in type 2... | reverse complement strand
CAGACATCCGCATCGACCGACGCAGACATCCGCATCGACCGACGCGTATGTATTAATCGTAACTTTTACTGTCTTATACAATGAACGTTTATCAATACGATATAAGCGTTCATTTTCTTTTTACGCCCCTCACTGCCTCCGCTTCCAGTGGATTTTCGGGCCAGTAGTGCTTCGGGTATCTGCGTCTTAGCTCCTTGCGCACTTCGAAGTAAGTGCCCTGCCAGAAGCTGGCAAGGTCTTGCGTCAGCTGCACGGGCTTGAAGCCCGGCGACAGAAGTTCCATAAGCACCGGTCGTTTGCCATCGTCAACACACGGCGTGCGCTCCATTCCGAAGCATTCTTGTAGGCGCACGCTCAGCACCGGTGCTTCGGCTCCAGTGCGGTAGTCGATGCGTATGTGCGACCCCGTAGGCACTTCGATGTGTGTCGGTGCCAGTCGGTCTACCTCCTGCTGTGCTTCGTATGGCAGGAGGTTCCATATTATCTCAGCAAGGTTAAGCTTTCTCAGTTCCTGAACGCTCGACTTCACGCGTCCTCCTTCTTCAAGATAGAACGGCAGCCAGTCGGCAGCTGTGCTCAGCAAGTGCTCGGTCGACACGTCGGGCAACGCCAGTTCGGGGTGCCACGCAGCCACTTGTGCCACACGTCGCTGCACCTGCTCCACGGCTTTCTCGCTCCATGCCATCATCGTCAGTCCGTCCTTCTTCATCGCCTCGCATACTATACTCTTCATCTGTTCTTTGTCGGCATCGTGTATCGGCTTCTCGCTGAGCATGAGTTTACCTATGCGCTGTTCGCGCTGCATCACCACGCAGCCCTGCTTGGTGTCCCACGAAATGTTGTCAACCTCCTTTACGAACTCTGCGTTTAGATCCTCTGGGTCTAACGGTGCAGCGAGGAACACTCTGCCCGTAGCTCCTGGTGCACTATGGAGCGATGCTATGGCAAGCCACGAGTGAGCCGACTGCTGGTCGGTGGCATCCAACTGCACATTGGCACCACTTGCAAGGCGGTAGCTACCTATGCTGTTCGTGCTGTGTGCGATGCGCTCCGGATAGGCATGAGCCACGAGCAGTCCCACCTCCATAGGTGCAGGGTCGCGGTTTTCCTCGTCGGTGTGTGCCATGCGACGATATTCGGCTGCAATCTTCGCTATGCGCTGCCATCTGCCCATCTGACCTTTACGGCGTGCGGCGCGCAGGGCGGAGAGGCGCAGAGTAAGATCGGTGCCACCGGTCTCGGATAGTGGGTCTTTTTCTTCAAGCAGAGCGGCTATGTCGCAAGCTAAAGAGGTGGTGTTGTGGTGAGATGTTGAGGTGGTGAGATTGGTTGTTGCGAGAATCATTCTTGCGATACGCGGGTGGCAGGGTAGTACAGCCATGCGCTTGCCGATAGGCGTTATATTGCCGTTCTCGTCAATAGCACCGAGCGACATGAGCAGTTCTTTCGCCTTGAACACACCGGCACGTGGCGGCATGGTGAGCCACGGAAGGGCTTCTGCGTCGCTCTCGCCGAAGGCTGCCGTGTCGAGCACCATCGGCGCGAGGTCGGCTTCCTCAATCTCCGGTTTGCGCTGCTCAGCCATCAGATGCTCCGACGCTTTCGTCCAAAGGCGGTAGCACACGCCCTCTGCCACACGTCCGGCGCGACCCATGCGCTGTGTAGCCATGTCCATGCTGATGCGCACGGTCTGAAGATGACTCAGTCCGGTGCGTGCGTCGAACACTACTTGACGGCACAGACCGGAGTCAATCACTACGCGCACGCCTTCAATCGTGATGGATGTCTCAGCGATAGGCGTTGCTATCACAATCTTGCGTTCGCCAGGTACAGATGGGGCGATGGCGCGACGCTGGTCTTCGGGCGAGAGGTTGCCGTAGAGGGAATGTATGGTGAGATGTTGATATGGTGAGGTGGTGATATGGTGAGGTGGTGTGGTGTTGAGGTGTTGAGGTGGTGTGGTGTTGAGGTGTTGAGAATTGCTGAGGAGTTCAAAGCAGCGTTCTATCTCTGCTTGTCCTGGCAGAAATACGAGTATGTCGCCTTCGTGTTTTCGGTATGCCTCCATCGTTGTTGAGGCTGCTACGGCGGCTATATCGCGCGGGTCGGTGTCCTCGTCGGCGTAGTGCAACTCTACGGGGAACATGCGTCCATCGCTCTCTATTAGCGGAGCCTTCAACGCTGCGCAGATACCGCAGGCATCGATAGTCGCCGACATGATAAAAATCTTCAGGTCGTGGCGTATTATCTGTTGTGCCTGGCGTGTTAGTGCGAGTGCAAGGTCGGAGTTGATGCTACGCTCGTGAAACTCGTCGAAGATGACGATACTCACACCGTCGAGCGTTGCATCGTCTACAAGCATACGTGTGAGGATGCCTTCCGTCAGCACTTCGATGCGTGTACGCTTCGACACCTTGCTCTCGAACCTCACTCTGTAGCCCACCGTCTCGCCCACCGTTTCGCCTAATATCTGCGCCATGCGCTCCGCAATCTGTCGTGCAGCCAGTCGGCGCGGCTCGAGCATGAGTATCTTCTCGCCCTCGCCGAGCGAGGAGAGGATGGTCAGGGGCAGCAATGTCGACTTGCCGGCGCCAGGCGGAGCCGTGATGACAAGTGAATGGTGCGTTTGCAGTGCGCTGTTCACGTCGTCAGCAATCAGCGAGGCAGGCAGCGAGGCGCACTTTTTTGTTATATCTTGTGTTGAAAATGTCATTCTTACTTTTGATTTGGTCTGCTATGAAAAAACGTTCTTTCTGCTAAAAAACGCATGATTATCAGGTTGCAAAATTAACTCTTCATTTTGACAACCACAAACTAATGCCGTTTTTTTAGTCCATTCGCTTCCTGTTTACAATTGTTTTCTGTACTTTTGTACTTTATAATGAAACTAAGAAAGCGAAACAACGATGATATTTGAATTTAAGAATGCTACGGCGGTGAAGGGTGGGGAGACACTTTTCAGTGATGTCTCGTTCGTGGCTCAGCCAGGTGATGCGGTTGCCGTAACGGGCAATACAGAGTCGCGCAAGGCTCTGCTGCTCGCTATGCTTGGTATGCGACCGCTTAAATCGGGGTGGGTGAGCATCGATGGAGAGCCCGTCACAGCCACTACGGGCACCTACTTCCGCCAGTTCATCGCCTATCAGCCCGACTCGCTCGACTTTGAGGGGCTCACCGTGCAGGAGGTGGCGAAGAGTCAGTTCGCCCTAAAAGTCAATGCCGACTATGCCTATTCGGCAAAGGCGGTGGCAGCTGAATTGATGCGCCTCGGCGTTGCTGACGACTCTATGCAGAAGGGCTTCGACGAGATGGAGGAGGCTGTGGCTCAGCGAGCGTCGCTTACGCTCGTTGGTATGTTCGAACGTCAGCTGTTGTTGCTCGACAACCCCACATCGCGACAGGACGAAGTAGGACGCCGACTCGTGGCTGACTATATCATGCAGAAGCGGTCGGAAGGCGTTGCGCTGATTGTAGCAACCGGCGATCAGACTCTGCTCGCTGTGTGCAATAAAAGGGTTAACTTATAAACCAAACAATTTAAGCTATGGTAAATCTTTGGATAGCATTGACACTCGGTGTCATTTTCATAATAATACCCATCGTAGTGATGGGAATGGCAGGCGTGAACATGGTTGGCAAGATGATGAAAGGTCTGTTCTCTATGGCACTGCGAGTGGGCATCATAGGCTCCATTGTCTATTGGCTCGTGCAGTGGGACAGCATCGCACTCGACATTGTGTTCGTCATCATCATGCTATTCTATTCGGCAATAGAGGTGAAAGTGAAGGCGCGTCTGCGCTCTACGTCGTATGTGCTTCCTGCTATAGCCGGACTCTTCGTCGGCACAATGCTTACGGGCGTGGGTATGTCGCTCGTCAACATTACATCGCTGGCGGCTCTCAGTGCGCGCTTCATGCTGCCCGTATTCGCTATATTGCTCACAGGCACGGCTGATGTGTTGGCTCGCGCGTTGTCTATGTACTACGCCGGACTGCGTCATCACAACCAATTCTACTATTATATGCTTGGCAACGGTGCTACGCATCACGAGGCGTTGGGCTATCTCACACGCCGTACTGTGCAACAGGCAGCCACGCGTGGCATAAGTGCTATGGTAGGCGGCACGTCCGTAGGCGCAGGTGCGGTTATGATGTGGGCTATGATTATGGGCGGAATGACGGTAGTCGATGCGGTAGTGCTCTTCGTGCTACTGTTGTTCGGCGTGTTCTGCTCGTCGATTGTGGCTACGGTGGTGGCTGTGAAAGTGGCGCGTCGCTATTCGCTCGACGCTTATGGACGAATGAAAAACACGAAGTAAACGCTGAACGATAATTAGTAAATGATGAACAATACTGATTGCGCAACCCTGCACGAGAAACTGCAGGGCATACGCGCTATTGCTTTCGATGCCGATGACACGCTTTGGGAGTTGCAGAACCACTTCGAGGCGGTGGAACATGAGTACTGCCGTCTGCTTGCCCCGTGGGGAAGCAAGGAGGAGGTGTCAGCGGCTCTCTTCGCTACCGAGACGGCGAACATGGCTGACATGGGCTACGGCTGCAAAGCTTTCACTATCTCGCTTGTGGAGAATGCGGTGAGGGTGAGTCGTGGAACAGTAACTGGCGATATCATTGGCAGAATAGTGGAGTTGGGAAAGAGCCTGCTTCACATTGATGCCACACCGCTTGAGGGCGTTGAGCAGACTCTGCGCTATCTGCACGACCAGACTGATGAGCATGGCGCACGTCGATACCGCTTGGCTGTCTTCACCAAGGGCGAACTGCTCGACCAGGAGAACAAGCTGCGCCGTTCGGGACTTGCACCTTTCTTCGATGTGGTCAGCATCGTGAGCGACAAGACGGAGGAGGCTTATCATAATCTTTGCACCGAACTGCAGGTGTCGCCCACCGAATTGCTTATGGTGGGCAACAGTTTCCGAAGCGACATCGCTCCTGCATTGCAGATTGGCGCCTACGCCGTTCATGTGCCTTTTCATACTATATGGGCGCACGAAAAGACAGAGGAGTATGAGCACGAACGGCTGTGGCGCGTGGAGAGTATGAAGGAAATGTTGGGTTCATAATTCAAAAATCTAAAATGAACAAAATAAGAACAATACTTGTTGCGTGCTGTCTTCTGCAAGTGTTCTGCTCTTGCGGCGAAGTGGCGAAGCGCATGGACGCAAAGCTTGCCGAGAGTAAGGCGGCTATAGGCATAGTTGAGAATACGAAGGCTGACGGAGTGGGCGAGAGTGGCCTTTCTTCCGGCAGCAAGAAGTCGTCGACAACCGCTGCTGCTGACGGCGAATACACGGACTTGGAGGTTCCGGCGCGCCTAACATCGGTATCCGAACAGATACTGCGTCGCACGGGCTACACCGTGTCGTACAATAGTGAGCGGCGTGTGCCCAACTGGGTGGCGTGGTGCCTCACCGCGGAGCGTCTTACGGGCAATAGCAAGCGCAGCGATGCGAAGTTTCATGAGGACACCGATGTGCCAGAGCCGCGCGCTGTCGACTTCGACTATGTGCGTTCGGGCTACGACCGTGGTCATATGTGTCCGGCTGGCGACAACAAATGGAGCGCGCAGGCTATGGACGAGTCGTTCCTCTTCACAAACATCTGTCCGCAGGCACCGCAACTGAACCGTGGCGACTGGAACGAGATGGAGCAAGCGTGCCGCAAGTGGGCTAAGCAGGACGGTGCGCTCTACATCGTGTGCGGTCCGATATTCTACAAGAACAGCAAGAAAACCATCGGCAAGAACCGTGTCTCGGTGCCCGATGCCTTCTTCAAGGTTGTGCTCTGTATGACGGGCGAACCGAAGGCAATCGGCTTTATATATAAGAATGGTGACGGCAACCGACCGAAGGGCGACTATGCCAACTCGGTTGACGAGGTGGAGCGCATCACGGGCATCGACTTCTTCCCTGCGTTGCCCGATGAGATTGAAAACAAAGTGGAGGCAACGTGCAATCCCGACGACTGGAATATTTGATAAAACTCAAAACTTATAATGGAATATATGTCACAAGAGGGCTACGACAAGCTGGTAGCCGAACTACGCGAACTTGAACTCGTTGAACTGCCGCGCGTGCGCGATGCCATTGCAGAGGCACGCGACAAGGGCGACCTTAGCGAGAACTTTGAATATCATGCTGCCAAGCGCGAGCAGGGCAGACTGTTAGGACAGATACGCTTCAAGCAGAAGGTGCTTGAGAACGCACGTGTCATCGACCGCTCACGCCTGCAGGCTGACCGCGTCGGACTGCTCAGCCGCATCGAGCTTACGAACATCGCCAACAACCGCACCATGAAGTATATGGTGGTCAATCCGCATGAGGCGAACCTCACCGAGGGCAAGATATCAATCAAATCGCCTATAGCCCAGGCACTGCTCAACAAGCAGGCTGGCGACGTTGTGGAGGTGCGCGTGCCTGCCGGACTCGTCAAGCTGCGCATTGAGAGCGTACAGTTGTAACGGTAGGAGGCTACGGCATCCTTGCCGTAGTCACGCTGTTTTTTAAGTATAGCGGCTGTGAAGGGTGCGTGGGTATGGCAGGATGCTATGAAGGGTGCGTGGGTATGGCAGGATGCCATACCCTCCTATATGTGCCGTTAAAATATTCTAATTAAGAGGGTGCAGAGCTGTTGCTTTGCCAAAAAAGTCGTAACTTTGTACCTCTAAATAGATATGTCTATCGACATACATAAGGCTGAATAGCGTGAAAATAAAGGAAGTAATTGAAGCCCTTGAACGTTTCGCGCCTCTGCCCTTGCAGGAAAGCTGGGATAATGCTGGCCTGCAAGTTGGATTGACAGAGGCGGAAGTATCAGGGGCATTATTGTGTCTGGACGTTACTGAACGTATCGTCGACGAGGCTGCCCAGAAGGGCTGCAACCTCATAGTGTCGCACCATCCGCTCATCTTCCGCAAGCTCTCTCGCCTCACCGGTGAGGACTATGTGCAGCGTTGCGTGATGAAGGCTCTTGCGCAGGGCATCGTCATCCTCTCGCTCCATACCAATATGGACAATGCGAAGGGCGGTGTCAACTACAAGATTGCCGAGAAGATGGGGCTTACGGACGTGCGCTTCATGAGTGCGAAGGAGATGAACGGTGTTGAGTATGGTTCGGGCGTTGTAGGCTGTTTCGCCGAACCGCTTGCTGCCGACGACTTCATCATCCTGCTTAAGCGTGTGTTCGGCGTAGAGTGTGTGCAGGCAAATGAGCTGTTGCGCCGCCCGATACGCACCGTGGCAATCTGCGGTGGCTCTGGTTCGTTCCTTCTCGACGACGCAGCGAATGCCGGCATCGACGCTTTCGTGACGGGCGAGATGCACTACCACGAGTATTTCGGACGCGAGCAGCAGATACAGATAGCGGTGATAGGCCACTATCAGAGCGAGCAGTTCACGAGCGAGATATTCCGCGAGATAATAGAAAACAGTTGTGAGGGCGTGAAGTGTTTCATCGCCGACACATGTACAAATCCGATAATGTATTTTTAAAAATATCAAAGACTATGGCAAAAAAGGAATCAGAAATTTCAGTAGAGGAAAGACTGAAAACCCTCTACCAGCTTCAGACCACTCTCTCATCTATCGACGAGAAGCGCGCATTGCGCGGCGAGTTGCCTCTTGAGGTGCAGGACCTTGAAGACGAGATTGCAGGCTTGAAGACACGTGTGGAGCACATCGAGGGCGACATCGTTAGCTTCCAGCAGGCTGTCGCTCAGAAGCAGGGCGAGATAGCAGAGGCTGAGGAGAGTGTAGAGCGCTACAAGAAGCAGCTCGACGAGGTACGCAACAACCGCGAGTACGACACACTGACCAAGGAGATAGAGTTCCAGAGCCTTGAGATAGAGCTTTGCAACAAAAAGATTAAGGAGGCTAACGTAAAGGTTGAGGACAAGAAGCGCGAGCTTGCTCACACCAACGACCTCATCGCTGACCGTCAGCAGGCACTCGTTGAGAAGAAGAATGAGCTCGACGAGATCATGCAGGAGACTCGTGAGGAGGAGGAAGTGCTGAAAGCTAAGGCTGCCGAGTTGGAAACAAAGATTGAGCCGCGTCTGCTCTCAAGCTTCCTGCGCATCCGCAAGAATGCACGCAACGGTCTCGGCATCGTCTACGTACAGCGCGACGCTTGCGGTGGCTGTTTCAACAAGATTCCGCCACAGCGCCAGCTCGACATCAAGATGCACAAGAAGATTATCGTGTGCGAGTACTGCGGTCGTATCATGATCGACCCAGAATTGGCAGGCGTTAAGACTGCTTCTGAAACTACAGAGGAGAAGCCGAAGCGCAAGCGTGCTACTACTCGCAAGACTGCTTCCAAGAAGTCGGAAGAGTCTGACGAGAAGCTCAGCTAACTATTGTATAAGAGGGTGTGTCAAAATTCCACGCATCCGATTGTCCTCCCACAGAATTCGCAGAATACACAGAACTGATTGCTGAGTATATTCTCCCACAGATGTCACAGATCCACACAGATTGGCTAACCATAGCATCCTTATTTTCTGTGGATTCCGTGAATTTCGTGGGTACTTCCGCAACCTAACCATCTGTGTAGATTCGTGAAATCTGTGGAGGATATTTTGATACATCCTCTTTTTTTATTTTACCCAAATCGTATAATCGTCCTTTCTTGGTTTCGCTTCGGCGGGTTCTTTCAGCGCATAGCCTAACGCTACGTGTCCGATGCCCTCGTAGTCGCCCTTGATGCCCCATGAGGCGAGCAGCAGCTTGCCCTCAACGGAGTCGAACACTTCGTGAGCGCGGTGAATCCAGCAGCTGCCCAGTCCTACGGCGTGGGCTGCGTTCATCAGGTTGCCCATCACGAGTGAACCATCATATATATATGTAGGGCGAGCACGGTCGGCGAGCACGAGTATTATCACCGGCGCACCATAGAACGGGTCCGATTCTACGCCCATCACTTCGGCGTTGAGCTGCGAAAGCTTATCGCGCACCGCCTTGTTTGTCACTACCACCATTCGTGGCGACTGCATACCTCTGCCCGTAGGGGCATATTCGCCGGCACGCACCACCTGCTCGATGAGCTCGTCCGAAGGCATACGTTCGGGGTCGAAACCGCGCACGCTGCGGCGGGTTTCAAGTACATTTAGTGTTTCGTTCATACTCTATATTTTTTTAATCCATTCCGTTATTATGCCAAGCACCTCCGGTGCCATCGTTTCCTCAATCTGCTGATACTCCATGACGATGCCCGTCTTGCAATGCTGGAAGAGATGGTTCACGCCCTCCACCTTCTTGATGTCGTGGCGGCAGTTGCTGAGCACCTTCTCAAGTGTTGTGAGGTTCTGCGCGCAGTCTACCTGCGTGTCCTTCGTGCCATTGAGCGCGAGCACCGGGCACTTTATCTTCGGCAGAAGCGCCGCAGGGTTGAGCGTCAGAAAATGGCGCATGTAGGGCGAGTTGCCCTGCTGCAGCGTCTTTCTGAATACCGGCTTCATCTCGTTGGGTACGTCGGCATCGCTAATCTCCTCTACAGCCTTACCCGCAGCCAGCTCGTCGAGCGCCTTGGCGATAGGCTTGCAGTAGGTCTCCACAACGTCGGGCGTCATTCCAGCCGCCTGCAGCACGAGTCGGTTCTGCTGCAGAAGGGTCTCTCTGCCCGACGCCGCCATACCGGCAAGCGACACGATGAAGTCAGCCTTGCCCTCGGCTGCGAGCATCAGAGCGATAGTGCCGCCCTCGCTATGTCCGACGATGCCCACACGGGTAAAGTGGAAGCGTTGGCGCAGCAGTTGTAGTGCAGCAGCCGCGTCCTGCTTGAAGTCGTCGGTGGTGAAACGGCTGAAGTCGATGCTCTTGTCGCCCCATCCGCGGTCGTCGTAGCGCAGCGAGGCAATGCCATTGCGCGCTAAAGCGTCGGCAATCACGGCGAACGGTCGGTGTCCGAACAACTCCTCATCGCGGTTCTGCTGTCCGCTACCCGTCACGAGGAGCACTACGGGCGTATCGCTTGTGCAGTTGGCAGGCGTGCAGAGCGTACCGCCGAAGCGGAAGCCGGCGTTCTCGAAGCTCACCTCCTCCTGCTTGTACGGGAACGGAGCCACCGGCGTCTGCGGTCTGCGCATCTCATTCTTGCCCTGCTTCAGCGTGAGCGGCAGCTGTAGTGCGCCCTGCGCGAATGTGCCGTTGATGCAGTCGCCCTCCATCTTGCCCTCGAACGTAGCGCCAATCATCGCCACCGTCACCTTTATCGTGCCGTCCTCAGCCACGCTCTTCTGCGCCGGAATATCCTTTGCGCCCTGCGCCGGCGAGTCGAGCGTGCAACCGTCAGCCGAGAAGTTGAATACCAGCGGCAGCTTTGTGCCCATCACGTTGAGGTCGCCGCTCCATGCGCCCTGCTGTGCGTTGGCTGTGGAGCAAGCGAGAGAGAGCAGCGCAGCTGCCAAGGTCTTTGTTATTCTCATAAGTAGGTAGGTTTTTTAGTATATATATTGTTACTTGTAATTATATTTTACGTCTACATCTCCCAAAAACTTTTCTTTAGCAGGTCTTTTGTCTCCGCAGCCACGTCGTATGGTATAGCCGGCAGACAGTCGGGCAGGGTGAACTGGTCGGTTTCGCTGTGGTCCTTCATCTCCGCCTTCGCCTCCTCCTTGGTCATAGTCTTTACGTCGGTTGTCACGAAGTCGTTGATTTCCTCCGTAGCAATGGGTTCCTTTGTTGGTAGTGGGCGGTAGTCGTAATTGTACACGCGTCGGTAGGAGAGCAGAGAACTCCACGAGTTCTTGGGACTTGAGAACGTCCAGTCTAACAGCTGCGTCTTCACGTTCAACAGCAGACTGGTCGGTCGGTTGTATTTCGTGCCGTCGATGATGAAGCGGTAGACCCCCTCGCGGTGAGAGTTGAGGTATATGATTGCGCTGTCGGCAGATGTCCCCCTATAGTGCGACTTGTAGAAGGTGGAGTCGCCACTTGTGCCACTCACCGAGTCGCATTTTATGAAGCGGATGCGCGAGATGTCAAACGAGCGCGCCTCTCCCAGTATGGCGATGTTGAAGTTGATGAGTCGGCGCAGCGTAGGCAGTTCGTACTGTCGGCAAGCACGCACGCGTCGCTTAGCCTTGCCCGTCTTTATGTTTATGTAGAAGTCGGCGAGTCCCTCACGGTATAGAATCGTCTTGCCGTTGTTGCGGCAGATGTCCCTGAAGGCACCGCTCAGCTTCACATATTCCGCTTTGTCCACCGCCACTTCCGGCAGCGTGTATGCCTTCGGCTTCATGCAGACCGTGCCCTTCTCTTTCGCAGCGTCAACCGTCAGCGGTTCGTAGGCAAGGTTGCTGATCGTCACCATACCTTCCTGCTGCTTCACGTTTCCGTCGGCATCGCTTATACATAGCAGCGTACCCTTGCTGCTGAAGACGTACGCTCCGCTTACCGGCTTGCCGTCCTGCTCGTCTACGATTCTGAACTGCGCCTTCAGTTGGCTTGCTCCGGCGAACAACTGTATGAGGATGAACGCCATCATCGCTATTCTGTTGTGTTTCATAGCTTGTATATTATTGATGCAAAGATACAGATTATCCCTAAGACCCCTGCATTTCTGTTTGTAAAAGTTTTGTGAAAAGAGTCTAAAAGTGCTGCTTAAGTCGTGCCAAACATTATGTTCAGACACCGGACGGCGTACGCCACCCGATCAGATTCCGTTCGCTGCCCGATGACTTCTGCCATCACTATTTCGCCACCAACACCTGCCTCACCCGCCGCGACCTGCAGCGCATGGCAAGCTTGCGCGATAGTGCCGCAAAGAAATGGTTGCAGCATCTCACCGCCACCGGCGTGCTGCAGAAAGACGGCGCAAACAATGCGCCGGTGTATTTGTGGAGAGGGTAGTAGAAAGACTGGTTAGAACAACAATCTAAGGCTTTTTTTATTCTTTTGAAATAGAAGAATGTGGTTTGTCGGTTTTAATTAGTATCTTTGTAACATGTTCCTATAATATATACTTATCGGAAGTTGCTTATGATTGATATACAACAATTATCAGAAGAAGATATAAAACTGCGTTATATCACTCCGTCCATTATTGATAAGGGATGGTCTGTTGATAATATAACTATGGAAACTAAGGTTAAACTTACTGATGGCAAGATTAACCTTAGGGGTAATTTGGTGTCACGTGGAAAAGCAAAATATGCTGACTATGTGCTCTACTACAATCGTGCAACACCGATTGCTATAGTGGAGGCTAAAGACGCAAGCCATGCAGTAGCTCATGGACTGCAACAGGCAAAAGAATATGCACAGATGATGGATGTTCCTTTTGCTTTCAGTTCGAACGGTATGGGTTATCAGGAATACGACTTCCTTACGTGCAAAGAACGTAATTTCTCAATGGACCAATTTCCTACGAAGGAGGATTTATATGCACGTTTCATCTCTGAAAGCAACGGCGGTGCCGGCTTGTCTGATAACCAAATGAAGGTTATCGACCAGCCTTTCTGTACGGGTCAGGACATATTTCCGCCACGTTACTATCAGCGCAATGCCGTAAATAGAACGGTCAACTCTGTGGCGCAAGGCAAGAAGCGTCTATTGCTTGTAATGGCAACGGGTACGGGCAAAACGTACACAGCTTTCCAGATAGTCTATCGACTTCTCAAAGCTGGTTTGGTAAAGAAAGTTCTTTACTTGGCAGATAGAAATGTGCTTGTAGACCAGTCTATACAGCAGGACTTCAAACCTTTGGACAAGACCATTCACAAGGTAAGTTATCAGAAAGATAAAGGACCAGGAAACACAGCTTACGAGGTTTACTTTGCGCTTTATCAGCAGCTTATAGGTCAAGGCGGCAAGCAGCAATACAAAGAACTCTTTAAGCCAGAGTTCTTTGATATGGTTATTGTGGACGAGTGTCATAGAGGCAGCGCCAAGGACGATAGCAACTGGCGAGAAATACTCGATTACTTTGATGGTGCTATCCAGCTCGGTATGACAGCAACGCCTAAGGAGACTAAATACCAGTCGAGCATTACTTATTTTGACGAACCAATATACACCTATAGTTTAAAGGAAGGTATCGAAGACGGTTACCTTGCTCCGTTCAAAGTAGTAAACATAACAACGAACATTGGTGACGAGTGGAGACCTACGAAAGGGCAGAAAGACATCAATGGCAATCTTATAGAAGACCGCATCTATAATAATACGGACTACGATTATAACATCGTTATAGAAGACCGTATAAGAGAAGTGGCACACGAAATAACCTGCTATCTGAAGAATACGGATCGCATGGCAAAGACCATTGTTTTCTGTGCAGACGAGGAGCATGCAGACAGAATGCGTACTGCTCTTGTAAACGAAAACTCTGATATGTGCAGAAAGAATCCTGACTACGTGGTGCGTATCACAGGAAGTGATCCGTACGGACAGTCAAAGCTTGATTATTTCATCTCTGTAGCATCCAAATACCCCGTAATAGCAACAACCAGTAAACTTCTGTCTACAGGAGTAGACTGCAAGATGGTGAAGCTCATAGTGCTTGACCAGCGAATCAACTCGATGACCGAGTTCAAGCAGATTGTCGGTCGTGGTACAAGAATCAGAGAGAAGGACGGAAAGACCCATTTCACCATAATGGACTTCCGTAACATCACACGACTTTTTGCCGATCCTGATTGGGATGGTCCTATAGAGGTTGATGAAAGCTATAGCAAACAGAAGCCAAAGCCTTATCCTGAATACAAAGACGACCCGACAATAATTCATGAGCCGGACCCCAAACCGCGTCCAAATCCAAAGCCTATAGTTGATAAAGATGGTTGTAGGGTGGAGGTAATAAACAAGGTAGTGTCAGTGTATGACGCTAACGGAAAACTTCTGCGAACAGAAAGCATAACAGACTATACTCGGAAGAATATCAACGATACTTACGTAAATCTTGATGACTTCATAAACCATTGGAATGCGGCAGAAAAGAAAGCGGAAATAACCGACCTGATGCGTGAAAGCGGAATCGATCTTCAGGCTCTGAAGATAGAAAGAAACATGGAGAATGTTGACGACTTTGACTTTATCTGCCACATTGCTTATGGCAAGAAACCTTTAACAAGAAAGGAACGAGTAGAAAACGTGAAAAAGCGTGACGTGTTCAACAGATATGGAGCAGAAGCAAGAAAGGTGCTCGAAGCACTGCTTGACAAGTATGCCAATGATGGCATATCACAGTTGGAGAACAGAATGGTATTAAAACTCGACCCGTTCCGCCAAATGGGATCTCCTGCAAACATAGCCAAACTGTTTGGCGGTAACAAGCAGTATTTCTCTGCGGTAAAGGAACTTGAAAACTTAATATATAACAATAGCATAGCATAAAATATGGCACTTAACAACTTTGTAAAGAGCATACGCAACATCATGCGCAACGATGCTGGTATCAATAGAGATGCACAGCGCATTGAGCAGATAGCATGGATGTTGTTTCTTAAAGTATATGACGAGAAGGAAAACGATTGGGAGTTTAATGAGGATAACTATGTTTCGTTCATTCCTGAAGAGTGTCGTTGGCGCAACTGGGCTAAAGACAATGGCGATGGCGAAGCGCTGACAGGCGACAACCTCTTGAAATATGTGAATGATACAATATTCCCAACTCTCAAAGCACTGGAGGTTACGCCTTCAACACCGATGCGTAGTGCCATAGTTCGCACCACATTCCAGGATGCCAACCAGTATATGAAGGATGGCGTACTTCTGCGTCAAGTCATTAACGTCATTGACCAACTTGACCTCGGAGATTATGAAGAGAGTCATGCTTTCGGAGATATCTACGAATCAATATTGAAGGAAATGCAGTCGGCAGGTTCAGCAGGCGAGTTTTATACACCGCGAGCTTTGACGGACTTCATGGCAGAAATCATCAACCCGAAAGTTGGGGAAAAGATGGCTGACTTTGCCTGCGGTACGGGTGGCTTCCTTGCAAGTTGGTTGAAAGCCCTTGATAAGAAGGTGCAGACAGCAGAAGACAAAGAGGAATATGCTGATTCTATCTATGGAATAGAGAAGAAACAGTTCCCTTATATGCTGTGCGTTACCAATATGCTCTTGCACGACATTGATTCTCCTAAAGTCATGCACGACAACTCTTTGACATGCGACGTGCTCAACTATACGGACGAAGATAAATTTGATGTTGTTCTTATGAATCCTCCTTATGGCGGAAGCGAGAAGAACGATATCAAACAGCACTTCCCGTCTGATTTGAGTTCAAGCGAAACGGCAGACCTCTTCATGGTTCTTATCATGTATCGTCTTGCAGCGAATGGTCGTGCAGCCGTTATCCTGCCAGACGGTTTCCTTTTTGGCGCTGATAATGCAAAGCTTGCCATCAAAGAGAAACTGCTTCGCGAGTTCAATCTTCATACTATCATTCGTTTGCCTGGTAGCATCTTTGCTCCATATACCAGCATTGCCACCAATATTCTCTTCTTTAACAACGAGAAGGCAGACGGAGTAGAAGAAGGATTCTGCACCAAGGACACCTGGTTCTATCGTCTTGATATGCCGGATGGCTACAAGCACTTCTCAAAGACCAAGCCAATGAGAGCTGAGCATTGTCAGCCTATTGTTGAATGGTGGAACAATCGCCAGGAAATAGTAGACTCGGAAAACAACGACGAGAAGTCTCGTTGCTTTACCGCCCAGCAACTTCTTGATATGGATTGCAATCTTGATCAGTGCAAGTTCCCAAAGGAAGAGGAAGAAATTCTGCCTCCTGCCGAACTGCTTGCCGATTACTTCAAGAAACGCAAGGCTCTTGACCATGAGATAGACAAGACATTGGCTGAGATACAGCGTATCTTGGGAATAGAAATAAATATTGAAGAGTAATACAATGAAGGATTTAACCATATCAAAGATAGAAAGGCTAAACGTGTTGAACAACCGTTTCGCAATAGAAAAGATACAAAAGACATTGGACATTACTGGTATGATGTTCGATGGAGAATACCGTTTTACGAAAAAAATGGTAGCCGATTTCTATGAAGTTGAAGAAAGAACAATTGAAAGATATCTTGAGAATTTTGGTTCTGAATTATCTGGTAATGGATATGTTTTATGTAAAGGTAAACGCTTGAAAGACTTGAAGTTACAATTTGCTCCCGTTATCAATGTCGGGAGCAAAACTACCCAACTCGGCTTGTTTAATTTCCGTTCGTTCCTAAATATTGGTATGTTGCTTACGGAGAGTGAAAAAGCGAAGGCTTTGCGTAGTGCCATTTTGGATCTTGTGATAGCTACGATAAATGAGAAAACAGGTGGCGGAACAAAATATATCAATCGCCGTGATGTGAACTATATTCCAGCAGCTATCACTGAAGAGAACTATCGGAAGAATCTTACATCCGCAATGAGCCAATGTGTGGGTGGACACAAAACCTACAAGTATGCACAAGTAACTGATTGGATATACGAAGCTGTGTTCAAGGAAAATGCCAAAGAATACAGAAAGGTTCTTTCTCTTGACTCCAAGGACAATGTGCGCCATACACTCTATGCCGAAGTGTTGCTTGTCATATCTTCATTTGAGAACGGTATTGGTGCTGTTATACAGCAGCAATACAAGGAAAATGGAGGTAGATTATTATCAATGGACGAGGTAAAACAAATTGTTGATGATTTGGCAGAGCATCCGATGCAAAAGCCTTATCTTAATGATGCTCGTACCAAGATGGCTTCACGTGATTATAGCTTCCGTGATGCCTATCATGGCAATATAGCCGAATACCTTAGAGCGGTGACACCGGAAGAATTTGAACGTTTTATAGGAGACCAGTCAATAGATTTTGACACAATTCTTGAAGATAACAAGGATGTCTTGAAACGATTAAAGCAAGCAGACAATGAGTAATGAAGTAAAATATATCAGTTACGAAGAAGCTATAAATGTCTATAATAAGATGATAGACGCAAGTGAAGGCGGCTTTGATGGAGTAAGAGACGAGGGTGGTATCCTTGCTACTCTCGACTTTGTACAAAATGATATGTACTATCCCGATTTTTCCGACAAGCTATCTTATTTGGTATTTAAATTCTGTTCTGGTCATTACTTCAATGACGGTAACAAACGTATTGCTTTGACACTTGGAGCATATTTTCTTTACAAGAATTCATATGTTTGGCAAGCAACAATATTTATGCGTCAGATGGAGTCAATCGTATATCATGTCGCAGCCTCAAACATTGATCAAGATTTGCTACTTCGCATAATGTCTTTCTTTATGAAAGGGGAGGACTATGACGAAGAGTTGAAGATTGATATCGCAAACGCTATGAGTAATGGAGATTTAGGAATAAAAGGTGAAGATTACGAAATTACGGATGAGGATGATAAATTCTAAACGGCATTTAAGATGAACGGAAAACAACTAAAGAACAGCATATTACAATGGGCGATACAGGGCAAACTTGTACCGCAAGACCCTAATGACGAACCTGCAAGCGTATTGCTTGAAAAGATTCGTCAAGAGAAGGAACGCTTGATAAAAGAGAAGAAAATCAAGCGCGATAAGAACGCTTCTATCATTTACCGTGGTGAGGACAATTCCTATTATGAGAAGATACTCGCCACGGGGGAGGTGAAGTGCATTGATGATGAGATTCCGTTTGAGATTCCAAAGGGATGGGAATGGACGAGAATTGGTAACATTTTTAATCATACAAGTGGAAAACAACAAAGTAGTAGTAACAAAATTGGTGGAACTGTAGTTTAACGCTTTTAGTTGACTACTTTCAGTCTTAATTGTAAAGTTGGTT
>ERZ791794.866-NODE-866-length-18254-cov-10.913182_pt1 | contig 18254 bp, 16 predicted proteins | sample MGYA00510312_ERZ791794 | MGnify/ENA primary metagenome ERZ791794 (study PRJEB30046, sample SAMN00791977) | human gut metagenome | study: EMG produced TPA metagenomics assembly of the A metagenome-wide association study of gut microbiota in type 2... | reverse complement strand
GTGGTAAAGGTGTGGCCGCCGGTGTAGGCGGAGCCGGAGCTGCCGGAGCTTCTGGGCAGGTTGGCATACGCCGTCTCTGCATCGGTCAGTGTCTTGAGCACATCCGCAGGCACCAATTCCTTCTGGGCATCGGTCAGGTCGTCGTAAGCCTTTCGCGCCGCATCGATAGATGCCTTGCTTCCCCTGGTCACGGTGCCGATGGCACCGATCTTGGCAATAACATCGTCCACTACCGGCTGATCCTTCTGCCGCTGCAGCGCCTCATACAATCCCTTGCCCACGGGATCGGTGCGATCCTTCAGCATCTCCATCAGCTCATCGGCGGTCTTTTCCTCACCGATGATCGGTTTATCACCGCTGCCGTTCAGGCAGCCGGACAGATAGTAGTTTCCGCCACCGTCGGCCTGTTTCTTTGCATTGGTCGTGACAGTGACGCCGCCAGCCTTCTTGGAGGCGGTGACGCTGCCCACATTGATGCAGTCCGTAAACACGCCGCCGAACATTTGGTAATTACCGATCACTGCAGCAATACCGCCTGCGTTACCGGACGTCGCATCTGTGGCGGTAATGGTGCCGGTGTTGCCGCAGTTCTTGATAGCGGGGGCATTCTTGGCACCAGTGGCATTTGCGACACTCGCCTGGACCTTACCGGCGACGCCTGCCGCGCAGGTCTTGGCAGTGACGTCCGCCTCATTCAAGCAGTTGATCACAGATGTCTTGGCGGGGGCATGGCCCACGATGCCGCCAGCCGTATTGCCTGTGGTGGTCACAGAGCCGGTAACGGTCAGGTCATGCACCTTGCCGTTGGCGCCCAGTCTGCCGATCAGGCCCTGATTGTCCGCCGTGCTGTAGATGTACAGGTTCCGCACCGCGAAGCCCGCACCGTCCAGCTCGCCGGCAAAACCCTTGCTGGTGTTGCCGATGGGCGTCCAGGGGAAGCCCGCCAGATCAATGTCTTTGGTCAGCTTGCCCTTGATATTGTTGGTTCCGCCGTTCACCGTCTTGGCAAACCAGGCCAGCTCCGCGCCGGTGCTGATCTGGTATACACCTTCCTCAAGCTTCGGCTCGGTAACAGTCGTACCGTCCCATGCACCCTCCATTGCCTTTTTCAGCACAACGGTAATGGTCAGGACACCATCCTTTACCTGTGCCGCGCTGCTGGCGCTCAGGGAGAAGGAACCGGCGTTGTTGACATAGCTCTCCGCCTGCACATAGTAACGGTAGGTATCATAGGGCGAATCCTTGTATAGCCCATTCACAGGGGTAAGCTCCGTACCATCGGAGTTCGTCAGGGTAATGACTGCGTTCTCAACGGCCTTGCCATCCTTGTCCACAACGTTCACGCGAACATCATAACCCTGCTTCTGCACGGGGATGGAGATGTCCATCAAGTGGCTGGACAGCGTCCGCAGCAGCAGCGCCGCGAAGTTGGTGGGCATACCCATATCGGTCATGGTGTACATGAAGTTAAAGGGATTGGAAGCGGAGTACATATTGCCGGAAATATGACCGTCGGACAGCACATAGTTCATGGAGTCGGCTCCGTCCTCAAAGACGAGGGCACGGGGGATGGTGAACTCCAGCACGGCGGTGTCCATCCGCTCGTACTGCTTGGCACCAGCCAATATCAGATTTCCCTCCGGGGTGGTATAGGTAACATTCAATTCCTTCGGGTTAAAGGTACCGGCCACCTTGTTGATGCCGCGGTACAGGCCGTTGAAAGTCACACGCACCGTATCACCGGGGGCGAAGGGATCGCCGGGGTGGGTGACATTCTCCAGCGTCGGCGTGACCTTGGCCACCCGCACCAACCGGTAGCTGACGCCGGTGTCGTCGGTCATCTTGATAATAACGGTGCCGCCCTTGCCGTTGCCAAAGCCGTTGAAGGCGGACAGAGGAACGGTATAGCTGCCGTTGGTGCCGGAAGCGGTGGAGTACTTGGTCATGGTGGTCTGCATAGCCTCATTGGCCGCCACAAGGGCATATTCCACAGCTACCTTGCCGGTACCGCTGACCGTGAAGTTCAGGGTGGGGTCGGTGTCCTGTGCGCTATAGAACCATGTATCAAAGCTGTAGTCCCACTCGTAAGGACGGGCGCTGCCGTTGCCCTCGATGGGGTTATAGCGCACGTCCGCTTCAGCAGTACCGTGCCTGGTGTCCGTACCGGCCACCACCGACACGGCCACGCGCTCGGGGCTGGTGGCGGGGAACAGGCCGCAGGTGCTGGCGTGATCCTTCGGATTCACATCGATGCTGTCATACCATGTGGCGATCACAGAATCCTCTGTGCCGGGTGTCACGTCCGCCCAGTTGTTACCGGCATTACCGCCGTTGACAGTGGTAAAGGTAACGTCGCCGGAGAGCACATCCCAGTGGAAGTCAGGCTCAATGATAATATTGGCCGTATCGCTGCTGATCAGTTCCCAGAAGCGGTAAGCCCGCAGGCGGGACGTACCGTCCAGCACCTTGTAGCCGGTGGGATCCAGACCTACCTGAATGTCCGCCTCATCACGGGGAGCCGCGCCTGTGCCCAGACCGCTGCGGTCATGGGAGATACGCTGGGTATTGTTGGGGTTAAGGCCATCGTCAAAGGACAGCGTAAAGCTGTAGGTCTCTTCCTTGATATCGCTCTGCTGGTAGAAGCCGGCACGGGTCACATGGGTCGCATCACTAAGACGCCATGTGTAGAGATCGGTACCCGCCATGCTGTTACTTGTCTGTCGCTTGATCTCGTAGGTGGCGGATTTTGTGCCATCACCGTTGTCCTTCCAATCGATGATCGGCTCCACCACTCTGGTGTTGAAGTTGTTCATCTGGCGGTAGAGGTTAAAGGTGGCGTCCGAGGGCACCGTGTATATTACCTGAGCAGCAGTGTCCAGCTTTGCCAGCTCGAGCCGCGCAGCCGGTTCAGCCTCAAAGAACTCGCCTGCGCTGACGGACGAGTTATAACCGGGCATGGTAGCCCCCACATAGATGCCATACAGACAGCCGCGGCTCTGGGCAAAGACCATGGTAGGATAGTAGGTGTGGCCGTCCTTTTCAAAGGATGCGCCCATCTCTGCCGTGCTGTTCATTACGGGGCAGTTCAGTTCTACCTCAAAATCATCCGCGCCGAAGCCCGTTCCGTCCTTCTTTGTGGCATCCACGCCGTAAGCGACGCATCGAATGTAGGCATACTGGTTTTCACCGGTGAACACGTCGTTCTGCTCCAGAGGAAGCTGCAAGGTCATGCCGCCCAGAGGAATGTCATAAGCCTTAGTCTCCTCGTTATAGCCAAAGGCACGGTAGGCATAGCGGCCGCTGGACAGATGGGTATAAAAACGCTGAAGATTGTCCTTCTCCTCCAGCTTTCCCATAGCGGGATCGTACTCCGTCTCGCCATCCGGCAGGGTGCTGGTATAGTTGCTGTACAGGAAGCAGTTCTTCAGCTCGTCGCCCAGAACCTCCTTGCCGGATGCGTCCTTCACCACGTTGTACAGCTTCAGAATGGGATAATTGCCGTTGTAGTCCTTACCAACGCAGAACAGGAAGTTAAAATCATAGGTGGAATTCTCCTTCACGTGCAGCGTCAGCGTCCAGGTATCCTCGGAGAAATTCTTGCCATCCGTTGTGGCGCAGATGCGATACATATAGTCGCCGGGCTTGCTCTCCATCAGGACGCAGACCACTGCCGTACCGGAAAATCCGGTATCCTGATTGGGATAGCAGAAACTCCGCAGATTGCTCCAGGTCTTGCCGCCATCAGCGGAACGGCGATAGTAGAAACTCTCGGCGGCAAGAAGGGGTCTGTTCTTTTCATTGTTCCAGAACACCTTGCCCGCATTCAGTTCGGTGATGCTGTACGGCGCTCCTGCCAGCACAGTGGCCTCCGCCGTGGGGGATACGCCATCTTGCAGGGTCGGAACCGCAGCCGCAGCGGTCATGGCCGCCTCGGTGGAGGCGCTGACAGACGCTTCCTCCGTTACCGGCTCCTCCGCGGCGGGTTCCTCCGCAGCTTCCGCCGGTTCCTCCGCAGGAGCCTCCGATTCTTCAGGCTCCTCCGTGTCCGCCGAGTTCTCCGGCGTCTGCTCCTCGCCTGCCAGCTCCGTCACGACGGGGGCATCCGCTGCGCCGCCATCACCGGCGGCCAGAACCTGCACCGGCAGAAGACTGACCATCATAGTCAGCGCCAGCAGTAGCGAGACAATTTTCTTTTTCATCTCGTGATCTTCCTTTCTCTGTTATATTTTTCTAATTAAAAAGGCCGTACGGCCTGAATTTTTGAGGTGTGGCGGGCGGGGACGGCAACCCCCGCCCGCCCTATGGAAGACAAAACGGCTTACGCAGGCGGACGTGCTCTGCTTGCAGCAGAGCACACAAGGGACATGTCCCTTGTGTGCGGCACTCCTCTCCCCGGCGCACCGCAAACAAAAAACGCACGGCCAAAATGACCGTGCGCAGCACTCTCATTTTGGCTTCGGGAATGGCAAAACCAACCGGCTCCGGCACATACGTATCTGACTTAGCCTGCCGCAATCGCGCAGGCATCACAGTGACCCTCTCGCGGGGCTTCTCACCCCATTCCGCCGCCCGTCTCCCAAAAGACCGGCGCGCCGTCCGTTATTTTCACTTTTCGAACGGCAGTATAGCACAGAAAAGCCCAAATTGCAAGGAGATTCCCGGCCATTCCAATTCTGGCCTGCCGAGTGGTTCTCCATCCACCGCAGGCTGTTTGAGGGCGTGTTCCGTCACGCGGGACAGGTTCGACAGTACAACATCACCAAGAAAGAGTGGGTGCTGAACGGCGACACCGTAATCTATGCGGACTGGAACAGTATCAAGGATACGCTGGATTATGATTTTGCCACTGAAAAGCAGTTCTCCTATGAGGGTTTGTCCGTAGATGCAGCGGTGAAGCATCTGGCAAAATTTTCCTCCGACATTATGTTACGGCAGAGCCCCATTTGTAGGACTCTGCCGTTCATTCATTTCTGTGTATGTTCCCGATGCCGGACTGCCAGACATCAGGGCATCAGTTTCTCCAGTTCCCCATGGGCTGAGGATTTGCCCAGGTAGAGCGCATAAGCCAACGGGGAAGCTTGCCCAGGAACAGTGCCAGCGCCAGCAGGTCGGCACTGCCGCCGGGACTGAGCCACCGGTCGATGAGCGCCTCGTCTAGCGCCTGTGTCAGTGCGATACGCCGCTCCATTGGCGCGGCCAGAATAGCGGCAGCCTGCTTTTTTACAAATACAGCGCCCTCGACGCCGCCCCGGTGGTAAAGATTGGTGTCCTCCGTGTGGGTCATCAGCCAAAGGAGTGCGGTCAGGGGATCGTGGGCTTGCAGCAGCGCGGCGGCTTTTTGGGCGGTGGGGAAACCTAACAGCGCTTCCGTGCGTGCTCCGCCCACATTATGACATATTGCCACCGCCGCACCGTGGGTACCTTGAGGCGGTGTCAGCTCCGCGGCCAGCGCGGCGGCATGGGCGAACACGTCACCGCCCTCCGTCAGGCATCGACCCAGCGCCGCCAGCAGCACTGAAAAGGAATAAAGCGCCCCCTTGTGGGTATTGACACCACCGGTGGCGCGGAACATGGCGGCTTCGGCTTCCCGGCCCGCCGCCTGCAATGCGGCGGCATCCGCACCAGACAGGCTCAGCGCCGTGATTTGGCGGAACCAAGGCGTCAGCGCATCGATGCTCCGCAGAAACAGGGAAAGATCCATATCGCTGTGGGCGCCGTTGTTATGTTCGTCCACCAACCCCGGCTTCGGGGTCAGTCGCACCTCCTCCGTCAGTGCCTTTGCCGCCAGGCCGGCCAGATATCCGGCGGCGAAGTCCATCAGAATTTCGCGGGTGCGGTTCACAATGGCGTCCAGCCCATGGGCGCGGCTACGGGAACAGACCGTCACCGGCCCGCCGCAGATGAGGCAGGTGCGCTGCTCGAGGCGAGACAGCTTGTTGCCATCTGTGTCCAGCACATCCAGATCATACAGCCGCCCAACAGGTGTGGCGGTCTCCAGTGTCAGACAGGCCGCTTTCAGCGCCGCCGCCGGGCGGTCATAGACAAGCAGTGCTTCGCAGCCAGTGGCAGGCCGGATGATCTCCGCCGCCACCGGCTGGCCCAGCGCGGTGCGCAAGGCTTCCAGTCCCGCGTCGAAAGCCAACTCGATCAGCGGCGAGAACTTCACCGGCCCGGCGATATTTATAGTGAAGGATACCAGCGGCAGGCGATAGGTTCGCAAAAGCCGACGCTGAGCATCCGCCCGCGCGTCACGGGCGCGGAGGATGTCCTCCAAAGTGATGTTGACAATAGGCATAGGTGGTCTCCGGTACAAGTGGTTGGATGTCGGCAAGCCGTCCCTCCGCCAGAAGGCGGCGGACAGCGGTGGCGGAGATGTTCTCCAGACGGGGGATCTCCGTGACGGAAACACCGTAAGTAGGGAGTATTTCCTTCATGCGGCGGTTATAGGCAGCAGTGGTGGGAGAGAAGGGCTCCTCGCCGACGAAGCGGCGGGTGATGTGGAGGGCCGGGGCAATGTGCCGGGCAAACAGCGTCAGATCCAGGTCGCACCGGGCGTCCTCCGACTGCTCGTCCCGCAGAAAGTAGGCGGGGAAGGTAGAGCGGCTCACTATAAAGTCGCCGCCGGAGCGTATGGTCACATTAGGAAGATGTGCCGTACCCTCCCGCACTAGCGACAGCCGATCAGCGGCAGGAAAGGGGCCACCTTCCTCCGCTACCACGAACACCAGCATGTGGTCACACTGCGCCGCTGCCGTGGCGATAAGGTGCAAATGCCCTCTGGTGAAGGGGTTCGCATGGCACACCACACAGCCGATAACGCCCTCCTGCCAACGGGGCAGGGACGCCAGAAACCGCACCAGCGCGTCACGCTGGCGGCACAGCATCACCATGTCCGCCGTCTCCGCCACCGGATAGAACCCAAGTGAGCGGAACAGCCGTGCGTTTTGGGGCTTGGTGAACAGAAACGGGTAGAGAACGCCCCGCTTTACCGACTCCTGCACCAGCGCGGAGACGATGCGGGCGCATATGTCCTGTCCCTCGGCATTGGGAGAGACGGCTACCTGACGGATAACCTTGCCGCCCAGTGAGCCGCAGCCCAGCAGGATACCGCCCTCCGTCAGCAAGGCGGTAATATCGGCGTGGCCCTCGTCACGCAGACCACCTTCCGCCAGCAGAGTGGCATAGGCCGTCCCCCACCGGGGAGGGACGGCCTTGCAAAGCAGTAGTTCACGCATCCTCGTCAATCTCGTGCACTACATCGATGATAGTGTTGTCGCGGTACATAACCACGCCCACGATGCGATCCTTGTAACGGATGGGATCGGGTACACCCACCAGCATCTCGGCCCGCTGCTGCAGCTGTTCGATGGTAAACACATGCAATCCAGCGGCCTCGATCTTCTCCTTCAGATCGGGGCGGCGGGGGTTTACGGCGATGCCCTGCTCCGTCACCACCACATCCACCACCTCACCGGGGGTGACCACGGTGTTGACATGTTTGACAATGGTGGGAATACGGCCACGGGTCAGCGGCGCCACCACCACCGACAGGCTGGCGCCCTCGGCGGTGTCGGGATGGCCGCCGATAGCGCCGCGGATCACGCCATCAGAGCCAGTCAGCACGTTGACATTGAAATCTGTGTCGATCTCCAGTGCAGAGAGGACCACGAAGTCCAGCTGATCCACCGCAGCGCTGATCATATGGCTGGCGTAGTACGTCGCGCCGATCTGGTGGTGGAAATGATTGTTTTTCAGTGAGAGTGCCGCGTCCAAATCGAAGCTCTGGACATCCAGCACGCGTTCGATAAGACCCTCCTCGTGCATGGCGGTGATCTGTCCGGTGATGCCGCCCAGGGCAAAGCGGCAGTGGATACCCTGGTCGATCATCTTCTGCCGCAGGAAGCGAGCGGTGGCCAGAGAGGCGCCGCCGCTGCCCATCTGCATGGAGAAGCCGTCGTACAGATAGCCTGTGGCCTCAATGATGTTGGCGGCGGTCTTCGCAATCAGCAGCTCCTTGGGATCCTTGGTGTAGCGGGTAGCCCCGGACATGATGCCCTTGGGGTCGCCGATGTCATCGGTGAGCACCACATAGTCCACATCATACTCGGGAATAGCCCAAGGCGCGTTGGGATAAGCCACCAGATGGTTGGTAATGATGATCACATTGTCGGCATATCTGGCATCGGTACGGGCATAGCCCAGCGAGCCGCAGGCAATGCCGTCATCGTCATCCCGACTGTATCCGTTGGCATTGCCATAGGGGTCGCAGGATGGTGCTCCCAGAAACGCCACATCGATGTGCACTTCTCCGCTGCGGATGGCGCTGGCCCGGCCGCCGTGGGAGCGGAACACCACCGGGCAGTCCATAAGGCCACGGGAGATTTCCTCCGCCAACTCACCGCGCAGGCCGGATGTCTCAATATGGGTAATGACCCCATTTTTGATGTGCCGGACAAGAGGCGCATGGACGGAGGTCAGCGAGGAAGCCGCCAGCGTCAGGTTCTTGTATCCCATTTCCGCCAGCTTGTCTATCACCATGTTGATGATGTGGTCTCCGTTACGGAAGTGGTGGTGGAAGCTGATGGTCATGCCGTCTTTCAGCCCCGTACGGCGGATGGCATCTTCCAGCGAAGGCACCACCTTATTTTGCTGGAGATACCGCTCGCGGAAGGTGGCGGTTTTCTTCTGTCCCGCCCCGGCGAATGCACCGTGGTTGCTGATCTCATCGATATGGGGAATCTTGTTCAGTTCTACCATGTTACAGTTCCTCCACTTCATCCGCCTTGTTGCCGGCCTCATACAGCTCAAGCAGCCGCTTGGCCCGGATGACCACAGGCTTGTCAATCATCTTGCCGTTGAGGCTGGCCACGCCGCTGCCCCGTGCGTTGGCATCGGCAATGGCCTCCATGATGGAGCGTGCCTTGTTCAGATCCTTCTCGCTGGGCATGAACACCTTGTGCAGCGGCTCGATCTGACGGGGATTGATAACGGATTTGCCGTCAAAGCCCAGTTTTTTGATGAGGGTAGCTTCGGCGATGAAACCCTCTTCGTCGTTGACGTTGGAAAACACCGTGTCTATCGCGGCGATACCGGCGGCTCGTGCGGCGTTCAGGATCATGCTGCGGGCGAACAGCAGCTCAATACCGTCGCTGCGGGTGGTTTTTAGGTCGGCGACGTAGTCCTCCGCGCCCAGTGCAATACCGATCAAACGGTCACTGGCCTTGGCAATTTCTACGGCGTTGAACACGCCGCTGGCGCTTTCGATGGCGGCCATCATGCCGGTCGTTCCAACGGGGATACCGGCTTCCCGCTCAATGCGTTCGATCATCTGCTCACAGTCGATGACATCCTGCGCATTGTCGGTCTTGGGAAGGCGCACCACCTGTACACCGGCTCGAACAACAGCCTCCAAGTCCTTAACACCCAAGCCGCTGCTCAGGTCATTGATGCGCACCACCGTTTCTTTTGTGCCGAAATGCAGGGTTTTTAGGGCGTTGTACACCAAAAAGCGAGCTGCGTCCTTCTCGGTATAGGCGACGCTGTCCTCCAGGTCGAACATGATCGAGTCCGCGCCGTAGATGTGGGCGTCCCGGATCATACCGGGGTTGTTGCCCGGTACGAACATCATGCTGCGGCGCAAGCGATCCTTCTTATACATTCTGCCGCACCTCCCATGTGTAGTCATGGCATTGCGCTGCGCGGGTCAGGGCAGCGGCCACCCGAGCCCGGACGGTGCAGTCCAGCGCGCCCTTGTCTACGGCGGTGATTACGGCATTCTTCACGCCGTATTCAGCCACCGTCTCCTTGATAACGGAGATGATCTGCTTGCCGAACTGCCGATAAACGCTGCTGGTCAGATCCACCTGTACGCCGCCTGCGTCGGATGGCTCTACGGTGATCATAATGTCGTTGGATTCCATAGTCCCGGCATTGCCGGTGGTGATGAGATTCATATACATCATCTCCTCTGCCTGCTTTTGTTCCTTATTTCTTTCATATACGTATTTAGGGCCAGCGGCCCCTGGTCTTCCAGAGGCCGCCGTGCTCGATGCTGCCGCATCAAAATTATAGGGGGAAGGTCTGGTATTCATTTTCGCAGGGGCATCCCTTACAGATGTAGGCGACCCCGGCTGTCAAATCATATATGGACGAGGCGATCGTTTTCCAAACCTTGCACTCATCATACTCGCCATGAGGGACATGGCTGCAAACAGCCTCTATGCAATTGGATTCGGGGTAGGTATCCCCCGCTCCAGGGAATCGCTCATGGTTGCACAGAGCCTCACGGATATCAGAAAAGCTCAGCGTACCGTTTCCCTGCTGCAGCAGCCGCCGGAGAACACCGTCCCGGAACTTTGTCCCCTGGTTCGTGCAGACGGCCGCCCCCGCAATCATGTGATTTGCATGGGTAACAAGGCCATTTTCCGGTTGCACCTGATAGATCTTTTGCGGGGTTGTTTCCAAATCCACAGCCATGTTTTCCGCGGATGCGAGCATGAAATTGCAGGAAACACCTCGTTTTGCAGATGTCACGGTATCTACCATCTCCTGGAAACAGCGGCTATTCAATGCCTTACGCCGCACGAAGGTCACAGGCGCGCCAATATCACCACTGTCATAGATAGACGTCAGGTTGTTGGCACAGAGACCGATCCCGTGGTTGTTCATTCCGTTTCGCACCAGCTGCCCGGCCTCTGTAACACCGATGATATGCGTCCCCTGCAGGTCGTCAATATCTACGATCACCGCATGGCGCTCCACCCATGGGCGGTAGTCCCAGTTTTGCAGCAGGTATACCTTCCCGCCGCTGGCCTCTTTCAGGATGGCGCCCGTCGTACATTCCTGCAGCTTGAGCTTGAGAATCTCATAGCGGCAATTCAGTGCCATGATCTCATCCACGGCAACGCCGCTGCCCTCCGCGATTCCGAGCATTTCCTGGAATTCCTCCGGATAGTGTTCGTTCACGAAGTCCGTATAATAGTGGCTCCGCTTCACCACGGCATCCCACGACTGGTCTACCGACTTCTGAAATTGCCGGTGGTATCCCTCGATCGCCCGGCGGATCAACGCTTCGGCCTGCTGTCCATACTGGACACCCCGGGCAAATGGGTCACTTCCACGCAGCTTGACGCAAAGGAACTGGTCAGTTTGTGCCATCACTGTCGCCTCCTGCCCGTACCTTTTTTCTGCGCTGGATTGTATTTTTGATCATCGGCCAAAACAGCATGATAACGGCAACAGCCAAAAGCACCAGCGCCAGCGGGCGGGTAAACAGCGATAAGGCATCACCCTTAAAGGTCATGATGGCTGTCCGGAAGTTCAGTTCAACGGTCGGTCCCAGCACATATCCCAGCGTCAGGGGTGCTATGGGAATATCCACCTGCTGGAACACATAGCCGAGAACGCCCATGGCAAAGAATACCCAAATGTCGAACACGCGGTTGTTTGTGGTAAGCGCGCCTATCAGGCACATCAGCAGAATCACCGGCATCATGTAATTCATGGGCGTAGAGAGGATCTTGATAAAGTACTTCAAGAACAGAAGATACATCACATACATAGCGATACACGCCAGAATGTACGCAAAGTAGATGGTGCCGATCACTTCGGGGTTGCTGCTGAAGAGCGATGCGCCAGGTGCCAGGCCGTGTACGATAAGGCCGCTCATCAGCATCGCCGTAATCGTGTCGCCGGGAATGCCCAACGTCATCATAGGGATCAACGCGCCGCCGCACACCGCATTATTGGCACTTTCCGGTGCGACGATACCCTCCGCACAGCCGGTGCCGAACTTCTCCGGCTCCTTGGAGGAATTCTTTGCCTGATTATATGCCACCAGCGCGGCCGTGCTTTGACCCACGCCCGGCAGCACGCCAATCAGCGTACCAATAACAGAGGAAACGCAGAGGGTTTTCTTCAAGCCCTTGAATGCGCCCTTGCGAGGCAGGACAGTTTTGCGCTCATCGCTGCCCACCTGCTTCATGGGTTTGCCGAGGTTCTTTAACTGCGAGAGGATCTCACCCAGTGCAAACAGACCCATCAGAACCGTCATCTCGCCGAAACCGCCACTCAAGCGCCACCAACCAAAGGTGAAGCGCTCCAGCGAGGACAGCTTATCCATGCCGATCATCGCCAGCATCATGCCGATAATAGCGCTGATCAGTCCCTTGATCATATCATCGCTGCACAAGGAGATGACCACCGCAAGGCCCATAATGCCCAGCGCGAAATACTCCCACGCTCCAAACATCAGACCGAAGCGAGCCAGCTTTGTGGCCACAAAAATCATGACCACACCGCTGAACAGGCCGCCGATCAGGCTGGCCGTTGCGCCGTAACTCAACGCCCTGTAAGGATGTCCGTTTCTTGCCATGGGTGAGCCATCGAAGCATGTGACGATGGCAGCGGCATTTCCGGGGATATTCAGCATAATGGAGGCGATCAAGCCGCCGGATACGCCGCCCACATAAATACCGATCAAAACAGTAATGCCCTGCGTAGGGGACATTGCGAAGGTAAATGGCAGCATCAGCGAAACGCCAAGGGCGCCGGTAAGGCCCGGGATCGCGCCGAATACAATGCCGCCAAAAACACCTATGAGAAAATAGAGGATAGTCAGCGGATCTTCAAAAATAGCTGCCGCACCGCTGAAAACAAGGCTTAATGCAGACATATACTCTCCTCCTGGAGTTTTGAATAGGGTTTGCAGACCACTTCATAAAAGCTGCCGCAGGGCCGGGAAGCGGCACTCCACGCGGGGACAAATGCGCTCCCCGGCCCGACAGCTCATGGGTTCTGCCTCACAGCTTAGTCGTTGGCGTGCAGTCTGGCATAGATCTCCTGATAGACGCCATAGTAGTACTCGCCGTAATCATGCATCTCTTCGTTGGTCATCCAGTTGGGGTTCTGCCCCAGCTCAAGCAGCTTCGCCTGAGTATCCGCATCATTCAGGCACTCATGCAGCTTCTCCGTCAGAATGTCCACGATCTCCTGAGGCGTGTCGGGATGGATGTCCCAGCAGCGGGTCAGACCCACCTGCAGGTCGCAGCCGACCTCCTTGAGCGTGGGGACCTCGGGCCAGAAATCAAGGCGCTCGCTGGAGCCGACGGCCAAGGCCTTCAATTCGCCGGAAGAAACGCTGTTCTTGGCGCCGGAGGCGAAGGAGCAGAAAACATCAGCATGACCGCCCAAAACAGCCGCACGGCTCTTGGAGGCATCATCATAGGGAACATAGTTGAACTCGCACCCGGCAACAGACCACAGGTTCTCCGAGTTCATCTGATTGAAGCCGCCGGCGCCCACAGCCGCCCAGTTCAGCTCACCGGGATGCTCCTTGGCATAGGCGAACAGCTCCTCGATGGTGTTAAAGGGGGAATCTGCCGCAACGGAAATGCACAGAGGGTCATACACAAAGCAGCCAAGATAGGTAAACTGCTTGTAGTAATCCTCGTTGAGCTGGCCGGACACAAGGCCGGAGGCCATCACCTCAGGGGAATGCATGAACAGGGTATAGCCATCAGCGTTGCCGGAATCCTTCATGTATTCGATGGTGGCGGCGGAGTCGCCGGATGTGTTCTGGATCACAACAGTCCAGCCAAACATATCGTGCAGGCGGGTCGCGATCGTGCGGGCGGTCAGGTCGTGCTCACCGCCCGCAGAAAACGGGACGATGACGGTAATGGGCTTTTCCGGATAGTTGTCAGTCTCTGCGCCATCGGACGTATCGTCCTTGGCGTTGCCACAGGCTACCAATGACAAACTCATGAGCAGCGTGAGGACAAGTGCAAGAATTCGTTTCATTTCATTTTCCGTCCTTTTATATTTATATTTTTGGAGTCTGCATCCACAGACAGGGAATACTTTTTTGCGCGTTACTTAAAGATACCCGCCGGCAAGCGAACACCCAGAGCCATGGAAAACAGGCAGTACACGGCAGCGACCGTAATAACGGTAATCAGCAGACATACCAGCACTTGCTTCAGCAGCGCCTTCCCCCGCAGCTTTCCCTTGGCCTCAAGGGTGAAGAACAGCAGCAGGCTCAGAAGCATCAGCACAGAAGAAACGATAAAGCCCAGCGTTTCCAGCAGTGCAATATACAGCGCGATGATCACCACAGTTACCAGCACACGCTTTGTTACGATCTTCGGAGCCGGCTCGGAGGGCCTTTTCCGCAGGCTGCGTACGATCAAAGCTACTGACAGAATGCCTAAAATGCCTGTCCACAGCAAAATGTATGTATCTGCGCGAGCCAAGAAGTATTTTGCGGATGCGTCCTGCATGATGTACGCGTACACAAAGCTGACCACGCTGAACACCAACAGCACAATACCCAAGACAAGATCCTGTATCCACTTTTTCATAGCGCACCTCTCAAGCGTTGTTCTCTATGATATATCGGGCAATTTCCTTCCCTGTCGCTATCCAGATGTTTTTTCTGGAGAGCTTTTCCAAAACCGTGCGCAGCATGAACATCCGCCCGGGAGAACCAATCGTCTGCGGCGTGACGGACAGTACATAGCAGTATCCGCCGTCATAGGAAGCCTCCAGCTCCCGAAGCCAGTTGTCCAAAACCTCGTCATAGATCGCCACACGGTCATTGCCGGCGGGATAGCTGTCGCCCCACGCCAGATAGGGGAAATCAAGAAGCTCCCATCGTGTGGGAATCTCCACCATATCCGTTTTCTTCCCATCCAGCTCGACACGGTAGGGGATATCGTGGTCGAAGAAGGAGTTATCGTAGAGAAAACCCTTGTCACAGATGACAGAGAGTGTCTCTTCTGTGCAGCCCCCTTCCGGCAACCGGAATCCCAACGGTTTTTCCCCGGTCATACGCTCCAGTACCGTAATGCCCTTTTCGAGGATCTTCTCCTGCTCTTCTACAGGCAGCTTAGCGAAGTTCTCGTGGCGGTACCCGTGCAGTGCGATCTCGTGACCTGCATCGGAAACCCGCTTGAGCACCTGCGGATATATTTCTGCGAAAAGGCCTGGGACAAAGAATGTTGCCTTGACGCCGAATTCCTCCAACAATGACAGGATCCTGTCCACGCCGCGCTTAGGGCCGTACTCACCCATCGAGCGGTGCTTCGGGGTGTCGTACTTCTTTTCGTCCATTGCCAGCCAAATAAACTCGGCATCCAGCATGACGCATAGCATGGCCGCTGACTGTTTACCGTGCGGCCAAATCATTTCCGGTTTCATGTGTCGGCCTCCTCAATAGTTTGCACGCCACCACTCGGCGATCTCTTTTCCTGTGGCGAACCATACATCGCCCTTGTCCAGCATATAGTCAAGCAACTCCTCCAGCATATATGCCCGACCGGGGATCCCGATGATCTGCGGGTGCAGCATAAATGTCATGCAGCCGCCTTCGCTGTAATATCCGTCAAACTCATGCTTCCAGTTGGAGAGCACACCACGGTAGCTGGATATGCGGCTCTGGCCCTTCGGCTGAGGCGGATCATAACTGTAAACAAAGAAAGGATAATCATCCAGCTCCCAGCGGGCGGGGATCTCGATGAAATCGGACTCCTGTCCGTGGAACACCGTCCGATAGGGGCGGTCATCACCTCGCATGGAACTGGAGTAGGAAAAGCCCAGCTGCTCATGCCATATTTGCGGCGCATCCATCTGAAAATCGCTGGAGGTTGCCACATAGCCTACTGCGCGCTTCCCTATCAGACGCTGGAATGTATCCTGGGCACGGTTGACCACATCGATCCACTCCTCCGTAGAGCGATCCGTATACATATGCTCTTCATGGTCGAATCCATGAAAGCCGATCTCATACCCACAGGCATCGATCTTCTTCACCATTTCGGGGTATCGCTCTGCGATTTGGCCCGGAATAAAGTAGGAGCAGGGTATCCCCTTTCGCTGGGTAAGTTCCAGCAGCCGGTCAACGGCCCGCGTGGGTCCGTATTTGCCGTAGGAAACGCGCCGTGGTGATGGGGCTTGCGGATTTCTGTTGTACAGTGATTCGCCGTCTACATGGATTGTAAGTAGAACAGCGCATTTTGCGTGATTTGGCCAGCGAATGGTTTCTTTTGCCGCTTGAAACATGGTGACCTTTTCCCTCCTGCCTTTGTCAAATTGCACATACTTTGTATGTCACATACTATCACGAGGTGTCTTTTTTGTCCAATACCAAAGTCTATATGGGAGATATAACAAAAACCGCATATCTGTCTTGCAGACGCACATTCTCTGTGCTATCATACTATCCAGAGTAGAACTATCCATGCTGGAGGATCATCATGCCTTATTCAAAATATCAGTATGTTGCAAAGGTCGCAGAGCTACAAAGCATATCGAAGGCAGCTGCTAAATTGTTTATCTCTCAGCCGGCGCTTACCCGGATCATCCTGAACATCGAAACGGAGTTAGGAACCACACTTTTCAATCGTTCTGTCCTTCCCATTCAATTGACCTACGCCGGAAAGCGTTATTTGGAAGAGGCTCGGCGTATTTGGGAGATCGACGAATCCTTTCGGCGAGAGTTGCAGGAAATCTCCGAACTTAAGCGCGGTGTCTTGAATATCGGAATAAACTATGCAGCCGGGGCACTTTGGTTGCCGCTCATTTTGCCAGAATTTCACCGGGAATATCCGGCTGTCACCATAAACTTGACGCAGCGCAGCTCCATGCTATTTGAGCTGGATCTGCTGCGCGGTAATATTGATTTAGCCTTTACCACACAGACAGATGCATCCGCAAACCTTACATATGAATATCTGTCCTCAGCTCGGATCCTGGCTTTCATTTACAGAGACCACCCCATCCTCCGCGGCATGAATATTGACGACAACGGCGTTGACAATCTTCTGACCTTGCCTCCGCAGCTTTTTGACGGGCAGGACTTTGTGCTGCTGCACTCCACAGACGGATTTGGACACACTGTGGAGAAAATGATGGAGAATTTAAACATCCGCCCGGCACGCATTATGTACGCGCCAGATATCGTATCCTGCTGCCGCTTAGCTGCTGCCGGGATGGGCATTACATTTGCAACGCCATATGCCACGCACTACACATTGCCAGGTGCTGTGCCGGTCATTGCCGGAGTGTCGACCAGCGTTGCCTATGAGCACAACGCCATCGCCTTTTCAAAGAAAAAAGAGCTGAATACGATTGAGAAGCGCTTCATCTCCCTTGCACGGGCAAAGATCTCGGATTCTCCGAGCTTGCAGCCGCTGAGGGGAGCACAGTGGCAGCAGCTTCGAGAAGAGAAACATGAGATGAACGAAGGCTGGATCTGACCCTTCTGTCAAGTGGTTTTGGAGATATTTTTTGAAAAATCATCAAAGCACATAGTTGCGAGTAAAGTCAATCAGCAATATCCGCGTCCTTCAAAGCCATTGCTTCTCTTGCAATCAGAGCCTTTACAATCTCCTCCTGCGTGTGCTTTGCGCTCTCTGCGGGCATTGCGTTGACAACGAAAATCGTACCGCCGATTCTCTCCACAAAGCCGTTTTTCATGTCCTCCACGGTCATCACCTCCCTCCGTAAAAATGGGGGCGTCCGTTTCCGAACGCCCCCATTCTCTCTTGAGATGGCTCGGCATACGAGGGCATAGCTGGCACCTCCGTTTTGCTGCCTAATTGCCGATTTGCTCCCGAAACGCAGAAACGCCCAAAATCGCCTTGACCCCACTGTATGGGTTCAGGGCGATTTTGGGCGTTTTCCTTCGATATGAACGGCTTTGTTTTGGCGGTGGTTCCTTTACCGCCCGTCATTTAAAAGCCGCCGTTTGTCGCTTTCGGGTAACAATAAATATTTCCCCCCTCGCGGGTCCCCACGGTCGCGCCCTCATCCTCCGTTACTATGTACAATCCAGCCCCCATCTTCTTGACAGATCCAGCATGGCAAAGCAAAATCTCTCCCACCGTGCCAATGCTGTCTGCAACGGGTCGCCCTCACGGATACGCATGGTTCTTCGTATCTCCTTGGGGATCACCACGCGGCCGAGGTCGTCGATACGGCGCACAATGCCAGTTGCCTTCATATATGAATGTCCTCCAGTTCATGCAATTTTTGTACGGATAGTGTTCGCCTCCCACGGGAGGAATATACATCGCCGAAAAACAGCGGGACAATCCCGCTTTTCTGTGATACAATGGACGCAAAGTGAGGTATGCACTATGGAATTATGGAAATTACTGGATATCCGCCCCGGCCTGACGGCGGTGATCGGCAGCGGCGGCAAGACCTCCCTCCTGCGCGTTCTGGCGCAGGAGCTGTCCCGCCGCGGCTCGGTG
>ERZ791794.840-NODE-840-length-18624-cov-11.170768_pt1 | contig 18624 bp, 20 predicted proteins | sample MGYA00510312_ERZ791794 | MGnify/ENA primary metagenome ERZ791794 (study PRJEB30046, sample SAMN00791977) | human gut metagenome | study: EMG produced TPA metagenomics assembly of the A metagenome-wide association study of gut microbiota in type 2... | reverse complement strand
CCAGAAGCTCCGGCAGCTCCGGCTCCGCCTACACCGGCGGCCACACCTTTACCACCGATCTGGAGCCGGGCAGCATCACGGGCGTATTTGTGGACGGAAAGAAGCTCGACAGCCGCTACTACACCGTGTCCGGCAGTGACGTGACGCTGACGGCGGACTATCTCAAGACCCTGCGCAGCGGCAAACATACGGTGAAGATCGAAAACGCCACTAAGGTGGCCACCGGCTCCTTTACCTTGAGCGGCAGCGGTGCGGTGCAGTCCAGTCGCACCGGTGATCCCGGCGTTGCCATCTACTTTGCCATGGGCGCTGTGAGCTTCCTCGGCTCCGCCGCATGGCTCCGCAAGCGCAAGGAAACCTGATCACAATACTTTCTCTGCATCATCTCTATATCCATGTGCGGCAGCACACAAAGAGCCTCTGCCGCAATCGACAAACTGAGCCGCAGCCAAAATGGCCGCGGCTCAGTTTGTGTTTTGTATGTACGATATGAGAAACGGAATACACTCATTTTCACTGCTGGAGCGCTGCCGGTCATTTGTATTCGTTATACTTATCCTCTGCCTTGCGAGCGATAGTACGCATTTTTTGCCTGAATTTCCGGCTCAACTGTTCCCGAGCATCCGGATCGACCTCCGCCTCATAGTTTTTGTAGTATCCGTCCCATAATGCGGAGAGTTCGTCCGAATAGCCACTCATTTCCGCCCGAACATCGCCCGTGGAGTGCGCTTTCGCCCAGTCCTTCCACTCGTTGAGCTGCGTGATCCTTTTTCGCTTCTCTTCGTATCCCGGGATGCCCTGCTTGCGCTTTCTGTTTTCCACATCCGTTTGCTTCTTGCGCTGTGCCGCACACCCGCCAGGACAACTCAGCCGAGTGCAGCTATAAACAGCGATCCAGCGCTTGCATTGGGTGTATTTCCGGAAGTAGACGGTGCATTTGGCAACGTTGGTCACATATTGATGCTTCAGGCTTTGGAAAGACCCATTCAGCAGCATCCACTTCCCCTCAACGCCATCACCGTTCTCCGTCCGCAGACGCCAGTCACGGCGGTCCTCCGACAGCATGCCGCCGAGAGCAGGGGCATCCGGCGACAGCTGATCTCCCTGCGGCTGCGGCTGGTCGCCATCCCAAAAGCCGCCTGCCAGTCGCGTAACCTTTTCGATCGCCTCGTCCGTCAGTCTGTCCCGCGTCTGGCGATCGAATTCTGCGGCGCAGCGGCAATACTGCATCCATATCAGCAGGCTCATGTACTTATTCAGGGGCGATGCGGTGTTGTACATCTCCCTCAAGTATTCTCTCAGCGGTTCTTCGCCGCTCAGGCTGGCAGGAATGGCGTCCCGGCCACGGATCGCTGCCTTGAACAGTTGCAGCGCACGCCGATAGTCGGAATATCCCGAGGTGAAGTAATCAAGAAAATAATGGTCCTCGAACGTCTCGTCGTAGATCACGCCCACCTCATAGCCCTGCCTCTGCCGAATGTCCTCTGCCAGCTCACTGTAGGCCCTGCTTCCCACGTGAAAAACGCGTCTGTCCGCCAGCACAAATTGGCGGCAGAACTCTTTCGACAGGCCGCCCAAGGTATACACCTTTACATGGGCTTTTTGCAGGGCGGCTTGTTCCCCACGGATACGCTCCATGACCGCTTGCTCATTGCCGATGAGGACTCGCAGGCGACTGTGTACCCGTTTCTTCCCTTCCCCCACGGGCTTCGATGCAAACAGCGCCATGGCAAGCTCTTGATCCTCCCACGCCACAATTTCGAACGGATCGAGGGAAATATCCTTTTTGTTGATTTTGAACTCCAGCATGATTACACCTCCAGCAAAGTATGTTTGTGTCAGGTATTGTCGATACCTAGTTCTTCACATCATCGGTCTTGATATCGCGCAGCACCAGTTAACGGATGTAGTCCGTCACATTCTCTTGACTGTTCAAGCGTTCAATGACTTCCGAATCGCTGTTTGCATGGAACGACAGCCGGTAATTCTGGTGTGTTACCTTCCGGGTCTCAGTGATTTTCTTAATATTAGCCGCCTGATACCGCCTATTGGCCGCCTTCTGCCTTTCGTACGTATCTTGTCGGCACACCCGCGGGATCGTAGCAACAGAAACTCCATACTGAACTGCCAACGCCGTGTACGGTACTCCTGCGTCATGAATCGCTTCGATCGCCGCTTTCTGGTCATCCATCAATTTCCATCCTCGAGCCATGGACTTAAAGCCTCCCCGCTCTTGAAATGTTTATTTGATATTATCATATATACGTATATGTCAATATTCGTTTTTTACTTTTGCACTAAAAACATGCACGACAGGGACAGGAGGCGTGAACCTCCATCTTCCGTTTTTAAACAGGCATCTTCCTTACATCACTGATCGCCATCACGCAGACTACTTCCAGCCCTTTCAATATCTGCGGCATATCCCCATCACTGCGGATGGGATGGTTGGCAGAACGATGGCTTTCAAGTAATTCGAACCGCATGTCCTGCGGCAGCTCCGTTAACTTGATGAGGTAGAAAAACGTGCGTTCCTTTGGCGGGCAGTAGTGGAGCAGATAGCTTACGCAGCTCTCCAGCCACAGCTTCGCCCGCCGCAGCGCGGCAATTCTGCCGGTGCAGGCAGCTAACATAAACAGCAGCCGCTCGGCGATGTAGTTAGCCACAAGGGGAATGGACAGTCCCCGCAAATGCTGCGGCAATAGGATCGCCAGCGGCGTGTCCAGCGCCAGTAGTCTGCGACGCTGCTGACGGAGCTCCTCATCCACCCTCCGAATATAGTCCTCCGCCTGCACGCGGTTAAGAGACACGGCCATAGATGCCACCTCCCAGCGTCACAGAACCGGAGAGCTTTCCCTCCGCCAGCGCGTACAGCAGCGGCTGTACCAGCGCTTCCACCGCGCCGTCCAATCCACGTGCGCCTGTGCCCTGCGCCACAGACTCGCAGGCAAGCTGCTCAACCAGCTCGTCCGGCAGTTTGAGACGGACTTTGTGGGCGTGGAAAAACTTTTTGTACTTCACAAACGTCGAAAGACTGGATTCAGTCAGGATGCGCTTCATCTGTTCCGTGGTCAACTGCTCCACCGGCACGAACCGCCCGATGCGTCCCATCAGCTCTCGCTCCATGCCATAGGCGCAAAAATCCTCGGCGGTGTGCTGGGTAACTGAGGGACAGGACGGCTCGCTTCGCACGAAACCGATGGGGGCGGCGCACTCCCGCTCCTCCCGCATCCGACCAAATGCGCCGCCAAACAAAAACAGCAGATCGGTGGTGTTGATGGCCATGCCATCGACAGTAACCTCCATCCCCTCCACCAGCTTCAAAAGCGCGTGCTGCGTTCCCTGACAGTAGGTTTGACGCCAGTCAGCACCATGGGCAGACAGTTTATCCACCTCGTCAATGAAGATGATGGCATGCCGGACGTGGGGATGGCCCTTGAAGCCTGTCAGCAGGTCAGTCACAATGTCCGCCGCATTTTTTCCGCGATAACCGGTCTCGGTGATGCCGGTGGCGTCCACAGCGAGAAACGGCATCCCTGCGATTCTGGCGGCCTCACGGATGATGGCAGTCTTGCCGCACCCACTGGGGCCATACAGCAGCAGATTGGTGCGGGGAACAGCGTTGTCTCCGTTGGCGCGGAGCATCTGCTTCCAGACAGCCAATGCCACAGCGGATTTTGCCTGTTCCTGCCCGATAATGACCTTGTTCACTTCCTGAACGATGTACTGCGGCGTGATGGAGGGTGCAGATACATTTTCCTTTTCTGTTTCTTTGGAAGCCTCCAGAATATGGAAGGACATTTCGAGACAGCCCCGGCAGACCATCCTGCCGGTAGAACCCACCACGTAATCATTGTCAAGGATGTTGATGAAGCCCTTGCACAGGGCGCAGCGGGGAACAGGCGGGGATTGTTTCTTTTTACTCATGTGATCACTCCTTACTCCATTTCAGAATGATCGAGGGTGGATATAAAACACAGCTTTCTTTGTTTTCATGGTTGAATCTCCAAGTCAAACGATACCCTTTCACAATCACAGCGGTTTCTTTCATGATCGCTATGGAGAGGAATAACTGCCCTGTAATATTTACGTCACAAATATTAGCGCGATTTGTGAATTTGTCAATACTGGATTTGCAACATTTCTCTATGCTTTTGAAATTTGTGCTTATTGCACATATTTTTCCATGTTTAGATAAGTGACTGATACAAATTGCACATTTTAAGGTGCGAGGTATAAAGCAAAAACGCAGGCGGCTCTCGTTTACAACGGAGAGCCGCCTGCTGTGCGGTGTCAATTTTTAGTTTCTTTCCGATTCGTACGCGGACTATCGCCTTGACCTGCCATAGCAGTCACATATCAACTCAATAATGGGACGTAGTCGGGGAGGTACAAGAGATAAGTTCACTATCAGGTTCTCTTTGACATCGGGAGCAAGCTCTTTGGACAGGTGTGCGATCTCGTCAATGGTTATCCTGTGCTTATCCAAATCTGAGAGTGCGCTGATGACAATTGCCGCCTCATTTGTGAGGCCATCAAACAGCTTTGCCGCGGAATGAACCAGCAGCACCTCATGACCCGGGGCGTATTCAACACGGGTCTTAGGACCTGTGCTCAAGTACTTCGGCAGATTCGGGTCTTCATCGGACAGGCCGATCCTGCGCCGTGCAAGCTCCGTGGCCGGAAGTATCCTCCAATGGCTTCTCCGGGCGAGAGCATGCGCCACAGCTTCATGGGATGGCAGCACAGGGACATCGTTACACCATTTTGGGTTCAGCCGATAAAGTCCCATGCTAATGCGCTCTATGTTCTCGCTTTGTGCAAGGCGTGACAGCGCCTTGCGAACCGCATCATAGCTACCTAACGCATCGAAATCCTCTACGGTAAATACCTCATCGTGCGGCTTGGCATACATAAATGAAAGAATATCCCGCTCACACGCATACAGCTGCTCGTGCATCGTCCATACCTCCGCCTGCGTTTGTCACAAATTATACTTGTTTCCGTGAAAATGTCAAGTTTAGCCTTGCCTCATGCGTTATGTTCAGGGATACGCTGTTTAACGTTGTTCATGTTTTGCTTCCCGAGACCGTCCCCACTCGGCCGCATATTGTATGGCGCGAATGCTCGTTTGCAGCATTTGCAGCTTGCGCCACTCGCCCAGCGCGGCTTCCAGCGCAGATTGATCGCAATCCATCCTGGCGCGGCGGATGGCGGCACGGAGATCGGCTGCCTTCCACTCGACCTCCTGCGGCGTTTGCGGATCCTGCTCACGGGCGTATGCCAGGCCCTGCAAGGCTTCCGTCTCTGCCTTGCCCGACACGACGAACAGAGCGAGGCATTCCGACTCACTATATGCCTCCTGCGGCTTCGGGGCGCTTCCCAGCAGCAGGAACAGCACCAGCAAAAGCAGGCTATCCAACACACCGTGCGGATGTCCGCATGCCTCGCGCTGGGTCTCATACCACCGGCGGCGGACGCAGCGCACATACGCCCACCACTGCTGCTCCGCCAACTGCTCGCGCTCCCGCCGCAGTGCCATCAGCTGTTCAACGTCCGTCCATTCCAGTCCCAATGTCCGCAGCCGCACCGCCCTACGGCCTCCCGGCGGCAGGACACTTACCGTGTTTCCACGCCGTTTGAGGGTGATGCCGTAGGCGCGGAGACGGTGGAATAATTCTCTTGTGTGGCGACATTGGGCCGCCACAGAAACCAATACATGGCGGAGATATTCGTTCCGCATTTCGTACCGCTCCTGTTTTCGCCTGGCGGCAACGGCGTTGTTGTCCTTGACCTCCCAGCCGTGCGCGTGCGTATAGTCCCGCAGCCAGATATTCATGGCCTTTCGTAGTTCCGCACTGTCCTGATGCTTGCCGCCTGCCTTGATCTCACAGGGGAGGACGTTCCCCTCACTGTCCCGCATCATCCACGCCTGTTCTGCCCGTGCCTTCGCGCGGACAGAATTGATGGAGATATGGATGTGATCATTGTCCGTGTCGCGATGGACGGCGATCAGGCAGTCGTAGCCCTGCAAAAACGCCTTGGAGAAAGCCCGCCCTTCCTCCACAAGGTCGTCCATGGACAGTTTACCCCGATCCGCCGCCGGATGGCTGAGTATATATTCGTGGCTCTTGCGGTCGCTGGGCTTATTGTTTTTGCTGTAGCACAGGTTGGTACGGCGGCAGGCGGACGCCCACCGCTCCGGCGCTGCCGCTGTTCCATCAGCAGTCAAGTACAGCGCGGCGCAGTCGCTGCGGGGCTGCATTAGGCCGTATTTATCCAGAATTGGCGCATAATATCCGGTGCGGCTGTCCTCCCGATGCCGGCAGGTGTAGTACTCCAACACATCCTCATAGCGGGCGTTTTTGGAGCTGCTATGCTTGACGATAGCCATCGGTGATCTTCACCTCCAACGCCGCCAACCGTTTTGCCATACGCTCCACCTGCCGTGCGGCATGCAGCAGTTCTTCCCATTCTGCCGGGTGCAGTGTCCGCTGTCCCTCGTTGGGGCGAATGGTCATTTTCAACAGACCGCTGATACGCCCCACGTCGGCCTTGAGCAGCGCCAACTCGTCCAGCATCGTCACATCCAACTCCGTGTGCAGCGGGATCACGATTCGTCCGGTCAACGCGGCGCGGCGTAAAAATTCGCTGGCGGACAGCTTGCTCCGTTTTACACGCGCCGCGAAGGCACGGTATTCACTATCGGATAAACGGGTCTTGATCAAATTTTTCCGGGCGCGGGAGCTCTGCGGAGGCTTCGCAGGTGAAGTGATATGTTCCGCGATTGTGAGCGGCGCAGACACAATTTCCTCCAACGTCAGAGACGGCTGTAGCCTCCGCTGGGCAGCGTTGGATACCAGCGCGTCCAGATTTGGCTTGTGATGTTCGTTATCATGCATGGTATCCCTCCTTGGGGTCTGGGGTTCTCCCCAGCGTTTGTTCGGCTATCATGGTACCCAAAAGGGTACCATGATAGGGAACTTGTCCTCCGTTGTACGTACTACTGCTGTTCCACGGCACGCCGCCGATACACATCGTACTTTTCCAACAATCCGTTTGCCTCCTCTGAAATGTCCCGCACACATTCCCAGCCATCGATCTGCGCATCTGCACCGACCAGGTAGTAGCAGGAGAGGCAGGGCATTTTTTCCTGCTCCAGCGCGTTCCAATGAATACAGCAGCGGCAGTTGCCGTGCAGCAGCTTGTTGGCATTGTGGAGTTTCGCACAGGCTATCCGGTAGCGATAGGCCAGCACATGGATATATTTCTCGTCCGTCTGGCGCTTCAGGGTTTTAATATCTTCGGGTGTCAAGCCACTCCTGCGATACTCTGCCAGCAGGGTATTCTCGTCCACCGTCAGGTGAGATGTACGGTTGTTTTTGGTCATTTTGACCACCTCCAAAATGTTAGTCCGCTGTGCACTGCGTCTGACTTCATTATAGGTGCATTTTGCGAGAAGTCACGCGGTCACGGCGTATCGAACGCACGCAAATGAGATCTTTCCATTTTCTGCGGTGGTCGGTAGGTAGAGAAAGCACAAAATCTTAACGCGGTTTATTGTATTCTGAAAACCACTAGCTGGGTGAGCAGTTCAAAAGGGTCTACGCAGGCGGTTACATGGCTGTGCTCTGCTGCCTAAAACCCGGTATACCGAGCGAAATCGCAGAAAATATCAAAGCGGACGCACAGCGTCCGCTTTGATGTTTAAGGGAGATAAAAGAAAAATTCCTTGTATCCTATTTCATTACACTTTTAGCCCCATTCATCAGGAAGCTGATGTCAGAACCGATGGCGATATAGCGCACGCCCATCGCCTCGTATTTGGCCGCCGCTTCCGCAGTGCCAACAAAGATGCCTACGGGAACGTCATACCGCGCCGCTACTTCAATGATGCGGCGGATGGCGTCCTGCTCCTCGGAGTTAGCAGGGTTGCCGGGATGTCCAAAGGACTGGCTCAGATCCATTGGCCCGACAAACAGGACGTCGATATCTCTGACCTGGCACAGTTCCTCCACACGCGCTGCCATCTCGCGGTTCTCAATGTGAAAAACTTTGACCAAATTTTCATTGGAATGGCGCATATACTCGAATTTATCCATGGTGCCGTAGCGGGCGGAGCGCTGCGAAAAGGACAGGCCGCGATGGCCCTCAGGGGCATACAGAGCGGCATCCAGACAGGCTCGCACCTCCTCTGTGGAGGTAAGGCCGGGGATCTGCACGCCGGCGGCGCCCATGTCCAGCACCTTGAGGATGTGGAATTCATCCGCCACGGGAACACGTACCACCACGGGTAAGCCCACACAGTCCGCCGCCCGCAGCATAGCCTCCAGATGCATCTCATCCAGCGGGGCGTGCTCCCCATCGATGATGATGAAGTCGAGGCCGGCCAGACCCAATGCCTCCACGGCGGTGGGGCAGTTCATCTTTACGAAGGTGCCCTTCAGGGGCTTTTTTCCGTGGATCTTCTGTTTGAAATCCGCCGAGATCATTTCACATACTCCTCGCGCTTGGGCGTAAAGATGTCGATGTTGATGAGAACCTCATCGCCCACCACCTCGGCGTAATGCATGGCGTTGGGCGGGATGACCAGCATGCTGCCGGGCACCAGACGGAACACCTGATCTTCAATGTGGTAATCGCACTGCCCCCCCGTGATGTAGGCAATCTGCTCATGGGGGTGCTTATGTGGCCGCGGCTCATGGTGCGGCAGCAGTTCATTCAGTGCAATAGTGGCGCCTTCGCCGGTGAACGCCTTGCGGCGCACACCGGGGCGTACCTCGGTCCAAGGGAGCGTATCCCAATTTGCGTGATTATACAGCATTTTCATACCTCTGCTTTCTTTTGCGCATCAGATCTCCAGACCCAGAAGACGGGCGGGATTCGTTTCTCCAATACGCTTGATGTCGTCGTCTGTCAGGCTGCACTCGCTTTTGAGCATCTCGATGAGGCGCGCCACACCGTCCACAGGACTGCCGTTGTTCTTCTGACCGTAGTCAGAGTCAATGACGATCTGCTGCAGACCGCAGCGGCGGATCATCGCCTTCGCCTCGGAAATGTCGTTGGACTTGAAGCGGGAAGCCTCCACGAAGGCCACGGCGTTCAGCTCGATATAGCAGCCCAGCTCGGCCCATGCCTCAATGTCGTCTATGCTGGCGCCGATCATGTAGTGCGGGTGGTTCACAAGGATGCGGCGGAGGCCATAGGTGTTTACCGCCTCGTGGATAAGCTTGTCGATTTCGTCGCGGCTGCCGTGGCCGGTGGCTAGGATCACATCGGGCTTGTTGGACAGGTAGGCCAAAATGTCCTTGACCTCCTGCTGCAGCTCGCCGTTGTCATCCAGATACATGATCGTCTTTTCCTCGATGCTCATACCCTTGCTTCCGGGGAAGGCTAGGCCGTGGCCACTGTGCATGATCTTGTGGCGCAGGGCGGACACAGTGGGCATCCAGATGATCTTGGCACCCAGCGCGCAGGCGGCGTCCACTGCCTTCAGGTTCAGGCCACCCACGGAGTTGTTCAGTGCCAGGCCGCCATAGACCTTACATTTCCCATCGTCCATGTGGCGGGAGATGTTCTCGGCGCTCATCATGGTAGGGAAATAGTGATCCTTGATGACATAGGCGGAATAGCCGGCCGCCACGGCTTCTTTGTACATATCCACGCCATCCAGCTCTCTGGGCATGACGGAGGGCCCGGCGTGTACGTGCAGGTCGATCAGTCCCACGATTTACTCCTCCTTATCCTCTGTGATCGGCAGCACTTTCTGCCGCTTTTTGACTTTATAGCGATAGAAATAGTAGAGAACGGCAAAGATCACAACGCCAAAGACATCTGACAGGTGCTCCGGCCAGACGAGGAATGCCGCCGCCAACAGGGAGACGATACGCGCCCACCACGGTATCTTCCCTTCTACAACGCCCTCTATGGCCCATGTCAGTGCCATACAGCCCAGCACCGCCGTGGCAAAGGAGAGGAAGATGTCAATGGGTTTGCCGTCAAACAGCAGCACCGGGTTGTAGACGAACACAAAGGGGATGATGTAGGCGACCACGGCCAACCGGACAGACTCAAAGCCCACCTTTATGGCGTTGGCGTCGGCAATGGCGGCCGCCGCATAGGAGGCGATGGCCACCGGCGGCGTGATGCAGGACAGCACCGCGAAGTACAGCACGAACATATGGGCGGCCATGGGGGCGACGCCCATCTTGATCAGCGCAGGCGCCACCAGAGAGGACATGACGATGTAGGCTGGTACGGTGGGCAGGCCCATACCCAGAATGATGGCCACCACCGCAGACAGGATCAGTGCGATCAGCAGATTGCCGTTGGACACGGTGGTGATAATGGACGTAAACTTTAGGCCAAGGCCGGTGATCATGATGACGCCTACAATGATACCGGCACAGGCAGAGGTCACGGACACGCTGATGACGCCCTTGGCGCCGTTTTCCAGCGCATTGGTGATGTTGGCCCAGTTCAGTTTCTTCCGATCAAAAATCAGCAGAATCACCAGCAGAGAGACAATGGCATAGAAGCCGGCTTTCATAGGCGTGTAATTCATCATCATCAATGCGATGAGGACCAGAAAGGGGAGCGCCAGAAACCAACCGTTTTTTAGGACCTCGCGACCCTGGGGCAATTGCTCCTTTTTCAGGCCGGCGATACCCAGTTTCACCGCCTTGGCATCTACCATGCTGAAAAGACTCCAGTAATACAGTACCGCAGGGATCAATGCCGCACCGCAGATGCTAATGTAGGGAACACTCAGGTTGTCCGCCATGATAAACGCTACGGCGGCCATGACCGGTGGCATCAGCTGTCCGCCGGTGGAGGCCACGGCTTCCACCGCGCCGGCAAAGTAACTGGGATAGCCCACGCTCTTGGACAGAGGAATGGTAAACGTGCCCGTGGAAACTACGTTCGCCACGGAGCTGCCGGAGATAGAACCAAATAGACAACTGCCCACTACTGCGATCTTGGCAGGCCCACCGCGCTTGGTGCCGGTGGCACTGGAGGCAATGTCTATAAAGAACTGTCCCGCGCCGGTAGTTTCGAGAAAACCGGCCAAAATGATGAAGATGACCACGTAAGTGGCACTGATGCCCAGTGATGAGCCGAAAATTCCCTCACTGGTTATAGATATCTGCTCCAAAATACGTTTGGCCGACAGGGGTGCATGGCCCAGAACGCCAGTAAAGCGGTCTCCCCAGAACGCATACGCCAAAAAGATCAGGCAGGCGATGGGCAGGGTCAGACCCGTCAGACGGCGGGTGGCCTCCAGCACCAGCACCACCAGCATGATGACAGCCACCAGCTGAACGGTGGTAAAAGGCGTAACGAACGCAAGTCTGTTCTCCAGCACCTTGTTTTCTACCACGATATAGCCCATAGAAAACACTGTGGCTGCGATCAGTATCCAGTCTGTCAGGCGGCATCTTCCGTCGCTTTTTTTGCCTTTGAAGTTGAAGCCGCCGAAGGTTAGCACGCAGGCCAGCATCAGATGAAGCGCCCGGTGCAGCTGGGAGGCGGGAATGCCGAAAATGCACGTGCCCAAATGGTAAAGGGACATGAAAATGGCCACCCACCGGAAGATCAAGGCACAGTTGAATTTACTCTTTTCCATAGTCGCTCCTTCATGTAAGGGGTGGACGCCGGGGTCGAAACCCCGGCGCACGATGTCTTACCAATGCTTACTGGAGAGCACCAATCTCCTTGAAGTATTTCTCAGCACCGGGATGCAGGGTGATGCCGATGTTGTTAACCACGAACTCGGGGGTCATATTGGCCAGAGACTTGTTGACGATGCAGAGATCGTCATAGTGCTCGAACATCACCTTGGTCATCTGATAGACCACATCCTCGGGCATCTCGCTGTTGGTGAACAGGATAGTAGTGCAGCCCAAGCAGTTTACATCATTATCTGTGCCGGTGTAGGTACCGCCGGGGATAGTCACGGTGGTGTAGGCCGGGGAGGCGGCAAGGATTGCGGACATACGCTCCGTGTCCACCTCCAGCAGGCGGACTCCTCTGGACTCCGCCAGATCCTGCAGGGCAGAATAGGGATAGGTGGACATATAGCACAGAGCGTCGGCGTGGCCGTCCTTGATGAGGTCGGCGGCATCAGAGAAGCCCACATAGTTCATGGTTACGTCGGACTCGGTGATGCCGTAGGCATCCAGCACCTTCCACGTCATCTTGTAGGCGGCGTTGCCCTTGGCCTGCGTGCAGATGGTCTTGCCCACCAGATCCTCGATGGTGGTGATGCCAGAGTTGGCGGCCACTGCGATATGCAGTACACCAGGATACAGGGCGGTCACGCCCACCACGTTGTTCAGCGCGTTGCCCGCGAAGTCGCCCACGCCGTTCTTCGCATCCAGCACGTCGTCGGGGAAGCCGAAGCCCAGCTGAGCTTCATTGGCGGAGACGCTGAAAATGTTGGAGATACCGGCGCCGCTGGTGGCGGTGGAGGTAACGCCGTCGATGTTGTTCTGGAACAGATCGGCCAGTGCGCCGGCGATAGTGTACCACGCGCCGCCGGAGTTGGCGGAGGCGATGGTGATGGTATCTACCGTCTGGGGCACATCAGGCGTGCCAACGCTGTCGCCGCCGACAGGGGCCTTGGTATCCCCGCAGGCTGTACAGAGCACCATGACCAGCGCCAGTACCAGCGCAAGTGCCGCTTTGAGGGACTTTTTCATGTGACTTTTCTCCTTAACTAAATTTTTTCTATTCTGACAGCACCTTTGGGACATACCGTTTTGCACATCCCGCAGCCGCTGCAAGAATCGTTGTTGTGGGTCAGCGTGCCGTCTGCCAGAGACAGTGCCTGATAGCAGCAGCGTTCCAGACAGGGCTTCTCCTGACAGGAGTGGCACACCGCTGTGTCGATTACCGCCCGGCGGGCCGCAATCTTCGCCAGCGCCGTGTAGGGGATGATCTTTGCTGCCACCAGACCCGTCAGGTCTCCGACGCTGCGGCCTGTGGCGGCTACCGCTGTCTCCAGCGCCTGCACCAAACGGGCCGCATAGGACGGGCCTTTCAACATCATGGACGAGCCTACCTGCACCAAATCGGCTCCGGCCAACAGGAAGTCCAGCACGTCCTGCGCTGTATCGACACCGTTGCCGCCCATGATGGACAGGTTAGTGGCACTGCGCACCTTGGCCACATTAGCCAAAGACAGTGGCTTCATCCACGGGCCACCGATGGCGGCGTAGCCGCCGATTACCGGCTCCAGCGTTTGGTGGTCGATGACCAGTCCTTGGTAGCGATGCATGATAGTGACCGCCTGTACGCCGGAGGCTTCCAGCGCCTGTGTCAGCGCAGATAGATCCGCTACCTGCGGTGTCAGCTTCACCACCACGGGAATCTTGACGGCGTGGGTTACGGTGGAGGCAATCTCCACGCAGAGCTGTGTTTCCTGGCTAATTTTAAAGCCCAGCTTATCCTTAGCTGCTTCACCGTGGGGGTTGCCAAGGTTCAACTCCAGCATAGGGTATCCCATTTCCTCAAAGCGCCTAGCATACGTTACCCAGTTTTCCAACTTGCTGGCGCAGATGCTGGCGATGGGAATTACCTCGTACTGTCGGGCAATGGACAGAATCTGCAGCGCCGTTGCTTCGTAGGCATCCATGGAGATCATGGCACCGCCGCGGGAGAAAAAATAGTAGTCGTCCGGTACGTCTGTGCCAGAGCCCACTGGAGTTTCATCCATGTTGCGAACGTCGAACATTGTGATTCCTTTGTTCTGCAGGGGGGCAGCATCCGTGACGGACTTTGTTATGATGCCACCGACTCCCGTTTTGGCAAAACGTTCAAAGCCTTCTGCAGTGCGTCCGATATCCGTGGAAGCCACCACGATGGGGTTTTTGAAATATACGCCGCAAAATTTGGTGTTCAATTTGTTGCTCAATGATCTCACCTCCGTATTCTATTTGTGCGGCCGGCGCCATAATTGATATTCGATTTGATATTTTATCAAATGTAGAGCAAAACAGCATCACCCACTGTTCTCCAGCAATTCAACTGTCAGCTGAAAACCTTCCTCTTTATGCTTGCGCATCAAAAGCTGTGCCCGCTCAAAATCCTTGGAACGGATGGCCTCCGCAATCTGGCGATGTTGCAACGTGGAGACCTGCATTCGCTTAGGAGAACGGTAAAAGATGCTCTGCGACTGGCTGGATTTTGCAATCAAGTCGTTGATGATGCCCAGCAGTGTCCCGTTGCCGCAGCAGCTGTATATTGTATTATGGAACTGCCGGTTGAGCTTGCTGTAATTACTGGTATCATCTTCTGCTATGCAAGCCTCCATCTCGGCCACAATTTCAAATAATTGCTGCACATGGGCGTCATCCATTCGCTTCGCAGCCAAGCTGGCGGCCATTGGCTCCAACTCCTTCCGAATGGCAATAATTTCCAGGTATTTCTCCCGATCAAAGGTCACTACGCGAGCACCGACATGAGGCGTGATCTCCACCCAGCCGTCCTGTTGCAAACGCTGCAGAGCTTCTCGCACCGGCATTGGGCTGACCTGAAACTCTGCGGCCAAATCGGCGACCACCAAGCGTTCGCCCGGATGATACGCACCGGAAAGCAGATTGTCCTTCAGCAGACTATATAGCATGTCGTTCTTCGTATAAAACGCCTTTGTTTTTCCAACCATTCTATCTCCTTCACGCCATTGGACGTCCTTTATCTGCTCTCTATATTTGATATAATATCAAATCAACCTCACACAAACAACTGTCAATTTGTTTTTGTTGGCAAATTCGTGAGATCCTACAATTTCGACGCCGTAAAACTGACTATTCCGCCAAGAACACCGGTCCACGGTGGCTTTTATGCCGCGCGTCCGCCTTCGAAGGGCAATGTGAGAATGGAGATGAACTCCAGCGGACGGGGTTTATGCGGCGACGGATACCTCGCCAGCTGTTCCACCAAAGCGCAGGTGAAGAACGGGCCGCTGTGGTTTCGTTCACGCATGTACCACGTAACTCCTCTCAAAGGTCAGCGTCGTCAGCGCTCTGGCGGTGTGGAAGCTGATCTGATGGGTGGGATGCTTGAACCGTGCCAGCGCCCAGAAGGCGACGCGGCTGATCTCGCCATCCGTATAGCTCTGCACATAGTGGAAGATGGTGTCATTGGCCATCGGCCCTTCCACGATTTTTCCCTATTATACCCGATTTCACCGCTCTGCGCAACAAAGAAGTTGACGGCGCTACTTGTAATCAGCATTGTGTGCAAAGAAGCAGCCTCATTCAAGCGATTGAGATACGGGATGATAGTCCGGTCTTGAATCGTTTATTCACCAGGTATTCTGCGCGGCACCGGCGAATGGAAAAGAACAGGTAGAGCTGTGCTTCTCGGCGGCGGAAGCCGCAGAAAAAGGAATAATCGCATTTGCGTGCGTTGAATGCGAGCAGTCATATTGAAAAAGCACGAAAAACCGGCTATCGTGGCATTAGACGCAGCGCGCAGCGGACTAACATTTTGGAGGTGGTCACACATGACCAATACCACATCACTTACAACATCTGCGATACCTATACGCCGGTGACAGAAGCCGCAGTGTCTGCCGCGCGGGAGGTGACGTGATGAGCACTTCTCGCAGGAAAACCGGGGCAACGCTTCAGCCGTGGCTGACGGCGCGGGCAGACTGCCGTGAAAAGCGCTTCATCCAGGTAGGGAACTCCCTCCTGCTGTCCCACCGGTTTTGGCGGCTCTCCGCCGGTGCGCGGTACTGCTATCTGTGTATGGCGATGGAGGCCGGGCCGCGGCGCGAATTCCGCCTGCCTAAGAGCGCGGCGGAGAAGTACGGCATCCCTCACTCATCACTCTGCCGGTATATTCACGAGCTGGAGGCCGGCGGCTGGATCGAGGTACGCAGTATGAAGCTCCTCCGTAAGCCCAACGAGTATCGCTTTGCGTTGAAATGGAAGGGACTCTCCCCGTCGTCCTGACATCTGCTATCCCTGCCGCGGCGGGGATGGCAACATGTGGTATATCTGCCCCGGAATGGAGCAAGAGATCACGGGCGGATCGTTCACTGGTTGCCCGGTTATGGATCATCACCTCGCTGGATGATCCGTGCGCTTGCCGCATGGTGGGACAAGATACGCTGTCACCTTGTCCCGGAACGGTACAGCCCAAATGCACTTTAGCGCGCAAAATCGTCGAAACGCGACCCTGTGTAATTTTTCCCACAAACGGCAATACTGCCCGGTAAGGAGGATACGATATGGAACTTGACATCAACAAAGACTGTGGTATTGCCCTGATTTGGCTGACGCAGGAGGAATCTGCCGATCCGGCTGTCGGTGAGCATCTGAAGCCTGTTTACGCGAAGTGCCGCGCGCAGGGGCTTATGGCCGCAGTCATGCATTCCGGCAAGGAGGATCTCTACGCCAACACCCGCGATCTGTTGGTCGAAAACCGCCGGCGGCAGGCCGAAAAAGAGGTGCGCGCAGAACGGGAATCCTCGCTTTGAGAATATGGGGAGGCCTATCGGCCTCCCCATATTTAATCTTGCGTACCATCGCGGCGTATGTTACAATGTAGTCTGTGCTATAACTGTTCTATAACGATAAAATTGATAGATCGAGGTGTGATATGGAACAGAGGATTTCCAAATTTTCTGCGAAGGCCGCGCGCTTTCGACAGTGGGCAACAAAAACGCTGAAGGGCGGTGAATCGCATTGATCGAACGCTATTCCATCGCGGGCTACTGCCGCATTTCGGTAGACGAAGAGCTGGATCGGGACAACACCTCTATCGAAAACCAGAAATCCATCATCACGGATTTTGTCAAGCATCGCTTTCCGGACAGCACGCTGACCTTTTTCGAAGACCGCGATCGCTCCGGCTATACGTTTGAGCAGCGGGAGGGCTATCAGACCATGCGGCGCGGACTGATGGAGCACGGGTATGATGTCCTCATCGTCAAGGACTTCTCCCGATTCTCTCGCCGCAACAGCCGTGGTTTAGTAGAGCTGGAGGATCTGCGCGACGCAGGCGTCCGCATCATCTCCATCGGCGACGGCATCGACTTTCCCAACGATGATGACTGGCTGAAGATCCAGTTTCAGTTTCTCATCAACGAAATGCCTGTCACCGACACCAGCAAGAAGGTCAAGTCTGTTATCAAGCGGCGGCAGGCGGACGGCGCGTGGCTTTGCGCCGCGCCATACGGCTATATCCTCAACAAGCAGAGGCAGTTTGAGATCATCCCCACCGAGGCGGAGATCGTGCGTCAAATTTTCCGCCTTTACAATGACGGCTGGGGCTACAAAAAGATCGCCAACTACCTGACTGACCAGTGCGTTCCCACGCCGCGCATGTCCGAGTGCGATCGCCGAGAAGCGCAGGGCGAGAGCGTCAAACGCTCCGCCAAGTCCGCGTGGGCCATCGTTACGGTGCAGGGCATTCTGGATAACGACTTCTACATCGGCACACTGCGGCAGGGCAAATACACCCGCCGGAAGATCAACGGATCCGATGTCAAACGGGACGAGAGCGACCATCTGGTGTTTGAGCATCATCATCAGGCTGTCATCGACTACCGCACCTTTGCCACCACCCGTGCCCTGCGGCAGCAGCGCACCACCAGCCATTACCGCGGTGTAAAGATCAATGACAATGTCTATTCCGGCTTTCTGGAGTGCGGTGACTGCGGCAGCCCCATGTTTGCCATGAGCCGCCGCGAGCTGCGCCCCGCCTACACCTGCGGCGCCTACCACCGCCGTGGACTCTCCGGCTGCACCAGCCACCACATCCGGGTGGATATGTTGGACAATTTGCTGAAGGGCTATATCCGCAAGGTGCGGGACAACTCCGCCGCCATGCTGGAGCGTCTCAATGCAGATCTCGCCCGGGAACAGGAGGACGTGGCCGAGACGGAGCGTACTGCCGAAAATCTGGAACAGCTGCTGCTGGATGCGCAGGAGGAGCTGAGAGCCACCAAGCGTCAGCGGATCCGCGATATCGCCAGGCATCCGGAGCGGGAATCCATTCTGGACAGCACCTATGACGAGCTGGAGGACGAGCTGGTCAGACGCATCGCCAATCTGCAAAATCAGATACAGCTGGCCGCCGACAAGCGCAACACCATTATCCGGGTCAACCGTGCCGCAAAAACAGCCGTGGAGGTTTTTGACGATCTGCTGCACAAGGAGCACCTCGACCGCAACGATCTGCAGCTCATCATCGACAGGATCAAGGTCTACGAGGATCATCTGGAGGTCTGGCTCAAGGCCGACATCGACACGCTGCTGCACTGCGGTACGCTGCCCGATGAAGACACCCCTGTTGCCGTGGAGGGCGGTATTATCGCCTTCTCTGAACAGGCAGAAGCCGACTCCGCCACCCTCGTTCAGCAGACCGCCAACCGTCCGGACAAGGTCTTCCGCGCCAATGTTGTCAGTAACGGCGACCCGTTGGAGATCTACACCACACGGGACGGCGAGGTCATTTTCAAAAAATACTCCCTGATCGGCGGACTGGAGGAGTTCGCGGCGCAGTTCTGCGACACCCTCAGCCGCAGCACGGATTTTTCCGCCGCCGTCACCGACCGGGATGCGGTGATCGCCATGGCCGGGGCGGGGAAGAAGGAGCTGCTGGGCAAGC